>Ga0070699_100001465_pt1 | contig 21610 bp, 22 predicted proteins | sample KBSK1503metaG_FD_65473 | JGI IMG/M metagenome (GOLD analysis project Ga0070699, IMG submission 65473) | Corn, switchgrass and miscanthus rhizosphere microbial communities from Kellogg Biological Station, Michigan, USA - KBS K1-50-3 metaG | ecosystem: Host-associated > Plants > Roots >...
CGCCGGCACCGGGTTCCGGTACTCACGTCGGTGGGCACCTGGACCGCCCTGCGCGGCTCGGCCAGGGTGCAATTCATCCCGATCCGTACCACCACCCGCACCGAGTGCGGACCCTTCACGCTGGCGGGGTGCGCGCTGCTGCACGACGCCGCCGAGCCGCTCGCGCTGACCATCACCACCGAGGACGGACTGTGCCTCGGTGTGGCCTACGATTTCGGCCGACCTACTCAGGCCCTGCGCTATCATTTCCGGAAGCTGCACGCCGTGATCCTGGAGGCCAACTACGACGAGGTGCTGCTCCGCACCAGCGAGTATCCTGCGTCGGTCCAGCACCGAATCGCGGGGAGCGGCGGGCATCTCTCCAACCGGGCCAGCGCCCAGCTCCTCACCGAGCTGCAGCATCCCGGCCTGGGTACGGTGGTGCTGGCGCACCTGAGCGAGCGCTGCAACTCGCCGGACGCCGCCCGCGCGGCAGTGGAACCGGTGCTGCGCCAATCGGGGTTTGCCGGGGAGGTCCACGTTGCGGTTCAGCACGAGGCGCTTCCGTCGCTGCGACTGTCGAGGGACGGCGCCCAGCTTTGCCTCGCCCCGGAGCCTGCAGCCGCCGGCCGATGCGAAACCCACTTTCCTCCCTGACGAAGTGGTCGGTCGCGGCACTACTCGCCGGCCTCTCGCTCGGGCTGGCGGGTCACCTCACCGGTCATCCGTTCTTCGCGGCGCTCGGCACGGTGACGCAGGTCGTGGGAGGAATCTGGATCGCCGCCCTGCAAATGATCACCCTCCCGCTGGCGCTCGGTCTCATGCTGGCGGCGATCAGCGGCGCGAGGATCGGAACGGTGGGTCCGCTCGGCGCCCGGGCTCTCGTGCTGTTCACCCTGGCGCTGATCCTGTTCACCGTGGTGGCGCTGGGCCTCACCTCGGTTTTTCTCAGCGGATTCTCGGTGCCACCCGAAACCGCCGCGGCCCTGACCGAGGGCGTGAAGGTGCCGGCCCAGGTGGCCACCGGGGCTCCGCCACCCGCGGGCAGCTGGCTCATCAGCCTGATTCCGACCAATGTCTTCGAAGCCGCCGCGCGCGGCGCCATGCTTCCGCTCCTGTTCTTCGTGGTGGTGATGGGACTGGCAGTGACCCGGCTGCCGGAAGCCCAGCGGGTTCCCCTCGCCGAGCTGTTCCGGGCCGTCGCGGAAACCCTGACGGTTCTGGTCGGCTGGCTGATCGTGGTGACGCCGGTCGGCGTGTTCGCGCTGAGCTACGGGATGGCGCTGGCGAGCGGCGGCTCGCTCGCCGGCATCCTGGGGGTCTACCTGCTGACCCATCCGGCCGTCACCCTCATTTGCGTGCTGCTCTTCTACCCGCTGACCGCGCTGCTGGCCAGGGTGTCGATGGGTGCCTTCGGCCGCGCGGTGCTGCCGGCGCAGATCGTCGCGGTGACCACGCGATCCTCCCTCATGTCGCTTCCCGCCCAGGTCGAGGGCGGCCGCCAGCACCTCGGCTTGTCCACGACGGCAACCAGTCTCCTGCTTCCGCTGAGCGTTTCGCTGTTCCGGATTTCCGAGGTGATCAGCAACTCGGTGAAGCTGCTCTTCCTGGCGCACGTGTACGGGGTCGCCCTGCCACCCGGCACCATCGTGGCGTTCTTCGCCACGGTCTTCCTCTTCAACTTCAGCGGCACCGGCACCCCGAACAGCGGCGGGGGAATCGGCTTCCGGATGCTGCCGGTATTCGCCGCGGCGGGAATCCCTGTGGAAGGGGTGCTGATCCTGGAGGCGGTGGAAACCATCCCCGACATTTTCGCGACGCTGGTCAACGTGACGGGACAGATGAGCGCCACCACGATCCTGTCGCGCCGAGTTGCCGCTGCGCAATGATCCACTTCGTCACACCGGCTTCGGGCGCATTCACGCTTTCCGAGTACCTCGCGGGGGACCGGCCGGAAACGGCCCGCCGGTTTCAGACTCTCCTCTACGAGGACCTTCCCTTTCGGAACAGCTTCGCCCGCGGCACCTACGTATTGGCCGGGCTGGAGCGGCTCGGCCCGGACATGGAGCGACTGGTCGAACAGCTCTCCGACCAGCTCGGAGCCACGGAGGGGGTCCGGGTCCTCAACGATCCGCGACGTTCGCTCCGGCGGTATGACCTGCTGGCTCTGCTCCACCGCTCGGGCCGGAATCCGTTCAAAGCCCTGCGCGCCACCGAAGACCTCTCCGGCCTCACCTATCCGGTGTTCCTTCGAGAGGAGATCACCCACGGGGGCAACGTCTCTCCGCTCCTCGACTCCTACCGACAGCTGGAAGCGGCCATCGGGCTCGCGCTGGTGCAGGGTCGCGCGCTGGAGAATCTGCTGGTGGTGGAGTTCTGTTCTACGGCAAACGCCGAAGGGATCTACCGCAAATACGCCGCCTTCAAAGTCGGGCGCCGCATCATGGGGAGGGCCCTATACCACGGCCGCCACTGGATGCTCAAGTTTTCCGGGTCGGAATACACCAGGGACTTCGTGCTGGAGGAGCAGAACTACGTCGTCCAGAATCCGCATGCGGAGCGACTGGCTGAGATCTTCGAGCTGGCGCACGTGGGCTACGGGCAAATCGACTACTCGATGAAGGACGACAGCATTCTTACGTGGGAGATCAATCTCAATCCCACCATCGGCCGGGGGGTGGATGCCTCCGGTGGCCCGGGGCCGGTGGAGCTGCATCCGATCCGGACCGAGACCAGGGAGTACTTCTTCGATCGCTTCAGGGAGGCATGGGACGAGGTCGAGCTGCCGGGAGACTCCGGGGCTTCGATTCCGGTCAGCTACGACCCCGAGATTCTCGCAGCGGTTGCCCGGGGAACGCGTCGGGGAGGTTTCGCGGAACGGTTCCGCAGACTCCTCCGTCCGCTCAAGCCGTTGCTGGTTCCGGTTTCCAAGCCGTTTCTTCGGTTGCTGGTGATCGGGGCGAGGGCAGCTCGGCGGCGCCGGGGCTAGGAACCGGCGGGGAGAAGCTATTCCGGCGGGGCGAGGTCGGGATCGGGTGGAACCGGGACGTTGGCGGGCCGAGGCGTGGCCTCACCGACGCGTTTCAGGGTGATCGGATCGGGCAGGTCTCCGCCGGACAGGGTCAGCCGGTCCTTCTTGAGCTTGAGGGTGTAGATCTCCCACTCCCCGCCCAGCGCGATCATGATCTGACCGGGTTTGAGCCGCCACCTCACTGTCTCTTTTCCCCACGAAGCGCTGGAATCGGATCGGATCATGACGGTTTTCGGCCCGTCCGACTTCACCTTACCCTTCTCCAGCTGCCAGAGCCCGGACAGGGTGACACCGGTGGGCTCCTGAGCCCTCAGTGGCAGTGCCGCCGTGAGCAGGACGAGAAATGGGGTGAGGCGCATACCGAAATCTAACAACCTTGGCGGACTCAAATCCCCCGGCCTTCCCGGTATGCCTTGACCAGCTCCTCGATGAGCGAATCGACGTCCCGTTCGATCTGGAAGGCGATCAAGTTCGGCGGTGCCGCGCACACTCGGCCGGCATTCCAGGTTGCCGCTAGAACCTGATTCTCCTGCCACTTCTCCTCCCGCCAGACCGAAACGTATTCCTGAAGCTCGAGCCGCACATTGCACACCACTCTCGGATCCGTGGGCTTTCCGTAGACCGTGAACGACAGCATCAGGAAGGGCGGCCGGTTCGCGCTGAGCCACTGTTTTTCGGTGTACGTGGGGATTCCAGCCTGGACCAGCACCTCGAGGGCGTGCGCCTTGATCGAATCGGCCGACAGCCCCAGCGCACGCTCGGCGTCGCTGGCGTCCACGATTCGCAGGTGGAGCGGCCCAATTTCCCCGAACAGCGTCACGGTCTTGGTCTGCGCGGCGAGCGATCCGCCGGCGAAGAATGCGAGGACCAGGAGCGTCGAGGTCATCCGGCGAGGCATGGTCAGGGCGTCCTCTCGTTCATCAGCTCCTTGAGGGCCGGCCCGGTCACGTTGCCCCCGCTCAGGATGAGGGCCACGCGCTTGTCCTTCAAGCGGTCCCCCATCGAGCGGGCCGCCGCGAGCGCAGCCGCTCCCGCTCCTTCCGCGAGGTTCCGGGTCTTCTCGATCAGCAGACGCATCGCGCTCCGAAGCGCGGCATCGCTCACCAGCACAAAATCGTCGAGATCACGGCGCAGGATGCTCTGGGGCAGATCGAACGGCGCACGGGTCGCCAGCCCCTCGGCGAACGTCACGATCGGCGCTTCCACCCGCCTGCCCTCTTTCCAGGAACGGTACGCCGCCGGAGCGCCCTCGGCCTGGACGCCGATCACCTGGATTCGAGGATTCATCGCCTTCGCCGCCAGACACGCGCCGGCCGCACCGCTCCCTCCGCCAACCGGCACGATGATGACATCGACCTCGGGCCAGGCTTCCACGATTTCCACGGTGTGGGTGCCGACGCCGGCAATCAGCAATGGCTCGTCGCCGGAGGAGAGGTAGTCCATCCCTTCGCGCTGGGCGGTCACTTCCGAGTACTGGCGGCAGTCGTCGAAGTCACGGCCCACGAAGCGGATTTCAGCCCCATAATCCTGAATCACCTCGACCTTGGCCGGATTGGCCCCGTTGGGCATGACGACGACGGCCCGGACCGAAAAGAGCCGCGCGGCGAACGCCACGCTCTGACCGTGGTTTCCGGTGGAGGCGGTAATCACCCCGGTGCGCCGCTTCTCGGCGGGAAAGTGCGCCATGAAATTCACCCCGCCCCGCACCTTGAACGCGCCAGTGGGCAGGTGGTTCTCATGTTTGACCCGGACCTCGGCCCCGGTCGCGTTGCTGAGCGCCTTGTAGGGGTAGAGCGCAGTCGGTTTCAGGTGTGGAGCGATGGCTTCGCGGGCCAGCAGAACATCGGCGAACGTGGGGGCCATGCCGAATCATACCTTGGTCATTCGGTCCGGGGAGGCTTCCCGGTGGGAAAGACCCGGAAGCTCCGGGGCGAGAGGTACACCCGTTGGCCCTTGACCAGCCCCAGCTCGTCGAAGCGCGCCCGGGGGATCTCCGCTTCCATGACCTGGCCGTCGGCCACGCGGTCCAGCTCCAGCAGCACCGACGAGGCGTGGAACCGGAGGTGCCGGATGACCGCCTCGATCGCGAGGTGGCCGTTCGGCGCCGGCGCCACCTCGATCTCGTGGGTCCGGACGTACGCCAGCGCACTCTGGTCGACCGCCTCCGCGAATTCGGGGAGCTCGAGCTCCGCGCCCCCGATGCTCATGCGCCCTCGGTGCAAGCGGCCGTGAAACAGATTCACGTCGCCCAGGAAGCCGTAGACGAACGGGGTGGCGGGCGCCTCGTAGACCTGCTGCGGGGTCCCTTCCTGCTCGATCCGGCCCTCGTTGATGATCACCACCCGATCGGCGACCTCCATGGCCTCTTCCTGATCGTGGGTGACGAACACGCTGGTGACGTGCACCTCGTCGTGCAGGCGCCGGAGCCAGCGCCGGAGCTCCTTGCGCACGCGAGCGTCGAGGGCGCCGAACGGCTCATCGAGGAGCAGCACCTTGGGCCGGACCGCCAGCGCGCGAGCCAGCGCCACCCGCTGCCGCTGTCCGCCGGAGAGCTGGGACGGAAAGCGATCGGCCAGGAAATCGAGCTGTACCAGCGTCAGTAGCTCCATCACCCGCTCCCGGATTTCCTGCTCCGGCGGCCGAACCCGGCGGGGACGCACCCGCAACCCGAAGGCCACGTTTTCGAACACGCTCATGTGGCGGAATAGGGCGTAGTGCTGGAACACGAACCCGACCTGCCGGTCCCGAACCAGTCGCTCGGTGGCGTCTTCGCCGTGAAAGAGGATCGACCCCGCGTCCGGCGTCTCCAGGCCGGCGATGATCCGGAGGAGCGTCGTCTTGCCGCCGCCCGAAGGCCCCAGCAGGGCTACCAGCTCTCCCGAGGGTACCACGAGGTTCACGTCGTCCAGGGCCACGAAGCCGCCGAACCGCTTGCTGAGCCCGCGCGCCTCGATGCTCATGCGGCCTCGATCGCCGGCTCGACTGCCGGCATCGGCTCCCGGCGGCGATGCTCCAGCAAGCTCTTCGCGGCCAGGGTGACCAGCGCGAGCAGGGTGAGGAGCGAGGCCACGGCGAACGCCGCGGCGAAGTGGTATTCGTTGTAGAGAATCTCGATATGGAGCGGCAAGGTGTTGGTCTCCCCGCGAATGTGACCCGAGACCACCGATACCGCGCCGAATTCCCCGATGGCGCGCGCGGTGCAGAGAATCACGCCGTAGAGCAGCCCCCAGCGGATGTTGGGGAGCGTCACCCGCCGGAAGGTTTGCCATCCGGTAGCGCCCAGCACGATGGCTGCCTCTTCTTCCTCCGGTCCCTGTTCCACCATGAGCGGGATCAGCTCGCGCGCCACGAAGGGAAAGGTGACGAACGTGGTGGCGAGCACGATCCCCGGCACGGCGAACACCACCTGGATGTCGCGCGCCTGGAGCCACGGGCCGAGCCACCCCTGGGCGCCGAACAGGAGGATGAAGATCATCCCGGCGATCACCGGCGAAACCGCGAAGGGAAGGTCGATCAGTGTGAGGAGCAGGCTGCGGCCCCGGAACTGGAACTTGGCGATCGCCCACGCCGCGGCGAGACCGAAGACAAGGTTGAGAGGAACCGCCACGGCCGCCGCCAGCAGGGTGAGCCGCACCGCGGAGACTGCGTCCGGCTCCCGCAGGGCCGCGAGGTACACCGCCACACCCTTGCGCAGCGCCTCGGCGAAGACCGCGACCAGGGGGACGATGAGAAACAGGGCCAGGAAGCCCAGCGCCAGCGCAATCAGGGTCCAGCGCACCAGGCGCGGCTCTCCTACGGCAGCCGACCGAGGCAGGTCGCTCATGCGGTGCGCCTCCTGCTCCACCACTGCAGCAGGTTGATCGTAAAGAGCAGCACGAACGACACCAGCAGCATCACCGCTCCGATCGCCGTCGCGCCGGCGTAGTCGAACTGCTCCAGCTTGGTCATGATGAGCAGCGGGGCGATCTCCGTCTTCATCGGCATGTTTCCCGAGATGAAGACCACCGAGCCGTACTCACCGACGCCCCGCGCGAACGCCAGCGCGAAGCCGGTGAGCAGAGCCGGTCCGATGGCCGGGAAGACCACGCGGCGGAGCGTTTGCCACCTGCTGGCGCCCAGGCTCACCGCCGCTTCTTCCGACTCCCGTTCCAGATCCTGCAATACCGGCTGGACCGTGCGGACGACGAACGGGAGCCCGATGAACGTGAGGGCGATAATGATGCCGAGCGGTGTGAAGGCGGCCTTCACCCCGAGGGCAGCCAGCGGCTTACCCAGCCAGCCGTTCGGGGCGTAGAGCGTGGTGAGCGCGATGCCCGCCACGGCCGTGGGAAGCGCGAACGGAAGATCGACCACCGCGTCGATCAGCTTCCGGCCGGGAAAGGGATACCGCACCAGCACCCAGGCCACCAGAAGACCGAACAGGGTATTGAGTGCGGCCGCGATGAACGCGGTCCCGAAGCTGACCCGGTAGGACGCGAGAACCCGGGCCGTCGTCGCGGCTTCCCAGAATCCGGTCCAGCCCAGCGCGGCACTCTTCGCGAAGACGGTGGAGAGCGGTATCAGCACGAGCAGGCTGAGATAGCCGAGCGTGAAGCCCAGAGAGAGCCCGAACCCCGGCAGCACCCTCCGCGTCCGTTTACCGGTTGACATAGATCCGGTCGAACACCCCGCCGTCGGCGAAGTGGGTCCGCTGCGCTTTGGCCCAGCCGCCGAAGATTTCATCGATCGTGATGAGCGTGAGCTTCGGAAAGCGCCCCGCGTATTTGGCGGCCACGGCGGCGTTGCGAGGACGGTAGAAATGCTTTGCGGCGAGCTCCTGGCCCGCCGGGGCGTAGAGGTACTCGAGGTACGCCTGCGCCAGCGCGGCGGTGCCATGCTTCTGCGCCACCTTGTCCACCACCGCGACGGGCGGCTCGGCCAGGATGCTGAGCGACGGCGCCACGATCTCGAAGCGGTCGGCGCCCAGCTCCTTGATGGCGAGCAGGGCTTCGTTCTCCCACGTAATCAGCACGTCGCCGATGCCTCGCTCCGCGAAAGTCGTCGTGGCTCCGCGGGCGCCGGCATCCAGCACCGGGACATTGGCGAACAGGCTCTTCATAAAGGCCTGGGCCTTGGTCTCGTTGCCGGCCGGCTGGCGCAACGCCCACGCCCAGGCTGCGAGATAGTTCCAGCGCGCCCCGCCCGAGGTCTTCGGGTTGGGCGTGATGACGGACACGCCGGGACGCACCAGGTCGCCCCAGTCGCGGATGCGCTTCGGATTTCCCTTGCGGACCAGCAGGACGATCGTGGAAGTGTAGGGAGCGCTGTGCTCCGGCAGGCGCGTCTGCCAGCCGGCGGGGAGCAAGCCGCCTCGGGCCGAGATCTCATCGATGTCGTACGCGAGCGCGAGCGTCACGACATCGGCCCCGAGTCCGTCGATCACGGAACGGGCCTGTTTGCCCGAGCCGCCGTGGGACATCCGCACCGTGACGGTCTGGCCGGTCTTCGCCTTCCATGCGGCGGCAAAGGCCTGGTTGAATTCCTGATAGAGCTCCCGCGTCGGATCGTAGGAGACGTTGAGCAGCGTCACCGGTTTCTGGGCCTCCGCCGTTCGAGGCGCAGGGACGCCGGCCAGGGCGCAGGCGGTGAGCAAAGCGAGGCGACGCATCGGTGGTTTCCTCATCAGAACGCGGTCTGAAGCCGAGTGGCGAGAAAGTTCTCGGGCGCCCGATCGCCGACGGAGGCTCCGCCCGCAAAGGAGGCGCGTTCATAGTCGACCATCAGCTTGACGCCGCGGGCAAAGTGCCAGTTGAGGCCAATCGCCCAGGCGCGGATCCGGCGGACCGAGACGGCGGGGTCGGCGAAAAACGGGAAGGCCGAATCGGCCACGCCGGTCGCCTGAATCCGCGCCGCCAGCTCGAGCGCACCCCAGCCGCCGGTGGAAGGGTCGAACGGGCGCTTGGGCGTCACGCCACGGAAGGAAGGCCGCTCTCCGGTGAGAAAGAACGAGGCCGCGACTTGCCAGCCGTAGTGGCGGATCTTCGCAAGCCTGCTGTCGCGACGAACGGTGTGCCGGGAGACCGTGTACTGCGTCAGCACGCCGAGCGGCCCGGCGTACAGGTAGGCCTGGGGCTCCAGCCGGAATCGCATGCCGTCGGCGAGGACGCTTTCAGGTCCGGCGCCGTTCGAGCGGTAGCGAAATGCGGTGAGCTGGCCCGGGGTGCGGAGGGCGGAAGTGGCCGGTGCCGCCAGGGTTCCGCGCTCGTTCCCGATACTGCCCGAGAGCCCCACACCCAGGTCTACCGGCGCGCGCTTTCCCCGCCCTGCGAACGGCACCGTGAACACCCGCGCCGCGACTTCCTTGGCATCGCTCGCATCGACATCGCCGAAGCCGAGGTCGACAACGCCGTTAAAGACCCCGGCGGCATAAGTGAAGACCCCGCCCGTGAGCTCACCACTCGCCTGAAACCCCACATCGCGATTGGGAACCAGGTTGGTGGGAAAGCCCCGCTCGACAAACCGCAGGTCGGTGGCGGATTGCAACCGCTCGAGCCCGACCGGAGGCTTGAATTTGCCTGCCCGGAGGGCGAGCGCCGTCGCGAGCCGGGCTTCGAAGTAGGCCTCGTAGATGGTCGGCTGTCCGAGGCCGAAGTCCGGCATGATGCGGAAATCGAAGAACTTTGACACCGTGCCTTCGACGATGGGACGGGCCCGGCGGATGATGAGGCTGTTGGTGCCGGCCCCCTGCCCATCGGCCAGGTAGTATCGGCCGTCGGCCTGGAAGTAGCCGCCCACTCGGAGCCGCCAGCGGCCATCGGCCGACCGCAGGGTGAATCCGTCGCCACCCGCGCCGACAGTCGGGCGCGCCCGGGCGGAATCCACCTGAGCCCCGGCGGACGCGGCATTCGCCGCCAGCAGGATCAGGGTCCCCCAGAGGGTCAAACACGGGCGCGGACGGGGCATGGGGCCTCGGAACCAAGGTACCAATAACTCTATCTAATTGGTAGACTAAATGGGCAAAAACCATGCCCTCAGGCCCGCCCGGCCGCCCCGGTCCGCCGGCGCAGGGCGGCCAGGGACAGGTGGTCGAGGATCCTCGCCGTGGCGTCCCGGACCTCCTTCATGGCCAGGTGGACCCCGCAGGTGGCCTCGTCCCGGCAGTCTTCGCACCGGACGTAGGCGGTCTGGCTCGCACAGGGCACCGGGGCCAGCGGACCGTCGAACATCCGGACGACCTCCCCCAGGTGAATGTGCCGCGGATCCCGGGCCAGGAGGTAGCCTCCCCCCCTGCCCTTGCGGCTCTGCAACAGACCGTGGTTCCGGAGCGACAGCAGGATCGCCTCGAGGAATTTCCGGGGAATTCGTTCCTGCCGAGCCAGATCGACGATCCGCATCGGCTCCGCATTCCCATGCTCGGCCAGCGCGAGCAGGGCCTTGACCGCGTACTTGGCTTTCTTGGAGAGCATGCCGGATTCCTGGTGTCGGAGCGCGAGAGTGCTGGGAAAACTAAGCGGATCATCGAGTGGCGCCCCGGGACTCCAGGCCTTACTCGGAGTCCAGCACCTCTCGCAGCCTGCGGGCCAGCACGGCCGGCGTGAAGGGCTTTTGCAGGTAGTGGATCCCCGGCTCCAGAATGCCGTGGTCCACAATGGTCGCGTCGGTGTGCCCCGACATGAAGAGGGTTCTTGCCTCCGGTCGGACCGCGGCGAGCCGGGCCGCGAGTTCTCGACCGCCCTCGCCCGGCATGACCACATCGGTGAGGAGCAGGTGAATCGAGCCCTTGTACCGGCGGGCCTGGGCCAGGGCCTCCCCTGCACTCGCCGCGGGAATCACCTGGTAGCCGAGACGCTCGAGGTATTCGCGGACCAGCTTCCGGAGTGGCTCATCGTCTTCGGCCAGCAGAATCGTCTCGGTGCCGCGCGGCGTACCATGCACTCGTCGGGGCGGAGTCAGAGGCTCGGCGGGAGTATCCACGCGCGGGAAATAAACCGTGAACGTGGCCCCCCTGCCCGGCTCGCTGGAGACCCCGATGAAGCCACCCGATTGCTGGACGATCCCGTATACGGTGGAGAGCCCGAGGCCGGTGCCCTTCCCCTGCTCCTTGGTGGTGAAAAACGGCTCGAACATCCGCGCCCGGGTTTCGGGACTGATTCCCAGGCCGGTGTCGCTCACCGCAATCGTGACGTACCGGCCGGCGGCGGCGAGCTGGCCGGCCTCCACGTGATTCTCGCCCAGCTCGATATTGGCGGTTTCGATCGTCAGGGTTCCGCCGGCGGCCATCGCATCCCGCGCGTTGATGGCCAGGTTTACGATGACCTGCTCGAGCTGGCCCGCATCGCCACGGACGTTGCCCGCGTACTGACCCAGCGTGACACGCAGGCTCACCTGCTCGCCCATCAGCCGGCGCAGCATCTTCTCGAGGTTGGCCACGACGGTGTTCGGACTGAGCACCGTGACCTCGAACACCTGCTGCCGGCTGAAGGCGAGCAGCTGGCGGGTGAGTGTGGCGGCGCGCTGGGCCGCGTTCCGGATCTCGTCCACGTCGGGACGATGCGGGCTCTCCGGATCCAGATCCTCCAGCAGGAGCTCCGCGTGCCCGAGAATGGCGGTGAGGAGGTTGTTGAAGTCGTGAGCCACGCTCCCCGCGAGCCGTCCCACCGCCTCCATTTTCTGGGCCTGGCGAAATTGTTCCTCGGTTCGCTTCAGGTCGGAGATGTCCTCGGCAACGCCGACCAGCCGGATGATCTGTCCTCCTTCGTCCCGTACCGGCGTGGCCCGCCCACGGATCCAGCGGGTCGATCCGTCGGGCCGCACAATACGGAATACGACTGGCCGGAACTCGCCGGTCTGAGACGATTTGCGCTCGGCGGCCAGAACCCCGTCGCGGTCCTCCGGATGGATCGCTTCCGTCCAGGCGTACGGTGTCTGATAGGCGTGCTCCCGGCTGTGCCCGAAGACCTCCTCGTAGGCAGGATTGACATAGAGGGCCCGACCGGTCCCCGGCTCCATCACGAAGAAGGCTTCGTGAACACTCGCAGCCAACTCACGGAACCGCTGCTCGCTGTCCCGGGCCTGTTCCTCGGCGTTCCGTCGCTCGGGACTCATGCAGTGAGAGTAACCCTCGGGGCTGGATTCAGTACCTAGTACATCTGCTAGTCGCTTAGGTGACGTAGCGCGCCAGCGCCATGGCGGCCGTCGCCAGGAACAGGAGTGCCGCGATCGTCCTCAGCCCGGCGCCCAGCCTGCGCTGCAGGCGCTGCATCAGGGCGGTCTGGTCCGGTGATGGAGGCCCGCCTTTGGACTGCACCGCCGCGGTGAGGGCCGCGAGCTGCTTGGTCGTCGGGAGGTTCACCAGCACGCCGACCAGGAAGCCAGCGATCGCCAGGAGTGCGCCGAGGCCGAAGACTTTGCCGGTCGGGCTCCGCATCCACGCTCCCTCAAAGCCGAGCGAAGCGCGCCAGAACAGGCCGATCCCGGTGAGGATGTTGACGATCGCGGCACCGAGAAGGGCCGACGGCAGCTTGCGGACCCGGGTCAATTGATCCATGAACGGGCCGGCCGCCGGGCCCAGCGCCACCGCGGTGGGGAAGATGAACCGCGCCATGAAGAGAATACTGCCCACCCAGAAGACACCGGCGCCGATGTGGAACAGCCGGAGGAACCAGAGGACGCCGATCGAGTTCATGACCCGCCTGCCGGTGAGGGGACCGAAAAACTAATCAATACCTGCCGGATTGCCGTACGGCTTGACACCCGCGCGCCGACCCACGATTCTGCTCGACCGTTTCACCGGAGCCACGATGTCCAGCACCACGCAGGTCGTCATTACGCCTGATGCCCTTCTCGAGCACTGGCAGGGGCATCGCCGGGTCACTCGCCGCGTGATCGACGCCTTTCCCGAAGACAAGCTGTTCTCGTTTTCGGTCGGCGGGATGCGCCCGTTCGCGGAGCTCGCCCATGAATTCCTGAGGATGTCGGTCCCGACCCTCAAAGGAATCATCGCGAAAGACTGGAGCGACAAGGGGCCCGCCGCGCCGAAAACCAAGGTAGAGCTGCTTCGGTTGTGGGATGCGGATACCGCGGAAATCAACCGGCTCTGGCCGACGATTCCCCAGGGTCGTTTTCAGGAGCGGGATGTGGCGTTCGGTCAGTGGGAAATGCCGATCCATGGGCTGCTCTGGTATATCATCGACAACGAGATCCACCATCGCGGGCAGGGGTTCGTATATCTCAGAGCCCTGGGGATCGAGCCGCCGCCGTTCTACGACCGGAGCTGAGCGCGCGGGCTGCTAGGCCGGCGTGATCGCCAGCACTCGGAGCGGGCTCCCGCTTCCCCCCACGATCTTGAGCGGCGCCGCAATCACGACCGCTCCGGTGGCCGGGAGCTGATCCAGATTCGTGAGGCTCGCGAGCCCGAACTTGCCCGATCCGTGCATGGTCGCGTGATTCGGAAACGGCGGATCGAACGTGCCCGCCTGCCCCGCGTCGGTGCCGACCGTCTCCACCCCCACCCCCAGCACATCACGGTCCCAGGCCAGCAGCTCGGACGTGCTCTTGTGGAAGCCGGGACTGTGGGGACCGTCATCGGCCACGTTGAGGAACGCCTTGGCGTCCCGGCGCTTGCTCCACCCGGTACGGAGCAGCACCCAGGCGCCCGCCGGAACCCTCCCGTGCTCCTTTTCCCAGGCCACGATGTGCTCCGGCATCAGCAGGAAGTCGGGGTTCCTGGTGACGTCCACCGTCACGTCGATCACGCAGGCGGGACCCACGAATCGTTTCGCCGGGATGGTGTCGCAGCAGTTGTCGGGCAGGTCCTTCCCGGTAATCCAGTGGACCGGTGCATCGAAATGGGTTCCGGTATGCTCCCCCATCCGAATGGTGTTCCAGTACCAACCGGGCCCTTTCGCATCGAAGCGCGAAATCACTTCCAGCGATACCCCGGGCGACGAGGCGAACATCGGTGGCAGGCCGATCACCGGCGTCTCCGGACCGAGCGGCTGGGTCAGGTCCACCACCTTGAGGGAGCCGGCATTCAGCTCGGCCACCAGCTGAGTCAGGAGGGACATGGACTATTCCTTCGGCAAGCGGTCCTTGAGATGGCGGGCGAACTGGTAGCGGTTCTCCAGCAGCGACAGGTCGGTCACATAAGCCGCGGGGCCCACCGCCTCCACCTTGGCCACCAGCGTGGTGAGGTCTCCCGATTGCTGCGCGATCAGGAAAGCGCTCCGGAATTCCTCGAGGGCTCTCACCGTCGCGGTGCGAGGCACCCCCGCTCCCTTCGCGATGGCGGCGAGATCGCTTCCGGTCGACGTGGCGGTCGGGAACCCACCCAAGGAGAGCAGGCTCTCGTTGTCGAACACGACATGGACCAGGTTCCTGGGCCGGTAGCGCGCCAGCGTGGTGAGCCCGCCCAGATTCATCAACAGGGACCCGTCGCCGTCGAGGACCACCACCGAAAGCTCGGGCCGGGCCAGTGCGATCCCCAGCCCTACCGAGGAGGCCAGCCCCATCGCGTGCTGCAGATAGAAGAAGTTGGGCCGGTGTCCGATCGACTGGAGCTCCGCCGCCACGGCGCCCATGATGGTCACCACGACCGAGCGCTCCAGCTCGGGATAGATGGCCCGGATGGCGTCGGCGCGCTGCATCACTCCTCCCACATCAGGTCGCGGCATAACAGCAGCGCCACGGGGCGGCTCGCCGAATAGGCCAGAGTCTGCGCCTTGGCGATGCGTTTGCCCACGTGCTCCGGCGCCTCGAGTCGGTCGAACGGAATCCGGAGCGATTCCAGCACATGCTCGGTCACTCCGCCGCCCTCGGTCTGCCAGGGGTCCTTCTCGCCGAACGAGCCGCGCTGGCTGATCAGCATCAGCAGGGGAATCCGGTAGAGCTGGCCGCACGACACGATTCCGTTAATCGCGGCAAGGAAGCCGTGGTTCTGCATCAGCATGGCCGACTTGACCCCGGCCAGGTGCGCCCCGGTACTGATGCCCACTCCCTCCTCCTCCTTGGCCAGTCGCACCAGGGTCATTTCCGGATCGTCTTCCGCCATCCGGATCAGGTGGACGAGCCAGGTCTCCGGCAGCGCGGAGACGATCCGTACCCCGGCCTCCTTGAGACCGCGGTAAACCAGTGTGGAGCTGCTGACCGAAACCGGCATGACCAACTATACCGCCTGAACCGAGCCGATGACGCTGCTGAGCAGCCACCAGATCCCCACCGTCAGGATCCCCGCGGGAATCCCGAACCGGATCCAGTAGAAGAGCCAGGCCGGCGCCGGCCGTTCCCCTTCGGCCGAGAGCGCGGCGAGCGCGGTCGAGCGGTGCATGCACCAGCCGACGGTGAGCACCGCCAGCAGTGCACCCAGGGTCTGCATCCCGGAACCGAAGGTCAGGTCCCAGGGGACGAAGATCGCGTTGTTGATGGTGGGCGGGATCGCGATCAGGAACACCGCCCCGGCCATCAGCCACACGGCACGGGTCCGGGTGAGCCGGGTGTTGTCGGTGAGGCCGGCCACCAGTACTTCGAACGCCGCGACGTCAGAGAGGTACCCGGCGCCGAAGAGGCCCGCGAAAAAGAGCAAGCCGAACAGCCAGCCCAGCGGGATCGCGGCGAACACCTGCGGCAAGGTGGAGAACAGCAGACTGGGTCCCTGGGTCGGCTCCATGTGAAGGGCGAATACCGCGGGAATGATGGCGAGCCCCGCGAGCAGCGAGGTCCCGGTGTCGCCGATCACCGTCCAGATGGCGGGACGGGCGACGTTCTCCCGCGCGCTCAGGTACGACCCGTACACCACCATGAAGGTGCCGCCCAGCGAGAGCGAGAACACCATGTGGCCGATCGCGGCCACCATCACGCGTGGCGTCAAATCGGCCCAGCGGAACTTGAAGATGAACCAGCGCACCCCCTCGCCGGCTCCGGGAAGAGTCAGCGCGCGCACGACCAGCACCACCAGAATCAGAAAGAGGACCGGCATGATGATCGTGCTGGCGCGCTCGATCCCGGCGCGCAACCCCTTCACGAGGACCACGGCGCAGGCCAGGATCACGACCGCGGTGCAGGCCAGCTGCAGCAGGAATGACCTGGCGACGAAGCCATGGTCGGGCGGCAGGATCGCGGCCGCATTCAGTGAAAAGCCCAGTGCCTGCGCGCTCTGGGAGAGCGCGTAGTAGAGCACCCAGCCGATGACCGCGGTGTAATACCCCGTGGCGGCGATCACGACGCAGAAGAAGAACCAGCCCACTTGCCGTCCGAAGGGAAACCCGCCTGCGCCGAAGGCGCCGACCGTGCCGCGACGAGTGTGGCGTCCCAACGCGTACTCCGCCATCAGCGCCGGCACGCCGATCGCCACCGCGACCACCACGTAGAACAGCACGAACGCGGCGCCGCCGAACTTTCCAACCATATAGGGAAAGCGCCAGACGTTGCCCAGCCCCACGGCGACACCAATCATCGTCATGATGGTGCCGAACCTGGAGCCGAAGGTCTCGCGCTGGAGCGGCGAGGTCATCTCCCTCGGACTACCTCCGCCAGCAGATCGAGCGCCGTGTCGACGTCATCCAGCGAGGTGTAGAAATGCGGCGCCAGCCGTACCACGGGTCCCCGCGCCGCGGGCAGAACCCCCCGGGCCCGCATTGCCGCTTCCACCGCATGGGCATTCTCGACGACGAACGCGGTGCTGACCGACTTCCGCGCGACGTCGTGGACGCCGTGGAGGGAAAGTCCGCGGGCCTTGCCGCCATCCATCATCCGGCGCGCCAGCACCTCGTGCCAGGCCCGGATCCGGTTGACCCCGATTTCGGAGATCATTTCCATGCCCGCGCGCGCGATGTACGCGTTCAGCACCGGCGGAGTGCCGGTGTCGAATCGCCGCGCGCCGGGCGCCCAGTCGAGTCGCTTGGGATCGAAGGTGAACGGCTGCACCCGGCCGAACCAGCCCGTGACCGTTGGGCGGAGCGTGTCCGCCAGCCCTGGGCGCACGTAGAGGAAGGCGATGCCGGGAATCCCCATGAGGAACTTGAGATTGCCGGAGGCCAGGAAGTCCACGTCGAGCGCCTTGACGTCGATGGGCATCGCGCCGAGGGTCTGGTACGCGTCGACAAAGAGCAGTGCGCCCCGGGCGTGGACCATCTCGGCCAGCGCCTTGAGGTCCTGAACAAAGCCGTTGAGGTAGTAGCCGTGGCAGGCCGAGACCACCGACGTTCGGTCGGTGAGGAGCGGCTCGTAGGAGGTCAGGTCTATCCGTCCGTCGGTGACCGGCACCCACGACACCTTGGCGCCTCGGCGTTCCTGCGCCAGCCACACCTGCCCCACCGTCGGAAACTCCGCCTCGGTCGCTACCACGCCGTTGCGCGGGCCGGTGAAGTCCAGGGCGCTCGCGACGGCGCTGGTGGCCTCCGAGACCGAGCTGGTCATCGCGATTTCTTCCGGATCGGCCCCGATCAGCCGGGCGAAGGCCGCCTTGGCGAGCCCAACCTCGACCATCCACGCTTCCCAGTCCATCCCGGTGTGATTCCACGACTCCAGGTATTGCTCCGCCGCCGTCTTCGTGACGGCGGTCTGAGGCGCCTGGGAGCAATTGTTCATGGGAATGCATGACCCGAGCAGAGGAATCTGCGCGCGCCAGGCGGCCAGGTCGTAGGCGGGAACCGAGGGAGTGGAGATCGTGGAACTCCTAGCGCGCCGCGGATTCCAGAGCCGACCAGTCGATCACCACGCCGTGTCCGCCTGCGTATTTTGTCGGCGCCAACCCCAGCGCCCGCGCGAACCCGACCAGCTCAGCGCTCCCCAATCGCGGCGGAGCGACATTGGCCGCCGGTGACACCACATCGCTCGTGAACACGACGCCGGCCGACGGGACCCAGGCGGCGAGCAGTCCTTCGGCGTGCACGGAGGCGAGTGGATAGACAACGACTCGCCCTGCACCAGTACCGAGCACGAGCGAGTCGCGCACGCTCACCACGGCCGGCGCCGGCGCCCCCCTCGAGAGCCGGTCGGGGGCCACCGTCTTCCGTGCGGCGGCAATGCTTCGGACGAATCCGGCGTTCCGGTGATGGGCAATGACCCGGACGCCTCGCGCCATGTAGCCGCGGATTCCTCCGCTGTGATCCCAGTGGTGGTGGGTGAGCACGACGCCGGTGACCGGCTTGCCCGGGAATCTGGCTCGCAGAGTATCAAGCACCGCATTCGATCGTGCCGAGCTTAGCGGGGCCTCCACGACCAGGAGGCCAGCGCCCTGCTCCACCACGAGCGAGAAGTGGGTTCCGCCCTCCGCCCGCCAGACGCCGGGTGCCAGGTTCACCAGCGTCACACCGATCACGGGTGTCGCGGTCGGAGGCTGTGGTGCCCTGGCTACCATCGAATCGGGAATGACAAAGAGCGCCTGATCCAGAGGCTGATTGATCGCGGCGGAGGTCAGCACGGTGTGCACCTGAAGCCGGCCGTTGACCTCGACGTCGATCTGGCGTGGAAGCTTCAGGCCACCGGCGTCCTGCCATCGGGTGTACCACGTCAGGGTGCGGCGGTCGCCCAGGACGCCATCGTCCGTCACCGTCTCACCCGCGAGGGGGAGACCGGTGGTCGGGTCGAACCAGAGATTGACGGTATCGGGCCCCAGGGGCATGCGGATCCCGGAGACAGTCTCGCCGCGAAGCATCCGGGACGGCAGCAGCGTGGCCGAGTTCCCATGGTTGACGGCCGACAGGAGGATCCGCTCGAGCTGGAGGGAGAGCGCTCGCTCGAGCCCGGCGGACACTCCGGCGCCATCCATGGTCAGGGCACCGTTGTTCTCCAGCATGCTCATGGTCGGAAGGGTAACCCGACGCTGGCGGCTGACGGTTCCGTTGACGGCCCTGGACTCCTGGGTGGTGAGCTGCCTGGTGCCGGCGTAGTCCGTGACGATGCGGCCGAAGGAGATGGTGGCGCGGGCAGGCGAGAGATAGGTCTCCTCCTGGCCCACTCCGAACGCGACGGAGTTGAACTCCACGGTCTTGCTCCTGAGCGAGTCCAGGGCACCGGCGCCCATGGCCTTAGCCGCCCGTTCGATGAGCGCCTGGGGCGCTGGCGCCTGGGCCGACAGGACGGCGGCATTGCTCGTGAGTACAACCAGCAAGGCCATGCGGGCGTGTGGTTTGGCTTTCATGGCTGTTTGCCTGATTGGAAACGTGGGGAAAAGATACAGTATCAGACTTGACGAGGCACCGCACCTCAGGCCTGGTCGTCAATCCACCGAATCAGGGCGGCGATCTGCTCATCGTCGTAGACACCGAGCAGCCAGTGGAGTGCCACGGCAATATCGGTGAACCCCTGGACCCGCACCCGAGTGCCCTTGCTCAGCTCGGCGGCCAGCCGGATCGTCGCGAACGCCACGGCCGAGTCTTCCGGAACGACAACGGCCCACTGCACCTCGCCCAGCTCCACGGCGTTCTCGCGGAAGAAACCGAGCACTCTCTCCTCTATCCCTGGCGGGAAGCTTCCGGGCATCCGGCGCCGATCGCTGAGGATCCGCCGGGTGCCGCGCCAGGAGTCCAGCTTCAGGGTCTCTCGAGCCGCTCGCTCCCATTCGGCCAGCGACAGCGGCCCCTCGCTTTGCAGCAGAGCCATCCGAGTGCCCGGATGGAGGCGATACAGTGAACTCACTTGCGGGAGCGGTCGGCATCAGGATTAGGGTATCCCCTGCCGATGGACGCCACGATCGGCATCGCGACGAAAGGAATGTGTCCGAACAGCTGAACCCACCAGCGGATGGTGATCGAGGGCGGCCGCTGCAGCAGAAGGGGAATAACCGCCAATGACATCACCAGCCAGATGAACGGTCCGTACAGCGTCGCCACCTTGAGCATGCCGTACGGGGTTGCCAGGAGGCCCCGGATCAGGGGCAAGCGCATGACCAGGAGCAGGAACACGGCGGACCATCCGAAGGCCACCCCGATATGCATGAGCACCCCGACCAGAGCCGTCGAGGTTCCCCCGTTGAACGCCTCCGGCCCCAGCAGCGTGCTGGCGACTCCCTGCCAGAGCCGGGTGACCGTGGAATGGTAGAACACCGCCGCCAGGACGCTGGAGAACAGTCCGTCGCTGACCGCGGTCAGAAGGCCGGCGCGTACCAGCCGGGATACATCTGCCTTCATGGCACCAGCCGCGCCGCGGTGCGGTCGGCAACGATCGGAAGGTTTCTGGTCCGGAGCTGGTCATTCAACGCCGCCAGGTCGCCGGTCATCAGCGCATCGAGTGCCCTCAGGTGAGTCCGCAGCTGGTCCGCGAGGATCTGTTGCACCTCCAGGTGCTGGTTGGTCGGCTTGAAATCGCCGCCGGCCACTCCGTTGGCCAGATAGCCGATCTTGGAGATCAGCTTCGACCCGAACCGGACGCCGTCCTGCCCCGCCCCGGTCTGACGGAGGTCGACCAGATTCATCTCCAGGTCGATCAACTTCTGATTCATGGCCCCGGCCGCCCGCCGCATCGCGGTATCGGTGGTGAGCCGCGGCAGCGCCTCGAGCTGGACCCGTGCCGACTCGATCCGGCTCACCGCGGCCCCGGCCGTGTTGAGCTCGTCGCGCAGCGCGCTCACGACCTGGGTCTGGGCCGCGATATCTGCCTCGGTTCCCGCCGAGTTGGGGTCCTTCCGGACCACAAGCTGCTGGGTCTGGACTGCGCCGTCCACGGTGAGCCGCACGGTGTACGTGCCTGGAGGATGCAGGATGTTGAGCCGGGCGGTGCCGGGTGCCACCCGGCCCTCGGCGCCGGCGACGATGTGCGGTGCGTACATCGGACTGGTGAAGAGTCGGATCTCCGAGCTGAGCGTTCCGCGCAGGTCCCAAGTCACCCGGTTGACCCCGGCAGCATTGGGGCCGGTGATGGTTCGGATCACCTGCCCACCCCCGTCGAGAATCGCCACCTGGGGCGCCGCCTTGGCGGGCGCACCAAGGAAGTAGTTGATCGACGCGCCGTATTCCGGATCCGACCCCGCGGTAGGGTCGTCATACGTGGTGGACGGTGCGGTGATATTCCGGTAGCGGTACGCCGGACGCGGCGTGAAGAGGTGGGCGCTCTTGGCCAGCACCTCGTCGGTGAGCTGCTGCAGCGGGGTGATGTCGTCGAGAATCCAGAAGCCGCGACCGTAGGTGGAGATCACCAGGTCGTTGAAGTGCTGCTGCACCACAATGCCCGACACCGGCGCGTGCGGCAGGTTCATTTGCAGCGGCAGCCAGCTCTCGCCCGCGTTGAAAGACACATAGATTGCGTTCTCGGTGCCAAGATAGAGGAGCCCGCGGCGCACCGGGTCCTCGTGGATCATCCTGGCGTAGCTCAGCATGTTCTTCGGGAGGCCGTTCACGATGAGCCGGAAGGTTTTGCCGTAGTCGGTGGTCTTGTAGACCCAAGGGTCCCGGTTGTTCTCCTGGTGCGCGTCGACGGTGAGGTATGCGGTGCCGGCGTCGTAGCGCGAGGGCGCGATGGTCCGCACCGATCCCCAGGCCGGAAGCATCGGAAGGTTTTTGGTGAGGTTGGTCCAGGTGGCGCCGTTGTCCCGGGTGAGCTGGACCTGCCCGTCGTTGGTTCCGACCCAGATCATCCCCTTTTCGATCGGAGACTCGGCGATGCCGAACACCACGCCGGCGTATTCGA
>Ga0070699_100001466_pt1 | contig 21605 bp, 21 predicted proteins | sample KBSK1503metaG_FD_65473 | JGI IMG/M metagenome (GOLD analysis project Ga0070699, IMG submission 65473) | Corn, switchgrass and miscanthus rhizosphere microbial communities from Kellogg Biological Station, Michigan, USA - KBS K1-50-3 metaG | ecosystem: Host-associated > Plants > Roots >...
GTCGACCCGGTTCTCGTACCAGTGCGACGCCGGGTTCTCGCTCTGTCCGCCGGGGTAGATGCCCTGGAACGTCCCCGAGCCCCAGTCGACGACCATCCTCCAGCTCGGCCCGTGGCTCGACGGGAAATCGGGCGCGGCCAGTGGCGTGTTGGCGTCGCCGCGGTCGGCACGCGGACCGTAGTCGAGGCCGCTGATCTGGGCCAGGTTCTCGAGCACCCGGGTGTGAACGCGACCCCACGTCCACGTGTTGGGATCAGGCCCAAGCTGCTTGCTCAGAGTCGTCACGGTCGTCTTGAATGCGATCTGCAACGCCGGGTTGTGCTGGTCGTGGAGCGTCCATGTCTCCAGGTCCTGCCCGAGCGCATCGCTGACCTCGGAGCGGTCGACCTTGACGCGATGCGATTTCCAATCCGGACCAAAGGTCTCGTCGAGGTACGCCTGCCAGAACGCCCACCAGATGGTCGCCGCCGCCGAGCTCGTGTCCATCCGATAGTCCCAGCTCGCCAGGAGGTCTCGTGCCGGCGAGCTCGGCAGCGCCGCCACCAGGATCGGCACCATTTCCGCGGCCAGGAAGTCGCGCGTGTCCGTCTGCAGGGCCATCATGTCGGCCGCGCTGAGCTTTCCGCCCTGGCTCAGCACGCGGTGGATCTCGTTGGCGCGGTATCCGGGGTTGAAGAAGCTCGACGTGCCGATGTACCACGGGTAGTCGTCGGCCACCTGGCGCTGGTTGGCTGACCAGATGATGCCCTCCGGCGGGTTGTAGACCTGCGGGATATCGTCGTAGGGGATCGTGCCGGTGACGTCGTCTTCTCCGGTTCCTGGCATCGGCAGCCACGGTCGTGCGGCCGCGACCTGCGGGTAGTAACCAGCGGAGATCAGGCCGATATCGCCCCTGTCGTCCGCGTAGACGAAGTTGTGGGTGGGCGAGTACCAACCCCGCAGCGCGTCGCGGAACTCCCGGTAGCTGCTCGCCTTGTCGATGCCGAGCAGCACCGCGAGGTCCTGCGAGGGGATGTTGCCCGCCCACCACACGGTCGTGGTCTGGCCGCGCTCGGTGATGACCGGGCCGTGCACGCTCAGCTTGACCGTCAGGTGCTCGGTAGCGCCACCGAGCACAGGTATGTCGTAGCCGACCGTCTTGTACCGCTGCCACGCGCCCCTCCAGAAATACTGGCCCGGGTGTGCCGAGTCCTCCCGCTCCAGGTAGAAGAATGTCTGCTGGTTTTGCGCGTCGGTCAGGCTCCACGAAATGTGCCGGTTGTGGCCGATCAACACCACCGGCGTACCCGGGATGCTGACACCGCTCACCTGGTAGCCCGGCGAGTCCATGCTCAGCTGGAACCAGATCGCCGGGAGCGTCAGGTGCAGGTGCGGGTCGCCTGCCATCAGCGCCCCGCCGCTTGCGCTTCTGGCGCCGGCGACGGCCCAGTTGTTGCTGTTGCCACCGGTAGCGAGGAGGCCGGGCGGGAGGGACGCGAGGCGCTGGTACGCGTCCCCCGCCGCGACCGCTTCGGCGTCCGTGACCTGGGCCACGGGTCCGATCGGCGTGACGGTGGCCTGGCCTGGGTACGGACCCGGATCGTATGGGGACTGGGGGTTCGGGGGCAGCACGGGGAACCACTTCGAAGCCAGGTCGGCGCCGAGCGATTTCTCGAGCAGCGCCATCACGAGCGGCGTGTCGGTGAAGTTGAGCGTCTGCGTCATGTCGCCTTTGACGATCAGCGAATCGATCGGCGTCCATGCCTTCGGCTGGTAGCCCAGCAGCGTGAACATCACCGGCAGCTGGTGGTCGGCCTCGGCCTGGGCGATGCGATCGTTCACGCCCTGCGCGTACGCAAGCAGCGCCTGGCGGGACACGTCGTCCGGCGCGAGCGCATTCCACTCCTGCTGCGCCGTACGCAGCAGCCCGAGCTGCAGCTCGAAGCGGTCGTTGTCCAGGGCGACCTTGCCGACGACCTCCGACAGGCGGCCTTCGCCCTGCCTTCGCAGCAGGTCCATCTGGAACAGGCGGAAACGGGCGTGCATGTAGCCGACGGCCAGGAAGAGGTCGTGGTCGGTCTGCGCGACGATGTGCGCGGTGCCGTCGCGTTCCAGGCTGACCTTGACCGCGTGGTTGAGGCCGAACAGATGCAGGGTCTCACTGCCGATCGCTGCGTCGTTGGCCATGGTCCACGCGCCCGTGACCGGGTTGAACGCGGGGCCGAGCGCCGGCAGCGGCCCGGCGCCGAAGAACGCCGCATAGAGCACCGCCGCCGACACAATCACTGCCGCGGCAGCGTTGACGGCGCGCAGGCCACCCCTCATAGGCGAAGGCAAGTGTGACAGCGAGGGGTGAGGAGGGCGAGCTGCTCGCCCTCCTCGGGTCGATTACTCGGCCTGGCCGAAGGCCTTGATCTCCTCGAGCTCCTTCTCGGTCAGCTCGCGCGGGGTCTGGCCGCTCTTGACCTTTTCCGACTCGACGTGATGCTTGATGGTCGCCACGATCTCGGGATTGGCGAGCGTGGTGATGTCACCCGGGCTCGTGAAGTTGGAGATGCCGGCGATGACGCGGCGCATGATCTTGCCCGATCGCGTCTTGGGCATGTCCGGCACGATCCATACGTTTTTCGGCCGCGCGATCTTGCCGATGAGCCTGTCGATGGCAGCCGAGACCTTCTCCTCGATCTGCTTGCTCGGCTTGATCCCGGGTTTCAACGCTACATACATCTCGACGGCCCGGCCCCTGAGCTCGTCGATCACCGGGACCGCGGCGGCCTCAGCGATCTCTTCGACGGTCAGGGTCGCGGACTCGAGCTCCTTGGTGCCCAGCCTGTGGCCGGCGACGTTGATCACGTCGTCGACCCGCCCAAGGATGCGGAAGTAACCGTCCTCCGCCAGCAGCGCGCCATCGCCGGCGAAGTACGGCCAGTCGCGCCAGTCCTTGCTGTCCTTCTTCTTGTTGTATTTGGCGTAATACGTCGCCACGAACCTGTCCGGGTCTCCGTAGATGGTCTGGAAGATGCCCGGCCAGGGATTGCGGATACAGATGTTGCCGGCCTTGCTGCTGCCCTTGGGGATCGGCTTGCCCCCCTCGTCGAGGATCTCCGGATAGATGCCCAGGACGCCGGGGCCACAGCTTCCCGGCTTCATCGGCTGCAGCGCGGGCAAGGTGCTGCAAAGGAAGCCGCCGTTCTCCGTCTGCCACCACGTGTCGACGATGACGGCCTCGTTCTTACCGACCTCCTGGTGATACCACCGCCAGACTTCGGGCTCGATCGGCTCGCCGACCGTGGTCATGTGCTTGAAGTGGTAGTCGTACTTCTTGGGCTCGTTCGGACCGAGCTTGCGCAGCATGCGGATGGTGGTGGGCGCGGTGTGGAAGATGTTGACGCCGAGCCGCTCGGCGATCCTCCAGGGGCGGCCGGGGTCGGGGTAGGTGGGTACGCCTTCGTACATGACGCTGGTGGCCGCCAGCGCGAGCGGTCCATAGACGATGTAGGAATGGCCGGTGATCCAGCCGATGTCGGCGAAGCACCAGTAGGTGTCCTCGGGGTGGATGTCCTGGTAGTACTTCGACGTGCCGGCGACGTAAGCGAGATAGCCGCCGGTGCTGTGCTGGCAGCCCTTCGGCTTGGCCGTCGTGCCGCTGGTGTACATGAGGAAGAGGGGCGCCTCGGCCGGCATCGAGACGGGTTCGACGATTTTGCCCTTGTAATCGACGAGCAGCTCGTCGACGAAGTAGTCGCGGCCTTTCACCATCTCGGTCTTCGATGAGTACTTGCCCGGATGGCGCCGCCAGATCAGCACCTTGTCGACCTTCTGGCCCTGCTTTTTGGCCTCTTCGATCGCCTCCTCGGCCTTGATCTTGTGGTCGATCAGCTCGCCGTTGCGGTAGTAGCCGTCCATGGTGACCAGGACGTCGCTGCCCGAGTCGGCGATGCGGCCTCCGCAGGCCGCACCGCTGAAGCCACCGAAAACCTCGGAGTGGATGACGCCCAGGCGGGCGCAGGCGAGCATGGACACCGGCAGCTCCGGGACCATCGGCAAATGGAAGGTGATGCGGTCACCTGCCTTCAGGCCGCAGAAGTCCCTGAGCAGCGCGGCAAACTCGTTGACGCGCTTGTACAGCTCCTGGTAGGTCACGACCTGCGTGGCCTCGGCCTCGGGCTCGGCCACCCAGATGATGGCCGCCTTGTCCCGGTACCTGGCGAGGTGCCGGTCGACGCAGTTGTATGACGCGTTCAGCTTCCCGCCGACGAACCACTTCCAGAACGGCGGGTTGCTGGTGTCCAGCGTCGTGTGCCAGTACTTGTCCCAGGTCAGGAGGTCGGCGTATTCCTTGTAACACTCCGGAAAATTCTTCTCGGCGAAACGCTCGAAGATGGCGGGGTCGTTCGCGTTGGCCTGACCAATGAACCTCGCGGATGGCTGGAAATACTCCTCTTCCCGCCAGTGAACGGCTATCTCCGCCTCTGAGACCTGGACTTCACTCATCGCCTGACCTCCATACGACTCCTCTTACATCCAGATCGGATTGCCAACCGGAAGGATCGGCTTGCTGCGCATGCTGTTGGCGACCACGGCAGCGGACCCGTACCACGCCACTATGGCGGTGATGAGGCCCATCCAGCCTCCCAGCGCGACCAGGCCCTCGCCTGCTTTGTTGCCGCTGAAGTTGCCGAGGAACAGCAGGATCTCCGTGATCTCCAGAGTCAGGAAGACCGCGAACACGGACACGTTCACACGCGCGCTCCAGAGCAACATGTAGGTATTGAAGATCGCGAAGGCGAGCAGGATCCATCCGAGGGATACGGTGATGTCGGTCGCTGGGACCTTGCCCCAAAGAACGAGGACCACCCACGCGGCGAGGCCCATCCAGAAGCCCCCGTAGGTGGAAAACGCGGTGGCGCCGAACGTGTTGCCCGTCTTGAACTCCCACATCCCCGCGGCGAATTGGGCCAGTCCGCCGTAAAAGATTGCGTATCCGAAGAACGGCAGAAGCGGCTCCGTACCTGCGCCCATGGCGTTGTGGGCGCTGAGAAGGAAGGTGGTGAGTGCGAAGCCTCCTAGCCCTAAAGCGGCGGGATTGGCGATTGCCGGCGGCGCTGCAGTTCTGACTTCAGCCATACCCTGAGCCCCCAAAAACGCCAGGAGAATCGGCCCTGGCGACCGATCAACTAACTGCACATCCTAAACCGGGACCGTGTTGCACCGCCGCGTCGATATTTATGACGCAATTTTTGACGCATGCCGGCATTTTCCTGGCGACCAGGCGAGTTCGTGGCCCTGAGCGCATTTTGCGGGGCCCCCGATTCGGGCTTATTCTTAAGGTGCCGGATCGTGCCGGCTGACTTTTGGGTGGGATTCTTCAAGGAGGGTGTATGACTTGGTAGTTCCGCATCTGTCTCGCATGCTGGGCGCCTTGGCGGGAGTCGCCGCGGCCGTGCTGGTCGGAGCTTCCGTGAGCGCCAGCGGCGCTGCGACTCCGCAGGTGCTCGACGACTCGCAGTTGAACCCGCAGAGTGCCACGCTGGGAGGCGCCTCGCCGCTGTCCACCTCGCGCACAGTCCAGCACTGGTTCGGCCAGACGCTCGACCCTCACAACGGGGTCACGTACGGCTACAACATGGTCGGCTTCGCCCCCAGCACGAACAGCTCCGCCACGATTCCGGTCGACATCATCCCGCTTGACATCAACGTCGGCGGGAGCTCGTACAACGGGACGGACCGGGTGGGCGCGGTCCTGGCCTCGCCGCTGTTCCAAAACGGCGACTACTCGACCACGACGGCGGCCACCGACAACATGGGGCTCAAGGGGCCCGGCGGAGCGCTGTCGGCCGGCAACGCAGGCGTCCAGCTCGAAGACGCAACCATGCGTGCCCAGTTCAACAAGGTCGGCACCGGCTATCACGTGATCCTCGGCACATCCGTGGTTCACGCGCCGATCACGATCAACGTGCCGGCTGAGCACGGAACCCAGATCACGAACGTCCGTGGCATCACCTTCGCGGACGTCAACATCAACTGGTTTGCCGCCCAGCTGCAGAACCTGAACAGCAGCCTCGGCTACATCGACCCGACGCATCTGCCGCTCTACGTCACTAACGAGGTGATGCTCTACATCGGGCAGAACCCTGGCAACTGCTGCGTCATCGGGTTCCACGGCGCCGGGATCGTTCCCGGCTTCAGCAACGGCCCCGGCAACGGCGCCGGCACCCAGCCGGTGCTGACCTACGCCTGGGCGTCGTGGGTGGTTCCGGGCACCTTCCGTATCGCTCCCACCGCCACACGCCTGGCAGACTGGGCTCTCCAGGACATCCACGCGCTCAGCCACGAGATCGCGGAGTGGGCGGACGACCCGTTCGTCAACAACTTCGTGGAGCCGTGGCTGACACCGACCGCGCCTCAGTACGGCTGCAGCAACTTCCTCGAGACCGGTGACCCCGTGGTCGGCATCGGCTTCTCAAACGGCGTCAACACGACCGACCAGAACAAGTACGCGGACGGCACCTATCATCCCGAGGACGAGGTATACCTCCCGTGGTTCATGCGGACGGCTCCGAACACGGTCTCGCAGCCTACGCAGAGCCCGTCGACCAACATCGGTCGCTATACCCTCATGGGCGACCTGAACCCGTTCCCCGGCTTCCGCGCACCGGCCACCGGCTGCTGAACTTCGCCAGATCGCACAATTAAGAGGCCCGGGCATCGCGCCCGGGCCTTCTTTGTTGTCAGGGAAGGATCGTGCACCGGAGGCTGTTTGGTCTTAGGTCGATGAACAAGCTGATCGATCGTTATTCCGTCGTATTCGTGGCGGTCGCGGCCACCCTGTGGGCCTCGGACGCCTACTTCCGCAACCAGCTGGTTCAGCACCTCAGCGCGACCCAGATTGTCGTGGCGGAAGACGCGCTCGTCACGCTCTTCTTGATCCCGCTTCTGATCCGCGGCGGCCACGAGCTGCGAGCGCTCGGCGCGCGCGGATGGGCCGCAGTCGCGATCATCGCCGCCGGGGCACAGGCGCTCGCGACCATCCTGTTCACGGCATCGTTCTCGATCGCCGCCCAGCACCAGCTGTTCGCGGAGACGTTCGTGCTCCAGCAGACCCAGCCCTTGATCGCGATCGTGCTGGCCTGGATCGTGCTCGGCGAGCGCCGCCGGCCCTGGTTCTGGCCGGCGGCCGCCGTGGCGATCGCGGGCGTCTACATGGTCCTGTTCGCCAGCGATCCTCTGTCGCCGGTAACTGCCCTGCAGAACGGACGCCTGGAGGTTGGGCTCCTTGCGCTCGGGGCGGCCGCGCTGTGGGCCAGCGGCACGGTGCTCGGCCGCTTCGCGCTGGGCTCGATCTCGTTCTGGAGCATGACCGCGCTGCGCTTCACGCTTGCCCTGCCGGTGCTGGTGGTCGTGGTGCTCGTCCAGAGCGGGCTCGGCGGCTTCGGCCATTACCGGGTCAGCGATTTCGTGCCCAACCTGCTGGCCATCGCGATCGTGCCCGGCCTGCTTGCGCTGCTGCTGTACTACCGGGCGCTATCGAAGACCCCGGCTTCGCTCGCGACCATCGCCGAGATGGCCTATCCGGTGGCGGCGACGCTGATCGCCTCGGCTCCTCCGCCGTGGGGCTTCCACCAGCCGCTGTACCCCGCGCAGATTTTCGGGACCGCGCTGCTGCTGGGCGTGATCGTTTTCCTCAACTGGACGCGGGAGAAAGCGCCGCCAGTCCTTACGCGACCGCTGACGGTGGCCGAGGGCTGACCAGGCTCGGCCCCTAGCGCGCCGCTTCCTCGAGCCAGCTCGCGGCGTGGCCGGCAACCTCTTGCCAGCCATCCTGGGCGATGATCCAGTGACACCGGCCGGGAAACTCCTTGAAATCGGTGCGGGCGCTGGACCGCGCGTACTTCCTGTAATTGGAGCGGTTGAGGCCCGCGGCCACGACGTGGTCGCGCTCGCCGGCGACCATCAGCAGCGGCTTGCGCATCGGATTGGCGAAGTTGACCCTGACCGCGCTGGTGCCCAGCGCGGCCTGGAAGAAGATACGTCCCGTCTCGGGGACCACATGTTTGTCGTATGCGGCGTGCGCGTCGGCTTCGCTGAGCATGTTGGCGAACGCGTAGTGGAACAGCGGATAGGACATCCGGACCACACCCTTGCGCGCACCGGGCTGCATGAGCACCGGCAGGTTGGACCGGAACACGGAAAGCTCCGTGGCAAAGACCCCGCGCGGGGGCGCGGAGTCGATGGCCACGCCCGCTGCGCCCAGACCGCGGTCGAGGAGCATCTGCACGAACAGCCCGCCGAACGAATGCCCGATCAGGAGCGGCGGCTCTGGTTGGTCCCGGACGATGCCGTCGTAGTGATCGACGATCTCTTGAACGCCGAGCATCGCCAGGCCGGATGGATCCGCGCGCAGCTGCTCGATCGTCTTGTCTTTCCGCGGCCATGCAGGCGCGAGGCAACGGTAACCACGTTTGGTATAGAAGTCCACGAAATGATCCCAGCACGCGGGGGTGACCCACGCGCCATGGATGAAGATCACCGTGCGCATTTCCGCGCTACCCTACGCGATCAGTAAAGGAGAAGACATGGCTGAATATGGGACTTCCGTAGAGAGCACGGCATCGCCTGAGAAGGTCTGGAAGATCTGGTCCGACATGTCCACGTGGGGTGATTGGAATCCGAACGTGTCGACGATGGACTGGCAGGGCGGCTTTGAGTCCGGTACCACCGGCGTCATGAACACCCGCGCGGGCCAGCACCACAAGATGCGCCTCCTCGACGTGACGCCGGGCCGCAGCTTCGCACTGGAGACGAGCGTCGTTCCAGGCACGACGTTCCGCTTCAACTGCCGCGTCGAGCCCGTGGACGGCAAGACCAGGATCGGCCAGTACGTCGAGGTCAAAGGCCCACTCGGCCCGATCATGGGTGGCATGCTCGGGCCGCAGGTTTCGAAGGAGTTCGGCACGCTGCTCGGCAACCTGGCCAAGAAGGCCGAAGCCGGCTAAGGTCCGGTTCAGGACAGGCGCGAAAGCGCCGCGCTGATCGCGTCGGCTTCGCCGGGCGCGAGCGCGTCGCCGAAATTTCGCTCGAGGCTCCTCAAGAAAACTCCGTGGGCTTTCTTGAACGCAGCCTCGCCCTTGGTGGTCACGTGGGCGAACACGCCGCGTCGATCGGTCGGGCAGGACCGCCGCTCGATCAGACCGGCCCTCGTCATCTGCTCGAGCCGTCGCGAAGCGCCGCTGTTGGTGATCCCCGCGACCTTCGCGAGCTCCTGGTAGCGCATCATCCCGCCCGGCGATCGCGACAGGTGCAGCAGAACTTCGTACCAGGCGAGCGGCATGCCTGCCTCCGGCACCATGTCGCGCTCGAGGGCCGCGCTCAGGGAAGCGTGGGCTCGGGCGAGCTCCTCCCACACCTGCGCCACCTTGGTGGAGCCGGAGCTCGTTTTCACGGCGCCTATGGTAGGCGCTGTTTTGGTTGTCATCGACCTTGCTTGTGAGAGATGGGGCCGGATTTGCGACCGGCCCACCAACAGTCAACCCTCTTTATGCTTCGGCGAGCTCGGCGGTCTTGACCACGATCTCGGATTCGATCTCGAGCTTGATGGTGTGGCCGGCGATCGGGATGGCCCCCGCGATGCCGTCCCAGTTCAGGCCGAAGTCCATGCGGTTGAGCTGCCCCCTGGCCGAGATGCCAATGCGCTCGCGGCCGCCGGTCATGGGGTCGGGAACGCGGCCCTCGAGGGTGGCATCCAGCACGATCGGCCTGGTCACGTCTTTGATGGTGAGGTCGCCGTGCACGCGGAACGTCTCGCTGTCGAGCGGCTCGACCTGGGTCAGCTTGAACGTGATGTAGGGGTACTTCTCGGCCTCGAAGAAGTCGGCGGAGCGGAGGTGGTTGTCGCGCATCTCCTGGCGGGTGTCGACGCTGGCAATGTCTATCGTCAGCTCGCCCTGCGTCTTGGTGACATCGTCCTCGGGGCCCTCGAACGTCCCCTCGAACTTGTTAAATTGTCCGCGCACCGTGGATACGGCCAGGTGCTTGGCGGTGAAGCCCAAAGTTGTGTGCGCCTTGTCGATCTCGTACTTGACCATGTGGTCCTCCTGTGATTTGAAGCCGGCCTGTGCGGCGGCTGATAAACACAGGTACTTGCTTGCGCAAGCAACTATTCCGGCGACAGGCCGCGTGGAGGCTCCGCTAGCGCTTCTTCAGGCAGAACCAGGCGGCGGAGGCGCGCATCATGGCCGGGGTGCCGGTTTCGCTGGGCCTGCTCCAGAGCAGGTCCCAGGCGGGGCCAAAGCGCTCGCGCAGCTCAGACTCCGTGACCCCCGACGGTATCGGCGGCAGCGCGTGGGTGAACTCCATCATGTAAAGGCCGGCTCCCGGGGCGGCGAGGGCTGTTACGCCCTCGGCATACCGGGCTCGCTCGTCAGGCTTCAGGCCGTGGTAGCAGCCGAAATCGAACAGCAACGAGTACCCGGGCTCGAGACCCAGGTCGCCAAGACGGGTGACGTCGCCGAGGCGAAAGTCGACCTTGACCCCCGCAGCCTGCGCCCGGCGCCCAGCCTCGCGGAGCGCGCGAGGCACCGCCTCGACGCCTGTCACGTCCCAGCCGTGACGGGCCATGAAGACGGCTTTGGTCCCGTTTCCGCTGCCCAGGTCGAGGGCGCGACCTTTGGGAAGGGCGCCTGGTCCCTCCATCAACGCCTCGAGCTCGTTGGGCATGACACGATCCCAGGGCGTGAAACCGATCCCGTACATCACGCGGTACACGATGCCCATCAGGTGGAGAGGCGGCGGCGGAACGCCTCCGTTTCCTGGCGCCAGGTCAGGACGATCCCGGCGATCATGGCCAGTGCAAAGACCGCCAGTCCTATGGCGAGGAGGATCGGGCCGACCTCGCCGGCGCCGATGGCGGAGCCGAGCGGACCCCAATCGACGGTGGCCGCGGCGTTGAGCCAGGCGATCAGCCCGGTCGCGAAGGCGGCGCACCCGAGGGTCCAGCGCTTCTCGGAGGGTGACATCTGCCCGATGTCGAAACGTCGAGGCCTGGCCGAAACCTGGAACCGGCCGAGGCTGGCGACGAGCGCCAGCCACACCACCAGCATCACCGCCCCGATGGCGAGCGCGATCGTGGGCGTGGCCGTGCGATCGACGGGCGAGAGGTCGGCGGAACCTGCCCATGCCGCCATGGGCAGCGCCCAGATCAGGCTGGTGATGGCCGCGAAACCGGTGCGTCCGAAGCGATCGACCAGGCGGCTCATGAGGCGGCCTTGTATCTCATGGCTAGATATTGCTCGAAAGCCACCGTTCCGTCAGTTGCCACCGGTCACGAGCACGAGCATGACGGGCTGACCTTAGTTCGCCTTCTGCGCTCCACTTGCTCCGAGATGCGTGCCGAAGAAGCTCAACACGCGCGACCAGGAATCATCGGCGGCTTGCTTGTTGTATGCGCGCTTGGTGTCGTTGAAGAACGAGTGGCGGGCGCCGGCATAGATCTTGATGTCGTGGTCGATGCCGTGTCGGCTGAGAGCTTGGTCCAGTGCGCGGCCTGCGCTGGCGGTGAAGTCCTTCTCCGGGTAGGAACCCACCACCGGGCAGGCGCGTTTGACCGCATCGATCGGCCGCGGGTTGGCGGCATAGAAAGGTGCGATGGCCTTGAGCCGGTCGTCGGTGCAGGCCCACGCGACGGCGAACCCGCCCCCCATGCAGAAGCCGATCGCGCCGATCCGTTCGGGATCGACCTCGGGCACGGCCGCCAGGTGGGTGAGGGCCGCCTTGAGGTCGCCGATGCCTGGACGCTCCACAGCGCCACGGAGCATCCCGGTCATGTAGCGGGCCATGCAGAGGGCGCGATTGCGGTCGCTGAAGAGATCGACGGCGAGCGCCGCGTAGCCGTTGTCGGCAAACCGGCGGGTGGTCTCTTTGATATTTTCGTTGAGGCCGTACGCCTCGTGGATGACGACGACACCCGGGTGCGGGCCGTTGCCTTCGGGGAGGGCGGCGAAACCACCGCCCTTGAGCTCGGTCCGGTCGATCACGCGCGTCTTCATATGTGGGGGCAGGGAAGATGGTAGCGGCACGAAAAGCCGGGTCGGAGGCGCGGGGTATCATCACATCCGGCACCGTCGTGGGCCCGTGGCGCAGTTGGGAGCGCGTCAGACTGGCAGTCTGAAGGTCAGGGGTTCGAATCCCCTCGGGTCCACACCCTCGGCTCGACGCCCTGGGGTTTCTATGACGCAGCCGGTCTGCACGACTACATTGGCCAGTGGCTCCGGTTCTCGGTTTTGACACAGGGGGCGCGCCATGGTGACCTTAAGTCGGTATGCCGCGGTCAACGGGAACGAGAACATGCAGAAGGCGCAAGAGTGGGCCAAGAAAGTGGCCCAATATGTCGACGGCAAGTTCGGTCTCTCTAATGTTCGCGTCGGAATGGAGGTGTACGGCAGCGTTGGCCGCATCTACTGGATAAGCGAACTGGAGAGCCTCGAAGCCCTGGCCCGCGGGGCGCAAGAATCCCTGGCGGACTCCGGCTACATGCAAATGTTGATGCAGGCAACAGGACTGTTTGTGGCCGGTTCCGTCAAGGACACTGTGATCCTCGGTATCTAGGCTCCTCGCGCGGCGCCGGCGGAAAGTGGCTGAACGCCACGGTCATCACCCATTGGCCGTCGTGGCGGAGTAGGCTGGCTTCAGCAGGCCAACTCTTTCTTTGGCCTTGACCAGGGACGCCGACTGGTTGCGCAGATCAAGAGAGCCATCGAGGCAATTGAAGTTGCTCCGAATTTCAGACCCTTGTGGGACCGCCGCCTTGGTGTGGCGTCGGCGAATGGGGCAGGTGGACGCCGAGTATTCGGTGTTCATGGCAACGAACACCTGGGCTGGAATCGATAAACGTAGCTACAAGGTTGAGCCCGAATCTTTCGCTTGGGCTACCCAGCCAGAGGCCGAACCAGTTTGCTGGCCGAGGAACATGTTCAATTGCGCAGCGTGTTCCTGGACGTGGCGCATGTCGTAGAGAAGCAGCTCGGCGAATGGAATCTCATGGCTGCCGAATCGGCACGGACGCCGGGCCTGTTCATCCGTGAGCGATTCAACCGTCACCTGGCACTTTTGACGGCCATGCGCGAGATACCTCTGGAGCTCGGCCCTCGTGTACACCCTGTCGGGGAGAACACCGGCGGGATCCAGCTCGCTCAGCGTAAATGGAGCGGGGGGAGCGAACTCTTGATCCCGAGACAGGTTGAAGTCGAGCCAGAAGAGCGCGTGGTAGGCGATGTACCAGAACGCCGAGAGCCCCGGCAGAGAGGGGTCCTCCCATAAGCCCTTGCCCCACAGTTCGTCAGGGCAGTCGCGCAGAGCATTTTCGAGCATGTCGATCGCAGCTCCGAATTGGCGCCACAGGATCGTTGTCCACATCGGCCGCATCGAAGGGTACCGCAGCCAACGGCGGCTTCTGAATGCCTCTGTGTGGACGCCAACCGTGGCGGCGCGTGGTGGATGGCGTCGGCGGGATCGGATCGCTCTTGGACACGAGCGCCACGTCATGATGTTGCGGCCCTCGTGCGATCGCTTCGCTAATCAGGGGGTTCAGCGTCGGCTGGGTCACATAGGCACGGTCGCCAAGGTATGGCGGGCCCTAACTCCTTTAAGCCGGAGTCGCTCTTGTCCCCATTTGTCCCAATCGCGACCGCGACAGCACGGTGTGGGGAGTGGGCCATGATCGTAGATAAACCGACCGCCAGCTCGGTCTTAGGATCGAGCGCCACCGTCGGAGATCGGGACGGCCTCCCCGTCGAATACGCCGGGTGGGTTCGTATTGTGGGAACTTGGGTCCACTCCCCCCGACGTCACCCAACCCGTACCCCATCACGCCAGCATCGGGTCGCCTGGGACCGATGAGTCCGGGCAGGCGGAGCCGTCTATGCGTTTGACGGATATCACAACATCGGTGGAGGTGGTCACGTGGGCAAGATCACGGCGCACGAATTCATCAGTCTCGACGGCGTGTTCGAGGACCCGTCGTTCACCTTCGACTTCGATTTCGACCCGCGGATGGGCGACGCCATCGCCGAGATCATGGGCGCGAGCAAGGCGATCCTCCTGGGGCGTCAGACCTTCGAGATGTTCGCGCCGGCGTGGTCGGCGCGGACCGCGGCAGATGACCCCGGGGCGCCGTTCATGAACGACACACCCAAGTACGTCGTCACGGCGTCGGGCACCAAGGTCGAGTGGAGCAACTCCGAAGTCATCGGCGCCTACAACCCCGACACGATCCGGAACCTCAGAGACCGCGTCGACGCGAACATCTATATCAGCGGCAGTGGGACGCTCGTGCGCGCGATGCTCGCCGACGGCCTCGTCGACGAGCTCCACCTCTTCGTCTTCCCCGTGGTGGTGGGCTCAGGCAGGCGACTCTTCGACGAGGGCCGGCCCAAGACCAGGTTCGCGCTCGAGCGCCTCGACAAGTACGAAAACGGAGTCGTCTACGCGGTTTACGAAGTGGCTCGCTGAAAATCGAGGTAAAAGGGATGTCGATCGCGCTGTTCGGCTGTCGCGATTCGAGCCATGGGCGCTGGTGACGAGCGTCCTTCTACTGATCAAACCTGCGCAGTTCCAGCGGCCCAATATGGCTGGTCCTCACCCTCGGGTCCACACCCTTGGGCCCACAAATTTCTGGCCTCAACCGGCCGCCAACACATGGCGCAGCGTCTCGGCGAACTCACGCGGATGCCTCATGTAGCCGCCGTGATCGCCGGGGAAAGTGACGACAGGCTTCCCGAGACGCGCGGCTAGCGCGAGTCCACCTTGATGAGCCAGGTTCCCTTTCGAGTCCTTTCCGACACCTACCACGATCCGTGTCGTTCCCGCTTTGAGGGCGGCGATATCGGGTTCGTAATAGGTAACGGCCATCGCGTAGTGCGCAAGGAAGAAGTCCATGTTCCGCTGCAGCTGAGGCGCGATCTCCGCCATTTCAGGGGTTGGTTCGGGCTGCGGGTCAGACGCCGCCGACTGCCGTACGCCCTCGGCCTCGAGCCCCGAAACAAGCATGAACTTCTGCATGGCGGGACCAATGCCAGAGCTCCGATAGATGTCGTGCACGTCTCGGATAGCTGCCCGGTGACGTGGGCTGTCTGGCAGCAGCGCGATGGCCGGTGGCTCGTGTGCGACGAGCACCCGCACCTGCTGGGGGTGGCGGGCCGCAAGGTCGAGGCCTATGAGTGCGCCGCCGCTGGTGCCGAAAACGAATGCCGGTTCTCTGCCAACGCTTGCCAGCAGCCGGTGGGCGTCGTCGGCGAAGATCTCGACAATTCGCCCGTCGTCCACCGGTTCGTCGAGGCGGCTGCGCGAAATGCCTCGCGGATCATATGTCACTAGCGCGAACTGCTCGATGAGATACCCGGCGACGCTCTGGAAAGCGCTGGCGTCCGCGGGCCCGCCTGGGATCATGAGCAGCACAGGACCTGATCCTTGGACTTCGTAATACAGGCTTGCGCCAGTTACGTTCAGGCTCTCGATCTTCGGTGAATCATCAAGCACGACTCTCCCTCATCAGACTTGCATGGCAGACATCCAGAGATAACCCTTTGAAGTTCCTTTAGTCAGTTCGAATAGCGACCCGCTTGGGCCACGCCAACATCTGGGGCCTTGTACAGCCGATCGATTTGCTGTCCGCGTAGGCGATGTGACTCTAACTCGCCAGCCGCATAACGATCACCAGCATGGCGGCAATGCAGCCGGCGAGATAGCCGACGTTCACTACCGCCCGACCAGCGGCGGGCCATGCTGACAAATCCATGTGTAGTGCCTCGCTGAGCACCGCGCCGAGACCGAACATGATGAAGGCGATCGTCGCCCCAGGTGGCAGGACGCGCCTGGTGACAGCCCACGCAGGGAGGTCGTGCAGTACGAATCCGCACACCGTGAAAGTGATGAGGACGGCTACCGGCCGCGGCATGATCTTGGCCAGCGGCCGGTAACAGTAGTAGTACAGGTAGTAGCCGTAGACCGGATTCCACAGTCGCCAGAATTGGGCGAGCGAGGTCGCGCCAAACGGCTTGATGAAGAAATTGAACCAGGCTGCCCAGCCGCCTTTCGATCCGAGCCGCCGCGCTAGATACTGCCTAAACGTGACCCTGGGACGAACTGGACGTCGTCCCGAAATTTCCCGAGCCATACCGATAAGCCCGGCACCAACGCGGGCCAAGCGGGATCTCCTGGCAACTCGGCCATTGCCGTCCACCGAATCAGCGTATGAGGCTGTATGAGATCCCTTCAACTTGGTCCAGGTAGTTCGAATAGCATCCGGCTTGGGCCACCAAATTGCCCGCTTCCGCATAATGGCGATTCGCATAACGCCGATTCGCACGATGCAAGTCAGCGCAATCTAACCGCCGTCGCTCGGACGACTCGGGCTACGTCTACGCGGTGGCGGCGTGAACCTCGTTCCCGAGGTGTCATATTCAGTCACGTGGCTCGGTCGGATCTAGAGGACATCTGGCAGTTGCATACGCCCGCCATCAAGTGGGGCACGGCCCGGTAATCATGAGAACTCTCCACACGTCGTACCGCGTTTCCAACCTGGCCGTGTCGCTCGCCTTCTACACCGCGCTCGGGTACGAGCAGGTCGGCCGGGTTGATCTGGGGTCCGGCACGAGCCTGACCATGCTCAGGTTCCCGGGCGAGGAGGTCGTCACGCTTGAGTTGGTGCACCGCCCGGACGATGGGCCGGTCGACATCGGCACCGGATTCAGCCACGTCCCGGTCCAGGTCGAGGATCTCGCCGCCACCCTTGGGCAGCTAGTCGAGGCGGGGCTCATGCCCGGCCCGGTCGAGCGGCCGGGTGGACCGGACGGGGCTCAGATCTCATGGCTCACCGACCCCGATGGCTACCGGATCGAACTGGTGCAGTGGCCGCCGGGACACCCACATGGGCTCACCGCGGCCGACTTTCGCTAGGCGGCAGGGACCGAATCAAAGGCGACCTCGTTACCATCGAGGTCCACGCACGTGACCTTGCGCACGCCGTTCGAGTACTCCTCACGCCTCGCCGGCGCATTGGACCGCCGTCTTAAAGCTGCCGAAGCGACGGCGGATCGTCTTTTCGGACGGGCTCATGCCTGCGTGGGTCCACGATGCAGCGGTAGGCGAGGTGCGATGCTCAGCCACGAAACAGCGGACCGCCTCGGGCGCTTGGTCAGAGGCTCGCCTGCCGTTCGAACCTAACCGGAGACGCCGTACAGCGAATTCAAAGGTGTTCGAGTTGTGTATGGCTGGGTCCACCAATTTGCCCGAGCACCGGACGGGATCTCGAGCAGCTATCAGGGGCTCATATCGGCGTCTCGGCACATAATGCCCGACATGCAGGCGATCCCCGGAACTCTCGACGTTCAGGGGCCGACGCAGATGGCGGTCGATCAACACAGCGATGATCGATCCACCTGACTTCATCGATCCCGACCAGGCTGATCAGTGGGCCATCACAGCGCTCAGCGCCGCAGGCATCGACACCACACAAGTTTTGGGGGTCAGCGCTGGCCTTGGTTTTTTCTCCGAGCAGGCAGCTCGTCAGGCGGCCGCGGAGTTGATTATGGCTGGATACTCGGCGGTAAAGGTTGCGCAGACGGGCTGGAACGCAAAGCCGAGCCCACTCTTCCCGCAGATGACCAGCTGGACCACGACGGTGACCACCAACGTGGTGCCCACGCTGGATGCGGTTCGTTCCATGCGGGTCGGCCTGGGCCAATACGCCGCCGCGAGAGGCGGCAGATGGGTGAGCGGTGGTGTCGGCACCCCCGTTACTGACGCATGGGCGAGCGCCGAGGCGGGCGCCATCGATCCAGCCATGATCGACCAGGTCGACCAGCAGCTTATCGATTACCTGTTTGCGTACGACTCGAACATGAGGCAAGCGACCCTGATCAACACCGGTCTTCTCTTCAACACCGAGGGGGCCGCCCGCCAGGTGGCGTCCGCACTCATCGGCACCGGATATTCCGAGGTCAGCGTGGTTCCCAGTAAGGCCGGCTGGACCACGAGCGTGGGCACGTACTTCGTGCCCAAGCTGGAGTCGATCCGCGCGCTTCGCCTCAACCTCACGCAGTTCGCCCAGTCGCGCGGCGGATCATGGGTGGGTTGCACAGGCGCAGTGACCACGCCCAAGGGATTCGACGAGCAGCCTTCTTAGGTGTGGGGCTCGTGAATCGCCTCAGCGACTCGCTGTCACGCATATCGGAGGAACCTTCGAGCTCTTAGGCGTTTCCGTCGAAAACGCTCTCGAGGTTCTTATTGTGGGAACTTAGGTCCACCATTGTCATGTCTCAGGACATCGTTGACGCCTGTCGCAAGACATTGTGCACAGGCCAGCGACCACCAAGCGGCTGGTTGGATATGGCGGAGTCGACCGAGATAGCGCAGCGTGGCTTTGCCGAAGGAGTCAATGCAGTCCTGGCGCACTCGGTAGTGAGTGGGCTCCACCGGCAGATTAGGTCGAGCGATGTTTAGTGATTGCCGCTCGGCGAAGCGCCCGGGCTCGGCGACGGTGATGGCGTGGGCGACACCGGCGGGATCGCCACTCTGGGCGGCATGGCTTTGCTGCCATCTACCGTCGTCTGGCTGAGCGGATATTCATTTGTGATCGGCTGACCGTCAGCGGCAGTTGGATACTGCGTGATGAGTCCGTTACCGTTTGCGACCACCGTCACCGGCCTGCCGTCCTGGTCATACAGGAGTACGCCGTCGAGCGGCTTGCCGTCCCTGGTATACGGATATATGTTGCTGATCGGACCCGCGGCGAAGGCGTCGGGCATACCCCCAGGCGATGAGGGTGTGCCGACCCACCCAGGCAGCGTGCTCATCGAGCCGACAGCGATCAGCCCGCCCAGCGCCACCACCGCATTTCCCGCACGCAGCGGCCAGGATTCCGCGCCCTGGCGGCGGCTGGCCCAGCGACCGAGCCTGATCGAAAAAACCACAGCGACTGCCATCGCGATGATCTCGACCACTCCGCCGCTCGTGAAAGGGTTTGGGATGGGGTGGATGTCCTGATCGCCGCGGAGTATCACCGCTAGCACGAGTACCACTAGATAGGCACGCAGCACCCACCATGCGGGCCGTAGCTCGGGCAGGTATTCGCGTACGGCTTGAACACTGCTCCAGCCATGCACCTGAGCCGCGGCGGCACCGACCAGCCGGTGGATCCGGGGGAAGCGCCCCCCGGTCGTCCTCAGCCCAGCTCCGTAGGCCGCCCTCAACTCGGCGGCATATGCCTCGGGAGTGCCGAGCCGGGAAGCCAGTGGCAGCTCGGATTCGGCCACCACTTCGGCCAGATGGTCCTCGAGATCTTCCAACAAGGCCTCGCGCTCGGGCATTGCCAGGTCGGAGAGTTCGGCTCTCACGGCGGCCGCGTACCTGGCTACTTCGTTCTGCCGCGTCTCATCTGCCATTCTTCGTGCTCCCTCCATCGAGCAGCTGATTAAGGGCCGCCGTCAGCGCGCTCCACGTCCTAGTCGACTCGGACAGCGCCTTCCGGCCCCGTTCGTTCAGCCCGTAGTACTTCCGATGCGGTCCCTCGTCCGACGGCACGACGTAGCTGTTGAGTGCACCGGCCTGGTAAAGCCGCCTGAGGGTGCCGTACACCGATGCATCGCCGACCTCGCTCAGACCCGTCTCGCGAAGCCGGCGAACCACGTCATACCCGTAGCTGTCGTGGTCGGCCAGGACCGCGAGCACCGCGAGGTCGAGGACGCCCTTCAGTAGCTGGCTGCTATCGGCCAGGGACTGCATCGCCAAGCATGGTACTACGGTTTACGGATTAGTGACGCAGGAAATTCACCTTCAGTGGCAACAGCTCTTTGGGATGAAGCGCTCCTCCGTCGAAGGCCCTGCGGTAGCAGGTGAACTGCGTGCCACCCCATCCGATGGACACGAAGCCAGCAGCAGCGCCGAAGAGGCTGGGCAAGGCATGAAAGAGCTTCGTGATGGCGTAGATCTTGTGCCAAGTCAGGACAGGCGGAGTCCGCTGAATCGGATCGATGTGCCGAAGCTCCAAACCTCGTGACTGTCCCAAGCCCCGGTGGGCAGCGCGATCCCGGCCGCAGCCCCCGCTGAGCGGAAGCTGCCGAACCGTCTCCGGATGGTTCGCTCGGAGGGCACCATCTGCGCGGCAGTCCAGCTCTCCTCGGTCGGCAAGCATCGCTCCTCGGCGAAAAACCTCCTAATGGCGTCGATCCCCTCCTCGACATTGGCATCGGCAAGGTCAGACAGCGGCAAGGACTCCCCGTCGAATACGCCGGGTGGGTTCGTATTGTGGGAACTTAGGTCCACCAAACCGGTCCAGATCGCGCAAATTCGCGGCCATCACAAGAATGGACCAGCAACGAAAGGTGCCTGGTTCAGGTTTATTGCCGACAGGCTGGGCCCGCGTAAAGACCGCTGCCTTCGTGGCGGCATTCCGTCAGACTCCCCTGGGTGATCGCCAGGGCAGAGCGGGCGCTGCGTGAGGTCTTCGGGCTGGATGCCTTCCGCCCAGGACAGGCAGAGGTGGTGGCGTCCATGCTCGAGGGACGCGACGTTCTGTCGGTCGCTCCGACCGGTTCCGGAAAGAGCATCAGCTACTGGGTGCCGGCCGTGGTCGAGGGCGGGCTGACCATGGTCGTCTCGCCGCTGATCGCGCTCATGAAAGACCAGGTCGACCGCCTCAACGAACGGGGGGTTGCCGCGACGTTCATCAACTCGTCGGTCGACCGGCCGGAGCAGCTCGATCGTCTGCGCCGGGCGATTGCCGGCGAATACCGGCTGCTCTTTCTGGCGCCCGAAAGACTTGGACGCCCGGGGTTCATGGAGAGGCTGGCCGAGCTCAAAGTCCGCCGGGTTGTCGTCGACGAGGCGCACTGCATCTCCACGTGGGGACACGACTTCCGGCCTGATTACCGCCTTCTCACCGCTGCGGTCGTGGCGTGTGGGCGGCCACCGGTGGCCGCATTCACGGCGACTGCGACGCCACAGGTTCGCGCTGACATCGCAAGGTCGCTCGACCTCCGGGATCCCTTCATCTCCGTCACCGGGTTCAACCGGCCGACGCTGACACTGTGCGTAGTCCGCTGCCGCGGCGAGCGCGCCAAGCGCGAAGAGCTGCGCCGCCTGGTATCGGACCAGGCGCAGCAGGCCCTCGTCTATGTGGGCACGGTGGCGGCGGCCGAAGAGGTGGCCGCCGACCTGGGCGCCGCGTGCTATCACGGTCGTCAGGAGGCGGCGGTGCGCCGGCGCATCCAGGAGGACTTCACCGAAGGACGCACCAGGGTGGTGGTCGCGACTTCGGCTTTCGGGATGGGTGTGGACATCGCCGGCATCCGGCGGGTCATCCACTACCACCTGCCGGGCAGCCTCGAGGCGTACTACCAGGAGGCCGGCCGCGCTGGGCGTGACGGAAAACCGGCGGAATGCACGCTCCTCTATAGCCCGGCTGACCGCGACCTCCAGGCCTTCTTCATCGAGCAGTCCGGCCTCGAGGACGGCTCGCCGCTGAAGGACCATGCCTATGCGCGGCTGGCGCAGATGATGGCTTACGCCGAGATGCGCGAGTGCCGGCACGCGCGGATCGCGGACTACTTCGGCGAAAAGGGCGCTGCCAGGCA
>Ga0070699_100001468_pt1 | contig 21596 bp, 16 predicted proteins | sample KBSK1503metaG_FD_65473 | JGI IMG/M metagenome (GOLD analysis project Ga0070699, IMG submission 65473) | Corn, switchgrass and miscanthus rhizosphere microbial communities from Kellogg Biological Station, Michigan, USA - KBS K1-50-3 metaG | ecosystem: Host-associated > Plants > Roots >...
GCGTCGCCGGCGCTCCATCCGAGGGCCAGGGCCGTGCGCCGCGCCCAATCGCCGACGCGCTCGGAATGCCCGCGCGTGTACCGATCCTTCGCCTCGAGGGCGTTGGCCAGGCCTTCGAGCCCCTGGAGGCTCGCCCGCTGCAGGCGCGTGTACAGATGGCGGACCTCGCGCGCGTAGACGAGCGACTGTTGATACGACGCCTGGAGACGCCTGTACTCGGCGGTGAGGTCCGCAAAGCCGTCTACCGGGGGAGCCATCCGACGCTTCCCGGGAGGACCGATTGGACGACGGTCAGGAGGTGGATCGGCGAGAATGGTTTGGTGAGGTAGTGATCCGCCCCCGCGGCCAGGCCGCGCGCAACATCCGCCGCCTGGGCCGCCGCGGTCAGCATGATGATCTTGGCCTGGGCGAACTGGCCCTCGCTCCGGAGGCGCCGACAGACCTCGATACCGTCGAGTCCTGGCATGTGCAGATCCAGCAGGAGCACGTCGGGGCGCTCGGACCGCGCGCGCTCGAGCGCCGTCAGCCCGTCGCTCGCTTCCAGGACCCGGATCCGGTCGTCCTCGAGCGTCGCCCGAACCAGCGAGACGATGTGGGGCTCGTCGTCCGCGATGAGAAGCGTAAGCATCACCTCCGGGCAGGGCAATCCGCGTGCCAGCTGCCCGCACCGACTTCACGAGAAGATACGTCGCCCCCGGCCGGGTGGCTGCCGCGATCGCTGTGCAGTGCTGCTCAGAAAACTGGGCAGGAGTGATCCGAGGCGAGCGGAAGGCCAGGCGATACGGCGCTAGCCGGCGCCCCGCGCCGAGACCTGGAGCCGCACCTCCGCCCGCGTCCGCGCGGCGGCGGCGCGGGCGAAATCAATATCGTCTTGGGAGCGGCCGGCCAGACGCTGCTCGGCGCGCTGGCGGGCCCGCTCGGCCCGCTCGCGATCGATCTCCTCCGGCCACTCGGCGGTGTCGGCAAGGACGATCACCTTGTCGTTCCGTACCTCGGCGAACCCGCCGTTCACGGCCAGGTGTCGCTCGCGTCCTCCCTCCCGGTACATGAGCTCGCCCGTTCCGAGCGTGGTCAGGAAGGCGGCATGTCCGGGCAGGACGCCGAAGTAGCCTTCGACCCCGGGGGCCACGACTTCATCGGCCTCGGCCGACACCACGAGGCGGGTCGGCGTGGCCAGCTCGAGCCGGAGGGCCACCGGCTAGCCGAGCTCCCGCAGCTTCTTGGCCTTCTCGATGGCTTCGTCGATCGCGCCGACCATGTAGAACGCCTGCTCGGGCTGCTCGTCGTGCTTGCCCTCCACGATCTCGCGGAAGCTCCGGATCGTATCGGCGAGCTTGACGTAGCGGCCGGGCTGGCCCGTGAATGCCTCGGCGACGAAGAACGGCTGCGACAGGAACCGCTGGATCTTCCGCGCGCGCGCGACGATCAGCTTGTCCTCGTCGCTGAGCTCTTCCATGCCCAGGATCGCGATGATGTCCTGCAGATCCTTGTAGCGCTGCAGAATCGACTGCACGGCGCGGGCGGTCCCGTAGTGGTCGGCGCCGAGGATGTTCGGGTCGAGAATGCGCGAGGTCGAGGCCAGCGGGTCGACCGCCGGGTAGATGCCCAGCTCGGCGATCTGGCGCGAGAGCACGGTGGTGGCGTCCAGGTGCGCGAACGCCGTCGCCGGCGCGGGGTCGGTGATATCGTCGGCGGGGACGTAGATCGCCTGCACGGAGGTGATCGAGCCCTTGATGGTCGAGGTGATGCGCTCCTGGAGCTGACCCATCTCGGTGCCGAGCGTGGGCTGGTAGCCCACCGCCGACGGCATCCGCCCGAGCAGGGCCGACACCTCGGAGCCCGCCTGCGTGAACCGGAAGATGTTGTCGATGAAGAGCAGGACGTCCTGGCCTTCCTCGTCGCGGAAGTATTCGGCGGCGGTCAGCCCGGTCAGCCCCACGCGCAGGCGTGCGCCCGGAGGCTCCGTCATCTGGCCGAAGATCAGCGCCGTCTTGTCGATGACTCCGGACTCCTTCATCTCGTAGTAGAGGTCGTTGCCCTCCCGCGTGCGCTCACCCACCCCGGCGAAGACCGAGATGCCGCCGTGCTGCTTGGCGATGTTGTTGATCAACTCCAGGATGATGACCGTCTTGCCGACGCCGGCGCCGCCGAAGAGGCCGGTCTTGCCACCCTTCGTATAGGGCTCCAGGAGATCCACGACCTTGATCCCGGTCTCGAACATCTCGACCTTCGTGGACTGCTCGAGAAAGGGAGGCGCGGGGCGATGGATCGGGTAGTACTTCCGCGCCTCGATGGCCGGCCCCTTGTCCACGGGCTCGCCGATGATGTTCAGGATCCGCCCGAGGGTCTCCTTGCCGACGGGGATCGAGATCGGGCCACCCGTGTCCGTCACCGGCATGCCGCGCACGAGACCGTCCGTCGCCGCCATCGCCACCGTCCGCACCCGGTTCTCGCCAAGATGCGATGCGACCTCGAGCACGAGGCGCTGGGAGTAGGAGAAGATGTCCTTGTTCTCGACCCCCGTCACGTCGAGCGCGTTGTAGATCGCCGGGAGGTGCCCGGCCTCGAATTCGACGTCGACGACCGGACCGATGACCTGAACGATCTTGCCCCGATTCATGCGTCCCCTCTCAGGCCTCCGCCCCCTGCTTGAGAGCTTCGGCGCCGCCGACGATGTCCAGGAGCTCCTTGGTGATCTTCTCCTGGCGCGCCTTGTTGAACTGGATGGTCAGGACGTCGATCATCTCCTTTGCGTTCCTCGTGGCCGCCTCCATCGCGGTCATCCGCGCTCCGTATTCCCCCGCGAGCGATTCCATGAGCGCCCGGAAGACCTGCGTCCGGACGTGACGCGGCAGGAGGGCTCCGAGGATCGCCGCCGGGCTCGGCTCGTAGAGGTAGTCGATCGCCGCGCCGGGGTCGGCGGACGCCTCCGCGCTCCCGTGGGCAATGGGAAGCAGCTGCTGCCGGACCGGGCGCTGGACGGCGACCGAGCGGAATTCGTTGTAGATCAGGTGCACCTCATCGACGTCGCGGGCGAGGTACTGCTCCATGAGCAGGTCGGCCAGCTCGCAGGCGTGAGCGTACGCGAGCCGGTCCCAGAACCCGATCATGTCTCTCTTGATCGCCCACGACCGGCGGCGGTAGAAATCGCGCGCCTTGCGACCCACGAGGACCAGCGTGACGTCGGCGGCGCGCGATTCTCGGATGAACTCGAGCGAGCGACGGATGATGTTGGAGCTGAACGCGCCCGCGAGCCCCTTGTCGGCCGCGATTACGACGACCAGCCGGCGCGCTCCCTCCCGCCGCTCGAGCAGCGGGTGCGCCTCCGGCCCCGCGCTCGCGGCGAGGTGGTCGAGGAGCTCGGTCATCTTGGCGGCGTAGGGCCGGGCCGCGAGGATCCGCTCCTGCGCCCGGCGCAACTTGGCCGCCGCCACGAGCTTCATCGCGCGCGTAATCTTCTGCGTCGACTGGACGGAGCGGATCCGCCGGCGGATGTCGCGGAGGGTCGCCATCGATCGCTAGGCCGCCTTGATGCCCCGCGCGGCGACGAACTCCGCCTTCGCGTCGGTGACGGCCTTGGTCAGCGTCTCCCGCAGCGTGTCCGCCAGCTCCTTCTTCTCGCGGATCTCGGCGAGCACCCGCGGCTGTCGGCGCTCCATCCACGGGTAGAGGAACTCCTCGAACGCGCGGACGCTGTCCGCGGGGAGATCGTCGAGCAGCCCCTGGGTGCCGGCGAAAATGATCACCACCTGCTTCTCGACGGCGAGCGGCGCGTACTGGCCCTGCTTCAGCACCTCGACCATGCGCTGCCCGCGCGCGAGCTGCTGCTGGGTCGCCCGGTCCAGGTCGGAACCGAACTGGGCGAACGCCGCCAGCTCGCGATACTGGGCGAGGTCCAGGCGCAGCTTGCCCGCGACCTGGCGCATCGCTCGGACCTGGGCCGAGCCGCCGACGCGCGACACCGAAAGCCCGACGTTGACGGCGGGCCGGATGCCGCCGTAGAAGAGATCCGCCTCGAGGTAAATCTGGCCATCGGTGATCGAGATGACGTTGGTCGGGATGTACGCCGAGACGTCGCCGAGCTGGGTCTCGATGATCGGCAGCGCGGTGAGCGAGCCGCCACCGAGCTGGTCGTTCAGCTTGGCCGCCCGCTCGAGGAGCCGCGAATGCAGGTAGAAGACATCGCCCGGGTACGCTTCCCGCCCCGGCGGGCGGCGGAGGAGGAGCGAGAGCTGACGATAGGCCGTCGCGTGCTTGCTGAGGTCGTCATAAATGCAGAGCGCGTGGCGGCCGCTGTCGCGGAAGAACTCGCCCATCGTGCACCCGGCGTAGGGCGCGATGTACTGGAGCGGTGCGGCCTCGGACGCGGAGGCGACGACCACCGTCGTGTAGGCCATGGCCCCCGCGTCCTCGAGGACCTTGACCACCTGGGCCACCGTCGAGCGCTTCTGGCCGATCGCGACGTAGAAGCAGAAGACCCCCTGCCCTTTCTGGTTGATGACCGTGTCGACGCCGATGGCGGTCTTGCCCGTGCCGCGGTCGCCGATGATCAGCTCCCGTTGCCCGCGGCCGATCGGGATCATCGCGTCGATCGCCTTCAGCCCCGTCTGGAGCGGCTCCTTCACGGCCCGGCGGTCGACCACGCCCGGCGCGTAGCGCTCAATCGGCCGGGACTCCGTGGCCGGGATCGGGCCCTTACCGTCGATCGGCACCCCGAGCGCGTTGACGACCCGCCCGATCACTGCGTCCCCGACCGGGACCTGGGCGATCCTGTTCGTCCGCTTGACGACGTCGCCCTCCTTGATGAGCGTGTCGTCGCCGAGGAGGACCGCGCCCACATTGTCCTCTTCGAGGTTCAGGACGATGCCGACGACGCCGCCGGGAAAATCGAGCAGCTCGCCGGCCATCGCCTTCTCGAGGCCATAGACCCGCGCAATCCCGTCGCCGACCTCGATCACGCGGCCGACCTCTTCCACGTCGACCTCGGCCTCGTAGCCGGCCAGCTGGCGCTTGATGAGTTCGCTGATCTCCGCCGCCTTGATCATTTTCGTCCTCGAAGGTCGTGCTTATCCCGTCGCCAGACGCTCGCGAATCCGGGCGAGCTGACCGTCCACACTGCCGTCGAGCACCAGACTGTCGACCTCGGCGATGAACCCGCCCAGCAGGTGCCCATCCACGACTTCGTCGAACACGACCTGACGGCCCCCGAGCGCCTGCCCGAGCCGCGCGGCCAGCGCGGCGCGGTCGGCCGTCGTCAGCGGCACCGCGGTGCGGATGCGCGCTCGCGCTCGGGCGAGGGTGGCGTCGACGAGCTCCGCATAGGCCGCCCCGATCTCCCGGAGGTGATCGGTACGTCCGCGCGCCGCCAACAGCGCGACCAAGTCCCGGGTGAGCTTCGACACCTCGAGCCGCGCCGTGACAGCCGCGACCATGTGCTGTCGCGCCGCGGTGGCGCTCCACGGCCGGGACAGGAACTCGCCGAGGGCGGGATTCGCCTCGAACACCTCGATCACGGTTGCGAGCTCCCGGCCGATCGCCTCCGGCCGGCCCTGCTCCTTCGCCAGCGCGAAGAGCGCCTTCGCGTAGCGGCTGGCGATGGCCTGGCGTCCCTTCACGAGGAGCGCTCGTCCAGCGCGTGCACGGCCTCCGCAACGATCCGCCGGTGGTCTTCGTCCCGCAGGCTCTTGCGGATCAGCTTCTCCGCGATGGCGGTCGCCAGGTCGCCCACCTGGCGCCGCAGCTCGTCACGCGCCCGGCGGACATCGCTTTCGAGCTGAGCCCGCGCGTTCTCGACGAGACGCTGGGCCTCGACGCGCGCGGCCTCCACGAGCTTGTGCTGCTCCTCGGCCGCTTCCTTCAGCGCCGCGTCCCGGATGGCTTGCGCCTCGGCGTACGCCTGGCGGAGCCGCGACGCGGTTTCCTCGAGCCGTCGCTGCGCCTCGGCGCGTGCGACCTGCGCTTCTTCGAGCGACTTCCTGATGGTAGCCGTTCGCTCCTCCATCTTCGCGACGAGCGGCCGGTAGAGAAGCTTCCCGAGGACGAGCAGCAAGACGAGGAAGTTGACCGCCTGGACGATCAGCGACCGGTCGAGGCTGATGATGCCGCCGCCTTCGCGCGCGGCCTCTTCCGCCACGGCGCGCGCGGGCAGCCAGAGCAGCATGGCGGCCCCGGGCACGATGCGTCCGCTGAGCCTCCAAACCCGTTCACCCATGCCGCGGTCTCCTGCGGAGGAAGTCAGACCAGTAAGTTTGTGAAAACTATCACGCGATAGCGAAGGGTGTCAAGGGCGACGGCCCCTCAGCCTGCCCTCGTGCGCTGGATGACACCGCCGCCGATTACGCAATCGCCATCGTAGAACACCACCGACTGCCCCGGCGTGATCGCGCGCTGGGGCGCCGCGAAGACCACCTCGGCCCGGCCTGGCTCGAGTTGCCGGACCGTGGCCGGTGACGCCGCGTGGTTGTGGCGGATCTGAGCGGTCACTCGCAACGGCGCCTCGGGCGGATCACAGGCGATGAAATTGATCTGGGCGGCGACCAGCCGTTCCTGCTCGAGCGTCTCCGCCGGGCCGACGACGACCGTGTTCCGGCCCGGGTCGAGATCGACGACGTAGAGTGGACGGCTCCCGGCGAGGCCCAGCCCCTTCCGCTGGCCGATCGTGTAGTTCGGAAGACCGCCGTGCTCTCCGATCGTCGCCCCCGTCTCGGCATCGACGATGGCGCCGGGGGTGAACATCGCCGCATCGCGCCGCCGCAGGAACCCGCGGTAGTCGTCGTCCGGAACGAAGCAGATCTCCTGGCTCTCCGGCTTCTCGGCGGTCACGAGCTCGAGCTGGCGCGCCTTGCTCCGGACCTCGACCTTGGTCAGATGCCCGACGGGGAATCGCGCGGCCGCGAGCTGGGTCTGGGTGAGCGGCCAGAGGAAATCGGATTGGTCCTTGGCTGGATCGGCGCCTCGCCACAGCAGGTACCGCCCCGTTGCCGCGTCGCGAGTGATCCGCGCGTAATGTCCGGTGGCGACCGCGACCGCGTCCCACGCGCGCGCGCGACGAAGCAGTGAGCCGAACTTGATGTCGCGGTTGCAAACGACGCACGGGACCGGCGTCCGGCCTGCGCCGTATTCTCCGGCGAAGCCCGCGACGACCGTACGGTCGAACTCGCGCTCGGTGTTCAGGAGATAGTACGGAATCCCGAGTCGGCGGGCCACCTGCCGGGCGTCATCGACGGTCTCGGGCGAGCAGCAGCTTCCGAACCGTCGAGTCGGATCCTCGTCCTCCTTCCAAGGCCACACGCGGAGCGTGACGCCGACCACGTCATGGCCCTGCTCGACGAGGAGCGCGGCGGCGACCGACGAATCCACTCCGCCGCTCATCCCGACGACGATTCGCTCTCCAGCCACCGCTCACCCTCTCTTTGTGATCATCCCGACCAGCCGATCGAGCTCGTCGGTCGACGCGTACGCGACTTCGATCCGCCCCCGCCGATCATTACCGACAATGCGCACCTTTGTCATCAGGCGCAGGCGAAGCGCGTCCTCCAGAGCGGCCAGCTCTGCCGAGCGGCGGCGGGGCGCCCGACTCGCCGCGCGTTTCTGCACACCTTCCTCCGTCGCTCGTACCGACCACGAGTGCGCGAGGATCTCCTCCCTGAGCTTCAGTTGGTCGGCCCGGGACGTCAAGGAGAGCAGGGCCCGCGCGTGCCCCATCGTCAGCCGACCCGCCCGCAGGTCGCTCTGAATCGGGTCGGGAAGCTTCAGGAGCCGGAGGCAGTTGGCGATAGAGCTGCGGTCGCGGCCGACCCGCTGCGCCAGCTCCTCCTGGGTCCACTCGAACTCGGCCAGCAGCTTCTGATAGGCCTCGGCCTCGTCCATCGGGTTGAGGTCCTCGCGGAGCAGATTCTCGATCAGGGCGAGCTCCAGACTCTCGCCGTCGGTCGCCTCCCGCAGAACGGCCGGGATCCGGTCGAGCCCCGCGAGCTTCGCCGCCCGCCATCGCCGCTCGCCCGCGATGAGCTGGTAACCGTGGCCACGGCGGCGCACGACCACGGGCTGGATGACGCCTGAATTCCGGATCGAGGCGGTGAGCTCTGATAAACCACTGGAATCAAATGACTTTCTCGGCTGGTTCGGATTCGGAGCGACGGCGTCGATCGGGACCTCGAGGAGCGTTTCTCCCTGGGCCGGCGTCGACGAGAGCAGGGCGCCGAGACCTCGACCGAGCCCACGTTTATTCATGGCTCAACACCTCGCGCGTCAGGTCGAGGTAGGCAAGCGCGCCGCTCGACCGGACATCGTAGAGGACGATCGGCTTGCCGTGGCTCGGCGCCTCGGTCAGGCGGATACTCCTGGGGATGATCGTCTCGAAGATCTGGCCCTCGAAGAAGCGATGGACCTCGTCCTTCACCTGACCCGCCAGGCTCGTGCGGCCGTCGAACATTGTGAGGAGGATCCCCGCGATCTCGAGATTCCGGTTGAGTCGCTCGCGCACGAGCTTGATTGTCTTGACGAGATAGGCCAGGCCCTCGAGCGCGTAGAACTCGCACTGGAGCGGAATCAAAACCGCGTCCGCTGCGGTCAGCGCGTTGATAGTCAAGAGCCCGAGCGACGGGGGACAGTCGATGATCAGGTACTCGAAGCTTTTTCGACACGGCTCGAGCGCCTCGCGGAGTCGCATTTCTCGGGACGGCAGACCGACCAGCTCCACCTCGGCGCCGACCAGGTCGATATCGGCCGGAACTATGGAGAGGGTGGGCAGGGCCGTGGGCTGGACGGCTTGCTCGATCGTGTCCCGCTGGAGGAGCACGTGGTAGATAGTCGGGTAGAGCCCTTCCTTCAGGACCCCGAGCCCAGTGGTTGCGTTTCCCTGAGGATCCAGATCGACCAGGAGGGTGGTGCGCTCAGCGCACGCCAAGCCCGCGGCTAGGTTCACGGCTGTGGTGGTCTTCCCCACGCCGCCCTTCTGGTTGACGATAGTGATCACGCGGCTCGGCGAGCGTGTTCCACGTGAAACGTGATCCCTTGCCCGTTCCACGTGAAACATCTTCGCCCTCAGGTCCCGCGAGGTCAAGCTTATTGAGAATCAAGAATAAAAAGGGTCCGCGGCCGCTCCTTAAAAGGGTGACGAACTGTCACCCACTGGCCGGGGCCGTGGATCAACCCAGGCTCGGGGGGGCCGGAACCGATCAGGCGGCCCCCTGGGGCGAGAAAGGGCGTGGCCGACAGGGCAACGCTCGCCAGTCCCCCGGCACATCGGGTGACGACCGCGTCGAATCCCGCCCTCAGTTCCGGTCTCCGAGCGAGCGCCTCCTCGGATCGATGCGGGATGACTTCGGTATCCGAAAGCCCGAGTTCTCTGACCACGGTTGCCAGGAAAGATGCCCGTCGACGGCGAGCGTCAAGGAGGGTGAACCTGAGCGCTGGGCTGACGATCTTCAAAGGAATTCCGGGAATTCCGGCACCGGAGCCGAGGTCGAGCACCCGCGTCGCTGTCGACGGGAGAAACGGGCCGAACAGCAGTGAGTCGAGGATCAACTCGTCGACGACCCAGCCCGGATCGGCGGAGCCCACGAGTCTGTACACTCGCTGCCAGGCCGCGAGGAGACCGATGTAGGTCTCAAACGCGGTCTGCTCAGCAGAGGTGAGGTCTCGCCCGAGTATCCAGCACGCCCCCGTCGTCAGCCTGAGCTTCGGGTCGCCGCTTGGTTGGGGGAGAGTCCGGTTCCGGGGCGCCCGCCTACCTCCGCCGCCTCTCGTCACCAGGCGACAGACTCAGCAGCGTTTTCAGTAGGATGCAAGCCTTATAGCCGGGTTACCGCGTTGGCCCTGGAAGCCACAGTCTGTCCGGAGGCAAGCCCGCGGAGGAAGCGTGGCCCGGCTCGAATCGAGTCACGCGCGGGCAACGTCCTTGGCGCCGCGCCCGGCGACGCGAGCCGGCTTCCGGTTCATGAGGTATTGCTGGGCGATCTGAAGCACATTGGACACGGTCCAGTAGAGCACCAGCCCGGAGGGCAACTTCAAGAACATGAACGTGAAGATGAACGGCATGATCAGCATCATCTTCGCCTGGTTCGGGTCGGCCGTCGTCGGCTGCATCTTCTGCTGGACGAACATCGTGATGCCCATCAGGATCGGGAGGATGTACAGGGGGTCGTGCACGACCAGGTCGCAGATCCAGAGGTCCGTCCCGCCCACGAACGGGACCCATGCCGGCGCCCGCCCGAGGCAGATGAACCCCGCGTTCTGGAGCTCCACGGCGACCGAGAGCGCGATGTAGAGCCCATAGAAGATCGGAACCTGGATCACCATTGGCAGGCAGCCGCCGAGTGGGTTGACGCCCTCCCGCCGATAGAGCTCGAGCGTTTCACGCTGGGCGCGCTGCGGATCGTTCTTGTACTTCGCCCGGAGCGCGTTCGCCTGCGGCTGGATGGTCTGCATCCTCTTCATCGACGTCATGCTCTTCACCGTGAGGGGATAAAAGAGCACCTTGGTCACCACCGTGAGGAGGATGATCGCGACCCCGTAGTTGCCGATGAACCGGTAGAAGAAGTTCATGACAAGCAAGACCGGGACGCCGAGCCACTCCATCGGCAGCCCGCCGTACCGGCGGGGCAGGGGGAACCCACCGAAGTTGATCGCGCCCTCGAGTCCATGGGCGCGGAGCCGCCCGTACTCCTTCGGACCGGCGTAGAGCTGCGCTCGGGCCTCCCAGACTTGCCCGGGCGCCAATGTCACGGTTCCGCGGAGCCCGGCCTCCGCCCAGTCCTCCCCGACCTTGCCGACGGCCGGCACGAGCCCGGGGCTTTTCGGGATGAGTCCAGTCAAGTAATAGAGGCTGTCGAGGCCGGCCCAGTCGCCCCGCGTCTCCTGCACCGGGGGTGCTTTCTCGAGCAGCTCCCGATAGACACTCCCATCGACCTGCCAGACCAACTCGGAGGGCCATTGGACTCCTGGGGCGCCGGGCTTCACGGGTGCGACCCACGGCAAGGCGACGGTCAGCGTCTGCGCCACCTTCCGCCTGTTCTCGAGCGACACCGTCAGATCCACCACATAGTCGTCCGCCCTGAAGGCCTCCGCCTGGCGAACGCGAACGCCGTAAGGGTCCTCGCCCGTCATCACGAGCGTGCCCGCGCCTTCCTTGCGATCGAGCACCATCGGGCCGCCCTCCATGCTGAATTCCACGGGCTCGCCGCGGACGCCCGGCCGCTCGAGAACGAGCCCTCGGAAACCCATCGGCCCACGCTCTGCGAGTACCTTCTCGCCACGGTAGTGGAGCGTCCACTCGAGCAGACGACCGCCAGCGCTCCCGACGACCGCGTGGTAGAGGGGAGTATCGACGGCGACCGTCCGCTCCGGGGCCCGGGGTGTGGCTTTCACGGGCGGCAGAACGGGCGGCGGCGCCGCGGGCTCCACCCGTGACAGCGTCTGCTTCGCCACCGGCGCCGGCCCGTGGCCTTGTGGGGGAGGGGCAGGGGCGGGGAGGAGGAAGATCTCGTAAAAGATCAGCAGCGCCGCCATCAGAACGGCGGCCAGGATCGCTCGGTTCTCCATTTCCCTCAGGCCTTCTCCCGCCTCGGTGCCGCCGGAGGCGGATCGATCCCCCCCGGGTGGAAGGGGTGGCACCGGAGCACGCGCCTCACTGCCAGCCAGCCGCCCCGGAAGAGGCCGTGCCCGATAATCACCTGTCGCGCATACTCCGAGCAGCTTGGTGCGAAGCGACACGCCCGCGGCAGGAGCGGGGAAACCGCCCGTTGATACGCGGTGATACCGAGAACGGCCGCTCGTACCACCACGTTCATCCCCGTCGCCCCCCGCGGCGGTGCTGGGTGATCGCGCCGAGGGCGCTACGAACATCGCGGACGAGCGTGTCGAACGGACCGGTTAGAGCCGATCGGCGCGCGACGATGACGAGGTCCCCAGGGATCGCCTCGGCGCCTCGCGCCAAGCGATATGCCTCCCGCAACCGGCGACGGACACGGTTACGCCGCACCGCGCTCCGTGTCTGCCGACTCACCGCAAACCCGACACGGCCCTGCCGCCCGCTCTCCTTCCACAGCACGATCAGCGACGGGCGTTCGATGCGCGTGCCCTGCTGGAAGAGTTTCTGGAAGTCTCTCTTGCCGGTCAACCGCTCGCGCCGGGGAAACCGGCCAGACCCGCCTGCACCGTTCACCGCTAAACGGTCAGGCGCCTTCGCCCCTTCGCGCGCCGCCGCTTCAGCACTTTCCGGCCCCCGTGCGTCTTCATCCGCTCGCGGAAACCGTGAGTTTTCTGCCGCCGGCGCGTGTTTGGCTGGAATGTGCGCTTCATGAGCTTGCCGTCTCCTTCTCAGTCGTACAATCCTGACAGTCTATTCGTCGCGACAGTTCAAGTCAATCGAACGCCGGCTCTCCAAGCCCCTTGCCTCGATATTTCAGCGTGTGCTAACGTGCGCATCCTGGTTGGCGTCGCTGGTCCCGTCCTGCTCGGCTCGACGAGGTGGTTAGTATCCTGATGCCCGGATGGCCTGTCTCGGATGTCTTTGTTGCAAGAAGCTAATTCTCGCTATCCACATCTGTGGATAACCGTGTGTGTAAGTGCGGGTGTGGCCCGTGCTTGAGGCTCTCTGGCTCCGCTTGCTCGCCTCCCTCGAATCGAAGCTCCCCTCGGCCGTCCTCGACTCCTGGGTCCGGCCAAGCCGCCTTCTGGCCGTGGAGGGCGATCTGCTCAAGATCGGCGCGCCCAACAAGTTCTCCCGCGACTGGCTCGCTCAGCACCACCTGGACGCTCTCCGAGCCGCCGCCCGGGAGTGCCTGGGCGGCCAGCCTCGCGTCACGGTCGTGATCGATGAGACGGCGTCCGCCGACGTCCTCCCCAGCCCCGAGGCACCGGCCGAGCCCGCGCGACCGAGTGGTCCAGACGCCCCGAGCCACCTCAACCCTCGCTACACGTTCGACACGTTCGTGGTCGGGTCTTCGAACCAGTTCGCCCAGGCGGCCTGCCAGGCCGTGGGCGAGTTACCCTCCCGCGCCTATAATCCGCTCTTCATCTACGGGGGGGTCGGGCTTGGCAAGACCCACCTCCTCCACGCGGTCGGCCACCAGGTTCTCCGCCGGTTCCCGTCCATGACGGTCCTCTACCTCTCCTCCGAGCGCTTCACCAACGACCTCATCAACGCGATCCGCTACGACCGGACCGCCGAGTTCCGTGCCAAGTACCGGACGATCGACCTCCTGCTGATCGACGACATCCAGTTCATCTCCGGCAAGGAGCGTACCCAGGAGGAGTTCTTCCACACCTTCAACGACCTCTACGAGTCGCGCAAGCAGATCGTCGTCTCCAGCGATTGCTCGCCCAAGGAGATCCCGGAGATCGAAGAGCGCCTCCGCTCGCGCTTCGAGTGGGGACTGATCGCCGACATCCAGCCCCCGGACTTCGAAACGCGCGTCGCCATCCTCAAGAAGAAAGCTGGCCTCGAGCGCGTCCGTCTGGCCGACGACGTCGCTTATCTCATCGCCAGTCGCGTCAAGTCCAATATCCGGGAGCTCGAGGGCTCGCTCACCCGGATGATCGCCTTCTGCGCCCTGACTGGTCGCGAGATGAGCGTCGACCTCGCCCAGGAGGTCCTCGCCGATCTCTGGGGCGACGAGGAGAAGATCATCACCATCGAGCAGATCCAGCGGAGCGTCTCCGAGTTCTTCGGCGTGAAGTTCTCTGACTTCAAGGCGAAGAACCGCACCCGCGCCGTGGCCTTCCCACGCCAGATCGCGATGTATCTCGCGCGCCAGCTGACCCACGCCTCGCTGGCCGAGGTCGGCCGCGCTTTCGGCGGCAAGGATCACACCACCGTCCTCCACGCGGTCGACAAGATCCAGACGCTTCTCCAGGAAGATCCCAAGCTCCGCAAGACCGTCGACGGGCTCATCCAAGGGATCACGCTGTGATCCACGGCCGTCCCGATCTCGTCCACTGGCCTCTCCACCAGACGGGCCCGGACGCGGTCGCCTGTTTCCGCCCCCTTACCCCACGTTCACATCATGCACGAGGCCGACGTCTCCGCCTCCTACGAATGGTTCTTCCTCTCTTCCTACCGAGCATTGGAGACCCTCATGGAAGTCCAGCTTGATCGTGACTCGTTTCTCAAAGGGCTTCAGATGGTCCAGAACATCGTCGAGCCCCGACAGGCATTGCCGATTCTCGCCAACATCCTGCTCCAGGCGGCCGGGGACACCGTGCACCTTACCGCAACCGACCTCGAGGTCGGCGCGACTGTCTCGATCCCGGCCAAGGTCGGATCGGCGGGCGCTATCACCCTCTCGGCGCGGAAGCTGACCGAGATCGCCCGGGAGTTGCCGGCAGCTGTGCTCTCGCTCAAGGTGCAGGAGAATGCCTGGGTCGCGCTCAGGTGTGGTGGTGCGGCATTCAAGCTGGTGGGGCTTGCCGCTGATGACTTTCCGGCGGTGACACCCGGCACGGCGGCGGCATGGGTGTCGCTCGACGCCAAGGTGTTGAAGGAAATGCTCGAGCAGACGAGCTTCGCGATCTCTCACGACGAGGGGCGCTACGCGCTCAACGGCATCCTGTTCTCGCTCCAGGGCAAGGAGATCCGGTTGGTGGCGACCGACGGTCACCGGTTGGCGATCTCGACGCGGGCGCTCCGGGAGGCGGTCCCGGCGGTGACGGGAATCGTGCCGCGCAAAGGGGTCCACGAAGTGGGTCGGGTGCTCGGGGTCAGCGAGGAGGTCCAGATCGCGCTGGCCGAGAACCAATTCGTCCTGCGGATGCCGAACTTCGTGATGTTGGCCCGCTTGATCGAGGGGCAGTTTCCGAACTACGAGCAGGTGTTGCCGAAGGGCCAGCCGCGGCGCGTGACGCTCTCCCGCGCGGGCTTCACGGCCGCGCTTCGGCGGGTCTCGGTGATGTCGGAAGAGCGGACGCGCCCGGTCAAGCTCGTGCTGACACCGGGCACGCTCAGGCTCATGGCGTACCACCCGGAGCTCGGCGAGGCGGAGGAGGCGCTGGAGGTCGGCTACCCGGGGGACGAGCTGACCATTGGCTTCAACTCCCGGTACCTGCTGGAAGCGCTCGCGCCCCTCGTCGCCGATGAGGTCGTGATGGAGCTGAACGATGGGATGAGCCCGGGAGTGATCAAAAGCTTCGAGGACGAGGGAACGCTCTGTGTTATAATGCCGATGAGAATTTAGAGAGGATTCGGCTCTGAAAACCGGGAGTCCAACAGGGTGCAGATTCGATGGATACAGTTACTCGAATTCCGTAATTACCGGACCCTTTCCTACCGCCCCTCGGCGAATCTGAACCTCCTCATCGGGCGTAACGCCCAGGGTAAGACGAACCTCCTCGAAGGGATCGCGGTCCTGCTCGCTGGTCGCTCTTTCCGCACCTCCCGCCTTGCCGAGCTTCCGTGTTGGGGATCCGAGGCGGCGTCCGTTTCCGGAGAGATCGCGCGAGGCGAGGGCTCGCGGACCCTCCGGCGGACCGTCCGACGGACAGAGGATGGCACCTGGCAGACCGTCGGCGACCACTGCGAGTGGGCGCGCGCGATCCCATTCAGCTGGCAAGACCTGGCGATCCTCACCGGCGCCCCCGCCGCCCGCCGGAACTTCCTCGACGGCTTCGCGGGACGGCTCTATGCGAGCCATCTCTCAGCCCTCGTGCGGTACCGGAGGATCCTTGCCCGACGGGCGGCCGTCCTCCAACGGGGGCAGCCCGAGCACCTGGCCCCCTGGGACGAGCAGTTGGCCAAGGTTGGAACGGAGCTCGTGGTCCGACGGCGGGCGGCCGCGGCAGCCCTCCAGACCGAGCTGGCGCGGATATATCCCACCCTCGCGGGCGAGCCGAAGAAGGTCGAGATCCGCTATCGCGCAACGCTCGAGGCTTCGGAGCCGGCGGTCTTTGTGGCGGCGCTCGAGCGATACCGGCGCGAGGAGCTTCGCCGGGGCCAGACGCTGGTTGGTCCCCACCGCGACGACCTCCTGATCGACCTCGACGGCGTGGACGCTCGCATATACGGCTCGCGGGGTCAGCAGCGGTTACTGGCGCTGGCTCTGCGCCTGGCCGAGGTGCTGCCGGTGGCGGAGGCGACCGGCACCCCGCCCGTGCTGCTGCTGGACGACGCGTTCTCGGAGCTCGACGCGCAGGTACAGGCGAATGTCCTGCGCGAGGTCCAGGCGGCCGAGCAGGTGTTCCTCACGACCACGGACCCCGCCGTTCCCGCGTCCGGGGCCGCCCGCTGGGACGTACGCGAGGGGGGACTGGTCGCGGCATGAGCGCCGAGACCTACACCGCGAGCGACATCAAGGTCCTCGAGGGCCTGGAAGCCGTCCGCAAGCGGCCGGCGATGTACATCGGCGACACCGGGGCGTATGGGCTGCACCACCTCGTCTACGAGGTCGTCGACAACTCGGTCGACGAGGCGCTCGCCGGATATTGCGACAACATCCGGGTGGTCCTCCACTCGGACGGCTCGTGCTCGGTCGGGGACAACGGACGCGGCATCCCCGTCGACATCCACAAGGACAGCGGCAAGCCGGCGGCCGAGGTGGTACTCACCATGCTCCACGCCGGCGGCAAGTTCGAGCACTCGGCGTACAAGGTCTCGGGCGGTCTTCACGGCGTCGGCGTGTCGGTGGTCAACGCGCTCAGCGAGTGGCTCGAGCTCGAGATCCGTCGCGGCGGCCAGGTGTGGACCCAGCGCTACGAATACGGCGTGCCGCAGGGCGAGCTCACCGCGGGCGAGAAGACGGCGAAGCACGGGACCATCATCCGGTTCAAGCCGGACACGAAGATATTCGAGGAGACGACGTTCTCGTTCGACACGCTATCGAACCGCCTGCGCGAACTCGCGTTCCTGAACCGCGGCCTCAAGATCACGATCGAGGACGAGCGCGACGAGCGCAAGAACGTCTTCTACTACACGGGCGGCATCATCGAGTTCGTCAAGCACATGAACCAGAACAAGACGCCGGTCCACCCCAAGGTGCTCTACTTCGAGGCGAGCAAGGGTGACACGCAGGTGGAGGTGGCGCTGCAGTACAACGACGGCTACCAGGAGGCCGCGTTCTCCTTCGCCAACAACATCAACACCCGTGAGGGCGGCACCCACCTCACCGGCTTCCGGGCCGCGCTCACGGGAACGATCAGCGCCTATGCGCAGGCCAACGGGTTCCTCAAGAATTTCAAGGGCGGCGTCACCGGCGACGACGTGCGCGAGGGGCTGACGGCCGTCGTCTCGGTCCGGCTGCCCGACCCCCAGTTCGAGGGCCAGACGAAGGCGAGGCTCGGCAACAGCGACATCAAGGGCCTCGTCCAGCAGGTGGTCAACGACAAGCTGGCCGAGGCCTTCGAGGAAGACCCGACCACGGCGCGGAAGATCACCGAGAAGTGCGTCCGCGCGGCCCAGGCCCGCGAGGCGGCGCGGAAGGCGCGCGAGCTCACTCGCAAGGGGGGCCGGGACGAGGAGGGGCTCTCGGCCAAGCTCGCCGACTGCTCGGAGCGCGACCCCAAGTACCGTGAGCTGTTCCTGGTCGAGGGCGACTCCGCCGGCGGCTCGGCCAAGCAGGGACGCGACCGGAAGACCCAGGCGGTGCTGCCCCTGCGGGGCAAGATCATCAACGCGGAGAAGGCCCGGTACGACAAGGTGCTCTCCCACAACGAAATCCGCCTGCTGATCTCGGCCCTCGGCACCGGCATCGGTCCCGAGGAGTTCGACATTTCGAAGCTCCGCTACCACAAGATCATCCTCATGACCGACGCCGATGTAGACGGCGCCCACATCCGGACGCTCTTGCTGACGTTCTTCTTCCGCCACATGGTACCGGTGCTCGAGCAGGGCTTCCTCTACATCGCCCAGCCGCCGCTCTTCAAGGTGAAGAAGGGGCGGGCCGAGAAGTACTTGATGAACGAGCGCGAGTTCGAGGACTTCTTCCTGTCGGCGTGGGTGGAGACGGCGAGCGTGAAGGTGCCGGGGACGAAGGCGCCGGTGACGGGCGATCCGCTGCGAGAGCTGCTGCGGCGGGCGTCGGACTTCCGGAGCCTGTTCGCCAAGTTCGCCCGCCGGGGGGTGCCGGCGGCGGTGCTGAACGAGCTGCTGCACCGGCGGTTCCGTGCGACCAAGCGCGGCGTCGGCCACGAGCAGATCGGCGAGGCGGTCGCCGCCGCCGCGGCGGCGGTGGACGGCTACAGCGTGCAGGTCCAGCCCGGTGACAACGGCGAGGGCCACACGGTCACGGTCGCCGGCGCGCAGCCCACGGGGTTCAGCACGGAGATCTTCAAGTCGGCGGACTACTCGACGCTCCTCGAGCTCTACGAGGCCATCGCGCCGCTGACCAAGGGGCCGGTCACGGTCATCGAGGGCGCCGGCAAGGAACGGGCCGTGAAGAGCCTCGACGAGCTCCTGTCGACGATCCTCGATCTCTCCAAGGAGGGCGCCACCTTCCAGCGCTACAAGGGGCTCGGCGAGATGAACCCCGAGCAGCTCTGGGAGACCACGATGAACCCGGAGACGCGGACGCTCCTCAAGGTCACGCTGGAGGACGCGGTCGGGGCCGACCAGATGTTCACGATGCTGATGGGGGACGCCGTCGAGCCGCGCCGGGACTTCATCGAGACGCACGCCCTCGACGTCGCCAACCTGGACGTGTGATCCGTGCCTAACGAACGGCAGATCCCGGTCCCGATCGAAGAGGAGATGCGGAAGTCCTACCTGGACTACGCCATGTCCGTCATCATCGGGCGAGCGCTGCCGGACATCCGCGACGGGCTCAAGCCGGTCCACCGCCGCGTCCTCTACGCGATGTCCGAGCTTGGGCTCACCTGGAACCGCGCCTACAAGAAGTCGGCGCGCGTCGTCGGCGAGGTCCTCGGCAAGTACCACCCGCACGGGGACTCCCCGGTCTACGAGGCGCTCGTTCGGATGGTCCAGGACTTCTCTCTCCGGTACCCGCTCGTGGACGGGCAGGGTAACTTCGGCTCGATCGACGGCGACCCGCCCGCCGCCATGCGCTACACCGAGACGCGTCTGGCGAAGGTCGCGCACGAGATGCTCGCCGACATCGAGAAGGACACCGTCCGCTTCGTCCCGAACTTCGACGAGTCGCTCCAGGAGCCGACGGTGCTGCCGACCCGGCTGCCGAACCTGCTCGTCAACGGCTCTTCGGGCATCGCGGTCGGGATGGCGACGAACATTCCGCCGCACAACCTCCGGGAAGTCGTCGACGGCCTCGTCATGCTCGTCGACGGACCGGATACGCCGATCGAGAAGCTCATGACCGTCATCAAGGGGCCGGACTTCCCGACGCGCGGCTACATCTACGGGTTGCAGGGCATCCGTGACGCCTACACGACCGGCCGCGGCATGCTGACGTTGCGCGCGAAGGCCCACGCCGAGAAGCTGCGGGGGGGGCGCGAGGCCGTTATCATCACCGAGCTACCGTATCAGGTGAACAAGGCCGCCTTGATCGAGAAGATCGCGGAGCTCCGGCGCGAGAAGAAGCTCGAGGGTATCTCGGAGATCCGCGACGAGTCGAATCGCGAAGGCATCCGGGTGGTCCTCGAGCTGAGCCGGGACGAGATCCCCCAGATCGTCCTCAACCAGCTCTTCAAGCACACGCAAATGCAGACGACGTTCGGGATCATCATGCTCGCCCTCGTCGACCGCCGGCCCCAGGTGGTAAACCTCAAGCAGATGCTCGAGGCCTTCGTCCGCTTCCGGCGCGAGATCGTGACGCGGCGGACCCGCTTCGACCTCGCTCGCGCCGAAGAGCGCGCCCACATCCTGGCGGGCCTCCGGAAGGCGGTCGAGCAACTCGACCTCGTGATCCGCCTGATCCGACAGGCCGAGAGTCCCGACGCGGCGAAGGATGCGCTGATGCGACGGCTCGACCTCAGCGAGATCCAGGCCAAGGCGATCCTGGACATGCGGCTGCAGCGTCTGACCCAGCTCGAGCGGCACAAGGTGATCGAGGAGCACGAGCAGACGCTCGCGTTGATCGCCGAGCTCCGTGGAATCCTCGCCTCCGAGCAGAAGGTGATGGCGATCATCCGGCAGGAGCTGCTCGCCCTCAAGGAGGAGTACGGCGACGAGCGCCGTACCGAGATCGTGGCCGAGACCACCGAGCTCACGATCGAGGACCTGCTCGCCGACGAGGAGATGGTCGTCACGATCACCCGCTCCGGGTACATCAAGCGGACCCACGTCGAAGCCTATCGGAGCCAGCGGCGCGGCGGCAAGGGCGTGACCGGGATGGAGACGAAGGAAGAGGACATCGTCGAGGACGTCTTCGTCGCCTCCACGCACTCCTACCTTCTCTTCTTCACCAACCTGGGCAAGGTGCACTGGCTCAAGGTGCACGAAATTCCGGAAGGCGGGCGCCAGGCCAAGGGCAAGGCCATGGTGAACCTGCTGGCGCTCGGCGAGAACGAGCGCGTGGCGACGTGCGTCCCCGTCCGGGACTTCGGCGCCGGCGGCTACATCCTGTTCGCGACGAAGCGCGGCAAGGTGAAGAAGACCGAACTGGAGGCGTACTCGCATCCGCGGGCCGGCGGCATCCAGGCGATCGGGCTCGAGGACCGCGACGAGGTCATCACGGTCCGGCGCACCGACGGCCAGCGCGAGGTCGTGATCGCGACGAAGCTCGGCATGATCATCCGCTTCCCCGAGGACGAGGCGCGCCCCATGGGGCGGGGAGCGTCGGGCGTACGGGGGATCGACGTCGAGGACGACGACCAGGTGATCGCCGCCGACGTGGTGCAGGAGGGCGCGTCGATCCTGACCGTGACCGAGCGCGGCTATGGCAAGCGGACGCCGCTCGAGGAGTATCGGCTGCAGGGAAGGGCGGGCAAGGGCATCATCGACATCAAGACCGGTGGCCGCAACGGCAACGTCGTCGGGATGCTCCAGGTGCGCGAGTCGGACGGCGTCTTCGTCGTCACCACGAAGGGCAAGATCATCCGGCTCCACGCGGCCGACGTCTCGTCACAGGGACGCAACACGTGGGGCGTCCGCATCATAGACCTCGAGGCGGACGACCGCGTGGGCTCCATCGCCCGCGTCGAGGCCGAGCAAGGTTCGGCCGAACCGTCGTAGGCGCCGGTGCTTCCGCTGAAGCTCATCCGCGAGCAGCCCGAGACGGTGGCCCGCTCGCTGGCCACCCGCGGCGGCGGCGGCGAGGCCCTCAAGGAGCTGCTCGACGCCGACCGGCGGCGGCGGGACCTCATAAAGGAAGCCGAGGAACTCAAGGCCGAACACAATCGCGCGTCGAGGGAGATGGCCCGCGAGTATCCGGGGGGCGCGATCCCCCGCGAAGTCCGGGAAGCCATGCGGGCAAGGTCGAACCGGATCAAGGCGCTGGACGAGGAGCTCAAGCGGGCCGACACGGACATCGAGGCGCTGCTGCTCACGCTCCCCAACATGCCGCACGAATCGGTGCCGGCGGGCGCCACTGCCGACGACAACGAGGAGATCCGGCGGTGGGGCGCCCCCCCCACGTTCTCCTTCGAGCCGAAATCGCACTGGGAGATCGGCGAAGCGCTCGGGATCCTCGACTTCGAGCGGGCGACCAAACTCGCGAAGTCGCGGTTCGTGGTGCTCTGGGACACGGCGGCGC
>Ga0070699_100001469_pt1 | contig 21556 bp, 28 predicted proteins | sample KBSK1503metaG_FD_65473 | JGI IMG/M metagenome (GOLD analysis project Ga0070699, IMG submission 65473) | Corn, switchgrass and miscanthus rhizosphere microbial communities from Kellogg Biological Station, Michigan, USA - KBS K1-50-3 metaG | ecosystem: Host-associated > Plants > Roots >...
GAAGTGATAAGTGGGATGGGATAACCTCCAGCCCAATCAAGGTCTGCACTGTCGCGAGGCGCTAATTATCGTTCATACCTCACCCCGATCTAATACTCAAATCCTGGAAACCATCTTTCGAGCGGGCGAAGAAACTCAGGGTCTGTCCCGTTGCCGCCAATTATATGCGGTGCAAGAGCGAGTCCGCCAATCGCATACCCTGCTGATACTGCCAACCCTCCCAGCGCCACGAAAAGCCCTAGCGATACACCACCTAGTGTGACCCCGCCAAGCGCGAGGCCACCCAGAGCGAAAAGTCCGATCGATAGGCCGCCAAAAGCGATTCCGCCGAATGCAAATCCGCCCATTGCAAACACGCCGAGTGCAATATTGCCAATCGCAATGATACCTTTCGCGACCCGTTGAGTGCCCGTCTTGGGATCAACTCCCTGCGCGATGTGTATCAGCGGCAGACCGAAAAGCTCCGCTTGAGATTTGTATTCATATCCCCAGCCATAGTAAGAATACTGCCTCATCGGAGCGGGCGTAAACTGAGAGCGGCCATCCAGCCATTCACCACAATATCTGCATTTCATCGCGTCATCCTGAATCTGTTCAGCGCAATATGGACAAACTTTCATAGCGACTCCTTTCGCAGCAATTCTGCCAGTGGCATGAGCGTAATAATTTACTTCCACAACCATGGCAAGAACGCGCTTATTCTTCTCATATATTCGTCGTAGCCGGGTTTAAGTTGCATGGTTCTTTCAAGCATTGCTACACCTGAGACTTTCACTAATAGGAAAGTCATCAAGACAGGGGAGAAGATTGTCGACCCGTAACCGGCTGTCAGGGCAATTACATAAACCCCCACCATACAACCGCTTCACCAAAATAATTCGGGTGGCGGGTATATTTCCATAGACCTGTCGTCAATAGTTTACCTTTATTAGCCGGATCTGCTTTGAAAAGCATTAGTTGCAAATCAGCAATGGATTTAAAGAGTAGCCCCAAAGTGCAGAGTGCCGCGCCGAGGAGATCCAGCGGAGTCAGAATCGCGGGGAAGCCGGAAGTCTGCGCAGCGAGCAGAGGGGCGCTGATGATCCACATTAAAATACCCTGTAGAAGAAAGACCTGAAAAAACGAAAGCCACCACCAGCGCCTGCTGTTCTCTTCGCGCCATTTGGCATAACGAAAGTCTTCGGGCTTCCCCCAATTACGAATACGAATATGAATGGCAAGCCGCAAACCCCAAATGGTGACGAGTGTTGCAACGAGTTGTTTGCGCGGCAAATATCCCTGAGTCAGTGCGAACGCCATCCACGTAACGATGATAAAACCGATGCCCCAGAAAATATCCACGATGCTGGCATTTTTCAGTGCAAGGCTGATGAGCCAAAGGACGGTCATGAGAACGAAGAGGGTTAACCCAGTGACAGAGACGATATGGAGAAACAAGTTTGGCAATCTCCCTTTCTTTCACTGATCTTTAAATATTCCGACTCTGACCAGAATATGTATACCCGTAAGACCTGCAAAGATGACAACCGCCAATCCCTGTCCCAACATGGCTGCCATAAGGGGACAAATAAATACAAAACCAAAAAAGCCAACCAGTGCTGCCCAAAATTGTCGCTTGTATTGATCTGGTCCTAACTGCTTGATAAAAGGATAAACCCAATAGACATTGAATATGCTCAAAAGGGCGAGAATGACTACTCTTACGATGGAAACTGCCACAATTACAAATTTTGAGTCTTGATCTGAATAGGCCCTAAAATCTCCCATGGATACGGAGGTCGAAAGTGCTGCAATAAAAATGAGCCAGGTTATTACAAGCCTTATGGCTTTGGTGTTTTCCTGTATCCAATCTTTAATTACCATGGAATCCTCTTTGTTTGCAAACCTTTCGATGACAAGGAAAAAAAATAGAAGCTCTGTGTCTCCGTGGTTAGAAAGTTTTTGTCTTGATTTGATAGAACACCAGCAAAGTTGACCCGTATTTGCGCTGCTCGAATTCTTCCAGATTCTTCAGCTCCGGTTTCGATTCACGATATTCACGCGGTGCAATTTGCACGATGACCCAGGCATCGTCTGCCAGCCAGCCAATGTTGTCGTCCACCAGTTCAAGCGCTTTGACCCACATCTCTTTGTATTGCGGAGGTGCAATGTATATGTATTCAAATTTTTTATCAGGAGTTCCCGCGAGATAGGTGAACGAATCGGCCCGCCGAATCTCAGCTTGTGATTTAAATCCACAATGCTCCACATTGAAAGTGATGGTTTCAATAGGCGCGCGGTTCATGTCTGTAAACCGCACGAAGGTGGCTCCACGGCTCAGAGCTTCGATGCCCACTGCGCCCGTGCCTGCAAATAGATCCCACCAGTTTGAGTCGATCACATCCGCGCTGAGAATATTGAATAAGGACTCTTTCGCGCGGTCGGTGATGGGGCGCGTAGTATCGCCTGGCACCGCTTTTAATTTGCGGCCCCGCGCCTTACCCGAAATAACTCGCAGACTCATTCCACACTCTCCCTTGCTGCGCGCAGATTCCCGTGCGACGCAATAATCGGGACAACACAACCTGTGCCTAGTATGAAACGTTTTCCATTCGTTTGCCGAATGGCATCCGCCGCTTCTTTCAACACCTCAGCCTGATCCCTGTAAACCAGTGTATCTTGCCTCAAGCCTCCGCATACTACGCCCTTGAATTGCTTTTGCGCTTCTGAAAGACTTGGAAAAGTTTCACGGTCGTGCCAATTCACAATGGGGAAATTCAACGAATTGAGAATGGTGGGCGAGAAGTAAATGTTCGGTCCATGCAGGTGAAGCAAGTTGCACCATAAATCTTTTGCAGATTCAAGTAATCTCTGATCGTGGAGTAAACCAAATATTTCATATTGTTCATGTGTCATCAAATTTACCTGCGCGTGTTGGATGGCGTAAAAGACTCCATCGATGCCTGTTTCCAGACAGGCCTCCACGAAACGCCGTGTCGTTTCAGAAATGGTCGCGAGCCCTTTCATCACTGCTTCGGGATGTGACTGGATATGCGCGAGCAAGGTCTCATTCCCGGCCAGGTTCTTAGCCTGCGCCAGCGGACTGAAAATCGTTTGGAGCAGGGGAGTCTCTAGGTCAAGCTCCGCATGGATCAACCGCAGACATTCCAACTGCGCGACGAGATGTGGGGCGGTGGGGTCAAGTAATTGTAAATTTTCCCAATCACGCGGATCGTGGATGACACGCTTGGTGTATTGACGTGTCCCTTCGGTGTCGCCGCGCCATTCATCCTCCACGCCCCAATCTTTCACACAAAAAGAGGAAGCCGGTGTCACTTTAACCAAATCGAAATCATATGTCTGTTGAAAATGAAGAGTCGCTTTCGCCAGTGTGGCAGGCTCTTGATCGTCTACTGGAAAGTGCCGCCACAACGCGACGGGAGGGCGGTCGATGACTTCGCCTTGAATACAGGCTTGCAAACGTTCCTTATGTGTAGTCATGGAATTTGCCTCATGATACAAAAGGTCGCGTTCCCGCGTTTGACTTCAAACAGGATAGGTGCGTCTTTAGCTGTTGAACGATCATCGTTCAAACGTGTGTTGACTAACACATAATCTCCTGATCGTACCTGTTCTGTTGTGTTGCGTAAATCCAAAACAGTGATGTTCGAACCTGCATACGGCGCAGCGACATAGGCTTCACGTTTTACGAAAAGATGGATGGGTTCGGAAGTCATTGCATTGAGGCGTTCAACAGATTCTTTGTAGCAGGTGAGCCAGTAATCCGTTTCATAATTGCGAAAGGCTCCGTTTGTGCCACCGATAAATGAATTGTAATAGGTATATTCATAGGGATGCAGATGGATTATTCCGTTCAGTCCCGGCAACACGAGAAGGGCTGTAAAAATGGCGCGTAGCCAAATTATTGTTATTAACTTTGCCGAAGAAATATTTACTTTCTCAAAAATAAATTCAAATGTGAAACCGATAAAAACAAACATGGGCGGCAGGATAAAAAGAAAATGCCGAAAACCATCGTACATGGCGGGTCTGCGGATGAAGACATAAGCAAGGAGAATCAAAAGCCACAATAGAATTAATGATAAAGATATGACTTGTTTGTCTAACTTGTTGAACTGAGTCTTTGCCCGTTTCCAATAGGCGATGATCACGCCGGGAATGAACAAAATCCATACCGGCTCCGTCAGCGTGGTGAGGAGCATGAAAGGCAGGTAGCGGAGGGGTAGGTCTCCGGCGCGATATTCCTGTCCGTTGAAGAGCACGGAGAGGTTGGTTGGGTTATCAGACATCAACTTGAAAACACCGATAAAATTTTGAATTGGGCTTTCCCAGAGATAGGGCCAGGTGGCGAACATGAACACAATGGCAATCAGACCGTAAGCAAGTAATGATTTCCATTCTCCGAGTTTGAGTTGCGAAATAAAGTAAATTGCGACGAGCAATCCCGCCAGCGGACCCAGCACGCGAATGGATGTGGCGATTCCTAAAACAAATGCCGCGATCAAAATCTTCCGATTTTTGTTTTTGTCATTTTGTGCAATGGCATCCACCATCTCAAAGCCCAGGCAGACTGAGGCAAGAAAGAATGTAAGGAAAGGCGGGTCTTTCGGGTTGATGAAGGCATGTCCCCACAAGAGGGGTTGAGTGGAAAATAAAAGTGCAGTCGCAAACGCCGCAGACGGACTGACCCAACGCGTGGAGAGACGATAGAGGAAGTAAATGCCAAGTTGAAAGAAGAGGAAATTGACGAGGTGCCAGGCCGAGGCTGAGGTTGAGCCGAGGGCTTTTAATCCATAAACAAAATTGCGCGCGAGAAATAAATAGGCAGGTCCACGTGTTTTGTGATCTTCTCCGCTGATGCCATACGAGTTATTAAGATCAAAATCTGCACGAAACCAGTTGGATGGGGAGTAGGCATAGCCAAGCGCATCGGCATAGCTGTAGAAATAAGGTTCGTCCCACGAAAGGCCGTAATCACGAAAAATAAAAAAGCCGATCAATAGATTGACGGCTATTAAGAGGGATATTGGTTTTTTCAACAGGGAACTCATAAGAGCGAATTGCCAACCACATCAAAGGCGCGTATTTGAGCCGAGGCGCTGGGTGTATTAGGATATGCCTCTGCGAACAGAGTCCAGATCATCGAATCGGTGGCCTGACCATTGACGTATCCCAGGCCGCGCCGCGTGGCTTCATGGATGTATCCAAGTTTGCGCGGTATGGCTGCGCTGGCCACGTTTTCCACCGAACAGTGAATTTCCAGTCGCTCCACATAATAAAGCTCAAAGGCCAGTTTGGTTAACGCTGCAGTTGATTCAGTGATAAGCCCTTGATTGATGAAATCCTTATGCAGCCAATAACCGATCTCTAGTGCATTGCCATTGAGGCGCGTGTGCAAGCCTGTGCCACCCAACACGCGCGATTCAACACGATCAAAAATCCCGTATACAAAATCTTCATTGCGGTCGAACCAGCCGCGAAAGCGGCGCGCCAGTTCTACTTTTTGATCCACCGTTTGCGGCTCATCTACGGCCCACGGCATAAAAGGCAATAAGTGTTCTTTGCTTTCCGCAGTGGCCGCTTGCATCAATGCAGCGTCTTTTGGGTCCCAACAACGGATGACGAGTCGCTCGGTCTCAATGCGATAGGCAGGTTTGGCGATTGTGGGTCCCTTCATTTTTTTGCGATTTTCTTTTTCCTGGCTGATTTTGCTGTGCGACTATTCTTTTTCCCCGCACCATTCAACAGACCGTTGAGCTGGTTTTCCTCATCATTCTGACCTTCAAAATACTCGTTCATGAATTGCGAACGGCGCAAGCGCAAAGCCATTGCCGCTACAGCCTTGAGGTCATCCGAGGTCACTTCTTCACGACCATCTGCGGCCGCATACGCGCGCGCGGCTTCGAACCAGGTGATCTCGGCCCGCAACGAATCGATGCCCATTTTTTGGACAAGCTCAATCGCGGGATTGGCCACATGGTCAGGCAACACGACTTTTTTGACGCGTTCCCGCGCTGCTTGAATTTCGGACGCAGCCGCTTCCATCTCACCGGAAAACTGCCCGGCCATCTGACGCGGATTCGCCAGATACGCCTGCACTCTGCGATACGCTTCCAGGCGATCAGCAATATCCTCCAGTCCACGCACAATGACGCGCAATCCAAACCGATCCAAAATCTGCGGGCGGAGTTTGCCTTCTTCGGGATTCATCGAACCGATCAACACAAAGCGTGAACGATATGTCGCGGAGACGGGGCCACGTCGGACAGTGTAATTGCCCTGCGCAGCGGCATCGAGGATCGAATCCATGATCTCATCGCTGAGCAGATTGATCTCATCGATGTACAACAAGTTGCGATCGGCTTGTGCCAAAATCCCGCGCCGGATGCGCATCCGTTCATGGAGCGCGGCGCGCTCGTCAATACCACCCACAACATCATCGAGCCGCGCGTTCAATGGCAATTCAATCAAGCGGACCGGGTCGGGCGAAGTTAAAGAGATTCCTTCTCCAAACTTTTTGGCGCAATCCGGGCAGACCGCGTCGATGCCACCGGCTTCGATATCCTCCGGCAGACAACCATAGGGACAGTTGCTTCGGTCAACCAGTGGCAATAAATTTAAAAGGCTGCGAACTGCGGTTGTCTTGGCCGTTCCACGCGGACCGATCAACAGAATCCCGCCAATGTTTGGGTTGACCAAGCCAAGCAATAAGGCCAATTTCATTTCCTGTTGGCCAACAATAGCCAGGTAAGGGAAGGGCAGGCTTTCAGTAACACGTCCCTCTTCGGGTGTGAGCGGCGGAAGAGACTTCCCCGCGACATAATCCACCAGTTCGCGCAAACTGCGAATAGGATGGGCCACGCGTTCCTTGGGTTCAGGTTGAGGAGACTCTGTTTCGCTCATTTCTGTTTTAACCTTCGTTCCTGTCTTTCTTTGGCGGCTTCCGCTTTGCGTTTTTCATCTTCGGTTTCCAGTAATAAAGGCGGCACGGATGTTGGACAGCCTTGATCATCCAACGCAACGTAGACGAGATAGGCTGTGTTGGTGTGAGTCTGTTCACCCGTAATGGGATTTTCCGCGAGTACCTGGACTTCAACTTCCATCGAAGTGCGACCTGTGAAAGTCACTTCCGCGTTCAAGATGCTGAGATCACCGATTTTAATCGGTTGGCGAAATGTCATCGAGTCGATGGCGACTGTCACCACTTTCTTTTGGGCATGACGCATACAGGCCAATGCTCCGGCTTCATCCACCAGTTTCATGATCCAACCGCCATGCACATTGCCGAGCAGATTGGCATGTTCAAGGTGCATCAGTTGCGAAAGAGTCACGTGTGAAGCACGGACTGGTTTGGGTTGCAGAGTAGCTGTCATATCGTCGGTTAGTCCAGATCCTGGCGGAGTTCTCCACTATCCAATGTGTGCAGCCGTTCGGGCTCTTCCTGCAAAACATCCACCATGCTGTGGGTCAGGTCTTTCATGAGCGGAGCCAGAGGCACACTGGCAGGGGTGGTAACTCTGCCGGGGTATTGAGGCGGTCTGAGGCGAGGCTTGTCCTCGTCATCAGCTCGCTTGCGGACGATGCGGGCATCGTCTGTAAGTGTACCCACATAATACCCCAACACGGAATACACTTCACGTTTGGGTGTGATCCAGCCGATCCATTCGCCGGTCCGATTAAAAAGATGGGGGAAGATGAGAAAAGCTTCCGCTTCGCCGCGGCTACTGTAAACAGGAATTATCCGACGTTGAGTTTGTTGCGTTGTCATAAGGCACCCTAAGATATGATTATTCTATATCATTATACGTCCAATAGCGGTTTACGAAAAAGTTCCACGTCATCACTACGCCAATTGCAATCAGCAAGGTTGCGTTTTTAGCCAGTGACTCAGCTGTCTCTGAGGAAAGATGTGCAACACTCTTGAACTCGCCAGCCATGACAGGCTCCACAAAATGCAGGATGGGAATGCGAATGGCAATGCCAATGGAGTTGACCAGAAAAAACATGCCGAGCTGGTGCATTAACGGCCGGGAGCGCGAGTCGGGATACGTCCAGTGGCGATTGAGGGTGAAATTACTAATAACTGCACAAAAGAAAGAAATGCTCCCGGCAAATACCAACCGCATATTCAGCAGATGAGTTAGCAGGTTGGCGATGCCGATATCGATCACAGACCCGATCGCACCCACCGCCGCAAATTTGAAAAAGCGCGCGCGTTCCTTGTCGTCCCTCAGTATCATTCCAGCCCCAGTTTGTTCTTAAAGTAGGGGATGGTTTTGTGCAAGCCTTCCTCCAGCCCAACTTTGGGCTCCCAATTTAAGATCGTCCTGGCGCGGGTTATATCCGGCTGGCGTTGCTGCGGGTCACGGACACTGCGAGCATCCTTGACGAACGTAATGCCAGCCTGGTTGCCTGTAATGCGGTTAATGGATTCGGCAAACTGCAAGATGGTCATCTCGACAGGGTTGCCGATGTTCACGGGAAGATGTTCACCCGAATATAGAAGGGCTACAATGCCTTCAATGAGATCATCCACATAACAGAAGGAACGGGTCTGGCTGCCGTCACCGTAAACTGTCAGTGGCTGGCCCAGCAGGGCCTGTTTGAGCAGGTTCGGGAGTGCGCGACCATCTTCCAAATCCATGCGTGGACCATAGGTATTGAAGATACGCACAATGCGCGTGTCTACGCCATGGGCGCGGTGGTAGGCCATCGTCAGCGATTCGGCGAAGCGTTTGGCTTCATCGTAAACGGCGCGCTGCCCGGCTGGGTCCACATTGCCAGTGTACGTCTCTGGCTGGGGATGAATCAGCGGGTCACCGTAAATTTCGCTGGTGGAGGCAATCAAGAAGCGCGCATTGTGCGCCCGCGCGACTCCCAGGCAGTTATGAGTCCCCAACGCACCGGCCTTCATCGTTTGAATGGGAAGGTTGAAATACCCGGAAGGGGATTGGGGATTGGGGCTGGCGGGTGAGGCAAAGTGCAGAACTGCATCGATTTTGCCTTGCACAAAAATATAATTAGAGACATCGTGCCGGTGGAATGAAAAATTCGGATTGCCCATCAGGTGGGCCAGGTTCCCGGGGTTGCCAGTAATGAAATTATCCAAACCAACAATTTCGTGCTCATCCTTTAAAAGACGATCACACAGATGTGAGCCGAGGAACCCGGCAGCGCCAGTAATTAAGATTCGCATATGATTTCCTTTTCATAAAAAAATGTGTTCATCAGTTCAGTCAGGGTCTGACCCCGGCTGCGTCGATGGTTATTTCCAATCTATTCTGGTAACCAACCCATCCCCAGTAACTTGATAAGCCTGACCGTTACCGCTATCCACGAGCCAGAGATTGCCCTGATAAATCAGGGCGATGAAATCACCTGCCTGACCATCAATGACATCCGGAGCCCACATCGGAATCTGCGGCTCGAGGCCGGGCGCATCATTCGCAGGGAAAATTGTCCGGCGATTCGAGCCATCGCGATCCATCACGACGATACGGTAGCGGCTGGTTTCACTTTGTTCCGGAAAGATGGCTTGCAGATAGGCCACTTGATAGGGCCGTTCGCGCGAACTGGCCTGAACCGAAGAGACAGACAGATAAGCAAACATGCCGGTTTTTTCGGCGATTTGAATCTCGGCATCGTTGGAAAAGGAAGCTGCATACAAATCAAAGTAAGGTGAATCTTCATCGCTGACCAGGCTGGGTGGCGCGGCATGCGAAGTATAGTATAACGTCTTGCCATCTGCACCCCAGGCAATGGATGGCAGCCAGGCCCAGTCGCTGCGGGTGTTAAATGGCGTGATGCTGATCAAAGGTTTGAGCGCTTTGCCATCCAAATCCACGGTGCCGATGCCATCAGGCCGTGCGTAAGCCAGACGCCCATCGGGTGAAAAGGCAAAATCCATGCCCCACCAGCCGTAGACGCCGCCGCTGTTGGGTTCGATAATTTTTCTTCTTTCCCCCGTGGAGATGCTATAACGTTGAAGGTCATTGTTGGCCTGCCAGCCTGGGGCGGTGCCGCGCGGCTCCACAGTAGAGAAGGCAAAGGACCCCGTGTTGGGAATCCAATCGGCAAAGTGGACCACGTTGACAATACCCGTGTTGAAGGGCTTGGTGCCGTTGGTACGGACCGCCCAAAGTTGATTGATCTCCTGGCTGGCAGGCTTGGTGGATTTGCGGGTGAAGATGAGGTAATCACCGCGCGGCGAAAGCGAAAAGATGCGCCCATCGAGGTCGCCGGTGGTAACTAGCGGAGTGCGGTTGGCGGTGGAAGTATCGATGATCCAGGCGTTGCCACCGGAGAGGTAGACCAATTTTCCCGGGAGGGGCAGCGGCGCAAAGGAGGATTGCGCGCCGATCATGACGATCTCCGGCGCGCCTTCCTGCAGAATTACTGATTTGACAATCGACCGGCTGATCTCCACATCGTTTTCGAGAACGATGCGATAGGTGAGTTCCTGTTCGCCGTTGATTCCGGCCTGGACGAGGCGTGTTTCACCCTCGGGCAATGACTCGTTGCGGACGACCTGTCTCTCAAAGGGGATGACCTGTGTCTCGGTTTCGAATACTTCCTCAACGCGTACAAGCGAGATGACATCGCCTTCTTTTAATACAGTGTAGAGTGGAGGCTCTGTGCGATCCAGGTTGCTGACAGTAATGCCCGCGTTTTGAAAGGCCTGTGACACTGTACTACCGGATGGAATATCCACCGTGCGAGTCGTGCCATCAGCCGTGAGGTTAACGGTGATATCTGGGCTGTTCACCTGCGGGGAACGACAAGATACCAGCAGGGTGAATGCCAGTAGGAACGGAATCAAACGGCGGCTGAGAAAGAGGCGGTGCATGTCGTCTGGATGAAAGCAGTCGTGAGTAGTCCAGTTAGTTTGTGGTCTCGATACGTCCCGCGAAGAGCGCGCAGGACTACTCGACCAGCATCTTATTAATGTATAATCCGAGCGCTATCGGACGCGGCCTGAGATGGTCATGAGGCCATCAGCAATGGCAATGGACTCGATGCGCAGGCCCGTGGCAACCGGACCGAGAGAACCAGTATAGGCTTCCTCGATCATGCGCGTGATCGCTTCTTTGATGCCCTCAGGCACCGGGAATGGGCCAAAATCGGCCGAGGCAATTTCGATTTTGGGTTTGCCGTTTTCATCCACGCCCACGTTGATGAGGATGCCGATATTGGCGGTGAAGATGCCCTGCTGGGTCTTGCCGTAGATCTTCATCTGGCCATCGCGCAGATAGACCTGCGGATCAAAGATCAATGGCTTTTTTTCATCCTGTTGCAAACTCGGGTCAGATTGTAAACGCTGGGCGAGCACCGAGGTAATTTGCGGCTCGCTGATGGTGAACGTGACAATGCCGGTGGTGACGCCATCTTCAAAGGCTTTCTTGATCTGCTCTCGAAGACCATCGGCTTCTGAGACGGATACGGGAATGGGTGCCAGGTCTGAGGTATCGGGACCGCCTACAAAAATGGTGCAGGCGAGTGAGGTAAGGATCAGTGTCACTAAAAATATTGGTAAAGCGTACTTGGGTTTCATTCTTTCTTCCTAAATTTCCTTTCGTTCTTCCTCGTTCATTCAGCAGTTCAACTGCTGAATGAACATACATCATCAGTAACTCTAAAATTTTTTTGCGGAGCAATTATAGCATGAGCGACTTGGAACAATCGGACGGTCAAAATCCTGAAATTGAACTGCCACTCGTGCCACTCGCAGTGAAGCTGGAGGCGTTGTTGTTCGTTGCAGCCGAACCCGTGGCGACCGCCCAACTGGCGACCGCGCTGGATGTTGCGCCTTCAGTGATCGAACGCGGACTCAACGAACTAGACGCCTCACTTGCCACTCGCGGCCTGCGCCTGCAGCGCCATGCCGGGCGCGTCCAATTGACCACCGCGCCGCAACTCGCCGAACTCGTGGAGCGTTTCCTCGGCCTCGAGTCCACCTCACACCTCAGCCGCGCCGCCTTAGAGACGCTGGCGATCATCGCCTACCAGCAACCGGTCACCCGCCCGCAAATCGATTCGATTCGCGGCGTGAACAGTGATAGCATGATGAAGAGTCTGTTGAACAAAGGCCTGATTCTCGAATCCGGCCGCGCCGATGGACCCGGCCGACCAATTCTCTATTCGACCACCCCCGAATTTTTACAGCACTTTGGCTTGAATTCGATTCTGGAGATGCCGCCGCTTGCGAAACAGGAAGAAGAAGGCGAAGACCACGATGAGATGTTGAAGGGGTAGACTTGGATTTGTCAATTCATTTGGAAAGAAGCAGCGCACTAAGTGCGCTGCTTCTTATTTGAAATTTCACAACATCTTGACCTTGACTTGATTTTTGATTCTAGAAACGCTCTGTTTGCCAAATTAGAGAAAGACTCTAAATAAGATTGCTTGTTGAAAGAGTGATTCTTCTCTAATTAGGAGACTTAAATTTATGCATACCTAAGTTAATCGCATAAAATATAAAGTAGAGTCCGGCAATAAATAAACCAAGATGTGAGTAAATTTTGTCAGTCGATAATAGACTTGTAATCAACAGCACAATTATCTCTATGATTAGCAAATATGTCACCCGGCTCGAAATCTGAAGCTTTTTCCTAGTGGAATCTTCTTGGGCTTCAGATTTAGCTGAATAGAAGCAAAGCATAATGTTGGCTGTTAATAGAAGGAAGATGTAAATGCTGAAAAAACGACGGTCTTGAGTGAAATTTACTAAACTTATACTCACTTGAGTAACACCAACAACTGAAAGCAGAATTAATCTTGGCAAATTATTCATCTTATATTACCTATTTAGTATCCGTACGGATGATCTTTGTACAACGGAACAGTATCTGTTGTCAACAATTCCCATACAGCTGATCCTCCACCAGCGATATAGGTCATAAGGCCGCCCCCACAATAAAGCGTACAAGTAACAGCAGTCCAAAATTTAGCGGAGTTTACTGGCGTGGTAGATGGCACAATAATTCCACCATCAGATGGATTATCCCAACCATCTGGTAAGGCCATTGGTCGGACTGTATTAAAATTTTGAGTATGAGCATCAAGACGATAAGAACCATCGCCCTGGTTGTCGTAAACGGCTGCATCAGAGACATTCTGCGCAAGGGCATCTGCCGCACCAGGTCCAGTTTCTACTCTTACTTTTGCATTAATATCGTAAAAAGCATAGCCATCTTTATATTTTACGATCATAAAATCCTCATAAAGCGTATTGCCAGATTCATCTTCGTGAGTAAAACTGACGATATCTCCAGCATCTGCATTTATCAACACGTTATTTAGATCCTTATTCTTGTAAGCCCACACGATATATTCATCAGCTGATAATCCTAATAGGGAGCTTACCCGATCTATATCCTCTGTATCCCAACAATAAGTTTTTTTGCAATTAGGCTCATCATCTTCAGCTGGCCTATGCCCGCTTGGGTCAACATAATTTAATGGTGAGTTGTTGACATATGCGTAGCGATCAAGACCTTGAATACTATTGGGAATAATCGTATCGGCCTGAGCGAAGCGTCCGAGGGCGGGGTCATATCCCCTTCGCTGAGCTACGGGAACGCTGCGCGGCCAGCGGGCGTCGTCCCAAGGGGATGCTTCGCGATAGAACATGAGGCCGAAGCCTTCGGTCACGTTGCTGGTGGAGGGGTCGTCCTTGTAGGGGAACTGTCCCGTAAAGGTGTAGCGCGTGGGTAGGGTTGAGTTGGCGGTTAGGTGAGCATGCCGTTTTTTGTGTCCCTACCCTTCGACAGGCTCAGGATAAACTTCATTAATCTTGACTCCGCAATAAAGCGACAAATTTACGTGCGGTAATAATGGATATATCTTGAAAAGATTCAAGTTCCAGTAAATGACTGTCTCCACTTACGATCAAGTTTACTTTACCGGCAATCGCTGTTTCGAGAAATTTATTGTCAGTTGGGTCATCTTGAATGACATTCACGGACTCAAGTGGGATGACAAAATCGGCACTGTCCAAGATCAATGCAGCAAAATCATCCACTTCAGTTTGCCGGATCTTAAACTTGGGACGCCGTAAAACTTCAAGATATTCTTCAACGATTTCTTTGCTAACCACGAGTGAGAATTTCCCCGACTTCCAGGCGACGATAATGACTTTCAGTACACCACCTAGATAAGCCGAAACGATGACATTCGTGTCAACCACGACCCGCATTACTTTTTGCCTGCACGCGCGGCACGTACAGCGCGTATCTCAGTGTCAATATCTGCCTGGGTGATTTTCAACTTTCGGGCGCGGGCGCGCACCTGTTTCCATGATTTGTCGAAACGTTTTTCGATTTCTTCACGATCTGCCAGCCCTAATTTGATAAAGCGGACGTACGTCAGCACATCTGCCAGTCGATATTCTGGCAGTGTCGAAATCTCAAGCATGATGGCTTGTTCTAATTTGGTCATACGACACCTCTGGCAAATATTATACCCACTATTAAACCCGCATCCAAGTTGGTCAGGGTCAGTTTTGGGAGAATCCGGCCGCGCCGATGGACCCGGCCGGCCGATTTTGTATTCCACCACCCCCGAATTTTTACAGCACTTTGGCTTGAACTCGATCCTTGAAATGCCACCGCTGGCGAAGACAGAGGAAGAGGGCGAACATGATGAGTTGTTGAAGGGGTAAAACAAAACTGTAACAATTAATAAGTGCTTTCGATATCAGATAAGAAATACTCACCTACAAAGCTTTCGTAGATGAGTATTTTCTCTTGAAAAATCAAACTGGGCTCAGGGCATATTTCTTCTTTTGAAGGATATATTATTGCGCGATATGTTCAGGTTTCCTTTTAATTATTAGCACAATAATAAAAATCACTGAAAATACAAACGAAATCCATCGGTCTTCTACATTTTTTCCTAACAACAATACAAATGGAAGCGCTAATGGCCCTAATATGAAAGATACGCCGTAGATTCCGTCGAGAACTCTTATCATAGTGCTTCTATTATTATCCATATATCCTCTTTTACTGTCCATGGTAAATCGAATCTGTATACTTTCGGTAAGTAGTTTGTTGATAGCTGGTCCAACCATCATAAGTTGAAAGCTGATTTGTTGTCATAACATCTTTGTCATAACATCTATTGTTTTTTGTTGTCCCAATAAAGCATTATTAGCGTAGGCTGCTACAGTTACAGGATGTGCATATTTTTGTAACACGCCTCCAATAACACGGACAATACCTCCAGTAATTAGATATGGAATACCGGTACCTGCCAGAATATCAGGATCGGCTTGAAGATTATAAAAAATCGTGCGATCCTTTCCACTGTAAATTGGGATACCCGTCGAATAATCGTAAAGAGGTTGCCTGATCACTTTATCGCTTGCAGAAAGAATACCTGAAAAAGGAATCCTTCTATCACCTTTATAGTAATCACTAAATGAAATATCCCTGAGATTATGGCCTGCTGGCGTTTTATACTCTAAGATATATGGTCCGTTTCCTTGATATTCATACAGTTCCGATTCGCCATCAAAGCCAAAAGTATCTCCATCTTCTGTAAATGTTCCACTACCCAATGCTGATTCAGGAGCAAATAATTCATCTTCATATTGAGCAGCTATCAACATCTCCCAAAACAGTTCATCACTCTTCCAGGCTTTCAAATAGGACTCCCAATTCTTGCCATATTTCTGTTTAAGAAATTTACTAATTTGATCCTCTGAAAAATGGCCGGTAGGATCAACATAAATTAGGGGCGAATTATTAGCATACGCATACCGGTCTAGCCCCTGCACTCCTGCCGGAATAATGGTATCGGCCTGAGCGAAGCGTCCGAGGGCGGGGTCATATCCCCTTCGCTGAGCTACGGGGACGCTGCGTGGCCAGCGGCGATTGTCCCACAGGGATGCTTCGCGATAGAACATGAGGCCGAAGCCTTCGGTCACGTTGCTGGTGGATGGGGTGTCTTCTTATGGAAATCTCGGATGATATAACTCTTCAATACTTCCATATCCTTTCCAAGGATACATGATGCTTTTGGTATCGGCTGCACCATATGCTCCTGTCGAAAACATTCCGGTTTCCAAAAGAGTTTCATAAGACGATGGATCAAAAAGCAAAATAGAGTCAATTTGAGAAGTTGAAGCGCTTCATCTTGAGATGTAATGCCTGGAGTTATGCTGTTCCAGCAGGGAAGTTCACACTTTGAATTGTCAAAGATTGATACTGATTGCGAACATGCTGTGATCAACAATATAAGAAATAAGGCTGCTTTTTTCATTCTCTAATCTGAATTTGCAAACGTTCCAACAAAGCCTGACTTAATTTGGCTGGGTATTTGAGGGGTGGCTTATCTGGTTTGTGTGAGTCCGAACCAGAGCTGACCAGCAAATTATGATGCCTGGCATACTCCAAAAACATTTCGGTTTGGGCAGAGCTATGAACAGGGTAGTGGGCTTCCAAACCATCAATAGGAACTTCCTGACGAAGGTCATCCAATTTTTGAACATCATATGTGACGAAGCCATCCTCACGGCCGGGGTGGGCAATGATGCAAATCGCTCCGTTTCGGTGGCCTGCTTCGACGATCTGCGCGATGTCAGTGGTCGCGAATGCGCCGCCTGCTCCAAGAACAATTTTCCCCGCTGGAGGATCCCCAGTCCCATAGCCATATCTTTTTACCAGCGTCACCAGTTCGTGGAGTTGCTGCGCGCTGGGTTTTTCCAGAATTTCAGCCAGTTCATCCGTGTCTTGAGAAAATTGGGAGCCTTGCTTGATCAGATTCTCGTACACTTCCCGCGTGTTTTCCTTTTGACGGCGAATCACATCCTGCGCCAGCTCGTTCAAATCATTACGTTCCGGGTCAAACCCAAAGCAGAGCACATCGGTCATTTCGCCGCGCCATTCGGCGGTCATTTCCACGGCCACCAGCAGGGGCATGTCCTTTTCGCGGGCAAGTCCCTGTAGTGTGGCGGTGATGTCCACGCGATCATGATCGGTGATGGCCGCCAAGCCAAAATTTTCACTTACCAGGTAATCCAGTAATTGTTCGGGGGCCCAGACCCCGTCACTGTAGGTGGTATGGAGTTGCAGGTCAATGAATGCCTCCGGAGCGAGCACGAGGTCTTTTGTTGATAGGCTCACTGGTACATCCTGGGCCTTTACGATTGTTTGCTCCAGACTATTTCAATTTCTTCACGCCCAGCCAGCGCATCTCGCAATACAGAGATCAATTGGTCATCTGCGCCTAAGCCTTCCAAATATTCGAGCAACAGGGGAGTGACAGCATAATCCTGGTCCTCAAGCCATTCTTCTTCCATGTTGTCGATTAGGAATTGAAGTTGCTCATCCGTGATTTGTCCCAGGGGCTTGTTGGTATCTTTCTCATTTAAGTTGATCATTAGATTGCTCCTTTTATTGTTAATTACCAAAACACGACATCATTCAAAAACTTGATTCGTTGTGCTTTTCCAAATGACCTTCGGCCTCTGCCTGATTCAACACCGCCAGAATGGTCTTTACCAGTTCACGTGCGGCTTGTTCGCTGAGTTCTACCGCGACGCGGGCGGATGGTCCTTGCGACTCGTTCACGAAGTCAATGTTGAGGGCGTGTTCATACGGCGCGTTGAACGGATGATCATACGAGACATTGGCCTGTTCCAATTGAAACCAACCATCGCGGCCCTTGCCGCTTCCGTCCACTTTTACTTTTTCAACAATCATGGTGCACATAATCTTTATCCTTTTAGGTAGTCCGTTGGTCGAGTAGTCCTGAGCAAAAGCGAAGGACGTATCGAGACCAACATGTAACTTCTAAACCAATGTTGTAATTGAAAAGCGATGGTCTCGATATAGCCTCGACGAGCTCTTGGCTTACTCGACCATCGGGAAACATTACGATAAATGTTTTTCCAAAAACGCAAAAACCTTTTGCCAGCCGTCCACGGCCTGGGCCTGGCGATAGGCCGCGGCGTGGTAATAAAAGAATCCATGCCCCGCTCCATCATAGCGATGGAATTCATAGGCCTTATTATGTTTCTTGAGTTCCGCTTCATGTTGATTCACTTGTTCTGGTGTGGGATTGGCATCGTCATTGCCGAAGATTCCCAGAATGGGGCAAGGCAAATCTTTTGTGTAATCCAATGGAGAAACGGGAAAGTTTTTGTTTAATTGATCGGGAGTCATGACAACTCGTCCACCCCAGCAATCTACAATGGCATCAAAGCCCGAAGCGCGACACGCGGCAAGATAGGAATGCCTCCCGCCTGAGCAAGTACCGAAGATACCCACTTTGCCATTTGCATATGGCAGGGAACGCACATATCGCATTGCCCCAGCCAGATCACCGACTGCCTGATCGTCAGGAATCCCTCCATCCGCACGAACCTTTGCAGCCACATCTTCTGGCGTGCCGTGGCCTATGCGGAAATATAAGTTGGGCGAGATGGTCACAAAGCCGTGGTGAGCAAACTTATATGTGGCTTCACGATACCATTCGTCCCAGCCGGGCATATGATGGGCGAGAACCATGGCTGGAAATGGTCCTGGCCCAAGCGGGCGCGCCAGATATGCATTGATTGGGTCGCTGTTGGCTCCGGTCATTGTGATGGTCTCTGCAAGCAAACCTTCATACATGTCAGTTTGGTACATGAGAATGCTCCTGGGTAGGTTTTAGGGTGTTTTGGATTTATCGTTTTTGCCAAACGCTGATGCGCGGCGATAGTCGCTTTAGTATAGCATGGAGGCTTTCAACCCAATAAAAAAACCCGGCATGAATCCATGCCAGGTTTTTATTCCATTTTCAGGGCTTACAAGTGGAAAAGATTATCCTATGTGAGCAACAATACGTTGATGCGCGGTCTCCACGTCCATATCCACAACGGAGATCAATTTATCACGGCCGATCTTGCCTGCCACAATATCCAGTTTGGAGGTGGGCACGCCGAGAATCTCAGATAAGAATTCAACCAGCGCCGCGTTCGCTTCATCGTCCGCAGGGGAGGTGGCGAGCCGAACTCGCACGGTCCCATCTTCGAGAATCTCAACGATCTCGTTGCGGCTGGCGCGGGGCGTCACACGCACCGCCAGCGCCGAACCTTTTTGACCATTGTGCATTTTGAATTGGCGGTCAGACATTTTTCACCTCAATAATCGGATAATTAAACTGGATATAAGTTGGATCAAAAGGATCAGGACCAGCGGACTAAAATCCAACATTCCCACAAGAGGTATTACGCGGCGGATCGGCATCAACATAGGCTCCACAATAGAGTCAACCCAGCGTCGAACGGGATGATAACGATCCATGAAATAGGAAAGAATAACTGAAATAATAACAAGAATAATCAACGCCTGCGAAAGGAAAGAAATGATCTGGATCAATAAAATCATTGCGCTTCGTTCTCCGATTTGTGCGTACGCGTGCGTGCGCCAACAATGGCTGTTCCTACTCTGACGAGGGTCGCGCCTTCCTCCACGGCCACCGTATAATCAGTGGAGGTGCCCATGGAGAGTTCGTGCCAATCTGCCTGAGGGAAGGCGGAAGCCAGATGGTCACGAAGCAACCTCAGGTGTAGAAAGAAACGGCGCGAGTCTTCCGGCTCTGTGCCCAGTGGAGGCATGGTCATTAATCCATGTACACGCAGGTTTGTTAAATCCAAGACGGATTTGATTTCAGGGAGTAACAGGTCCCAGGTGGAAGTTTCCGACGCGTTCCAGCCGGATTTGGTTTCCTCATCGCCCACATTGAACTCAAGCAGAACAGGCAAAATACGATTTTGTTCCGCCGCAAAACGATTCAGGCGCTGCGCCAGTTTGAGGCTATCCAGAGAGTGTAAAAGTGCGAAGTGATCAGCAACGAGGCGGGCCTTGCGGCTTTGCACATGACCAATCATGTGCCATTCTACCCCACTTTGTTGGGAGAGGGATTGAATTTTCATGACACCTTCCTCGGGATAATTTTCACCGAGGATTTTCACACCGGCCTCAATTACAGCTTGAACCACCTCCAGCGGTTGCGATTTTGTGACCACTACCAGTCGAACATCTTCCGGCGTGCGACTGGCTTTGTGGGCCGCACTGGCAATTTGATCAAGTGTGTGGAAATACCGCTCGCGAATCGAAGTGACTAGGTCATTCATGAAGTTATTATAATAGACCTCTTGCAAAATCGTTTTTTAGCTACAGATTTCACGGATTTTCACTAATTTATTTAAAAAATTCGTGTGAATTCGTGTCATCCGTGGCAAAGAATTTAATTGAGCCCTGATGTTACAGACTTACGCAAGAGATCTAATCTTCGTTCTACTGTAATGTTATCAAAGCCCCGAAACGACCAGTGCGCCCTTTTTCGGCGCGGTGTGAGAACCAGTCGTTTATATTGCACGCGGTACATACTTGGGCTATTTCGATCGCGCCTACCCCCGCACGTTCGAGGAGCAGTTGGTTAGCCCGCCATAGATCGAAATGAGTATGGTCATTAGAGTGAGAATGGAGCACTTGCTCTGATTCATTTCCGAACTTTTGCCGCACTTGCAGGATGACATCTGCACCAATCTCATAATGATCAGGTCCAATGGATGGGCCAATGCCAGCGATGATATCTGCAGGATTGGAACCATATTGTTTTTGCATGGCTTGGACAGTAGCAGTGGCGACATCACGTAGTGTACCCAGCCAACCAGCATGGGCCACACCGATGATGCCCTTGCGGGAATCGTGAACCATAATGGGAACACAATCCGCGAAACGCATGTAGAGTGTGAGGTTGGGATTATCTGTCAGAATGATATCGGCTTGTTTTGGAGGTTCGCCATCGGGTCGGGGCCGGTTGGCGTACACCACATCCGCACTGTGGACTTGCCACACATCAAACACAGAGTTTGGATCACAATTCAAGGCATGGAGAGATAGATTGCGATTGGCGCGAACACGCGTTGATTCATCGCCAACTGTCCCACCGACATTGAGCGAAGACCAAGGGTCGGGGCTTAATCCGCCGTGCCGTGTAAAGATGGCATGCCGGGCCCGGATGGTTTCAAATTGAAAATATCGAATGGTTTCGGATTGTTGGAAAGACATTTTTGAATTAGGGTGCAACGTAATAGGTTATATTAATATCAGTTGCGCTGCACTCGTTATATTCGAATTTATGGATTACTCTGCGCAATCGCGGCAAACTTCTTAATGAAGAATTGGCGGCTCTCGGCCATGGACTCTTCCATATAAGGATAAGAAAACCAGGCTGTGGCTAAACCAAATAATGCACCCGTAAACAGGCGCAGAAAAGGTGTGCTTTCACGATATGGCAGGATCGCGGATAGCCACGACCATTCCATCTGGCTGAAGAGTTGCGAGAAGCCATCCAACCCAATCGGTACAATGCCGATCAGAATCCACAATATCCAGTGCAGCGGTTTGAGGCGGCGACCAGAAGCTGCGTAGATCAGCCCAAACAAGAAGATGCTGGAATAAATTGCCATGTCTCTTTCGCAGAGGGCCATCTTATAGCCAACACGGTCATCGCCAATAAATTGCCGCGCTTCAAAGCGGGAGTAATTGGTCGGGTCGTGAAT
>Ga0070699_100001470_pt1 | contig 21555 bp, 23 predicted proteins | sample KBSK1503metaG_FD_65473 | JGI IMG/M metagenome (GOLD analysis project Ga0070699, IMG submission 65473) | Corn, switchgrass and miscanthus rhizosphere microbial communities from Kellogg Biological Station, Michigan, USA - KBS K1-50-3 metaG | ecosystem: Host-associated > Plants > Roots >...
AAATCCGAAATTCCACCCCAATGGATTGAGCCGCTTGCGGCTGCTCTAGCGAAAGCCTTTTTGACTTTAAGAACTCATCTCATAAATGCCTGAGCAAGATCAAAGACGACGCTAGATGGAGCATGCCAAGAAAGTTCTCGGCGTGACGTTCATATCGCACGACCAGGCGTCGGAAGTTCTGCAGCCAGGCAAAAAGTCTCTCGATTTTCCAGCGCCGCTGGTATCGCTTCAGCCGACGTCTGTCCTGGGTGGGGTTCTTTCGATTCCGACGATGTGGGGCGATGAGTTCAATGCCGTAGAATCTCAACTCAGCGTCGAGGCGGTCCGAGTCGTAAGCGTTATCGGCGACTAGGTTCTGCGGCGCGTCAGGAACAACCAGGTGCAATAGAGTGGACATCGCCAGCCTTACTTCATGTGGTGATGCGCTCTCGACGTAAACCGAGACTGGCAGTCCGTTACGATCTGCAACCGCCATGATCTTTGTTCCCTTGCCGCGTTTGGTCTTCCCGACCTTATGTCCCCTTTTTTAGCCGGTGCGAAACTCGCGTCGATGAACGCCTCCCGCACATCGATGCAGCCTTTAGCACTAAGCTTCAAGGCCAGATCAGTCATGATCTTTGTCATAATACCCGAGCGAACCCACTGCTGAAAGCGCCTATGACAGGTCTGGAACGAGGGGTATCTATCGGGAAGGTCCGCCCAGGGCGCACCGGTCCTCAATACCCACAGGATGCCGTTAATGACGGAGCGGCGGCTTTTCCAAGGCCGACCCCGGCCGTCGGATCGGGTTCTTGGCTTTGGAATTAGCGGGTCGAGGGTCTTCCACTGTTCGTCGGTCAAATCACGCGAATGGCACATAGCGTATTGATGCGTTGTGGCACTTCACGGTCCTCAGGAATTACTTCCGACTGGGATACCCTCGTGACCAGTCGCACCGAAAGAACGCGCGAGACTGCCCGCCGCAGAGCGAGCGTCTGATCTTAAAATTGCAACTTAAGCGTCAATTGCACCGATCGCGGTCCGCCGATCTGGTAGAGCGGGTTGAGGCCACCGTTCGCGCCACCGGACCCGACGCTGTTCGCGAGGGTTTGCGTTGAGTGGCCGAACAGGGGGCTGGGAGGGCTGGTCAGGAGATTGTTGGGATTGCCGAAGTTTGGGTGGTTGAAGATATTGAAGAACTCTGCCCGGAAACTGAGCGCCACCCGCTCGGCGATGTGAAATCGCCGCTGTATGCCAAGATCCAATTGTGCAGCTCCGAAACCCCGCAGCACATTGCGCCCGAAATCACCCTGCTCACCAGCAGGCGTTACGGTAAAGGCAGCACTATTGAGAATCTTGCCGCCAGGATATTGCCCTCCATGGATTTCAAGAGGAACTCCCGGGTTTACGTTGGGGCGGGGAGCGAGGGCGACGCCTTCTGCAAAGAAAGTTCTGCCAACCACGTTTACGGGCGGAGCCGATCTGGCCAAGACAAAACTGTTTACTGACCATCCAGCCAGCGTCGCGCGGGCAACCTTATTCAATCCGGGGAAGGGTAGATCGTAGGTCACGCCAGCAGTGAATGAATGCCGTATGTCAAAGTCCGAATTGCCGCGGTCAATCTGCGCACTGGCAATCGATCTCGGTGTGCTGGAGTTCGTACTCGCATCGGTTGAGGCGATGTCGATTGAGTGCGACCACGTATACGATGCCAAAACCTGGAATCCATGCGACAGGCGCCGCTCGAATTTGGCTTGTAATGCCTGGTAGTCGGATGTGGCGGTGTTGTCGGTCACCGCTACAGCTTGGAAGTCTGAATTCGGATTGAATAAATTCGTGACCCGTAACAAATCGCGTCCAACTGCACCGACGTAAGTCAACGACACGCTTTGGCTGTTTCCGAGTGACTGCTCTAAGGCGGCATTCCACTGATACGTGCGTGGAAGCTTCAGATGGGGGTTGGCTACGAAAATCGTGCTAACGGGTGAATCCACAGAAAACGGAACAGGAGCGGCATCCTCGGGACTTAGCGGAAAGGGTGCTGCCGAGAGGAATTTGTCCGCCTCATAGGGAAAGGAGCTGGACACCGCACCGAGTGAGCCGGAGCCAACATCGTAAAATATGCCGAAGCCGGCGCGAAGCACCGTTCCCCAATTCGGATTCTCGTTGAGTTGATATGCAAACCCCACTCTGGGCGCCACGTTGCCGTAAGTTGTCTGGTAAAGCGGAGTGCCACGCGGCGCCAGGGCAAGGTTCGCTGGACTGTCCAGGCCCACCACGGTGAAGGGATCATTGGCTGAGTTTTTCCCCTTCAGCGCCGGATTGATATCCCACCTCAGACCGTAGGTCACGGTAATTCGAGGTGTGATTTTCCAGGTGTCCTGACCATAAAAGGAAAAGTTTTGTGACAGCAGCGCGTTCGATTGAAATGCGGACGGTTGGGCGAAGAGAGCGGTTGTCGTGGCACCCGGAACCGTTCCTGATAGAGCATACCCAGTGCATGGCGGTTGAGGGGGGCACGCCACTCCCGAGAATGCCGCAAACTGCCGGTAGGAGAATGGACTGCTGAAAGGCGAAAGCCAGCGATAGTCGACGCCAAACTTCAATTGATGGCCACGTTTCGTGAGCGACAGGTTGTCGATCAGATTCAATTGTCTTTGCTCATCGGTTCCGAGTTTCCCTTGACCGTATTCGCCCACACCAATGATGTCGAATAGAAAAGCACTATCGGTGGATGAGAACCCCCCAGGGAACAACAGCGAGTCAGGAAGCAGCACCGCGCCGCCAAAACTATCTACAACAACCTTCGTCGCAAGTCGGTGGTTGCTGTAGTTCATCCGCACTTCGTTGTTGATTAGCGGGTTAATGGCCTGTGTGAGGCCAACCGTGAAGGTATGTATGGCGGAAGAGATCAAATCCCTTGTATTGAGCGTCGTAACGGTAAAGGGAGCGTTCCTTTGACCCAGGCTGGATGGGGAATAGCTGTAGCGCCCGAATAAATTGAACTTCGAGCCAATGATCTGGTCGACCCGGATGCTGTAGGCATCCAGCGATGAGGGATTCGAATAGCTGGCATTGAACTCTGCCACGCCGGGCCCGGATGCCCCGCCATTCGGCATGGGGTATGCGTTTAAGAAGGGCTGCATTGCAGCGGGTGCTTGCAGCCTGGATGCAACGTCGGGGACTAAGCTTTCCGCCGTGAATGGCTGGCGCAGCCGCAAACCCTCATAAGAGAAAAAGAAAAATGTCTTATCTTTGAAGATGGGGCCGCCGAAGACGCCGCCGAATTCATTTTGGTGCTCCTCGGGCTTCGGGAGGTGGTTGAAATTGGCGAACCAGTCGTTGGTGTCCAGCGCGCCATTTCTGAAATATTCGAACAGCGTGCCGTGGTAGCGATTCGTGCCAGAGCGAGTCGCAATCGAAATCTGTCCCCCAGGCATCCGCCCGAACTCAGGAGCAAACGAAGAGGTCTGCACACGAAACTCTTCCATGGCATCCACCGACACTAAACTGTTTGTTCCGCCTGTAGGACTCAGCGCGGGCAATGCTCCCCCGGCACTCTGATTCAGTGGGAAAAAACCGGTAACGCCGAAATTGGCGCTTACCCCATCAACGGAAAAATAGTTCGCGTCGGCGCGCTGTCCGTTCACGCTGAACTGTCCCTGGTCAACTCGTGACGCAGTGGTCACCACCACACCCGGCGTGAGCATGATCAGCGTCTGGAAGCCGCGTCCATTCAGTGGCAAGTTATCGGCGAAAGTGCGATCCACCAGGGTGCTCACAGTGCCGTCTGTTTCATTCACATTCACGGCATTGGCTTCGACGGAGATGGAATCCGAAACAGCACCCACATCAAGCCTAAAATTCTGGTCCAGATTGTCTTGGACGTTGACGGTGATTCCCGTCAGACGGACGAGTTTGAATCCGCTCTTTTCTGCTTCCATCCGGTAATGGCCGGGACGAACATTGGCGAAGGTGTAGAAGCCTCCGTTGCCAGTTGCCACTTGGGTTTGAGATCCGCGATCGACGTCAATTAGGCGGACGCTGGCGTTGGGGACGACCGCGCCGGCCGGGTCGATGACAGAACCTCGGATCGTGCCAGTTTCCGTCTGTGCGAGGGCGGGCGGAATAAAACAAGCGAGCACGCAAAGGAGAGCGAGTGCAGCTCCGCGGCCGGTCACCTCTAGGGAAGTCATATTCCCCCGCTGAGATTTGTTTGTGATAGGGTTTGGTTCAAAGAATGCAGCTCTCACCGCATGTAGATTCCATATGGTACAGCAGCAGGCGAGAGGCCATTGTAAGATCTCGCGCCGACCAGAACCTCGTAATCGTGCTCTCGTCCTTTTAAGCCGTCCAGGTGTCGGTCAGGAGTGTCAATATTTTGACACTTTGACAGTAGGACCAGCATATCGACACGATCTGACGCGCTGGCGATAGATTGAGGCCACGCAGTTCTGCTGGTGTTTTAAGATATATCACTTGTATGAAGCAAGCGTGCACGCACGCGATCTTCTGCCTGGCAATCCTGGCGCCCTTCTGCGTTCGTGCATTCGCTTTAGACCCCTCGCTCGACGTCAGCCAGTACGCCCACACCGTATGGAAGGTTCGCGAGGGCTTTACCAAAGGTAAGATAGTCTCAATTGCCCAGACGCCCGACGGTTATCTCTGGCTGGGCACGGAATTTGGCCTGCTTCGCTTCGATGGTGTCAGGAATGTACCGTGGGAGCCACCGTCAGATCAGCATCTTCCCTCCAACGAGATTCATAGCCTGCTAGTGGCGCGCGACGGGACTCTTTGGGTTGGCACCGCTAAAGGACTTGCCAGTTGGAGAGAAGGAAAGCTTACCCGGTACCCGCAGCTCGATGGCTTCTATGTTCTTAGACTCCTTGAAGATCATGAAGGCACCATGTGGGCTGGCATATTAGGATTTCCTAACGGCAGGCTCTGCTCGATCAACAACGGCAGCGTCCACTGTGACGGAGAGGACGGCAGTCTCGGCACCTTGATTAGTGGTCTGTACGAGGACCGCAAGGGAAATCTCTGGGTAGGAGGGAAGATCGGACTCTGGCGGTGGAAGCCCGGCGCTGTCCAGTTCTTTTCGCTACCAAGCGAAATAGGGGATATCAGTGCCATAGGCGAAGATGACGATGGCTCGATCATCGTCGGTTGGCGTGACCGGATCGTGCGTCTGGTTGACGGCGAAGCTGCACCGTATCCGCCTCTGAGCAGTGTTTCCGATTTCTCCGCTTTACGCATCTTCCGTGATCGTGATGGCGCTTTGTGGATTGCAACGAACCACGGCCTCTTGCATGTCCATCGGGGTAAGACTGATGTCTTCGCACACCCGGACGGCCTCTCAGCCGATTGGGCTGTATCGCTCTTCGAAGATCGCGAGGGCAACATTTGGGTTTCGACCTTGGATGGTCTCGACCGCTTTCGCGAATTTTCCGTCTCTACCCTTACGACAAGGCAGGGCTTGCCTAGTGACGCTGTGATGTCCGTTCTGGCGGCCAAAGATGGAGCCGTCTGGTTTGTTGCTGACGGCAATTTGAGCCGATGGGACAACGGTCAAATCACGGTTTTTGGCGAGCGGGGTGCCGGGAGCACTAAACCGCGGGAAAACTTTAAAAGGCAGAGTCCACTTTCCATATTTCAAGACAGCAAGGGGCAGATCTGGGTCTCTACCATCGCCGGGTTCGGTCATCTCTCGGAAGACCGCTTGATGCCTGTCACCGATATGCCGGGCGGATTTGTCCGTTCTATCGTAGAGGACACAGCAGGTACTCTGTGGATTGCCAATAAAGATCGAGGACTGCTTCATCTAGTTCATGGAAACGAGGTCACACAGATTCCGTGGGCGGCGCTGGGCCACAAGGACTTTGCCTCTGCGCTGGCCGCAGACCCTCTGGGTGGGCTGTGGGTGGGGTTCTTTAACGGTGGCGTCTCTTACTTTAAGGACGGCCAGATCCGATCGTACTCAACTGGCGACGGACTGGGTGAGGGCTCGGTGAGTGACATTCGCGTAGATCAGGAAGGTACCGCCTGGGCCGCCACACAGGGTGGACTCAGCCGGTTGAAAAATGGACGCGTGGCCACACTCAACAGCAAGAATGGATTGCCCTGTGATGACGTGAATTGGGTAAGCGAGGACGACGACCACTCCTTCTGGCTGAACACGCCCTGTGGCCTGATGCGCGTTGCCCGCTCCGAGTTAGAAGCATTGGCATCTGCCGTGGAAAGAGCCGCAGCGAACAACGGCATGGGGAACAAACAAACGCCTCCGAACGTGACCATTCACGCGACTGTCTTCGACAGTTCCGATGGAGTAAGAAGCCTCCTCAAGTTCCTGGGGTTTAGTCCAGTCGTCGCCAAGACCTCAGATGGGAAATTGTGGTTCCTGCCGATGGATGGCGTCAGCGTTATCGACCCCCACCACCTTGCCTTTAACAAACTTCCGCCACCGGTGCACGTCGAGCAGGTCATCGCCGACCACAAGAACTACGAAGCAACTCCCGATGCCAATGGGCAGGTGCGCCTTCCCCCGCGGCTACGCGATCTGCAGATCGACTACACAGCGCTCAGCCTGGTCGCGCCGGAAAAAGTCCAGTTTCGCTACAAGCTCGAGGGTTGGGACCGCGACTGGCAGAACGCCGGCACTCGCCGGCAAGCCTTCTACAGCAATCTTCCTCCCCGCAATTACCGCTTCCGCGTGATGGCCTGCAACAACAGCGGGGTGTGGAACGAGGCCGGCACATTCCTGGATTTCTCCGTCGCCCCCGCGTACTACCAGACCTGGTGGTTCCGCTCGTTGTGCGGGTTGGCTTTTTTGGCGATGGTTTACGGGGCTTATCGAGTGCGGGTTGGGCAACTGCGGGCGCAGGAAGAGAAGTTCCGGGAGACGATTGAATCGATTCCGGCGATGGCATTTGTTTCCCTGCCCGACGGTTATCGCACGTTCGTGAATAAAGGCTGGGTGGAATACACGGGAATGACGGTGGAGCAGTCGTCGGGTTCAGGCTGGCACGCGGTCATTCACCCGGAGGACCTGAAGCGAGTCCTTGGCGAATGGGAGGAGGCACTGGCCAGCGGAAAGCCGATGTACTACGAGGCCCGGTACCGGCGCGCGGAGGACGGCCAATATCGCTGGTTTATGGTGAGGGTGGTGCCGCAACGGAGCAAGCGCGGGAAGATCGTGAAATGGTTCGGAACACTCACGGACATCGAGGATCGCAAGCGCGCCGAGGAATCGCTTCGGTCCAGTGAAGCCTATTTGGTGGAAGCGCAGAGCCTGACCCAAACCGGTAGTTGTGCCATTGATGGCACAAGCCACGAGACCGTGTACTGGTCCGACGAAATGTTCCGACTTTTCGATTTTGATCCACAACAAGGCCTACCAATGTTCGACCAATGGCTACAGCGAATACACCCAGAAGACCGCGAAAACCTGAAGCTGGCGAATGAAAGGACATTCGTCAATAAAGTAAATTGCGACGTAGAGTTCAGAATCGTGAAGCCCGATGGAACTGTCAAACACATTCATGGCATCGGCCATCCAGTTTTGAGTCCCACTGGAGAGCTTCTTCAAGTGGTGGGCACGATGGTCGATATTACGGAGCGCAAACGTGCCGAAGAGGCGCGTGAGAAACTGCGACAACTGGAGGCCGATTTAGCACATACCAATCGTGTGAGCACGTTGGGAGAGATGGCGGCATCTCTGGCGCATGAAATCAAGCAGCCCATCGCTGCAACCATCACCAGCGCCAACAGCTGCATGGAATGGCTGGCGCACGAACCGCCCAACCTTGATCGGGCTCGCGCGGCAGCCGCCCGAATCGACAAGTACGGGAATCGTGCGGCTGAGATCATCGACCGTATACGTTCCTTCTACAAGAAGTCTGCTCCACAACGTGAGTTAGTCGACGTAAACGGAATTATCCAGGAAATGCTCACATTGCTAAAATGTCAGGCCGATCAATACTCGGTTGCCATGCGCGCGGAGCTTTCCGCCGAACTCCCCAAAATCATGGTAGACCGTGTGCAGCTACAGCAGGTTTTCATGAACCTCATGCTTAACGCCATCGAAGCCATGAAAGACGCGGGCGGAGACCTCGCTGTGAAGTCGCAAGCGGACGTGGACGGTCAATTGCTCTTTTCGGTCAGTGACACTGGCGTGGGGTTGCCAACCGAGAAGATGGATCAGATCTTTTCTGCATTCTTTACCACCAAGCCGCAGGGCAGCGGCATGGGATTGGCCATCAGCCGTTCCATTGTGGAGTCGCATGGCGGCCGGTTGTGGGCGGCTGCCAACGGCGGACGAGGAGCAACGTTTCATCTCACTTTGCCGACCGCAGCCGAAATCCTGCCAGCAACTGGAACGTGATTTGGTGTTTCCCTGGGGCTGCCTCGATCGAGGTGATACAGATCGAGGCTAGGGCAAGCCGACCGCAAAAAGAGTTAGTTGCTATTCGGAAAGTATGTCCGAGAGTGAGCCCAGATCAGGTGCCATCCATTTATGAGATAGGTTAGTGCTTGATTCGATTGGATTTCCCCAATGGCTTCGCTTCAGGGTGCAGTGTCAAACTGGATCAGTTCACGAGCAGGGTAAACAGTGTGGCAGCGGTCGCAACATGAAGCATGGTGTGCGCAGTGTTCGGGACAAGTCCATTACGAGTTGGCAGGAAATGGTGGGTTTTGCCGAACATGATTTCATAACGAGCAGCGCGTTCAGGTTCCGCACGCAGGAGATAGGGTATCCACCAAGCACGAAGCTCTCCCACAAAGATGAGACCGTAGCTGATCCAGAGCCACATGTATAGCCAATGGGGGTACGGTCGCCCAAGGTGCAAGACGCTAAACAAAAGGCCGATGGAGAACGGCACACTTTGGATAAGAGTCACAACGATAAGGCGCAGCGTTGTGACTTGGCTGCGTACTGCGGCAACGTCGTTGAATCCGCCGAGCGGAATCCAATCGTGAAGCCAGAGAAAAAGCACTTGAAACAATTGCAATCCGAGACAAATGATCTCGACACGTTGGTTTGCGAGGAAGACTTGTTCCGTCATTTTCGTATCCGACGTGGCAAATACCGCTCAGAATACTTAGCAGCCGCAAGAGCGGTCAATCACCGTCGGGATGCAGGTGGGCAGTGCCAGTTTGTCGACAATCGCCACTAGAATTGGAGTATGGCAGGTCGAGAGTGCTACCACTGCAAGCAGTGGATCGAGGACGGAGAAGAGCACAACTGTTGGACGACCACCGAAGCGTCCCTGACGCAGGACCTCACGGACGACCTGCGGGACGCTTGGGAGCGGCTGCGCGAGACAGCCGTTTCCCTCGGCGATCAGCGGATTTACGCCTCGCACAAGTCGATCATGTTCTCGCGCAAATCCTGCTACTTTTTCGTGCGTCCGAAGTTGCGGCGTGCGGCTCGCGAACAAAATGCCATTCATCCACGGCAGCTTTGACTGTGACGTTTTGGCGGACGGGCTTGCCTTGCAGCAAGGCTTCGAGGTCAGTGTTAAGCCGCTTGGCTTTCGTCTGGGCTTCCGACCAGATGCGGGTCTCGGCAGACCACTTGTTCTGCCCATGGCGAAGCTTATTACCGTCCAGCGTGGTGTCCGGTTGCGACCAGTTGAACTGAAACCAGAGGGGGCAGCCGCACCGGGGATGGTAGCGGTCGTCCTTGTGCTTGCAATCGGCTGCATGACGGCGGTATGTGGTGATTTCCATTAGGTTCTCCGTTTTGAGGCTCCTACGCCTAATACTGCGAAACGGAGAAATCTCCCGAGTCGGGTCGCCCGACCTAGTACAAATGTAGGACAATCGGGTTGCTGAAAATGAAAATCGCCAGTGTTTATGCGGGCAAAAGAATGGCTCCTCAGGTAGGACTCGAATCCACCTGAAAACGTCAATCGAAGGACTTACAGAGCACGGACGGCGCTATAAGGACATGGAAGTACCGGTAGTTCACGTTAAGTGATTGCAAAGTGATTGCAGATTTTGAGGAGTTTCTTGAACCCGCACAACCTGGCGCGGCCTACTATTCCCCACGAGAATTCGCCCTTCATCATCGCGAAAGAGAAAGTTCGCTCCGTCACTACCGGCGAATGTGCCAGCATTAATTCTGTCAAGGAGTGCTCGGAGGCGGCATGAACTTCAGCCGCTTGTTCGGGGTGGATGCCGAATACATGTACTACGGCCTCGGCTTGAAACCCAGCGTGATGAACGGTCAAGGCCTGCCGGACGCCAGCGGACATATGCAGTCGATAAATCTGGACGGAATCGTCACTGTGCCCCGCCATGTCGGCAAATTGGCATACGGAATTTTTGACATCGGTTTCTATGACCGCCACGTTTCGTTGGCGCACAGCCAGTTTCTCCAAAATGGCACGCCCGGTCAGCCCGCATGGATATGGTGGGACCCTCTCTGCGCTGACTACAATCCCGCGAAGATTTACGATCCCGCAGCGCCGTACGGGGCAACGATGTCCTCGAATTCCAAGGTTGCAGGCGGTTTCAACTACGGCGGCGGAGTCACGTATCGTCTGAATGCTCTCCATAATGCCAAGCTCTACCTCGAATGGCGCTACCATCGCGCCTATCAGAGCGACGTCCAGACGATAGTTATGCCCTTCACGGTTGGGCTGCGCTGGTAAAGACTGCGGGCTTTTCCTGACGAGTGAGATTGCGCTGCGGGGCTGATTTTAGCTGTCAGCTCTCAGCTCCTAGTGGACTGTCGCAGTGAGTTCATTACTGCGAATGCAGCAGGGCGATGCTGTTGATTTCGAACACTGCTATTGACTGAGCAAGGGTTTGCTTCGGCGACCGCAACAGCAGATGCGGAGTCTGGTAATGTTTGCTCCGCGACAGGCCACTAGCTATTGGTTTCCGGCAAACAACCCTCTTGTTCTTCGCGACGTTTCTTTCGCCGCGCGCTTTTCTTTTTCTCATTAAAGCGATGCCCCGATACGAAGCCGGAGTTTTTCCGCAGCCTGAGACGCGGCTAGCCCCGTCTCTACGGTTGGCTTGGGATTGAGGAGGCCCGCGGCGATGGGAGCCCGAGGAAGCTTACGGCGCCAGGGAATACAAGAGAGCGGCTGCTACCAGGAGCGCTTTGATTCCAACTATTAGCGACAGGTTTTCGAGCAGGCCGCCGACGACGGCTCCGAGCATGTTGGCGCCGAGAGCGGCGGCAGAGTCAGCGGAGCGGAATTCAGAGGCGAACAATAGTCCGGCAAAGAAGACCGGGATGGCGAAGATGATGGCGGCGAAGGAGCCGGCCAGGGCCGCCGAGCCAGGAATGCGGGAGGTTGTTAGCAACTGGCAGCCGCCCTTGAAAGCCCGAATGTGGAGAAGAAAAGAGGGAACACGAGGGATGTGCGGTAAATATATTTATATGCACTAAACCCCCTGTTTAAGGGGGTTTCGTGAAATTAAACTGTTGCCTCGACCGGGTGCGCATGCTATTATTTTCGTCAAAACCCCCTGCTTCAGGGGGTTTCGTGAAGGAGATTGACATGGAGACTGCAACCCGGACTTTATCGCAACAGGAAAGCCGGGTCGTCCTTGGCCTCAACGAAAAGGGTCGGCGGGAGGCAACGCGGGAGGAGATTATCAGACTTCTCGGCGGCGGCGCCAAGGCCGCTGACCATGTGATCGAGTCGCTGCGCCGCAAAGGCTGGCTCGAACGGGCGAGCTGGGGGAAATATCTGCTCATCCCACCGGAACAAGGGCCGGACGCTTTGGGCGTCAGCAATCTTCTGGCTCTCGCCAGCCACATCGCCACTCCCTATTACATCGGCTACGGCACCGCCGCCGCCCATTACGGCCTGACGACGCAGCACCGCAACGTGATTATTTTTGTGACGCCGGTGCATCTGCGGGAGCGCCAGGTCGGGGAGTCACGGGTTCGGATAGTCAATCCCGCGCCGAAAAAATTCTTCGGTTTCGAGTCCGTGGACGTGCTCGGCTATAACGTAATGATCTCCGACCGCGAAAAAACGGCTATCGACTGCGTCGACCGCCCGGCGCTTGCCGGCGGGGCGGGCGAGGCCGCTACCATCCTGGCGACGGCCAGCCGCCGGTTTGACTGGAACAAAGCGGCCGAATATCTCGAACGGATCGGGTCAGGCGCCCTAGTGCGACGGTTTGGCTGGCTCGCCGATCACGTGAAGGCCGAACTTCCGCAGGAAGTGCGCGAGCGCTTGTTGCGGCTCGCTGCACGCAGCCGGAACGCATGGCTCGGTCCCGCTCCCCTGCAGAAAGTGCCCGATGCGATCGGCCATGACAAGACGTGGCATGTGTTCGTTAATGTTCCGCGGGAAGAATTGCACGGCAGCGCCGGGCTCGGCCAGCGTAAAGCGATCAGGAAGGAAAAGTAAGAATGCTCACGCAGCCGCAGGTGCAGCGCTACTCCAACGAATCCGGCCTTCGCGACATTATGGTCGCGGAGAAGGAAGTGGCGCTGACATTCCTGCTTCAGCTTCTATCCGAGCGCGGCATTCTGGACAGGCTGACTTTCAAAGGCGGTACGTGCCTGCGGAAAATGTTCATTGGAAGCCAAGGACAATTTTCGACCGATCTTGATTTCACCGGAATCGAGGAGCACGATCACGAGGAAATCATCCTCAACATGATGGAAGCGTTCGGCCAGCCCTTTCACGGAATCCAGTTCGCCATTCCCGATGGTAGTTATTATGAGACGCAGGACGGTCTGTCATGGGGCGTCAATCCGACCTATACCCATGAGTGGAACGCGAGCGGGGTAAAGCGAGGTGAAGCTCCAGATCAGCCGACGCGAAACCCCGATGCTGCCGACGGAACGGCGACCACAGATCGAGCAGAGTTATTTCAAACTACTGCCTTTCGCGCCCGCGGACATCATCTGCCTCGCGCTGCCCGAAATCATTGCTGAGAAAATCCGCGCCTGTTATCAGCGAAACAAGGCGCGCGACATCTACGATCTCGGCATGTTGGTCAGAACACTCGACAAACCACTCGTCCGTCGCCTCGTGGTGCTGAAGCTCTGGCAGGCGCGCGATACTTTCGATCCCGCACGCTTGATGCAAAAATTCGAGGATGGCAGGGACTTCGATTGGGATGACCTCCGCCAGCTCGTCAACCGCGCAGTGGTCATTGACCGTGACAGAATTACCGCCGATTGCCTCAGCGGGCTCGGATTTCTTACCGAGCTGACACCGGATGAGCGCGCGCTGGCCAACGATCAGCATCAGCGGGAGCGGGCTTTAGCGGAAAGAGTGCGCGCGGCGCCGGCGCGGGGCTGACAGAAACCAAGGAAGCGGCAGAGCATAGAATTACCTTCGTACAGAGTTTAGAGGCCAAGCCATCGACAACGCACGAAACCTGGAAACGCGCCGCCGGCTGTTAGATTTGCTTCGGAGCGGACTTGCCAGCGGAGGACACTGGCACCATGAGAGCGGAAGAGAAGACAACCACTTCGGCCCTGTTCCCCAAGAAAGCCGAGCGCGGTTTTCACGGCTATACCATCGCTGCGATCGCCTTCTATGGGCCGACCGACAGGTTGGCCACCAAAGTCGCCGTCTGCATTATCCTCACCGAGAATCACGAACCGGATCTTCTGGAGCGCCGGTTCTCCGATGGTGGCTTGGATGTGCGCCATGATCCCGCCATCGGCGAGCACGTCGTGGCCTTCCTCAAGACCCACACGGTCCGCTCCACCGTAGTCGCCGACGGTATCATCGGCTGCCCCCACGAAGAAGGCGTGGACAATCCCGAAGCAAAGTATTGTCCTCAGTGCCCTTACTGGGAAGGGCGTGATCGCTGGAACAAGGAGCGAATCCACTGAGCGGATCGCGAAAAAAGAGCGTGACAGACTGCCACGTGCCTTGTTGCTGGCCCCGCCCGCCTCGGCGATCTCCGGCTCCAAAGAAGCGGGAATCGGGCATCTCGGCACTCACGCCTTTCGGCACACCTACCGTAGTTGGCTGGATGCCGTCGGGACGCCAATCGCTGTTCAACTGAAGCTGATGCGGCACAGCGACATCAGAACGACGATGAACATCTATGGCGACGTGGTGACCGACGAGATGGGGCAGGCGCACTCCAAGGTTGTGGGGTTGGCACTGAGCCGACCCGCTTAACTGATTGCGCTAGTGATTGCAGGCCGGCGTAAGCCATTGAAAGAATGGGCTCCTCAGGTAGGACTCGAACCTACACCCTCCGGTTAACAGCCGGTTCTCACCTGTTGGAGCGTATGTAGTTTCAATGACTTAGATGGAGCACTTCGGCGTATTTGGAGTGCTTTCGGCGATAAACGGTTCCAAAAACGGTTCCAAGTTTGGTCGCGGAGAACCGTTCGATGGAGATCACCCTACGAGTGCTCGAATCTGCCGGCAAAGGAGTCTTACGGTCACGGTAACTGGCTGTTTTCGTTGCCGCAAATAGCAATAATCGCTATTTTCGATTATGATGACTCGTGAAAATAGTGACGGACGCTATTTTCACGCCCGATGAGTGCAAAAAGAAACAGAACCCTGGGGCAGAAAATATCGCACGGCGCTTACTCCGCATTCTTGCCCGCGCCTCTGCCTCCCGCACTCGATTGGACTCCAGGGCTCATAAGGGCATTATCTGAGGCAGATCGCCTCATTGGCAGACTGGCGGGAGAGGGCGGCCGGCTTCCGAATCCTCACGTTCTCATCCGGCCGTTCGTGCGACGCGAGGCCGTCCTGTCCAGCAAGATCGAGGGCACACAAGCTACGCTCGGTGAGTTGCTTGCCACCGAAGCGGGAGCCGTCGTGGATCGCAGTCCCGAAGATCTTCGCGAGGTTGGCAACTACGTAGTTGCGTTGGAACATGGAATCTCACGACTAAAAACGCTCCCCCTCTGCGTTCGTCTTGTGCGCGAATTACACGAAAAACTCATGACGGGCGTCACGGGGCATCAGGCCACTCCTGGCCGGTTCCGAACCATCCAGAACTGGATTGGCACACCGGGTAGCTCAATCGCGAATGCCTCTTTCGTCCCGCCTCCGCCGGGCGAGGTTGAGCCTTGCCTTGCCGCTTGGGAAACGTTTCTTCACGAATCCGATCTTCCGCCCCTCGTGACAATTGCCCTAGCTCACTATCAATTTGAAGCCATTCATCCGTTTCTTGACGGCAACGGCCGCGTGGGACGCCTGCTTATAACGCTGTTTTTAATCGAACGCCAGATTCTGCCAGCACCTTTGCTCTATCTGTCTGCATTCTTCGAAGCGGCGCGGCGAGATTACTATGGGGGATTGCGAGGAGTCAGTGAGCGCGGAGCATGGAATGACTGGGTGGAATACTTCCTGCTGGGCGTTGCCCGGATGTCCGAGGACGCTTTGAACCGGGCTGTCCGAATCAACGAACTGCTTGCGCAGTGGCAGAAGAGAGTGTCAGGCGATTCGACGAATACTCCCCTGCGTATGGTCGAAATCTTAGGGGCAAACCCTTTCATTACCGCCAAGGGTGCGGCTGAGAAACTAGGCATCGCCTTCACAACCGCGCAACGCGCGATTCAACGCCTGCAGCGCATCGGGATTCTAAAGCTAGTCGGTGATGCGAAGCGTGATCGGGTCTTTTGTGCGCGAACGTTGCTCGATATTCTCGAGGAACCAGCGCGGCTTAAAGCTGTCAGAGAGTAGCTCCGACCCGTTATCCAGGTTGCGAAGGCCAGGTGCGGGCAGCCCCGGGTCTTGGGCAGGCCGCGGTCCAATTGAGATCTGGCGGAACCAATCCGCCGGACGTGATCGTCAATGGGGGCTCGGCGCGTGGAACTTGGGCGTTAGGCGCGTTCCCTGCGCCCGCTGCAGACCATTTGACACCCCGCTCGTGTCCGTTTTCGTTGATTGGGCTGTACCTTTGGCAAGGTCTTTGATCTCTACATCCGCATCAGGCACAACCGCGTTAGTTTGATCAATTACGACGCCGGCCAACGCCCCGGACGTGGTTGTCTGGGCCTTCAACTCGCATGCGAAAACTGAGGCGAAGAGCAGGAGTGTAGCAGCGCGGTATGTCATCCCCAAGCGCATCGAACAACCACAGAAATCACAGAAATTCGACTCGGCGAAGCCAAGTCAATTGCGTGAAATAATACGCCTGGATTCGCGCTGTGCACAGCCTTGAACGCTGGGCGGCTGCTCCGTAGTCCGGACTGCGTTAAGAAAGCGGAGCGGACACTAGGTCTGGCGCAGCCACGCTTCGAACTCAGCCTGAAACACTCCTTCTGCCCACCTTGGGATAGCCCGAGCCAACTTTACCAGTTCTCCTTCGTGAAAGTGTGCAACCAAGCGGATGCCGCGCGCGTGAAGAGTATTGTCGAAAAGCATGAGGTCGTCTACCTGCTTTCTGATGTTCGGAAGTTGCTGTAGCCCCCCAGAAACGTCATCCGGAATGCGCGAGATCGGCGCGAACGGGCCACCGTTATTGAGCCGTTTAGCGGACCTGTCTCTTGGGTACTTGCTTTTCGCGATCCAGCACCATTTGGTCGAAAGCATGCGGCAGCGACTCGCAGGGGGAGTAGGGCCCGGGCTTATAGGCGCGGGACTTGATTCCGGCCTGCGAGAGCTCTGAGATTGCCCAATCTTCACGGTTGGTAATGTCCCAGAATTCAACCGCATCATCGGCCTCGAAATCAGGCTTGACCATTTCGTCAGGATGGAAGTGCCATTCGCAGATAACGTCAGTACGATCTACGGCACGCGGCCAGAGCGTGTGCGTCATTAAGTAATCCGGATGGAGGCTAAGCAGCAGATTAGGAAAAATCGCGTAGTAATAAACTTTCTCGCGTTCGTCTGCGTTGAGTCCGGGAAGGTAGTCGCGCCGCAGCTTACCATCTTTGCTCATGGTCTTGGCGCCGTCCTGAAACTCCATAGAGCCGCCGATGTATCCGCGATGGGGCTCATCATTTTCGCCAGAGAGGTAACCGGTGATGGCACTGAGCGCCGGATGCAGAATGGGACAGTGCAGACACTCGTTGTAGTTAAGCATGATCAGCTTCCAGTTGGCCTTCACCTCGTAATCGATGCGCCGATGGGTGCGTAGTCCAGCCATTTGCCAATGCAGGACCTTCTGAGGCATATCTTCTAACTGACTGACAAGCGGGGCGGGCTCTGAGCTGAGGTTGATGAAAATGTGTCCGTCCCAAACGTCAGCATGAACGCGATTAAGAGGATAGTCTTCATGGCAGAAGCCGTCATGTACGTGGGGAGCACCGATGAGGCTCCCTTCGAGTCCGTAGGTCCAACCGTGATAACCGCACTGGATCCGTCCGGGGAAATGCCCTTCGGCGCGCGCACAAATGCGGGTACCACGATGTCGGCAGACGTTGAAAAACGCGCGCAACGAATTACTCCCGTCCCGCGTAATGATGATGCTTTCATCCGCGACCTCGCGCAGAAAATAGTCGCCCGGCGTCGGGATTTGGTTGGCGCGCCCGGCGCAGATCCAGGTTTGGCAGTAGAAGCGTTCGAGTTCGTCGCGGAAGACATCGGGGTCTGTGTAGTAGCGGGCGGGTAGAGTCGTCGCAACGGATTGGGTGTTAGAAGTCGGCATTCTGTTCACTGGGATTCCAGCGAAAGGATTTTATAGCAAGAATCGAATTGATGGCATCGCAGAGAGGGTTGTCAAGTCGGAACCCACTAATCTGAAACGGGTTGCACAACTTCGTGTCACGGCGAGGCAATGGCGAGGAAAGTACAAAGATCTGCCCCCACGTCCGGCCCCCTGTCAATATGCGCGATTAAAGAGAATGGTACGAGATTCAATGGAAACAAGCGCTGGCGAAGGCGGGCTGCCGTGATAAAAACGTGATAGTTCCATGTTCAGAACGGCTCTAAGTTGAACAAAACCGATCAGAACGCATTTCTGGTAAACGGTTTAAGAATCAGGTAGAGTAGAGAATTTTCATAACCCGTCAGAACACACTAGGTGATCTTCAAAACCGGGGCGCTCAAGCAGACCTGGACTGTCATGAAATTGTAATGGTTGCACGATCAGAACGAATCATTTCCAAGAAGAACGGATCAAATCGACTGATTTGTAACCCGTTGAGGAATATAGTAAGGTAGAAAATTTTTCTAACGGTTCAGAACCCACTTGTGTATTGCTAAACCGTTGCATGGCTCAGGAGGAATTCTCGATTGAGCGCTTAGATCTTGTTGCTTGAGTTGTTGGTTGTCCCTGGGTGCAGGCGGCTCAGCATGCCATCGGGGGCGCAAGATCAACGATCGCGGCTTGTCCGCCTCTGACAGTTGGCAAACTGGAAGGTGAGCCGCCTTGTTGCGGCCGAGGCTCTTTTGCGGAAATCCGCCTGCCCCAGATGCCACGCGATGCTCCCAAGCGCCATGTTTTCGTGCTGAATCTTGGCTCCTGCAATCAGAGGTCTATAGGGTTTTTTCCCATCTTTTCCCTTGGCCGGGTACGTCCCGACTCCCGTATTCGCCAGGTTGTTTACAATAGGGTAGGCCAATTGGAACTTCAGTTCGTTCTCGTACGCGAACGCCAAGCTCAATACCGCCCCGTGAGAGTACATGGGTTCTTTTCGGTTCACGTGGTACAGGTGTTCCGCCGCGTTGAGTCGTTGCTGGGTCGCCTCATGGAGCTGTGAATACAGCGACGGTCCGACCCGCGCAGCGACTTCCGGTCCGTAGTCGGCCGCCTTGCGGATTTCGCGCTCGGAGAGATGAACCGCCTCCATCTGGGTTGCTTTATTGGAGTCAGAGAAGTTGTCAAAATTCTCCTCAAACTTTGTTATCCAGGTTTGCAGGAGCAGCTGAGCTCCGGCGCCCTCCCGACCGGCCACATGCGCGGTGGCTGCAGCGTCTATGATCTCCCAAAGGACCTTTGGCTCAAGTCCCGAGTCGGCGATTGCCTTTTGCAAGTATTCGCAGCGTCGTTGTGTCTCATGAAGGATCATTTCCTTGCCCAGAAAACCTCTATCGCGACGGCTGCGAGTGACGGCAATTCTTACCCGGCGCAATGATCGCAGCGCTGGCCAGCGCAGAGGGCGAGGTGCATTCAGAGCTACACCACAATCTTTCCAAGTGGAAACGATACGGACAGGACGGTAACCCCTCCTTTCAGCCCATGCGGGCGAGCCTCGACTATATGGGTCGTCTCAGCAAAGTGGAATTACTGGTTGGGAAGGGGCGGCCAGTCGAAACCGCGCCTTGGACTAGAACGATTGTGAGAACCGGCCTTCCAGAAATTCGCCTAGCTTCGCTGTGGCCTTGAATTGCGGGATGGGATCCAGTTCCTTGAAAGCCGAAGTGAACGCGTTCGAGAGACTCCAGATCGTCCGCGGCCGGAACTCCTCGTACCTCGGCTAGAAGTACAGGTCGTGGACGGTGCGGGCAAGATGTTTCGGCGCTTCCAGCTTTCCCTCCACAAACGCTTCGTAGATGACCACCTTGGCGGTGACATCTGTCAGTTCACTTCTCTGCCAGGCTTCCACCTGCTTTCGCATCGGGTCGTATGCCGACATCGGAATAGGAGCCGTAATGCCGGGCCCGGGATCATGCCGAGTCGATCCATTTCCTAATCTCCTGATGCCTGCTACTGCTGCCTCTTCGAAGCTACTGGGGCTTGACCAACTCGTTGCTCACCTTTTTAAGTAACCTCTGAGCTCGTGATTTTTAATGCCGAGTTGCAAACATGCCAGGCCCAGGGATTTTGCCCATGTAAAGACATCGACTCGGCATGACCCGGGCCCGGCATTACGGCTCGAAGTTTCGCTGCATCCGATCCACTCCGCTGAGACACACTATGAACCTGCGCGCGAGCTCTGGTCCTTTACCTCGCCGACGGGACGAGCATCAACACGATCAGCACCGCTAACACGAAGCTCGCTATGAGCGAGAACAGCGCGTGCAACGGGTTCAGGTGGAAATAGCTGTCCCCGCGTCTCTTCAGATGTATTGAGGTCTTCATGAAAGCCCCCTCGCCGACAGCGGCGGATCTTTCAAGCGCCCCCGCCGCCGTGCAGAATCTGCTCTTTCATTAGGCTCCTTTTCTAGGTGAAATTGCAACGATGGCTGCAGGTCACTGATTTTATTGCGTGAACTACTACACTAAGAGCGTAGAGATGGGGCTCAACAAGATTATTGTCAGCCGATCAAAGCACAGCTCGTCATCAACGCGACAGAGCATATCGTGATGGTCGCTCCCCGTCCTCAGGGCAGGTTCTGCAGCAGGCCGGATCTCTGCTCCGACCGGACTCGTCCGAGTTGTTCGATCACCCGAGCTAGTTTTATGCGCCCCGAGTGGGCAACGCGAATCTCCCTCGAGAACCTCCGCCCTCTGGCGAGTTTGTTTTCGGAGGACCTAGCTATTGACTTGGGAACGGTCAATACGCGTGTCTATGCCCGAGGTCGGGGCATCGTTGTCAACGAGCCCTCAGCCGTTGCTCTTGACGACCGCACTGGGGAAGTACAGGCGGTGGGCAAAGAGGCGAAAGAAATGCTGGGGCGTACGCCAGGCAGGATCAGAGTGATTAAGCCATTGAAAGACGGGGTGATTGCCGACTTCAAAGTCACCGAGAAGATGCTCAGCTATTTTATCCAAAAAGCGCATCAACGCAGGGCACTGGTTCATCCGCGCCTCATCATCAGCGTCCCTTCCGAGATTACCCAGGTGGAACGGCGCGCCGTAATAGATTCAGCCTATCGAGCCAAGGCAGCGGAAGTTTACCTGGTGGAGCAGGCCATGATGGCCGCCATTGGCGCAGGGCTGCCCGTCACCAAGCCTGTCGGCAATTTGGTTGTGGACATCGGTGGTGGTACCACTGACGTCGCCCTCATTTCAATGTCTGGCATCGTCTATTCACGCTCATTGCGTACAGCCGGGAATCACATGGACGAGTCCATCATGAACTACGTGAAACGGAAATATAACCTGCTGATTGGTGAACGCATGGCGGAACAGATCAAAATCGAGATTGGGTCGGCATCCGCTCTCGAAAAACCGGTGACAATGGAGATCAAGGGCAGAAGCCTGATAGAGGGCATTCCCAAGACCATTACCGTGGACGATAGCGAGATCCGCGAAGCGTTGAACGAGTGCGTGGCCGCCGTTGTGAGCGCAATCCGTGTAGCCCTGGAGCGCACTCCGCCAGAACTCTGTGCCGATATCAGCGACCGTGGCATTGTACTAGCTGGTGGCGGCGCGCTCCTGAGAAATCTGGACAAGAGGATCAGGGATGAAACCGGCTTGCCCGTCTGCGTCGCTGACGATCCCCTATGCAGTGTAGTACTAGGCACCGCTGAGCTTCTCGACGACTTCAACCTCTTGCGTCGCGTTGCCGTCGACTAAATCTGCATCCGTAGGCTGGCATGCTGCAAGAGAGCTAGCTCTTGGCGGCTAACAGGTTCGATGCTCTTCAATTTCGCAAACGGACAAGCATCGAGCGGCAATCTCCGGAGGGACAGGGTTATAGAAGAACCAGGACGCGCGCTCGAAGCCGGTTAGCCCAATCATTGCTTTTACTTGAAAGCGGGCAGGCGCTCGGCTCAGCCTACGCTGGGGGTAAGCGTCTGCCGTGCTTCCTACGCAGCTTTGCCGGCGGCGATCTTGTGC
>Ga0070699_100001471_pt1 | contig 21550 bp, 14 predicted proteins | sample KBSK1503metaG_FD_65473 | JGI IMG/M metagenome (GOLD analysis project Ga0070699, IMG submission 65473) | Corn, switchgrass and miscanthus rhizosphere microbial communities from Kellogg Biological Station, Michigan, USA - KBS K1-50-3 metaG | ecosystem: Host-associated > Plants > Roots >...
TCGGCGTCGATCTCCGGGGTGGCCGGATGGCTGTCCTGGTTGATCTCCGTGGCGATGACCGTCACGCTCCAGAGGCCTGCCTCGGGGTTCTGTACGAAGACGTTTTCGATCGTGTCCAGGTGGTCGGCATCTCCGCCCGGCGCGGACCACAGCCCCTCGAGCAGCCCATTGTTTCCCCAGTAGACCACTCCCGAGGGCGAGGTCACTTGCAGGTCGAGATCGTTGATCCGGTGCAGCGTGGAAGACGTCGTGCCCATCGGGTCCTTGTATACCATCGTCGCCTTGAGCACGGGCGCGCCGTCGAGGACCTCGAGCCTGTACGTGGTGCTCTGCAATTGCTGCAGCACGTCCGACTCGTCCACGTAGAAGATCTGGGTGCTCAAGTCATAGAGGTTCTGCACGTTGGGCATTCCCCAGCCCTGGTGGGTGCGCGTCCGGTCATCCTCGGTGCCGCTGAAGTTCCATTGCCGCGCGGTGTTGATCATGAACGCGCGCGCCGTGCTCTGGTGGGGGCGGCTGTTGAACACCGTGTCCGAGGTCGGATTGCCGAAGATGCCATTGTGCCACATCTCGAAGAAGAGGCCGAAGTGCCCGGCGACGATCGGGGTCGCGGCGCTCGTTCCACCGAATCGAGCGCTGTAGCTGGTCGAATCCGGCGTGGTCGGCGCGTAGACGCCGTCGTAGAAATGCGCCAGGTCCGGCTTGATCCGCCCGTCCGCCGCCGGCCCGATGCTGCCGCTGCGGCACCAGCAGTGGGTGTCCATGTCCAGGCTGCCCATGTGCCGCAGCCCGCCGACGGAGACGATGTTCTTCGCCCACGCCTGTGGCCGAGACAGCTGGCTGCCAAAGTTGCTCTGAGACTGCGCGATCAAGAAGTCATCGAGGAAGATGATGTCGTCCATCTGCGCCGAGACGGTGGTGTATTGGGTGACGACCCCGTCCCCCCAGCTGTTCGACTGATACACCGCGAAATAGGGATCCTGCACCAGCTCCGCGGTGTGCTGGTAGCGGTCCCTCAAGCCCCCCGTCGAGGCCGATATGCCCTGCGCGTTGGGGACCACGCCGCGCGCGCTCTCGTTGACGCCGCTGGCGAAATTGATTCCGGTGGTGCTGGTGCCGTGGCCCGCCACGGATTGTTGGCCGTGCGGGATGAGCGGCGTGGCGTCGAATTCCTGATGGGTCGCCAGGACGCCGAGGTCGAGGACCTCCGCCCGTACGCCCTGGCCGGTGAAGCCGGTCTGGGTCTCGACGTAGTCGGCGCCGCCGATCGCGCGCACCTGGAGGTCGTCGGCCTCGGCGGGAGTCCACTCGTCGAGGTAGGCGACCTCGGGCAGGAGCGCGATTTGAAGCACCTGCTCCGGGCTGAGCGTGGCGTCCATGAAGAACCCCAGGGGGAGCGTCGCGTCCACCTGCCCGCCGAGGGCCTCGATGCGCTCGCCGACCAGGGTCTGCGACGCCAGGCCGCGCTCGAAGAGCTCGAGGTGGTAGCGGGCCGGCGCGCCGCCCTTGTTCGCGAGGAGATTCGCCAGAAGCGACGGCTCGAGCTTGTACTCCGGCCGGTAGGGCCCGACCCATCGGACTTGCGGCTGCCTGGAAATCTCGCCGGCGGCGTAGGCGGATGCGTCCACGATCAGGGCGTTGTTCGGCAGGTACCGGTAGATCCGGGCGCCGGCGGCCTCGAGCTGCGAGCGGTACTCGGAGAGCACGAGGGTGTTGAACTGGACGATGCGGAGATCGCTCGACGGCTCCAACTCCGCGCCGGCGGGCTGGGCGAGGGGATCGAACGTGCCCCGGCGCAGGAGCAGGTCGCCCGAGGTCCTCCGGACGGTGGAGATCTTCCGGCCGTTCAAGCTGACCGCGAAGAAGGGCGACCATCGGCCGCCGATCTGCTCCTCCCAGGTGGCGGCCACGACGTTGGAATCGGAGACCCGGAACGCGTTCAGGTTCCGGATCTCGTTTCCGGTGAGGTGAAACGTTCCGATCTCATCCATCGAAAGGGCATTGAGGCTGCCCTGTTTTTGGGATCCAATTATCGGGGGCAGCCCGCGCGTCTGGCTGCACCCGGCGACGATCAAGGAAGCGACTGCAATCAACGAAGATGGATTAAGCCAGGGTGTTTGCATCACGTCCCTCCCGCTACCGGCGGCGAATAAGACAGCGAGTCATCTATCGAATGGAGCGCCCCCCAATAAGCAATCCTATAGCTCGCTCTTGATTGCCCTGGCAGTCGGCACGTTGATGCCGCTGACGACCAGCGCGTAGTCGGCGTCGATCTCCGGGGTGGCCGGATGGCTGTCCTGGTTGATCTCCGTGGCGATGACGGTGACGCTCCAGATGCCCGCCTCCGGATTCTGCACGAAGACGTTTTCGACCGTGTCCAGGTGGTCGGCATCTCCGTCAGGCGCGGACCACAGACCCTCGCGCAGCCCGTTGTTTCCCCAGTAGACGACTCCGGAGGGGGAGGTCACTTGCAGGTCGAGATCGTTGATCCGGTGCAGCGTGGAAGACGTCGTCCCCATCAGATCCTTGTAGACCATCGTCGCCTTGAGCGCGGGCGTGCCGTCGAGGACCTCGAGCGCGTAGGTGGTGCTCTGCAGTTGCTGCAGGACGTCCGTCTCGTTCACCCAGAAAATCTGGCTGCTCAAGTCATAGAGGCTCTGCACGTTGGGCATCCCCCAACCTTGATGGGTGCGCGTCAGATCGGAGGTGGTGCCGGTGAAGTTCCATTGGGTGGCGGTGTTGATCATGAACGCGCGGGCCGTGCTCTCGTGGGGGCGGCTGTCGAAAACCGTTTCCGCGGTCGGATTGCCGAAAAGGCCGTTGTGCCACATCTGGAAGAACAGGCCGAAGTGCCCGGCGACGATCGGGGTCGCGGCGCTCGTTCCACCAAATCCCGTGTCATAGCCGCTGACGCCCGAGCTCGGCGCGTAGACGCCGTCGTAGAAATGCGCCAGGTCCGGCTTGATGCGTCCATCGGCGGCGGGCCCGATGCTGCCGCTGTGACCCCACTGCATTTGAGACATGTCCGTGGTGCAGGTCGGATTGCAGTGCCTCACCCCGCCGACCGAGACGATGTTCTTGGCCCAGGCCTCCGGGCGCGACGCCTGAGTGCCCGAGTTGCTCTGGGATTGGGTGATCAAGAAGTCATCGAGGAAGATGATGTCATCCATGTGCGCCGAATCGGTGGTGTATTGGGTGACGAGGTTTCCTCCCCAGCTGTTCGTCTGATACACCGCGAAATAGGGATCCTGGACCAGCTCAGCCGTGTGCTGATACCGGTCGCGCAAGCCCCCTTGATAGGACGTTATTCCCTGGCCGTCCGGAACGAGGCCCCGCGCGCGCGGGTCAACGCCGCTGGCGAAGTTGATTCCGGTGGTGCTGGTGCCGTGGCTGCCCACGCTTTGAGGGCCGTGCGGGATGAGGGGCGTTGCGGCAAATTCCTGGTGGTTGGCCGACACGCCGACGTCGAGGACCTCCGCCCGCACTCCCTGACCGGTGAACCCGGTCTGATTCTCGAGGTAGTCCGCCCCTCCGATCGCCCGCACCTGGACGTCGTCGGCCTCGCCGGGGCTCCACTCGTCGATGTAGGCGACCTCGGGGAGGAGGGAGATTTGAAGCAGCTGCTCCGGGCTAAGCGTCGCGTCCATGAAATAGCCGAGGGGGCTTTTCAGGTCGACCTGCCCGCCGCTGGCCTCGACGCGCTCGCCGACGAGGGTCTGCAGAGCCAGGCCGCGCTCGAAGAGCTCGAGGTGATAGCGGGCCGGCGCGCCGCCCTTGTTTCCGAGGAGATTGGCGAGAAGCGACGGATCGAATTTGTACTCCGGCCGGTAGGCTCCCACCCATCGGACTTGCGGCTGCTTGGAAATCTCGCCGGCGACGAAGCCGGATGCTTCAACGATCAGCGCGTTGTTCGGAAGATATCGGTAGATCCGGGCGCCGGCCGCCTCGAGTTGCGAGCGGTATTCGGCAAGCACCTGGGTGTTGAACTGGACGATGCGGATATCGGTCAGAAGCTCCGGCGACGAGCCGGCCGGTTGCGCGAGCGGATCGAATTGTCCCTGGCGCAGGAGCAGGTCGTTTGAAGTCTGCCGGACGGTGGAGATCTTCTGCCCGTTGAGGCTAATCGCGAAGAAGGGCGACCATTGATTGCCGGTTTGCTCCTGCCAGGTAGCGGCGACGACGTTGGTATCGGAGACGCGGAACGCGTTCAGGTTGCGGACCTCGTTTCCGGTGAGGCGAAACGTTCCGATTTGATCCATCGAAAGGGCGTTCAGGCTGCCCTGTTTTCTCGATTCGACTCTCGGGGGAAGGCCGGTCTGGCTGCACCCGGCGAGAATGGTGAAAACGGCTGCAATTGACATAGGTGTACGAAGCCAAGCTGTATGCATGACGTCCTCCCGCCCCACGGCGGCCAGTAAGAACAGTGAATGAGCGATCGCGTTAAACCCGCTCCCGAAAAAGCGGCATCTAAGGCTCAAACACCCCCCATAGCAAGAACGGTCGGCGGCGCGGCGACCGAATTTCGCCTCCTATGGAGGCCTTCCGATGAAAGGCCGTCTCGGAGTGCAATCCTCACGAGGGACTCGGCCCCCTGGCGGCGTGGTCTCGCCTGGTCCGTGGCGTTGACGGCGATCTTCGCCGGTTGCCGGACTTGGCGAGTTGGCAGGGTTTCCACATCTGGTGAGGGCAGGCGTCGGCTCGGAGGCCGCCGTCCGTGGACTGGAGGCAACCTCGATGCCGGCGAGGCACGGAGTCTCCTCGATGAGTGGTCGTCCCCTGTCCGTGGACTGGAGGCAACCTCGATGAGGGCAAGGCGCCGAGCCTCCTTCGATGAGTGGTCGTCCCCCGTCCGTGGACTGGAGGCAACCTCGATGCCGGCAAGGCGCCGAGCCTCCCTCGATGAGTGGGCGTCCCCAGTCCATGGGCTGGCAGCAACCTCGACGCCGGCGAGGCGCCGAGCCTCCTTCGATGAGTGGCCGTCCCCCGTCCGTGGACTGGAGGTAACCTCGATGCCGGCAAGGCGCGGAGCCTCCTTCGACGAGTGTCCACAGCCCTCGTTCGCGCTGATGGCCCGGGCCACCACTAAAAGCGGTCATCCGGACGCGAGGTGTGTGACATCTGTGGCCCTGGCGGGCCAAAAATGTCCACAGTTTGTTGCTATCGCCGGCGCTCGTTCCGAGCTCGTCCCCAGTCCATAGCATCCTTTTAACTGTAACTATGGTTAGGTGTACTCACGCGCGCAGCAACTGCGGGACAATCATTCCCCAACCGGAGGGGTTTCATGAAAGCAACGATCGCTCACAAAGTGGGCATGGCAACGGTGGCAATTGGGACGTTGCTGCTGGCTGTCCACCTGACCCCGGCCGACGCCCAGTCCAGCCGGGCTCCCGGAATCAGCGCGGCGGAGCTCGAGCAGATCCTTCGAGCCCAGAGCAACCGCCTGGAGAGCGCGGTGCAGGCGCTCGAAGGAGCCGGGGCTGGACGCCTGGCCTTGCTCAACCGGGCGCGCGACCTCGCCGCGGAGCGTGAAGCGACCCTGCTCGCGCTGATCGAGGCCGACCCCGTGGTCGCGCTGCAAAACGCGATGGCCAGCGACCAGAGAAACCGGTTGCCCGCATCAGTTCAGCAGCACGTCGAGCGGCGAACCACCCAAACCGGCACGCTCGAATTGCTGGGCTGGCTCGGCGAGGATGGGCGGATCGGCTACCAGCGATACCTCGTCATCGGTGAACAGCGCCTGCGCCTCGCCGTCGAGCAGATTTCGGAGGAGTACCTGACCGGAACCCTCCTCACCGTCAGCGGCATCGTCCTCGGCGACTGGATGGCGGCGGCGAATGACGGGCTGATCGTTCGCGAGCAGCCCAAAACAAACACCCACGGAACCGTCAACAGCAGTGGCATCACGGTGCAAACCGCGTTGATCATCAACATCAATTTTTCGGACATGGCGACCGAGCCATGGACGATTGACTTTGCGACCAATCGATTCGCGCAGGTGGCGAACTGGTACGAGGAGGGCTCCTACAACCAGTTCACTCTGGCATCGGACATCGCCGGCTGGTTCACCATTGCCGCCAGCTCAGGGTCGTGCGCGACCACCACTTTCCGGAACCAGGGTGAGGAGGCAGCGCGCGCGTCGGGCTTCGAGCCGGACAACTACGACCACGTGGTGCTCGTCTTCCCTCGGGTGCAGAGCTGCGGGTTTTCCGGGCTTGCCCAGGTACCGGGCCGCTACGTCTGGCTGAACAACACCATCGCTTATGGGGTAGCGACGCATGAGCTGGGTCACAACCTGGGGCTCGCGCACTCGCACTCGCGCAACTGCAGCGACGGGCCGCTGGATGGAACCTGCACGATGGCCGAGTACGGCGACCGCTTCGACACCATGGGCTACGCAGGCGGCGGCGCGCACTATCATGGCTCGTATCGATCGTACGTCGGATGGATCCCCGCTTCGGATGTGATGACGGTGGATCCGTCGGTCGGCGAGGTCGTCGTCGCGCTGAGCCCAGCGGAAAGCTCGTCCGGGACGCGCGTTCTACGGGTGCAACGCACCGGGCTCGACGACTATCTCAACGTCGAGACGCGCCAATCCGTCGGGTTCGATTCCGTGCTCAGCACCTTTCCCGCCGTGCTCACCGGCGTGGAGGTCTATCTGGGCGCGACGTTGCGGAATCAGTCGATCGTGGATGTCGCTTACATGACCCCGTCGGCGGGCGATGCGCCGCTCCAGTTCGGCGATACGCTTTATGACGTCGAAGGGGACGTGAGCATTACCGCGCTCTACGACATCGACGGCCAGCGATACGTCTGCGTGCACTACAATCTTGGCACGCCGGGCTGTTCGTTCTAAGGGCGAGCACGATGGCTGCCGTGCTTTTGGCGAGGCACGCGGGGGTCACGTCGCGACGAGGCCGCCGTCGATCACCAGCAGATGGCCGGTGACGTAGGGGTTCGTCATCAAGAAAATCATTGCGTGAGCGATGTCCTCGGGCTGCCCGAAGCGTCGGGCGGGGAGCTCCCGCGATTCGGCCCATGCCTTGATCTTCTCCCGATCCGCGGGCGACCAGACGGCCGTATCGACCACGCCGGGGGAGACGGCGTTCACCCGCACCGGGGCGAGCTCGAGCGAGAGCGCCTTGCCGAAGGCGGCGACCGCGGCGTTGACCGCGGCCAGAACAGACATTCCCTGGCGCGGCGGCTTCAGCGCCGAGTCGCCCGAGGTGATGGTGATCGAGCCACCCGGCCGGATCTTCGGGGCCGCGGCGCGCACGAAGTGGAAGAAGCCGCGGAATTTCTCGAGCGAGTGCTCGAAGTCTTCATCGGAAATCTCGACGACTCTGTGGCGGAGCCTGGTCTCGTTCGCCACCGCGGTGAGCACCAGGTGGTCGATGAATTCCAGCTCGTCGAGCAGCGACTGGACCGCCGCCGGATCGAGCATGTCGACCGCCCGTGAGCTCCCTTTGCCCGCGATGCCCCGCTTGGCGGCGTCGAGCTTCTCCGCGCTTCGACTGACCATGATCACTTCGGCTCCCTCATTCGCCGCGGCGCGAACCGTCGCGAGCCCGATTCCCGAGCTCCCGCCGACCACCATCACGCGCTGATCGCTCAATGTCGCCATGTTGCCTCCTTGGGTAGAGAGGCTCTCCGACCTGGGAGCCTCGGCAGACTTTCTTTGTTCGTTTTTCCCGCGGAAAAATCGTCGTCCGCGCGCCATGACCTCGGAGGTAATCGCCAACTGCTTGCGCGCTGTTTAGAAAATCGGTGCAGCACGCAGTTGACGACCGTTCCAGCAAAAGCTGGACACAACCCAAGGAGTGAGGAAATGGCGAACGTGAATGAGCTTGTGGTGAATTACCTGGCTGTCTGGAACGAGCGGGACGCGAAGCGGCGCCGGGATCTGGTTGCCAAGGTGTGGAACAACGACGGGACGTACGTCGATGCGCATCGGCGCGGCGTCGGTCACGAGGGGATCGACACGATGATCAAGACGGCCCAGGAGATGTTCCCGGGCTATCGACTCCACCTCGTGAGTGGCATCGAGGCGCAGAACGGCAACGTCCGCTTCAGCTGGGCCGCCGGTGGCTCGCCGGAAGCGCCGCTCTATCTGGGCGGGACGGACTTCGCGGTCGTGGGCGATGACGGCCGATTCAAGTCGGTCGCGGGCTTCACAGACGCCGCCCCCGCGCACTAGCAGCAGCGCTCTATCTCGCCGGGACGGTACTCGGCGGTCGTGGGCGATGACGGCCGATTCAAGTCCGTCGCGGGCTTCACAGACGCCGCCCCGGCGCACTAGCAGCTCTATCTCAGCGGGGAGTTCCCGATCGGGCGATGACCCGTTCAACTCCGATACGGGCCTCGTAGACGCCGCACACTCCAGTTTCCAGCGGTGAGCGGCAGGCTGGGAGACTCAGTCGCCTTATCGATTCCGGAAATCAGCCAAGCGAGACGCAAATTCAAGACGCTTTTCGTCCTCAAACTTCCGCTCGGTATCAGATCGACGCGTTGAAGGCCTTCAAAGTGAACGATATCAGCGTCCTAAGGTTTTGTAAGAAAGCGACGTTTTTGGGTAACTTTCTTCACTCTGTTCCGAGGGAAAACCCAAGTTCAGCCCGAGATGGATTCAAGCCAACGGGAAGCCAAAGCGGAGTGAGTCGCTCGATCCTCAGGGCCTCGCGAGGCTGCCGGCGAATGAGGCCGCGATGCTCGAGATCGAGGATGATGCGTTGGACTCGGTTACAATCGTGACCGAGTCCAAGGTCGTGCGGGCAGTGCCAACTGCCGGCGCTGCAGAAGCAGCGGACCGCGGGCGCCGTACGTGCGCAGGGGATCGCAACGATGCAGGTGGACGCGCGGCAGTTTCAAACTGTCGGGTCAAGCGGGCAATGCCGACTGCCGGCGCTGCAGAAGCGGCGGACCGCGGGCGTCGTACGTGCGCAGGGGATCGCAACGATGCAGGTGGACGCGCGGCAGTCTCAAACTGTCGGGTCAAGCCGGCAATGCCGACTGCCGGCGCCGCAGAAAGCGGCGGACCGCGAGAGTCATACGTGCGCAGGGGATCGCAACGATGCAGGTGGACGCGCGGCAGTTTCAAACTGCCGGGTCAAGCCGGCACCACCGACTGCCGGCGCTGCAGGAAGCGGCGGACCGCGGGATCGCGCTCGAGGCCGATCGCGATCTCGTAGGCCCGTCGGGCCTCGCCGTGCGCCCCGGTCTTGGCCAGAAGCTCCGCGCGGGCGGCCCAGTAGGGCTGGTATTCGGCGAGCCGCGGGTCGCCAGCGATCTGTTGCATCGCCTCGAGTCCCGCCTCGGCGCCGTGCACCTCCGCGACCGCCAGGGCGCGATTGATCGCGACCACCGGTGAGCCGGCGAGCGCGAAGAGGGCGTCGTAGAGCTGCACCACCTCGGGCCAGTTGGAGCGACCGGTGCGGCAGCGGTGGACGTGGGCGGATTGCAGCGCGGCCTCCAGCTGATATCGGCCGACCGAGGCCCGCGCGCTGGCGCGCCGGAGCTGCGCCTCGGCCTCGTCGATCATCTGCGTGTCCCACGACGCGGGATTCTGCTCGGCGAGCGGCACGTACTCGCCATCCGCCCTCCGGCGGGCGCGGCGTCGCGCCTCCGCGTGGAGCATCAGCGCGAGCAGGCCGAGCGCCTCCGGCTCCTCCGGCAAGAGCTCGGTCACCAGCCGGGCCAGGAAGATCACTTCCTCGGTCAGATCGCGGCGGGCCACGTCGGTCCCGCCCGGGTCGGTCCAGCCTTCGGCAAAGGCGGCGTAGATGGCGTCGAGCACCGCGTCGAGCCGGCCGGAGAGCTCCGCGCGCTCGGGGACGCTCAGGGGAATTCCGGCCTGACGGATCTTCTCCTTGGCCCGGCCGAGCCGCTTGCCCATCGCCGCCGGAGAGGTGAGAAACGCCGAGGCGATCGCCTTCGCATCCAGCCCGAGCAGCATCTGCAGAATCAAAGGCGCGCGGATGCCGGCCTCGATCGCCGGGTGCGCGCAGGCGAACATCAGCGCGAGGCGATGATCCGGGATCTCCGCGGGCGCCGCCGCGGGGTCGAGCTCCTCGGTGAGGAGCTGCAACTCGGTGGTTGCAGCCTCGCCGCTCCGTTGTCGCCGGCCGATGTCGATCGCCTTTCGGCGGGCGACGGCGAGCAGCCACGCCTCCGGATTCGACGGACAGCCATTCATCGGCCAGTCCGCCAGCGCCGACGCGAACGCCTCCGAGAGGGCGTCTTCGGCGGCGGCCACGTCGCGGGTGCGCGACACGAGAAAGGCGACGAGCTTGCCGTAGCTCTGACGCGCGATCGCGTCTGCAGTGCTCTGCGCCTGCCCGTCGCCTTCGCGGAAGCTCATCGGCCTACCCCGGCATGCTCCAGAGTGGGCGCACCTCGACGATGCCGTGATTTGCGGCCGGGCAGCGGACCGCCCAGGAGATCGCCGCGTCGAGGTTGGGGGCCTCGATCAGAAAGTACCCGCCGAGCTGCTCCTTCGTGTCCGCGTAGGGGCCGTCGAGTACCTGAGGCTTGCCGTTCGCGATCCGCACGGTCGTCGCCGCCGAGGTCGGCCCAAGACGGTTGCTGCCGACGAGGGCGCCCGCCTTCGTGAGTGCTTCGGTATAGGCCGCATAGGCTGCAACGCCTTGTTCCTGCTCGGCCTTGGTCAGCTTGGTCCAACCGGACTCGTTCACATAGGTCATCAGTATGTATTGCATTTTGTAGTCTCCATCAGTGGTTGTAGGCGGGCATCATGCTCCGCCGCTACCACGACGTTCGAACGCGCGCCAATTGGACAGGCTTGCCGATCGGTAAAGTCGACTCGACTGTGGGTCCGCTTGCCTGCTCCTCAACGCGGAGCGCCTGGGTTGCGCAGAGCTGGGATCGACTTGTGCGTGCGGTGCCTGAGAGCGATAGTCGCCATGGCGCACATTCTGGGCGCTCGAGGCGCGGGACTCGGTCACTCAAGTCAATTTCCATGCAGGAAGTCCGCGACAAGCTGTCGACCGGCAGCCGTTCTGGCGATTTTGCCGTTGCGATCATCGATACCGACGGCATGGTGAGCCTTGCGGAAGGGTCAGGCGCTGCGGCATTGGGGCTCTCGCCGGAGAAGCTGCGAAGCCGCTCCGTCTTGGACAGCTTGCGCAGCGAGCCGATCCTGACGGGGATTCGGAGCGCGCTCTCCGGGCGAGCGGATGGGCGGGTTCTGCAGATCGGCAATAAGACCTTCGAGGTGCGGTTCGAGCCTCGACCCGGGGGCGGCGCGATGCTGCTCGCCATGGACGCGACCGAACGCCGGCGGGCCGAAGACGAGCTGCGCGCGTCCGATCGCTATCTGAGAATCATCCTCGAGCAGGTCCCGGGCGCGATCTGGGCCACCGACCGCGACCTACGGATCACCTACGCCCTCGGGCGGGTGCGCGCGATGACGGGGATCGACTCGCGCCAAGCCGCAGGAATGACGATCCAGGAGTTCGTTGGCGCACGCGGTCCGACCGAGCCCGCCGTCGCACACCACCTGGCCGCCCTCGCCGGACAGGCGCAGTCCTTTCGGTACGAGTTTCGGGGGCGGTGGTTCGAGGTGCTGGTCGAGCCGTTCAAGGATGGGCAGGGGCAGATATTGGGGTGCGTCGGGGCCGCCGTCGATGCGACCGAGAGAAGGCTTTTCGAGGCAGAGCTTGCGGCAAGCCGGCGTCGGATCGAGGAGGCACAGCGCGTCGCCCACGTCGGCAGCTTCGAGTGGGAGGTCGAGCCCAACGTCGTGACCTGGTCCGACGAGCTCCATCGGATCTACGGAATAGAGAGAGGCCAGTTCGGCGGCAGCTACGAGGCCTTTCTCGAACGGGTGCATCCGGGCGATCTCGCCTACACGAAGAGCGTCTTGTTCGACGCCTTCAGAAGCCCAAAGCCGTTCGTGTACGACCACCGCATCGTCCGGCCAGACGGTGGCGTACGCATGCTGCACACTCGCGGCGATGTGATCGCGGACGAACATGGCAAACCGCTCAGAATCGTCGGCAGCTGTTGGGACGTGACCGAGCTGAAGGACACGACACAGAATCTGGAGCGAGCGCTCTCCCTCCTGAAAGCGACGATCAATGCCACGGCGGATGGGATTCTGGTGGTGGACCCGGAGGGCAAGGTCACCGCCCACAATCAGCAGTTCCTTGCCTTATGGCAGATTCCGGCGGAGCTCGCGGAGGCGCGCGAAGACGAGAGGCTGCTCGCGTTCGTGCTCGATCAGCTCGAGGATCCAGAGGGCTTCCTCCACGGCGTGCGCGAGCTCTACGGCCATTCAGATCGGGAGAGCTTCGATGTCCTCCGCTTCAAGGACGGCCGGGTGTTCGAGCGCTACTCCACTCCGCAGCGGATCGGCGAGCAGATCGCCGGACGGGTTTGGAGCTTCCGCGACGTCACCGAGCGGGAACGACTCTTGCGTCGAGCGGTGTTTCTCGCCGATACCACTCGGCTTCTGGCCTCCCTCGATGTCGAGCCGGCCCTCGACAGCGTGGCACACATGGCGGTCCCCTACCTGGGAGATGGCTGCGCCGTGGACCTGCTCGGGAACGGGGGTCCTCGCCGCCTGCTCGTGGTGTCGCGGGATCCCACCCGGCCGATCAGCCCCGAGCTCCACCACGCCGTCTTGTCGGGCCACCCGAGCATCTACAGTCTGGGGCCGCTCTCCTATATGGCGGCGCCGCTGGTGGTGAAGGGCGCGGTCGTTGGAGCGATGACCTTCGTTGCGCCGCCTTCGCGGCGGTACAACTCTCAGGATTTGGAGCTGGCTGAGGAGCTGGCCCGGCGAGCGGCGCTCTCGGTGGAGAATGCGCGCCTCTATCGAGGCACCCAGGAGGCCGTGCGGGCGCGCGACGAATTCCTCGCCATTGCGGCTCACGAGATTCGCGGTCCGATCATGTCCATCCACCTGGCCGTCCAGAACCTCCAGAAGAGAAAGTTGCCGGGGCCGACGAGTCAGAAAGTTCTGGAGATGATCGAACGCGAGGATCGACGGCTCGCCAGATTTGTCGACGAGTTGCTCGATCTCGGCCGGATCCGGGCCGGCCGCCTTCATTTCACCTTCGAAGAAGTGGATCTCGGCACCGTGGTGCGCGACGTGGCGACGCGGCTGGGTGCCGAGATCGCCAGGTCCGGCTCCTCGCTGTCGATCACGACCGATGGGCGACCGGTTGGGCAGTGGGACAGGTTCCGTCTCGATCAGGTCACAACCAATCTCTTGATGAACGCGATCAAGTTCAGCCTGGGGAAGCCCATCGAGGTCACCGTCCGCGCCCACGATGGACGCGCCACGCTCGCCATCCGGGACGAAGGGGTTGGCATTCCGTGCGAGATGCACGAACAGATCTTCCAGCCGTTCGAAAGGGCGGTCTCGTCTCGTAACTACGGAGGCCTCGGCCTGGGCCTTCACATCGTGCGCACCATCGTCGAGGGTCTGGGCGGCACCGTCAGCGTGGAAAGCAAGCGTGGCGCCGGATCCACTTTCACCGTCGAGCTGCCTCAGAGGAGGTCTCAATGATGGAAGCCGACGGACCCATCATGGTCGTTGACGACGATGAGGACATTCGGGAGATCGTGAAGCTTTCGCTCGAGGCCAGCGGCTATCGCGTGACCACCGCGGTGGATGGACTCGAGGCTTGGCAGCAACTGAATGCCAGCGCGCTACCTTCTTTGATCCTCCTCGATCTGATGATGCCGCGGATGGACGGTCAGGAGTTCATGAAAGCGCTCCGCGCGAGTCCGCAGGCGAACGTCCCGGTGGTGATCATGTCCGGTCACAGCGCTTCAAATCAGAAGGCGGAGGATCTCAAGGCGAACGGTTGCCTCACCAAGCCGGTTGAGTTGGACGAGCTCTTGGGCACGGTGCGATTTTTTGTTTTGAACAACAGCCTTCGGAATCAACAGGCCAGTGTTCCCAACGGGGATGCCTAAGCGCGGAATTGGACGGAAGGCGAGCTCTCCGAAGCATGGACCCTCCAGGCAATGGCCTACGACGAGCAGACGGCCGAACGCGTGCGGCGGATCCTCGCCCGGCGGCGGGACGTCGTCGAGAAGAGGATGGTCGGAGGGCTGTCCTTCATCGTGAACGGCAGCATGTGCTGCGGAGTGACCGGCACGAACTTGATGGTTCGCGTCGGGCGGGAAGGGTACGAGCGCGCCCTGGCTCAGCCGCACGCGCGGCCGATGAAATTCGCCGGACGGGCGCTGTCCGGCTTCATCTGCATCGAGCCTGAAGGCTACCGGACCGATAGTGCGCTGGCGAAATGGATCCAGCGGGCAATCGACTTCGTCTCGACGCTCCCTGTGAAAAAGTCCCGGGCGAAGAGGCCGCGGCGCAAAGTCACGCGAAGGTAACAACTGCCTGCCTGACAGGACAAATCTCTGGCGCCAAAGATTTGTCCTGCCGCTGAGGGGTTGCGGCGACGAAATTCTTGGCACCTGGGCGGTGCTGACAGGAAAAACTCTTGTCGCCAAGGATTCTTCCTGGCGCTGCGGGGTCGTGGTGACGAAATTCCTGGCACCTGGGCGATGCTGACAGGAAAAATTCTTGTCGCCAAGGATTCTTCCTGGCGCTGCGGGGTCCTGACCGGAAAATTCTTGTCGCAAGACCGCCTAAGAGCCACTGGCGTTCAGATTTTTTGTCAATTTGACAAATAATCTGAACGTTGCAGCGCGGAACCCGCAACTTGGTGACGAGTTGGTGGAACGCAGCCGCTCGAGCTGTTCGCGCTCACCCGGGCGGCGGACGTTTTGACCGAACAAATTCTTGTCGCCCGTAAATTGTGCGGGCGCTGCGGGGTCGCGGTAACGAAATCCTTGGCATCCGGGCGGTTCTGACCGTGGCCAGGCACCTCTGCGCACTGCTATGACCGCGGAAACTGGGGAAAACCGATGGTTACGCGATACCTGGAAACGAAGTCCGATGTCTTCTACGCGCTGCTGCGCATCCTCGCCGGGCTGATGTTCTCCTTCCATGGCTTCCAGATCATCTTCGGCGTGCTGACGACCTTCAAGCCCACGGCCGGAACGCAACTCTGGTTCGGCGGCCTCATCGAGCTCGTCTGCGGGCTCGCCATTGCCGTCGGCTTCTTCACGAGTTGGGCAGCCTTCATCGCCAGCGGCGAGATGGCGGTCGCGTACATCCAGTTCCACTGGAAGCTCGACTTCGGCGCGAAATTCTTTCCAGGTGTCAATCAGGGGGAGTTGGCCCTGCTGTACGCCCTCGTCTTCCTGTACATCGCCAGCCGCGGCGGCGGCCGCTGGAGCGTGGATGAGATGCGCGGCCGAGGCAGACGCGTGGGTTGAGAGAAACGCGCTGGAGAATCATCCGGGCGCTGGTGGGTTGCAGGAGGCGCTCCCCGGCATTCGAGGCCATCTGCTTGGCCAGATTTCCAGCACTTACCGAGGCGTGTCGTTGATCAGCACCGAGACGCCGTTAACCGCGTAGTTGACCGCCGCCAAATCCGGAAGGCCGTCGCCATTAAAGTCGCCCATCGCGACGGAAGAGGGAGCGGTTCCAGTCTCGAATTGTAGCGGCGAGGCGAAGCTCCCGTCCCCGTTGCCGAGCAGCACCGAGACAAAAAACCCGCTGGAGAGGGTGACGGCCAGATCCAGCATCCCATCGCCGTTGAAGTCCCCGGCGATGTCGCAAGAGAGGTAGTAGCCGACCGCGACGCCGCGCGGGAACTGGAAGGTCCGTCCCCGTTTCCGAGGAGCACCGCGACGGAGCCGGCGTAGCGGTTGACCACGGCGAGGTCCGGCGCCCCGTCTCGATTGAAGTCGCCGACCGCGATGGAATCGGGCCGGTAACCGGAGGCGAAGTTGCGCGCCGGCAGGAATGTGCCATCCCCGATGCCCCGGAAGACCGAGATCTCGTCGGATTCGTAGTTGGAAACGGCGCGTCGCGGTGGAGCGTCGGGACAGTCGAGCGAGGCGCGAGCCAAGGCTTCGGTACATTTGTTGTGGTGCAACCCGGTGCAACATTGCAACTGTGGCGCTACCGAACCAATCCGTAGCACCCCTGTGACGTTGCCGTGAGCCCGTGCCACTTCCCGCCGGGGGAAGCGCTCGGTGGCGTAGCCCATCCGGCCGACCGCGCCTTGGCGTGCCTCCTGCAGTGGAGGACCAAAGCAACAATTTCGCCGTCGCGGGAAAGGGGCACTCGATGGAACCGGGTCGCGTGACCAATTCTTTCATCTTGCTTCTCGCACTTGGAGTCTTCGCCTCGGGATCGACGTCGTCGTCCTCGAAGTCGAGTCAGAGCGGGACCGATTCAAATGGGCCTGCTTCCTCGCAGGAGGTGCAGGCTTCCCCGGCCCCTACGGGATTCGACACCGTCCTGGAAAAGTACCTCGGGCCCAATTCCAAGCCGAACGATCTGTGCGTGTCGAGAATAGACGGCCAGATGAACATCGTCCACGCATTGATCGCCACACTGCCTGATCCATCCGATCCACATCTCGCCGATGTCTTCGACAATTACCTGGGCTCGATTCAGCTTGCGTTAGCGAAGGACGGCTATCTCGCCGATCAGTACTGGTTGCCCGAGGTGATTCGACGCAGGGAGCAAGCAAAGAACAAGCTTCCTCTCTCGCAGTTGCCACAACCCCTGCTGTTGACCCCGGTGGATCAGGGCGATCCGACAAGCAGAGGCAAGCCAAAGGCCGATGTCCTCGATCAACCTGGAGTATTGCTCTATCGAAGGCAGCCCATCCCCGGCATGCCGGATGAGCTGCTGTTCTTGTTATTGGTTCCCGAGACTCCGACCGGAGGAGTCCGCCAGGAAGCATTGAGGGCGGCGCTCGACCGCGCGGCATCAATAAGATGTCCCCCCGGACCGGTACCACCTGACGCAACGATTCGAATCATAGGTCCTTCTTTTTCGGGAACGGCGGCATCGCTCGCGAGAGGCATCAAACGCTGGCAGGACGACGTTCACGTCGCCAGCTCCCATGTGGAGATCCTCAGCGGCTCGGCGACCAACATCCACACTCAAGAATTGTTCAAAGACATCGCCAAGTTCAAAGCGACCGTCACACCGGATGACGTAATGTGTGATTTCTATAAGTATCTCACGGAGAAATTCGCAAAAACATTCGCTTCCGACAAACAAGTCATTGCGATCTTTACCGAGTCCAACACGTCCTACGGGCAAAGCGCGCCCAACTCCTTGAAGAACCGCGGCTTGCCCTACCCCTGCCACGACGAATCGGCCAAGCCGGAGACGGTCGCTGCCAGCGAGCCTGCCAATCCCAACACGTCCGGTGGCAGTGAGCCTGCCAAGCCCGACGGCAACGATCCTAAGGCTGACAAGCCCGACGACAAGAAGAAAGAGCAACAGAAGCCGCGCATTCTGGACCTGTACTTTCCTCTCCACGTGTCACAGATCGGGGCCGAATACGAGAAGAGTCGGACACAAAAGGCAGTTGCCGCCCTGCCCGAGGGAGACGCTCGACTGCTCTCGCTGAACCTTCTCGAACAGGATGAACCTGGCGACGTTCCACCTGCGATGTCCGCTCTGACGAAGTACAACGCCGATTTGTCGCTCGTGAACAATCTGATGGCTATCGACCGCGCGCACCTGAACCTGGTCGGAATCCGAGCGACCGACGCGCGCGATGAGATCTTCTTGGCTCGAAAGATCAAACAGATCGTTCCGGACGTTCAACTGTTTCTGCTGGATTCGGCGCTTTTGTTCTCGCACACTTCGCTGGCGAAGGAGATGCGAGGGGCATTGGTGGTCTCACGCTATCCATTGTTCAATCTCAACCAGCTCTGGACTCCCCCGTGGCAGCTGAGCCCACGCGTCCAGTTCGTGAGTGGATCGAGCCAGGGGGTTTACAATGCCGCCATTCTGCAACTGCGAGAGTTCCACCTGCAGCGGAAGCGAGCGTCCGGCAGCGCCAAGCTCGAGTCGACGGATGGCAAGCCAACACCGGTGAATACGACGCAGAGAGCCATGATCCCCGAACCGCAGAAACCGGAAGGTGCAAAAAGTGACCGCCCCGACCCGGATGACCTGCTGAAACCGCTCGAGTATGGCGCGCCCTTCCAGGTTCATAGCGATCGACCGTTGTTATGGGTCGGGATGGTTGGGCATTACGGCATCTGGCCGATCGGGACACTTGGCGGAGAAGAGCCCAAGAATCCTAAGGAGGACGAATTGGGGCTCAAATTGGGAAGCCTCAACCAGTACGTGGGAGAGTCGGACGTGAATTGGAAAAAGGTAAAAGATTATACAGCCGAATTTCCGTGGGACGATGCGCCGTTGAGCTCTGTGTTTGGGTTGGTCTACCCCTATGGGGTGTTGCACAGCTTCGCCACCTTGTTGCTGTTGGTGCTCATCCTTTGGCACGTAATCCACGCGTTTGGAAGATGGGCGACCGCCGTGCCGACAACAGCGAAGACCATCGATGACCACCCCCTGGTCTGCTCCGCGCCAGCAAGCATTCCCAAAGACTCACCCTCGGCGTTGGGGTATGCGGCTGTCCAACTCCTCGGCTGGCAATCGCTGATTGCGATCTATCTCATAGCGGTCGCGCCGATCGTTGCCATACGGAAAGCTGCGGTTGACCTCAAGGCGAAGCCTTCGGAATTTGGCTTTGAGCTCGTCCTGAACGCCGGGTATGTTTCCGCGGCGATGTGTTTTCTGCTCGGCCTCGTGCTCTCTGTTCGCGTGTTTTGGATTCTCATTATGCGCAGGAAAGCGGCGCGCCGGAAAATCGAATTGATTACGCACATTATTTGCGGACTGATCGGTACCGCGCTCCTTTTGTTAGCTTCTCTTTACTTCCGCGAAGTCGTATTCAAATCTGTTCCGGCCACTCAGGTATTCCTCTGGGTCCGGACCGCAAATTGGCTGAGCGGAATCTCTCCGATGCTGCCGTTGCTGTTTCTCGGCGGGGCTATGTATGCGACGACCTGGCTGAACCTCTATCGCCTCGCGATCGCGACGAATACTGACGAGCGCCTTCCTCGGTTCACCACTCCGCTGAAGGTGCTCGTGCCCGAGAGTCAATCGCTTGAGGACGCTGAACAGGCCGCGGATAAGGTCGCCCTGGGTCAATCGTTTGTCGGCTGGCCCTGGCTCGTTCTCCTCGCGATACCGGCCGTGGTGATGGTCGTGCTTTTCAACATCCGGCCGAGCGCAGAATCCACCTGGTGGACCTGGTCGGTGCGTGGTCTGCTGGGAATGGTCATCCTGGGCATGCTGCACGGGCTGGTATTGCTGGTCCAGCTCTGGCGCAAAACGAGCAAGACGCTCGATCAGCTCGGGGGACATCCGATACTCGACGTGCTTAAGTGCATGCAGCACGAGCTCGCCGCGATGGTCGGCCTGCACCCCTACGCGGCCGCTCCGCGCCGGGACCAGGTCTTGGCTTGCGAGCGTGCCCAATATGATGCTCTCAAGCGATGGGCCGATGATCAGCCCCGGCCGTCGACGCAGGAAGCGACAGAAATTCAGGGGATTCAGACCTTGCAGGCGGGCATCACCTGGGCTTCGAAGAAGCTGAAGGAGAAGGCATGGCCTAGCGGAAAGAAGCAACCGGCGTGGTCCCGGATTGCGGCGAAGCTCGTGGCGTTGGAAGTGGTGCGTGCGCTCAGCCGCCGCATCGCCATCATTCGGGCGCTGATCGGTATTCTGACGATTGACGCGTTCGTTTTGCTGATGGTGACGGAAATTTATCCGTTCCAGCCGCACAGCATGCTGTCCGGCCTCTCCTGGTTCCTCTTGATCTCCGTGGTGATCGCGTCCGCGTGGGCGCTGGTGGCGATGGAGCGCGACGCGGTGCTGAGCTATGCCTCGGGCAGCGAGCCGGGCAAGGTGACCTGGGATGCCTCGTTCGTCCTGCACCTGGCGCTGTTCGTCGTGCTGCCGCTGGCCGCCCTCGTGGCGGCGCACTTCCCGGAGATCGGCGGACCGATCTTCGAGTCGCTGCAACCGTTGGTTCGGTCTGCGCGTTAGGTCGCCTGGCTTCAGGGCGAAGGGCAGGGGATCTGCCGGGGCGTGTCGTTGAATCAGCACCGCGATGTTGACGGATGGGTAGTTGCTCGCCGCCAGATCCGGGCGGCCGTCGCCGTTGAAGTCGCCGATTGCAATGGATGCAGCCCCGGCGCCGAAGGGCGCCGAGTCCGCTAATTTTCCAGCGCCCCTTCTAAGATCCATCGCTCCAGGAGATCGAACTCCATCGGGGCAATGACCCGTAGGCCAGCAGTGCCCAGCGGCATCGGGGATAGGCAGCGGCTTGGGTCTCCAGCCGTCTTGCGCCACAGCATGCTGCCAGCCGTGTCGAAGGGCGCCACTCGCATCACGCTTGGATTGCAGGAAGAAGGAACGGCGACCAGTCGAGATCGCGAATCGGGCTCCGATAAGTCGAGATTGCCGCTGTGGGTGGCGGAGTTGTGGCAACTGACACAACGGCCATCGAAGATTGGCTGGATCTCCAGCTCGTAGCTAACCCCAACGCCAGCATCCGTTCCACCGTCGCCAGTCCCGCCATCCGTCCCACCGTCGCAGCCGCCGCCACCGCACGCCGCTCCACCGTCAATGCCTGCATCGGTCCCACCATCCGGCACCCCGCCGTCTGGCGATCCACCATTGAAGCCCGAGTCCTCACCAGCATCGTGCCCCGCATCTTCGACGATAGGCGGACCGTTGCCGCTAGGCGTCTCCATGCCCGTTCCGCACGCGCTGAATACGCCAATCGCGAAGAGAATCGACAGCGCGATAAGAAAAATCGGCCTGAGAGGTATCGACATGATGAGCTGCCTCGAGGGAGAAGGTGCTGCGCTGATCACACCGGAAGGGCGCGCTCGTTGCGCTGCAATTTCTTTTTAACCTTTCGTGAGTGCGAGGGTGGCTTACGTCGCTGGATCGCCTAGCCCCCGAGCTCCCGAGCAACCGCGGTCGCCTTTTCCCAAAGCGGGGCTGGCATCTCCCCCATCTGCGGGCGCTCCCTCCGCCAGTGTTCGATCTCCCGTTGCACCAACTCCAACTCCCCGAGCTCAGGCCTCGCCTCTGAGCGCGGTTGTAAAGCGACCGTGGAGAAGCTCCTGCGCGCCGAGCGGTGTCGGAAGGATCGCGCTACCGGGGCGTGTCGTTGATCAGCACCGAGATGCCGCTGGCCACGTAGTTGACCGCCGCCAGGTCCGGACGGCCGTCGCCATTGAAGTCGCCCATCGCCACGAAAGGACCGGCCGCGCCAAAGTTTCTCGCCGGCTGAAAGGTTCCATCGCCGTTGCCGAGCAGCAGCGAAATCGCTTGGTCGCCGTTTGCCACCGCGAGGTCCAGGATGCCGTCGCCATCGAAGTCGCCGAGGGTGAGGAACAGTCCAGGGCTTCCGAGGCGGAAGTCTCGCGCAGCCTCGAAGGTACCGTCCCCGCGGCCCAGCAGCACCGAGACGCCCGTGGGAAACTGGTTGGCCACCGCGAGATCCAGAAGGCCATCGCCATTGAAGTCGGCCGCCGCGACGGAAGAGGGGAAGGGGCCCGGGACCAAGGTGACCGCCCGCTGGAAGGTCCCGTCCCCGTTGCCGAGGAG
>Ga0070699_100001472_pt1 | contig 21537 bp, 24 predicted proteins | sample KBSK1503metaG_FD_65473 | JGI IMG/M metagenome (GOLD analysis project Ga0070699, IMG submission 65473) | Corn, switchgrass and miscanthus rhizosphere microbial communities from Kellogg Biological Station, Michigan, USA - KBS K1-50-3 metaG | ecosystem: Host-associated > Plants > Roots >...
GCGGCCAAGGCGCCGAGGCACCCGATCGCCGTGTCCAGGTCGACGCCCGCGGCGGCCGCGATCACGGCCGGCCCGCCGCCTGTTCGCGCCGGGACGGCCTCTAGCACGGCCGCGGACAGCGGATCCAGGCGGTCCCGCGGGTGGGCACGGCCGCGCCGCCGAGCACCGAGCCCCTCCCCGACCGGCGAGACGTGCTCGATAACGTCCTGCGCCCCGGTCACGCACACGGCACCCCACTCGCGGATGATCTCGTGGCAGCCCGCCGACGTCTCCGAGGTCACCGGCCCGGGCACCGCCATCAGCGGACGGCAGAGGTCGCGGGCATGCCGGGCGCTGCTCAGCGCTCCGCTGCGCAGCGCGGCCTCCACCACGACCGTGCCGCAGCTCAGGGCCGCGATCACCCGGTTGCGGATCAGGAATCCCGGCCTGGTCGGCGCCCGGTCCGGCGGCCACTCGCTGACCACCACGCCCTGCGCCGCGATGGCCGCGAACAACTCGTGGTGGCCCCGAGGGTAGGCGTAGCTGAGCCCGCCGGCCAGCACCGCGATCGTGATCCCCTCGGCGCCGAGCGCCCCGCGGTGCGCGGCGGCGTCAATGCCGAACGCGCCGCCAAAGCGTATGAAAAGCCTAAGAGAACGCTACTCTGCTGTCATGGCGAGAACCAAGATGGCCCCAGAAGACGGGGTTGTGCTAGGAGCCTTGCGCAAGAGCGTAGTTCGGAGGCGACGGCCTGGCCAGGCTGAGGATCTGCTGGCCACGCGCCTGGACCTACAGCAGGCCAAGATCACCGCTCACTTCCCGGAGGGCACCAGGTTCATATGGGCGATGGACCCGGGCGTGAGCGGGGTAGTGTCGCCCTTTAAGCGCCCTGTTCTCGGCCCGAAGCTGCTGGACCTGGACAGCTGGAGTGTGCTGGCCGTGGCTCGCTTCGACCGGGTGTCCCGATCAGTGCGCGACTTCTCAGACCTGATCGAGTGGCTAAAGGAGCACGACAAGCTGCTGGTCTGCCTTGATCCCCCGATCGACCTGTCCACGCCGGGCGGTCGGGCGTTCGCCCAGATGCTCGCCGTCTTCGCCGAGTACGAGCGGGAGCTGATACGCGAGCGGGTGGCCGACTCCTGGCATGACCTGAAGGACGAAGGCAAGTGGCCGGGAGGAGTCGTCCCATTCGGGCGCGTGCCGGTTCTCGACGCCTCTGGAGGATGGCGTCTCGCTCCCGATCCGCAGTATGCGCCGGTCGTGTTCCAGATGGTCAGGAAGTACCTGGCTGGTGACGCATACGGGCCGATCGCTGACTGGCTCAACGCTGAAGGCATCCCGCAATCCCGCGACGTGCAGCGGATCCGCCGCGCCCTACTGCACGCGAAGGAGAGCGGCCAGGAGCCGCCAGCCCCAGCGCAGATCATCAAAGGCAAGGGCTGGACAGTCAACGGTGTCCGCCAGGTCCTGACCTCGCCGACCATCGGCGGTCTTCTGCCGGACAGTGACGGCGGCCTGCGGCGGGATGCCGACAACCTGGTCGTCAGGATCGACCCGCTGATCCCGGCCGAGGACTATGAGCGCCTCCGGCTGGCCCTGCGCGACCGGGCGTACGCCAGCCGGGTCAACACCTCGAACCTGAGTAGCGTGGCCTACTGCTTCCTGTGCTCGGCGCCCATGCACATCACGGCGTACGACAGCTCGGAGGGTAAGAGGTACCGCTATTACATCTGCGATGGCGCCAGAGCGGGGAAGTGCCGGTCCCTCCGCGTCCCGGCCAGCCTCCTGGAGGACCTGGCCGAGCAGGAGTTCCTCGCGACTGTCGGAGAGCAGTACATCCTGGAGCCGGTCTACATCGCGGCCGTGGATCACAGCACCGAGCTGGCCGACGTCATCGAGGCGATCGGGCACCTTGAAGCTGGCTACCAGTCCGGGAAGGTCTACAAGGGGGCCGGCGGATTCGAGCGATTCGCGACCATGATGAACAACCTGGAGGAACGCCGGGACCGCCTGGCCGCCATCGAGCCCACCCCTGCCAGGGTTGAATACCGCAAGACCAATACGACGTTCACGCAGAAGTGGCAGGCCACCGACCAGGCCGGACGGCGCCATCTGATGGCCGAGTCAGGATTCCGGATTTACTATGCCAGGACGCCGGTCCCGGCCGCGGAGATAGACGCACAAGCCCGGGAGCTAGGAATCACCAAGACAGCCGCCGGGCTGAAGCTGCGAGCTGATCACATCAGGTACGAACTGAAAAAGACCAGGAACGCTGCCACGGCAGCCAGGCTTGAAACCGAACTGGAGGAGATCACGCGGCTACGGGAGTTGCGGAAAAGCATTCCGAGATACAAGGACTACCACGCCGCGCCCGTGAGCGAGCAGCTGGCCCGTGCCGCGGGGCTTGTAGCGTCCAGCCAACCCGTTGACCTGCCGAGCGCTTCCGATACGGAAGCAGCGTGGGAGAACCTACTGGCTGCTCCGCGCGCAATACTAAACTTGCCGCGTCGTCCCGAGTCACAGTCCATCGGTCTGCCTCATAGGCGGCGAAAACTTCGTCAGCCAGTTCCCGGGGGATCATGACGCGCGGTCGGCTATCAGTTCCCGTCGGCAACGAGCGGGAACCCAGACGAAATAACGGCGAGACCAGATATTCCCGAGGTGTCGGCGTCTAAGTTACTGGCCAGTCTCAGGCTCAGCATCGCGAGCGTTATAGCCTGTCTGGTACGCCCGGTATAGCTTCTGGTAGTTCATGGCGTCCCTCTTGGGATACTCCGAGTAGAACCAGTCCTTGAACCGGTCCTACTCGGGTGGCGTGGAGTCGGTCTCATCGAGATGCTTTACCCGGTCTACCGTCATTGGCCAGCCTCGGGGACATCCGGGAGCTTCATGTGCGGATGGTCGAACCATTCCACCTCAGCGCCGTCTGCAGCGCGCTGAGCGCCATGCTGACGCTCGGTCAGCCAGTTCTGGACGTGCTTGTACATATCGGTATCGTCGGACCCGTACCAGCTTTCCAGGAACTCGCTGATGGTCTTGGTTGTCTCGGGGCCGCTGGACTTGCCAAACCCCTCGGGGTCCAGATGCAGCAAGGCCGTGAACGCGGCCGAGCGGTCCAGGGGATACCTCTGGCGTGCCATGTCTGTCATCCTCAGTCGTCTGTGACATCCCGTTGTTCGCGGTTAGACGGTGATCTTGTCCCGTTCCTTTCACAGCTGGTCCCGCGTCGCCATGCAGGCCGCCCGCCTGGTGATGCTTTCCGGAACCTTCCGGGCCCGCTCGTCCCGGTGCACCCACAGCGCGTAGAAGGTGATCAGCCCGCCGATCGCGACGAACAGCACCACGAAAGTGATAACCGAGTCCCTCATGATCTCGTCCATGTCAGGCGGCCTCCAGTTCCTTCTGCTTGGCGAGCAGCTCACGCGATACGCTCCAAGTCGTGGCATTCAACGCACGGGCAGTGACCGACAATCGCCGTACTACCCGATTTCGTGATGCTGCGGTGGTGGCCGCATTCCTGAGTGAGCCGCTCCCCTGGTTCTGCCGGTCGGTTCATTAACTTGCCTCTCTTTCTGCGTCTCGTTCTTTTGCGTGAATTTGCCGCACCTTTGCGGGCTGCCTCTGAGCCTGGTGCCGGTCCCTGGCCTCGGCCTCGGGGTGCTCCTCGTAGTACCGGTTCCACCACCATTGCGCGAACAGCTCGCCGTCCTTCTCGGCCAGGGCGACGATCTCCTCGGGACTCGTTCGCTCGGGAACAGGACCGTTATGCATTCCCAGCTCGCGCATCTGGCCGCGATGATCGTGCGCATCACCGCGCCAGTGAGCCCGGTCGACTTCCATAAGTGCGTGCTCGACACCCCGGCGCCAGCCGTCCTCGTCGCCGTGGGTATAGCCGCGCTCGAATGCGGCATGCTCCAGCTTCACGATCAGGTCGGGGTCCTCGGATGTGGCCTGGATGTGGACTGCGATCAGGCCCCGCAGTTCGGCCAGCTCCTGGTCCTTCCGGTCCAGCTCGGCGCGGAGCCGCTTGATCTCATCGAGAGGGGTATTCATGGCTCGGCCTCTGGCTGTGGCTGCCACCACTGCGTGTAGCGCGGCCAGTTGTCATACGGGTTGAACTCGGGCTCATCCTGGACTTCCCGCTCCCCGGGTACTCCCGAGCATCCGAGGTGGTATTCCGAGGGTACAAACCGGCCTTCATCTATGGCCTGTTCTGCCTGATCCGGCCACGGCTCGCCGAACCAGCCGTACCGCTCCTGCTGCTCCCGCTGGCCCTGGGGGGTCTTCAGCCAGGCGGCATGTGCGACCCGCAGCTGGTCGTCGGTGCACAGCTCGGGGTGCGCGTGTTCCCAGTAGCGCTCGCGCTCGTATTCGGAGTGGTCCCTGCGCCACTCATTCGACCAGGGGAAAGGTTCGTATGCGTCAAGGTCGAGTTCGAGTTCCCCGGCCTCATAAGCGGCCTTCTGCTCCTCCGGGTGCGTGATCTCGGGGTACCAGTCGCTGAACTTCTCGATCTGCCGGTCGAGAGCGCGGCTGTCGGGGGGATTCCCTTTCTGCACGCCTTCATGGCAGCGGGTGACATACCTGCCGTAGGCCCGGTCCTGCTCGTGCTCCCTTACGAACGCCTCGATCCTCAGCTCCTCCCTTTCTTCTTCGGCCGCCCAGTACGCCTCGGCCTGCCGGGGGTGGAGCCTTTCCCATGGCTGCGCCGACGGCCGGTCATCGCTCGGCTTGACATAGATGTCCTTGATGCCCATTACTGTCCTGCCTCCATCTCCTGAAGCTCGCGCACGAGGATTCGCGCGATGTGGTCGTATTCCCTGGCGAACCTCTGGCCTTCCGGAGTCGTCGCCTCGCTGAGCAGGTGAATGCACGTAGCGTCCTGCTGGCGGGCAATGCGCTCGGCCGGCATGCCTGCATCGGCCTGGGCGATGATGGTTTGCTCAGCTACCTGTTGGCCGAGCATCTTCTGGTTAGCTGCCGGTATCGACTTGACCGGCTGCCGCCATGCCTGACGGGCCATGGCCGTGGCGTCTTTCGCGTTCATCCTGCTTCCAGCTCCAGGTCACGCACTTTTGGGACTGGCTGTCTGTGCGGGATTCGCCAGCTCGCCCCCAGGTGCTCGATGCGCCGTAGCTCCTCTTCCGGGCTCATCGGCTCCGGCGCGCTTTCAGGGCCAGCGAGCAGCGCCTGTGCCTCGGCGTGGCTGAGCCCTGCGTCTTGGCGCAATTGGGGAGCCGGGTAGTTGGCCTGCGCCTCGCGGACGGCCTGGCGCATGCGTCGCTGTTTGCGGCTGAGGTACTTAGCGCCCTGCCGGGGCGGGTTGTCGGCCGGTATCGCATGATCACCGGCACACTGCGGCTCGGGGCAGTAGTGCTTTCCGGCGTGGGTTTTCAGCTGCTTTTCTTTCGCCCGACCGCCCTGCCATGTCCTGACCAGGTGCCAGGACCCGCCAGCTTCCCGCTGGACCTGGAGAATCCGGGGGCCGTTGGCTGTGCCGTGCTTCTCCATCCCCCGGCGCGAGAAGTCGTCCGACGTGCCGAGGTAATGTCCGGCCCACTTGAACGGGTCGGCTTCGGCGCCCTGAGGGATGTACGGGGGATCGAGATGCAGCAGGTAGCAGATCTCCGCGGGCACAGGGTCATCTAGGTGCACGAACTGCCGGAACTCCTTTCTGCGGGGCATAATCGGAGCCCTCGCGTCTGCACGAAATAGCGCACCTGCTTCGAATCGCCCCTGCTGGGGTAGCGCCCGTTGACCTCCACGACGTAGAAGATCGTCTGCAAAGGCTCGACAGCTGCCTTGCATTCCTCGTCCAGGCCCATGAGACGAATCTCCATAACGCCGCCACCTGCCTGACGCCGGGCGGGTAGTCATCGGCGATGCCTGCACCTGTCGCCGGATGCCAGTGCGCCGTTGGGCGGTAGCCCACCTCGTCCAGGTGGTCTTCATCGAGATTGACTGGCGTCGGCCACTTCCTGGCCTTCGCCTTGTGCCGCGCTTTTGAAGCCGCTATTCGCTCATGGTGGTTACGCTCGGGCGGACGCTTGTCCCACCACGCCTCCCAGAGGTAACGAACGTCCCGCGACCTCCGGTCACTGACAAACTCCACCTCGCCAGCGACGAGGCGATTCACAACGTCCTTGTGAACGCCCAGGGCCCTAGCCATGCGCAGGTTCGAATGCCCCATCGCGACCAGCGAACGCAGCCGCCACATAGCACCGCCAGCCGGAACCTTCTTAACGGCGCGGGACTGCACGGCTTGCTTGAACATTTAACGACGCCTCCCTCTGACGATCGAAAACAGCTTGATTCCACAGGACCGACTCCCGCGTTTCGCGCTGAATCTGCGCGTCATCGCGGACTGGCTCGGCGGGCTTCACGGCCTGCTGCGCGTCGACCTTTTCCCTGAGCTGCCGCTCGTGCTGGTTCCAGGTCTGGAATCCCGCGGGATCAAGGACCCGCGCATCAGTCAGCAGCCGGAACGCGCGGTCGTAATCACCGGCCTTGTACGCCTCACCGGCCTTACGGTCGGCAGCCTCGGCCAGGTGCCTGGCCTCCTCGCGGGTCAGGCCGCTATCGGGCAGCTCGCTCCCGCACGGCGGGACGCGCTCAGCGACCAGGCGCCGGTCACCCTGGCTGTAGATCACCACCGGCCTGCCGGTCGCTGGATTCCAGCGCTGCTCGGCCTCCATCCCGCAGCCCTCGCGGAAGCAGACCTTCCGGCCGTCGTCAGTGGTGGTCTCGCCCCAGGAGTGCCGTACGCGGCCCTCGGCTGGCCGTGGAGCCTCTGGCCGGGGAGCGTCGGGATCGTCGCCCGCGTGGTCCAGACAGCCGATGTCGTCGCATCGTTCCTGGCTCCGGACGCGCTCGGCATGCATCTGCCCGGCCTCGCGCCAGGTGATCTCCTTCGCGCCCTTGGCGATAGCCAGCCGACGCTTGCCGTCGGTGGCGTCAAAGTGCACATCCGGAGAGCCGGGATGCTGAATCCATTCCTGGCGCAGCCCGATCGACCTGGCGAACGCCCTAAGTTCGTCCTCGGTGTCCGCCATGAGGTGCGACCACCGGCCGTAAACCACCCGCTCGCCGTTCGGCACATCGGCGCTCAGCCGCATGTCATCGACATAGACGGCCATAACTGCCGCCTGATACTGTGCAGCGCGATGACCACCCCGGCCGAGATCAACATGCCCACGATGACCATGAGCGTGATCTCCAGCCCGTTCACTGGCGAGCCGATGACCCTGGTGACCACGTGAGTGGTGATCTGGTGAATGATCACGGTGTGCGTTGGCACAGGCTGCGACTTGACCGGCAAGTGATGGGGTGCCGGGTTGTCCTTCTGGTCGGCGAGAATGCCAACCGCCAGGATGAACAACCCCGCAGCGACCCCAATCTCTCGTCCCGACATCACGAAACCTCCTTGAGTTCCTGACCGAAATCCACGCGATATCCGCGCCTCCGGTAATCGGCGATCACTGGCTCAGGCGGCTCGGTGAATGCGACCACCGTGCGATTGCCATCGGAATCGGTGATGAATATGACCGTCGCCCCGGGCATGTGCCTGGCTAGGACAGCGGCTACCGCAGCCTCGTTGATTACCGCCATGCCGCCACTCCCCTTGGCTGGCCGTTGTCCATGCCGTGCAGCTGACGGCATACGGCCTTGTCCTTGGCCATCAGGTCAGCCAGGGCAGGAATGATGCGGGTGAAGTACTCGGCCTGACCGGCGAGCATCCCCTGGTTGCGCCTTGGCTGGAGGTAGAGGCAGGAATGCAGCTCACTGGCGATATCCAGCAGGGTGAGAATCAGCGGATGCGATTCCCAGCACTGCGGGAGTGTCGCGGCGATGCGGCCGAACGTGGGTGCGTAGACCTCGTCCAGCCATGCCCGGAGCCTGGCTATCGCCTGTGCCCGCTGCGTTCCTTCCAGCTGCCAGAATCTCGGCGAAGGTATGGGCGAGTAGAACCCGCTGCTCGGGTCGTCGGGCGGGAAGATCGCATTGAACCGGTGGGTCAGCTCGTCAACGAGCGTGGCCAGTCCTTCGAGTGACCCGAGGATCGCGCCCTGGTCGGCGATCGTGCCTCGTGCGGCTTCGATGGCCAGCCCCAGCTCGTCAACCGTCGACCGCAGGTCGGCCAGCCGGTCGCCTAGGACAGCGATGTCTGCGGCGTTCCTGCTTTCCTGGGACTCGGCCATAACCGCTCTGCCCATGGGTAAGCCGAGGGGTTGTGCCCGTTGCCGCCGTGGACTACCGGAACCGCTGGGGCGTCCTCTAGCTGCTCCAGGACTTGAGCCGTGACCTGGTCGCGGACGGCCTGCTGCTCGATGACGCCGAGGACCTTGGCGACGTCCTGACCCCTCCACTTCGCCCGGAGGTAGCCCAGGTCGCGGATGACCCGGGGAAGGTGCACGATCATCGGGGCCCGGTTGTTGCGGACAGCCACCCCCATCCGGTCGGGAAGGGCCCGGATCATCGCCGGTTCCATGACGTCGTACTGGTATTTGTGCTCCTGGTCCTTCTGCTGGTAAGACACCTTGCCGCAAATCCTGGACATCTTTTCCAGCGTTTTGTCGTCGGTTATCCCGGGAAGGAGGAGCTTTACGTTCGAGGCATCCCAGATGATCTGAGCGCCGTTGTCACCCCAGCGCTTTCTGAGCTGGGCCTCGCCGTGCACGACGGTGAAAACCTGAATGCCAAGGCCACCGCACGCGGCAAGAATCTTGTCCAGCGCGATCGGGGCGCACTGGGTGATCTCGTCAAGAAACCAGCCGTTCGGCCGCCGCAGGCGGCCGGTCGTGTTGCGCTGCCCGATCATCGTGCCAATGGCCTTGAACTCGGACAAGAACATCGCGAACAGCGGGGCCAGCGGGGAAGTATCCTGATCGGAATCGGTGATCAGGTACAGCGTGTCCCGCGATTCGATGAACGAGGCGATATCGAAGCCCAACCCCTCGCGGGGAAGGACCGACACCGCAAGCGCGGGATCCCCCAGGAATCCCAGCACCTGGGACAGCACCATCTGGAACGTTGCCCTGGTCTTCTCCGCCGGGGAGTTGTGCAGCTCGTAGACCACGGCCGCGCCGGTTTCCTCGCCGAGGCGCAACAATTGTTCCTCGGCCCGCTCGGTGCCCTTGAATACCCAGCTGGCTACCACCTGCAGGTCCCCGCGCAGAAGCGCGGCAACGTACAGCAGCTCCGCCAGGATCTGCGCCGCCTTTGACTTGAACCAGTCGCCGTCTTTCATGGATGCGGTATCGGCGGCGTTGCACAGTGCCTGGGCCCGCCGGATAGCCACCGACTTGACCTCGCACCCCGCGACAGGATTCAGCTGGAATGTGGACGGCACTCCGCCGATTCCCTGAGGGTTGAAAACGTGAATGCGCCCGCGCTTCGCCCGGATTCCGGATGTGAGCCGGAACACGTCCTCCTTGACCGACGTATTGATGACCGGTCCTGGGTAACGGAGAATCATCTTGCACAGCCAGAGCGTCTTACCCATCCGCGGAGGAGACATGACCAGGACATGCAGCTCAGCGAGAATGCGGAGAGCGTGGCGCCAGTGCCCACGGCCGATAAAAACCGAGTGCTCCCGGGGATGGCGCAGGCGCTGCCAGTACGACAGATCGGGGCGCGTCCGCTTCGACTTGCGCAGGACCGACCACTTCCCCCAGTGCTGCCACAGCTCGAATATCGTGGCGTGACCCCTGCCAGGATGGAGTCGGAGATGAGTGCTGATGAGCTGGTGACGGACCCTGTTCCCCGGGAGACTGCGCTGAGGGAAAAGCGCCCACCTGAGAAAAAGCAGCACGAGCAGTCCCGCGACGATCGCCGCGAGGAGCGGTCGTTCCATGATGAACAGGCCGAGATGGAATACGGATCGGATGATCTTCCCGATGAGGTGGAAAACAATTCCGGCGACGTGCATGGTTACTTCTTCCCTCCGGTAATGCCCTGGAGCTGACGAACGTGATTGAGAAGTGCCTTCCTCGCCGCGCCTCCATCCAGGCCGATATCCGTCGCTATGCGGGTAGCGAGAGCCGACACCTGGTTCAGAGGGATGGTCTTCAGGTCAGCGTCCTTAGCGGCCTGCTGAATCATGCGGGAAGTCTTCGACCCCGTCCGGGGACCCGAGCTGATGGCCTTGGGCCGCTTCGGAGGTCTCGGGGGAATGACAACCGGCACCGGCCTCGGGGACGCAGGGGTGGAAAGCACCCAGCGCCGGAATCCCTTGAATGTGCCCGCCGGGTCCATGGCCAGCCGCAGCAGCCACAGCAGCACGGCCCCTACTACCTGAAGGGGAGTCGAGTCGTCGGCCGCGAGGGTGCGATTCAGGGCCCTGTGCCTGGCAATCCAGTAGGCCCTCAAAACCCCGATCAGCGTGTCCGAGGCAACTGCATAGACCACGGGTGCCATAACCCATACGGCGGTCGGCTTCCAGCCCCCCGAGGCGGCAAGGGCGTTCATGGCGATGGAGACGCCGACACAAGCGACGTTCAGGAATCTCGCACGAATAGCCCTCTTGCCATGGAGGGCCAGGGCAATGCCGAGACAAGCGAAGACCAGGGCCCCGATGTCCGGGATCCCGGCCTGGATATACGCAACGAGCTTCTGATGCTTTACGGCCTGAATGAAAATGAACTGGGCGAAGTACGACACAGTAGCCGCAGCAGCCGCCAGCCCGGCCAGGGAGATCCCGGCTGCACGCAGCCAGGTACCTGCCCTGTCCTTCGGCTCATGCTGCGGCTGCGCGGCTGTCGGATGTTCAAGCTGAACAGCGGACGGAACACGCTCGGGTTGGGCCGCGACTTCCAGTGCCGGGGGCCCGGCCACATTGACAGCCTGGCGACCGCTGCTGTTGGCGTGGTGACTACTGCCGTTGGTGACCGGCTCCAGACGCAGCAACCACGCGAGGGTGGGGTCCATCTTCGTCATGTCGGTCTCCCTGGGAGCAGGGGGCCCGGTCGCCGCTGCCGGGCCCCCGCGTGGTGGCTGGTCAGGCGGCCTCGGGGCCCTCCCGCTCGGCGGCGGGGCCGAGCAGGAGCACCGGCCCGTCGTCGTAGGTCAGGGAGCCGTTGCGGATCCCGCCCACCAGCTGCGCCTTGTCCTCCTTGGTGAGACCACCGGCGCTTGTCAGTTCGGCCTTGGCCTCGTGGAGGTCCATGCCGAAGTAGTCCTTGAGGACTGCCGTGTCGCTCTGCGGTGCTGCCATCTCTTCCTCCTTCTGGCCGGGCACCGGACGCCCGGTCTCACTTGAGCAAGTTACTTGAGTCAATCACAGCTACCTAGATGAGTCAATTCCGGCGGATCCGCTCAGGTGACGGCCCCGTGGCCTAGATGACCCTGGAAGCCCTAGGCTTGCGGTGTGGTGGGCAAGTCGAAGTACCAGCGAATAGCCGATGACCTGCGCGCCAGGATCGGCAGCGGCGAGTACCCGCCCGGCTCCCAGCTGCCCACCAAGGCCGAGCTGATGATCCGGTACCAGGTAGCCGTGAACACCGTGGAGCGCGCGATCGATGAGCTGCGCAAGGCGGGACTCGTGGAGACGCTCCAGGGCGCGGGGATGTTCGTCCGCGAGCCACCCGAACCCGCGCATTCACCCGAGTACACCGCCCTCATGGAGCACCTCGCCGGGACTGATGATCAGGTGAGGCGGCTGGCTGAGCGGGTGGGCGAGCTGGAGAAGCTGATACGGGGAGGTCAGTCCTGAGCATCTCCAGGCGCTGGGCGAGATCCCCCACCCGTCGCGCCAGCCTGTCTAGATACGCCTCCACTGCTGCCCGTTCTGCCGCGGAGATGTTCATCTCGACCTACGACGCATCGATCTCGGACAGGACTCCCGGCTGGTCAGCGTCGATAGCCGGGCCCGGGTTCGGCGTGGGGACGGCCCTGCGCACGTACAGGCCAAGAACCTGGCGAGCAAGGGCCGCGAGGACGGTCGGCGCCCGGGTCGCGAGGTCCGTAGGGTGCTCGTGGCGCGCACCGACCACGACCGCTATGAGGAGGAGCGCGAGCACAAGGGCAACGACGGCGATAATCACCACCATGACGAACATGAGGGTCTCACCTCCAGACAACCGGCTTCTGCGCTTGCTTGCCGAAGTCCTTGCGCGCTTCAGGCACCTTGGTCACCGTGAGGGCGACCTCCGGGGTGCCCCCTTCTGGGGCTGTCTGCCTGGCGTGACCGGGATTGGTCACGGCTCCAATCTGGCCGCGACACGCCGGACGCCGTAACTACGGAACGGGACGTTTAAGAACGTTCCTGTTAAGCTCAAAACGTCCCGCTGCACGGCCGATGGGAGGTCATCCAGTGGCCAACGAACGTCTCCGCACTGCAATGGCTGATGCTCGGGTAGACGTCGACCAGATCGCGGAAGAGACCAGAGTTGATGCCAAGACCGTCCAGCGATGGCTAGCTGGCCGCGTCCCACATCCTCGACATCGCTGGAAGGTCTCGGGGCTAGTCGGCCGGGAGGAAGGCTACCTATGGCCTACGGCGCGGCCCGACGTCGCTCCTGGCGCTCCAGCTACGTCTGAGGTAGTCGCCGCCTACGCGCACCGGGCCGACATTCCCTCAACCGCATGGAATGAACTCTTAGGCCGAGCATGCCGTCAGATCGACATCATCGGCTACTCGTTCCTGTTCCTGCCCGAGCAAACTGTGAACCTCACCAAAATAATTACTGACAAGTGCTCTAACGGCTGCAAGGTTCGTATCGCAGTCGCGAACCCCGATTGTCGACACACTCGCGAACGCGATAAGCTGGAAGGGCTGAACGGCACCCTTGCGGCTCGCATACGCACGACCCTTACTCACCTGCAGTCAATATGCACAATTCCATCCGTGCAGGTCCGCTACCACGAGACACATCTCTATTGTGCGATCTACCGTTTCGATGATGAGATGCTAATAACTCCGTATCTCGTCAGAGCGCACGGCTTCGAGCACCCGGCCTTGCACCTGCGTAGAATCGGTCCCTATGGCATCTTCGCGACCTACGCTGATCATTTCGACTCTCTTTGGTCCACAACGAAAGCCATGAACAGTGACACGCGTTGATTATTACCGCGATCCCAATGCCCCTAGAGCCAACTCGCTGGTACCAGGCGCTTCGGCTATCGTGACTAACGATAGCGGTAGCGTGCTCCTGCACCGACGCCGCGACAGCGGACGATGGGCGCTCCCTGGTGGCGTCATGGACATTGGGGAAACCATCGCGCAATGTGCTGAGCGTGAAGTAAAGGAAGAGACGGGCCTTGCAGTAAAGGCGTACCGTCTCATAGGCGTTTACTCCGACCCGGAACATGTCTTCGCCTACGGGGACGGCGAGGTACGCCAGGAGTTCTCTTTGTGCTTTGCCTGCCGGATTCTGGGAGGCGATATCTCGATAAGCGACGAATCACTCGAAGTAAGATTCTGGCCAGTACACGATCTTGACGGCCTCAACATGCACCCATCAATACGCCTGAGAATTTCCCACTACCTCTCAGGTCAAGCCGAAGCGTTCATTGCCTGAGAGATTCGATCCACAGCAGCTTTCAGGCACGGTTCCGCCATACGCAGGGCTCGTGATATATCGCCCTCGCCATACCGCTTGTAGACTTCACGAACGCGGTCTTCGAACGATATTGCCTTGCCGTCAGGGCCAGTAGTCATATCACAGAACACGAGAGCGTCATAGGTGATCGAATCTTCTGGCTCGAATTCAGCCAGCAGGTCCTGCTCAAGACCTCGCACCCTAGCTTCGTATACGGCGCATGAGTGATGGGCCACCAGTCGGGCAATACGATCACTGGCACCGATCCGGCGCAGATAGCGAGCGCCGTCGAGCGCATGAAGGCCGGTGTCGGCCACCTCCCGGCCATACCCGATATCGTGCAACCAGGCTGCAGCTATCAGGGCACCGTCGCCGAGCTGGAGCACCTCAGCAACATACTCTGCACAGTGACCAACGCCTTGGACATGCCGCCAGCGAAGAGGCAGCTCGGCCAAGTGCTGCCGGGCGACCGCTTCCGACTCAGCGATGGTCATCACGGTCCCAAGCGTAGGTGCTACGCGGACGACCGAGCGGACGCAGTCCAGTCACGTGTCCGAACACATATTCGAACCCAACCCTGCCGTCGTGCCGTCGGCCGGTAAGAACTTTCCTTACGGCTTTCAAGGGCGCGCGGAGCGCGCCGGGACGGCGCGTTGATCGACGCGAGCTGGCACGCGCCCTGGCGGGCGATGCGACGGCGAAAGTCGCGGTCGGCGAGGCGGGCGCGAAGCGCCTGCGGGACACTCGCCGCAACCAGGCCGGCAGCCCCGCCTTAGCACCAGGACGCGCACGGCGGGCTGCCGCCCGAGCGCGACCGCGGTACTGCCCGTCACCGGCTCGTGGCCGTCACGTCCGCCGACCGCGCGTGCGCGGGGAACGGCCATCCACCCGGCGCTCGATTCTTGAGCCGACCAAGATCACCGATCGAGTAGGGGGCGGGGTCGCCCCGCCCCCTACCACACCACCGGACATGCGGGCCCGCATCCGGCGGTTCGTCAAGCCGTCGGGCTGAGACGCTGCCGTGTGGCTGTCAGGGTTTTCAGGCCGAGGTGGTCCCAGTAGGTGTTGGGCAGGGCCACGCCGAGGACCTGGGAGCCCGCAATCCGCCAGTATTCCTTGCTGCTGCCGCCCCATTTGCGGACGTTGCGTTCAGGGATATCTCGTATCCGCAGATTGTGCCGCCGGGCGGCGGTGGTCTTCCATTCCTTCCAGCGGACCTGCCGCAGGCGGCGGCGCAGCCACTTATCCGTTTCGCGGGTGAGGTTCCAGGTATCCGCGAGCTGGAAGTAGGCCATCCAGCCCGTGTTCTCTGGGGGTCCAGACCATGACGAACTAGACGTCGTGAGGGTTCCAGCTAGTCAGCGATTGATCAAGATCGGGTAGTCACACCACAGCTGTTGCGCGAAGCAGCCAGCCCGCGAGAGCGAGCGTCAGAGCGGCAGCGACAACGAGTATCACAGGGGCCACCAGGTCAGCGGCGGCTCGATGTCGACCAGGATCTCAGACGGCAAGTCGCGAAGCTGCCGTCGTTGGAAAACTTCAGTCTTCGCCCTCGGTGAATTGCGGGTCGAGGTAGCTGACCCTGAACGCCAGCTCGAACTCTGGCCTGGTCATGATCTTGTGCGCCCGGCGCGCGCAGACACAGGCAGGGTCGCCGCAGATGTCCTCAGGCGCGAAAATGCCGTGACTATTCAGCGGCCACCTCGGTGGCTTCGGCGTAGCCTTTATCAGCTCGTCCATGGTCAGCATCGGCGCCATGGTGATCACCTCCCACTCTTCGCGCTTGCAGCAAGCTCCGGGATGTGGAGCAGCAGGCACATCCCCTGCGATCCGAGGGCTGGCTAGTCTCAACCGCCTCCTTGCGCCTCGGACCGGACCCGACGTCTCAGGTGATGTCCCGGGCATCCTGACGTCTAATGCGTCATTCGTAACGGAACGGTATCACCTGTCCTGTTCGCCGTCACGGACCCGCTCCAGGACCTTCTCGGCGGGCTTGATCGGCTCCTTCGGCGGTTGCAAGATCGCGTGACGCTGCGCCTCCCACGAGGGCCAAGCCTCCTGGCCCTTGACGTCCGGATCTTCGTTGGGGATCTCCTGGCCATGGCGGTACTCCAGCTCCTGGCGGAACATCTCACGCTGCTGGTTCAGGTCCTCCAGCCAGCCCGGTTGGGTCATGTTCGGAGCTTCAGGCTCCGCCGACTTCAGCGGCTGCATCTTGATCTTCGGGTACCGGAGCCGTAGCTCACTGTCGGCCTGTACGGCGATTTGCCGGGCTCCACGGCTGAACGCCTCCCACAGCTCCCTGTCCTTCTGCGCATCGTCCAGGACCTTCTCCTGGACCTGATAAAGCAACTCCAGGGCGTGGGCGTCACGGGCGATCCCCTCGTGACGGGCAGCAACAACCTGGTCCGCTGCGTTCTGTGCCTCTGCCTCGGCCCTGATCCGCTGGAGCCGGAGCGATTCCCTGTTCATGCGGACCTCTCGGAGCTGCCTGCCGACATGAGGGGGTGCCCAGCCGGTTTCGCTCTTGTAGCTGTTCACCATGTGCACCAGCGACTTATCAGGCAACTCGCGGAAGTCGATCGTGTCCGACTTGTTCGCCGCCCTCACCGCGTCCCACCAGCGCGCCCTCATGTCGGGCGTGTTGTTCGTCGGCTCAGGACCTAGATCATCGCCTTCTATGCCGTACCTGCCCCGGTACTTCTCGATCGTCGCGGCGCGCTGCGTCCAGTCCAGCCGCTCCACAGGGTCATTAGGCACGGGCCCGAGCTGCCTGACGGCCCAGCTGGGCGAGGTTTCAGCAGCATGCTCGCCCTGCCTGTCGGCACGTTCATCCTGGGCTATGGCCAGGTCCTGGAGGTAATTCTGAATCTCAGGGTCATCGACCTCGGGAACGCGCTCGGCGTACGGCCTAACCGGCTGCGGAACGAGCGGGTCAGTGATCCTTCTCAGACGTGCCTGAAGTCCCTTCCCCGCGTGCTCCAGGCCCTCCAGCGGCCGAGCCAGAGCGACCTGGAGGACCTCGGCCGTGTCCGTCCCCGCCAGCTCGGCCGACCGGAGGCTACGTGAGATCCAGGTCATGGCCTCCTTGATCTGGCCATGGAACTGCTCGTCAGTCATCGACAGCACCAGGGGCTCGTGACGCTCACGCTCGGCCCGCCCGGCAAGGTTGTCCCACCGCGCCCCGAGGACGGACAGGTGATCAGCGTTGGCGAGCTGCTGACGCTGGTACTCACTCGCCGAATCCTCGGAATCGCGGCGCTCCATGCAGTCCGCCAGGACGGCGATCGGCTCGCGCTCGTGCTCTGGTCGCTCCGGTTCGTCCAGAGGCAGCCCGAGGCGTTCGCGCTCGACACGCTCAGCCCTGGCCAGCTCAGGATCTGGCCTCGTCCCCGGGGCAGGATCAGCGGCCTTGTGCGGGATGGCCTCGCCGGTCTCCTCCCTAACGCCGTCATGCGTGATCGTCATAGCCGTGTTCCGCTGACGGCCGCGCGTCATCGCGACATACAGCCACTCCAGCGTCTCGCCCCCGGTAAACACCGCCCGGCTCTCATCGAAGGTGCCGCCCTGGCCGTTGTGACCGGTCCGGGCATACGCGAGATCACTAGCCCGTAGCTTGTGATCGGCGTACAAGAACGCGTCGGCCACTGCCCCGCGGTCCAGGACCCGCCGAACGATCGCTCCGTCCTCCACCATCGAATCCACCCTGAAGACGTCGCCGTTGGCAAGCTCGTGATCCTCACCTTCGGCGCGGTCAGTGATCAGATCGTGATCATTGTCACGGCAGACGATGAGATCCCCAGCCGAGCACTGCGTGCCGTGGGCCAGCTGCTTCGACTCCCCCGCGTCCACCAGGCCGAGGTGCAGCAGATCATCACGGATCTGACGGCCAAGCTCCCGGCACGACTCCCTCGTGAACGCCATCAGGATCTGGTTCTGCCCAGCCAGACGCCCGGCGACGTACGCACGTCGAGCGGCGTCAAAGATCTCTTCCTTGCTGCCCCCTTCGATCCGGCCGTGCTGCTCGTACTGATCAAGCGCTGTTTCATCACCGTCGCGCAGCTTCAGCGACGCGTCTCTTTCCCAGTGCTCCACGAACCGGACAGGCGTGATGAGCTGGGTAAACCCGAGGTGGTTGGCAGCTAGTTGCATCCCCCCGCCGTTCTTAACAGCGGCCAGTTGCTGATGGTCCCCCGTTAGAAACACCTTGGAATCGGTACGTTCTGCCAGGTCAATGAGCCAGGCAAGATCACTTGTCGACATCATCGAACCCTCATCGATGACGAACAGGGTTCCCGGCTTGATCGGCATGCCCTGGTCCAGCAGCTCGCGCAGCATCGCGCTGTTGTAGCTGTCCTTGACCCCGGCGTGGGCTAGGACGTTCCTCGCGGCCTGAGAACACGTGACGCCGATCACCACGCCGCCGTTAGCTTCCCATGCCCGTGCACCGGCCGCGACCGTATGGGTCTTACCCGAGCCAGCTGGGCCCACGCCGACACTCACCCGACGAGGCGACGTCATGCCCTCGTAGATCATCGCGGCCTGGTCGAAGCGCAGACCTGTGTGTGTCAGTTGTGTGGCATCCTCGGCGCGTGTGTGAAGGGCCTGGTCCAGCTCCTCCGGCCCGGCGCCCAGCTGCTGTGCGGCGAACTCGCGTGTGAGTGTGGGCGCCCCTTGCCGCTGTGCCTGGTCGCACAAGCGCTGTTCCATGGACAACTGGCCGCGTGTGGCATGCCTGGCTGTCCCTGGCCGAGTAAACACACTGCGCTGGTCAAGCTCAGGGCGCATCAGCTGCGGCGGAGGTGCCGGCCACTCCGGGGCTTCGAGGCACACAGTGCCGTAGCCCGTCGACAGACCCTGATCCGCCATCGCGTTGAGCATCGCGTGCCGGTCATCCTCGGCCAGGGCATCGAACTCCGGGCCCATCGCCCAGCCCAGGTACCGGATGAGATCACTGCGCGTCCAGGTACTGTGCGCCACCTGGACAGCCTGGAGAGCATCCTGTATGGCCTTGTCCTGGACCTCTGCTGATGGAGCTGCAGAGATCTTCGGCCCGTCGAAGTCACAGATGTCGGCAAGATCGGCCAGCTCCCCGCCCGAGGTGCGATCCCACTTCGCAGCTAGCAGGTCCCAGTCGACCAGCTCGTCACCTTTACCCCGCCGACTCGCCAGGTTGGCCTCGTCCTGGATGAACAGCATCTCCCGCGCGTTGGGTGCGCGGCCGTACTTCTGCTCCCACACACCCGCAAGCTGCCTGGCCTTCTGCGTTACACTCTGCGTGCGCCTGGAGAAGGCAGCCAGCACATGGTCTGGGATGCCGTCGATCTCATGCCCGCGGCCGTCCGCACGCACACGCCACCGCACACCGAACTCGCGCGAGAACGCACTACGGATGCGCGACTCAATGATCGCGGCCATGGCCGGAAGCTGCACACGCACAGCCATCGTGTCCACACTGCGGCACACACCGTCAGAGTCGGTGATCGCATGCCGTGCGATCACATTATGGCTGTGATCATGAGGCTCGCCGTCGCGGTTGGTGCCTTGCCGCCAGGTAGTGACGATCAAGCCCGCCGACGCCCAGCGCCCTAGCTCGATCCCGTCGACCTTCCGGCCGTGATAGCCGGTCCGGACGAACCCAGCCCACTCCTGGAGGTGCACGAGCGCAGCATGGTTGGCTTCCTGCTCGATCTCGGCCGCACGGTCAGCCCGGCTCTGCCAGAGCGTCTCTGCCTTTGCATCTCCAGCAACCCGGGCCTGCCTGGCGTTCTCCAGGAAGCTCGCCCGAAGGACGGACACGCTCTTGTTATGACTCGATGTCGCGTCGGTGTAGGCGGGTGACCTGCGAGTTTCCTTCGCAGCCTCGCGCTCCAGCTCCAGCCAGCGCTCCCGCGTCGCGTGCGGCTCTACGTCCAGCTTCCGCTTGAAGATCTCAGCGAACTTCGCATACCCGGCAGGCCGCCGACCAGGGAGTTTCTCGCCCGTCCTCGGGTCGATCATGTTGTACGCCGCCAGGTAGGGGTCGCGCGTGACCTGCTGACCGTCCTGGAACCCCAGTAGCTCCGCACCCCGGCCGAACCACCGCCCAGGATCTTCGCCCTTCTGTGCGGCGTTGATGTAGTACCCCCCGGCGGTCTTCTCACCCCGGGCCCGTTCCAGGTAGTACTCAAGATCGTAACCACTCCGCGCCGACACGATCGTCATTCCTCGCTCACCTCCCTCCAAGATCACTGAGTGGACCAAGATCATTGAAATGCAACGGTCCAGAGCGGTCGAACGCCTGGATGATCATGGTGCAGGAGGAGGACTGAAGATCGTTACCAGTGATCACAAATGTCCGGTCCGGGCGAAGGTTGCGAGGTCCAGGGTTAGGTTGCGAGTGATCTTGCGAGGTCCAGATTTAGGTTGCGAGTCGCTACCGGGATTTGGCCGCCCGGCGGCGAAGAATGTCGGATGTGACGGCGCTGCGTGGGGAGGCGGCCCGGGCCGCTGTTGTGCGGGCGCCGGGCCGTTTCGAGGTCGACTACCTGACCGTGGAGCGCGGGGTGCGCGGGGCGGTGCTCGAAGATGTCTGGTCGGCGCCGTTTGAGCACGCCTTGCCGGTGCGGCGGTTTGCGGCCCGGAAGGGTCAGCAGCATCTGAGCGGGTTGTGGTGGTCAGCCACGACGGGCGGCCACGTGGGGTTCGAGTCGTGGCTGGAACGTGATCACGTGATGCTGCTCGACTTCGACCCGGCGGTGACCGGCATCGCGTCCCAGCCGTTTTGGCTGCGCTGGCAGAACGAGACTGGCTCACCGGTATCGCACGTGCCGGACTTCTTCGCCCGTCGCGCGGACGGCTCGGCGGTGGTGGTGGACTGCCGGCCTGCGGAGCGGCGCGGGCCGCGGGATTCGGCCAAGTTCGAGGCGACGGCGCAGGCGTGTGCCCGGGTGGGCTGGGAGTACCGGCTGGTGGGCGCCGCCGATGAGATTGTGACGGCGAACGTGCGGTGGCTGGCCGGGTACCGGCATCCCCGCCATCACCAGCCGGGGCCCGCGGATGCGCTGCGGCAGGTGTTCGCGGCCCCGGCAGCGTTGATGGCCGGGGCGGCGGCGGCGGGTGACCCGATCGCGGTGCTGCCGGTGCTGTTTCATCTGCTGTGGCGCCGCGAGCTGACCGCGGATCTGTCGGTGCCGCTGCACCCAGACACCCTGGTGTCGCCTGGGGTGGTGACGCGGTGAGCGCCGCGCGGCTGGCGGTGCTGCGCCCTGGGGACTGGGTGTTCTTCGACGGCGGCGAGCACCAGGTGGGGGGTTCGCCGGAACCTCGGTGCGGCTGCGCTCGGGCGACGGGGCGGAGCAGGTGGTGCTGGGCACCTACCTGATGACGTCTGCGGGCTTTGCGGTGCTTTACGGCGCCCCTTCACCGGGGATGGAGCCGTTCGGCCTGCTGGAAGGGCTGCCGGAGCCGGTGCTGGCGGCGGCCCGCGACTGGGAACGGCACGTGGTGGAGGTGCAGACCGGCCTGCCGCCGGAGGCGCCGCCGGGCACGGTGCCGCGCCTGGGGTTCGACCCGGCCACCACGACAGTCGCCGAGCGCGACCAGGCCAAGGCGGCGGAGCTGGGGATCGGCGTCCGCACGGTGCAGCTGCGGCGCGCCCGGTATGTCCGGCAGGGGTTGTGGGGGCTGGTGGACCAGCGGGCGACACGGACCTGGGAGGCGACCGGGCGGGTGGACGCGCGGCTGGTCACCGCGGTCCGGGAACTGATCGACGCCGAGACCGCCACCTCGACCGGCACCCGGTCGCGGCTGATCCGGCGGGCGGTGGCGGCGGTGGAGGCCGAGCACGGGCCGGGCGTGGTGCCACTGCCGGGCCGGTCCACGTTTTACAAGCTGATCGACATGCTGGCCACCGGCCGGCACACCTTCGGTTCGGCGGTGACCCGGCGGCAGACCGCCAGCCGGCCGCAGGGCGTGTTCACCCCCTCGCACGCGATGCGGCCCGGGGAGCAGGTGCAGATCGACTCCACCCCGATCGACG
>Ga0070699_100001473_pt1 | contig 21536 bp, 20 predicted proteins | sample KBSK1503metaG_FD_65473 | JGI IMG/M metagenome (GOLD analysis project Ga0070699, IMG submission 65473) | Corn, switchgrass and miscanthus rhizosphere microbial communities from Kellogg Biological Station, Michigan, USA - KBS K1-50-3 metaG | ecosystem: Host-associated > Plants > Roots >...
GGCGTTTTTCCTCACAATACCTTTAGACCACGGGGCTTGGCCCGGGTTGAACAGGGCGCCGAGCCGGCTCACATCCGTCTAATGGCTTCCGTGCGAACATAATGCGGCCTTGCCCACCCAGATCGGCCGCTACGAGATCCGCGAGGAGCTTGTGGCCGCGATCGGCGTGGCCGCCGTGTTCTGGTCCCAATACATCTGGGTCCGAGCCTCGAACTTCCATGGCACCGACGAGTGGGTCTTCCAGTGGGTGGCGGCGCGGGGCATCCTCGACTCGCCGTACTCGAATCGGCCCTTCAACTTCCTGTGGACGATCCCGGGGGCTCACGTCGGCGCGCGCGGCTTCGCCGGCTTCTATGCCGTCCACGGTCTCTACCTGCTGGGATCGGCGCTCGTCACGCTCACGCTGTGTCACCGGCTGCTGCCGGAGCGTCCCCGCCTCGGGTTCCTGATCGCCGTCTTTGCCGCCGTGTGGGCGCCGAGCGACTACTCGCGGCTGGCGACCGTGCAGATGACCGTGAACAGCGGGTTCACGTTCGGCGCCCTCATCGCGATCTGGCTCTACGTCGCGTCTTGGCAGCGACGGAGCCGCGTGCTCCTCCTCCTCGCGGCCGCCTGGGCCCTCCTGATGGTCCGCGGCTACGAGGCCGTCGCCCCCGTGATCTTCGCCGCGCCCCTGCTCCTGGTCGGCGAATGGCGCGCGGATCGCCGCTCCGCGCGGCTCTGGCTCGCCGTGTGGGCGGTGGCGGCGCTGGCCGCCGCGGCGGCGGTGCTTCCGCCCCTGCTCCATCCGGATCCGCGCGTCGCATACCAGGCCACGCTCATGCAGATCGACGCCCACCCGGCGCGCATGGCGGCCCGGCTCGCGCAGGAGTATCGGGTCCACCTGCTGCCCGCCCTCACGACGCCCCCGACGCTGCTGCGAGCGCCCGCCGTTCTCGTCTCTGGCGTCTGGTTCGCCCTGGCCTTCCTGGCGGTGAGCCGCACGAGCCCGCCGGAAGCCTGGAGCCGGCGAGGGCTGTGGCGGGCCGCCGCGCTGGGGCTGGTCCTGGCCGCCCTCAGCTACTCGGCGTTCCTCTCCAGCGTGGTCGTGGAGCCGGGCGATCGCACGGAGATCCTGGCGATGCCGGCGATCGGAATGTTCCTGGCCGCGGCGATCGCGCTCGTCGCTTCCGCTCTGCCGCTCCGATGGCGGTCTCTCGCCATGGGGACGCTGGCCGCGTGGATCGTGGCCGTCGCCGCGGTGAGGACGCTCCAGATGCAGCGCTCGTGGGACGCGGTGAGCTACTACGGGCGGCAGGTGAAGCTGCTGGGCGATCTGATTCGGGTCGCGCCGCGGCTACGGCCCCACACCCTCATCGTGCTCGTCGGCGACACCGCCGCCTTCCCGGCGACGTTCGCCTTCCGTCATGCCATCGAGTGCGTCTACCCGGGAGAGGTCACCGGGGTGCTGGCGTCGGGGCCGGAAGCCCTCTACGTCTCACGCCTCACGTCCTCCGGCATCGACACCGAACCCTGGCCGGTGCTGTGGAAGCCGTGGGGCGTCTCCCCGACTCATCACCGGTTCGACGAAATGCTCGTGGCGCGCGCCCGCTCGGACGGGACGGCCACCCTCGAGGAATCGTGGCCGGCGGATCTGCCCCCGCTTCCGCCCGGCCAGACCTACGATCCGCGCGCCCGCATCCTGACCACCGGATCGGGGACGCTGAGGTAGTCGCCGGGGATGCAATCCTGCTAAGATAACGGCCGGTCGTTCAAGCGTTTCTTAAAGGGGGGCAGGCCCATCACCATTCGGACCCGATCGCTGATCGCCGCGGTCCTCGCCGCCGCTCCCCTCGCTCTCGCCATCCCGGATCCGCTTCCCGCAGCGTCGGGAGAGCCCGTGATCGTCCTTCTCGAGGGCGGCGAGCGGCGGGAGATCGCGCCCGTCGTGAGGACCGGCGTCGAGCTCGCCGCCATCCGGGACCTGCTTCCCGGCCTCGGCACCGTTTCGATGAGGGAGGACTCGCGCGCGCGCTCCCTCACGCTGTCGGTCGAAGGCCGCGACGTGACCCTCTACGAGAAGAAGAGCCTGGCCTCGGTCGGCGGTGACCTCCGCCTCCTCTCGTCCCCGGTGCTCGTCGAAGAAGGGCGATGGCTGGTCCCGGTCGACTCGCTGTCGCGCCTGCTCGGGCCGCTGCTCAAGAAGCGAGTGGACTTCCGCCCCGCCTCGCGCGTCCTGCTCATCGGCAACGTGGACATCGCGCGCATCGTCGTCAAGACCTCGGTGTCCGGCGACTCGGTGCGCGTGGCGCTCGAGTCGAGCCAGAAGGTGCCCTTCCACGTGGAGCAGCAGGCGGGGCGGGTCGTGGTGACGATTCCACACGACGTGGTCGACGTCGCGTACCAGCAGGACCGTCTGACCGGCGGGATCGTCGACCTCATCCAGTACCTCGGCGGGAAGGAGCACACGTTCGCCTTCGACCTCGGCCAGCGGTTTCAGCAGCTCAAGGCCGCCGAGGAGGCCTCGCCGCCTCGGCTCGTGCTCGAGTTCCAGGCGCGGCCGGTGGCTCCGGGCGTGGCGGCGGCGCCCCCGCCCAGCGCGCCGCCGTCGCCGACCGCCCCCGTCGAGCTGGGAGGCGTGCGCACCGTCGTGATCGACCCCGGCCACGGTGGGGAAGAGGTCGGGGCGAAAGGGCCGTCCGGCGCGCTCGAGAAGGACGTGACGCTCGCCATCGCCCGCAAGCTGCGCGCAGCGCTGGCGAACAGCCTCGGCCTGCAGGCCTTCCTCACCCGTGACCGGGACGAGGAGATCGCCCTCGACCAGCGGGCGGCGGTGGCCAACAACTACAAGGCGGACCTGTTCGTCTCCATCCACGCCAACGCCAGCCGCAGCCTCGGCGCGAGGGGCAGCGAGGTGTACTTCCTCACCTACCAGGCCACCGACGACGAGAGCCGGCGGATGGCGGCGCTCGAGGGAGGCGCCTTCACGCCCGGCACGCCCGCGCCGGCCAGCGGCGACCTCGCCCTCATCCTCTGGGACATGGCGCAGGCCGAGCACCTCGAGGAGTCCTCCGCGCTCGCGTCGCGGATCCAGGAGGAGCTGGCCGACGTGACCGGCAGCCAGGGCCGCGGCGTCAAGCAGGCGCCGTTCCGCGTGCTGGTGGGCGCGGCGATGCCGGCGGTCCTGGTCGAGGTGGCCTTCATCAGCAACGCGGAAGAGGAGAGGCTCCTCGTCTCCGACGCGTACCAGAGCAAGGTGGTGGCCGCGCTCGTCCGCGGCATCTCGCGCTACCAGCAGCAGCACCGCGCAGACCTCGGAGGGACGCACCGTCCGTGACCCCGCGCACCGCGAACGTCGTCACCGCGGCCGGCCTCGTGTCCCTGCTGGCGGTGGTGACCCTCACCGCTCCGCGCTGGGCGCGCCTGCTCACGCGGCCGGTCGGGGGCGCTGAGGAGGACGGCACCGAAACCGCCTCCTCCGCGACCGCGGCGGCCAAGGAAGAAGAAGCCGCGCGCGAGGTCGAGCGGAAGATCAACGTCAAGCTGTTCTTCCAGGCCGCCGACCGCCCCGGTCTCGTGATCGAGGAGCGGTCCGTGACGTTCTCGACCGATCTGTCGCGCCAGCTCCGCGGCGTCGTGGAGGAGCTGGTGCGCGGCTCGAAGATCGGGCTCGGGCCGACGCTCGCGCCGGACACGAAGGTGCTCGACGTCTTCGTCACCGCCCGGGGGATCGCCTACGTGGACCTGTCGAAGGACGTGGTCGCCGGCCATCCCGGGGGGTCGGAGGCGGAGCGGATGACGATCTACTCGGTCGTGAACTCCCTCAGCACCAGCTTCCCCGCGGTGAAGCGCGTCCAGATCCTCGTCGAGGACAAGCCGGCCGAGACCCTCGCCGGCCACATCGACCTGACGCGTCCGCTCCCGCCCGACATGACCGTGCTCGCCGCCTCCGAGCTGAGGCGCTCGGAGTGAGCGTCCGGCCGTCGGCCAAGGCCGAGCGCTTCACCGAATCGGTGATCCGCGAGATGACGCGCCTGGCCCACCTGCACGGGGCGGTCAACCTCTCCCAGGGCTTCCCCGACTTCCCGGCCCCCGAAGAGGTGAAGGAGGCGGCGCGCCGCGCCGTCTCCGCCGACATCAACCAGTACGCCATCACGTGGGGGGCGCGCTCGCTGCGCCAGGCCATCGCGCGGAAGTTCGAGCGGCTGTACGGAGTGGCCGTCGATCCCGAGCGCGAGGTGACGGTCACCTGCGGGTCGACCGAGGCGATGATCGCCACGCTTCTCGCCGTGCTCGACCCGGGCGACGAGGTGGTGGTCTTCGAGCCCTTCTACGAGAACTACGGCCCGGACGCGATCCTCTCCGGCGCGGTGCCGCGCTTCGTCCGCTTGCGACCGCCGGAGTGGAGCTTCGACCCCGAAGAGCTGGAGCGCGCCTTCTCGGAGCGCACCCGGGCCATCATCGTCAACACGCCCAGCAACCCCACGGGGAAGGTCTTCTCGCGCACGGAGCTGGAGACGATCGCCGAGCTGTGCCGGCGGCACGACGCGCTCGCGGTGACCGACGAGATCTACGAGCACATCCTCTACGACGGCGCCGTCCACATCCCGCTCGCCACCCTGCCCGGGATGGCCGAGCGCACGATCACCATCAACGGGATGAGCAAGACCTACAGCGTGACCGGTTGGCGCGTGGGCTGGGCGATCGCGCCCCCGGCCCTGACGGGGGCCATCCGCAAGGTCCACGACTTCCTCACCGTGGGCGCGGCGGCCCCGCTGCAGGAGGCGGGAGCGCTGGCCCTCGACCTGCCCCCCGCGTACTACGAGGGGCTGGCCCGCGCGTACGAGAAGCGGCGGCAGCGGCTGCTCGGGATCCTCGGCGAGGTGGGCTTCGTCGTGTACCGGCCCCGCGGCGCGTACTACGTCATGGTGGAGATCGACCCGCTGGGCTGGGACGACGACATCGCCTTCGCGCGGCACCTGGTGGAGGAGGTCGGGGTGGCGGTCGTGCCCGGCTCGTCCTTCTACCGCGATCCCGCGTCGGGAAGCCGGCAGGTCCGCTTCGCCTTCTGCAAGAAGGAAGAGACGCTGGCCGAGGCCCAGGCCCGCCTCGCGCGGCTGCGGCCCCGCGCCCGGCCATGACGGCGGTTCTCGCCTTCTCCCTCCTTCTCGCCGCCACCGGGCCGCGGGAGGCGGAGCGAATGGCCGCCGAGGCGGTGCGGCGGGCCGGGCAGCAGCCCGAAGCCGCTCTCGCCGAGGCGCGCCGGGCCCTCGCCCTCACCGCGGAGTTCGATCCCACCGTGTTCGTCGCCGCCGGCCGCAAGGGGGAGGTGGTGGAGGACGAGTTCGTCAAGGCGCGCAACGACTACCGACGGCACCGCTCCGGCCTCTACGACGCGGTGGGGCAATGCCTGGCCCGTCTGGGCCGCCACCCCGAGGCCCGTCGCTACCTCGGCCGGGCGGTGCTCCTCGAATCGACGCCCGAGCGCGTCACGCTCCTGGCCCGCGAGCTTCTCGCCGAAGGGCGCGCGCGGCCCGCCCTCGATCGCCTCGCCGCCCAGGCCGCGGCGAGTCGCCCTTCTCCGGAAGCGCTGGCGCGGCTCGAGGAGGCCGCCGATGGCGCGGGCGTCCCGAGCGCCCAGGCCGAGATCGACCGCGCGCGGCTCGTGGCCCTCGGCGGCATCGAGGTTCGTGAGGGTCCCCTGCGGTTCCCCGCCGAAGCGCACCTCTCGACGGGGGGACCGATGCGTTTCGAGGACGGCCTCGCCGTGCTCTATCTCGCCGACGCGTCGTGCCGCACGTGCTCGGCCGATCTGGAGGCGCTGAAGCGCGCGGTGCCGCCCGGCACGCGGGTCGTCATGGTGCCCCCGGCCCCGGACCAGGACATCGCGCTGCGTCAGGTGCTTTCGCTCTACCGCTACCCGTGGCCGGTGCTGGTCGCCAAGGGGGCGGCGGCGGCCGTCGCCGTCAAGCCCGTGGCCGCGCTCGTGGTGGCGCGCTCCGGCTGGGTCGGAGCGGTCGTGCGGCCGCCGTTCGCGGACCCGCTGACGGCCGCGATCAAGCTGCTCTCGCGCGTCGACGTCACCGAGAGCGTGCCCCGCCCGAAATGGAACAGCCGTCCGGTCGACCGCGGGCCGGAGCCGCCGGCCCCGGCCCTGACCGCGGAGGGCCTCGCGCCGGGCGAGGACCTTCCCCTGCCGGGCGCGTTCATGGCCGCGGCCGACGCCTACAAGGCGGGCCAGGGCCTCGAGGCGCTGCGCTTCTTCGACGCGCTCGAGAACAAGGGTGACGGGTGGCTGCTGCCCCCGGAGGCCCGTTTCGACCGCGCGCTCTGCCTGGCCGCGATCGGGCAGCGCGAGACCGCGCGCAAGTTGCTGCTGCGCATCGGCGACAGCCGGTTCCAGGACGCGGTGGACCGCGCCCTCGAGCGTGTCGGCTCTCACAATCGCTGAGCCGCGCCCGTCGTGTCGCTTCTCACAATTGATCGTTTCGGCCGGGCCTTTCGTCAACATTTGTCTTGATCTCCCGATCGAGCACCGTTAGAAAAGGCGCACTTCAGGCGACGGATCCTCGGGAGACCTTGCCGGACCCCTGCTCGGCCGGCGCGCGACCGCCGGGCGCACCGAAGATGTGACACCTGGGGGAGGAGAACCCTCTTGCTTCTCTTGACCAGGAGCGCAAATGAGAACTCTACGGCTGTCCTTCCTCGGAGTGGCGGTAGCCGCGTTCGTGCTGCCGGCCGCCTTCTCCGATACGCCGGCCGAGGCCCCCACGGGCTTCGACAACCTCACCAACGGCTTCACCCCGCAAACGCAGTTCGACGCGGACCGAGGCGTCTTCGAAGAGCGCGAAGGCATCGCCGACGGGCTGGGGCCCGTCTACAACGCCCAGAGCTGCGCCGAATGCCATCAGAACCCCGTCACCGGCGCCATCAGCCAGGTCACCGAGGTGCGCGCTGGCCACTTCGACGGCGTCAACTTCGTCGACCACCCCGGTGGCTCGCTCATCAACGATCGGGCCATCGACGCGTCGATCCAGGAGCGCGTCCTCGGCGGCAACGAGGTGCGCACCTTCCGCACCTCCCTCAACACCCTCGGCGACGGCTTCGTCGAGGCCATCGACAGCAACACGCTCGTCGGCATCGCCAACGGCCAGCCGTCCGGCATGCGCGGGCAGTTCATCCAGGTACCCGTCCTGGAAGCGGGCGGCCTCGTCCGCGGCGGCCGCTTCGGGTGGAAGAACCAGCACGCCAGCCTGATCTCCTTCTCGGCCGACGCCTATCTCAACGAGATGGGGATCACGTCTCCGCTGCAGCCGACGGAGAACACCTCGAACGGAAACTCGACGGCGGCGTTCGACACCGTGCCGGACCCGGACAACGACGGCACGGACGTCGAGGCCTTCGCCCGCTTCATGAGGGCGACCAAGGCGCCGCCCCGCGACGCGGCCCTGGCCGCCACGCCGGACGCCCAGGCCGGCTCGCAGCTCTTCGATCAGGTCGGCTGCAACATCTGCCACGTCCGCAACATCACGACCGCGCCTTCGGGGACCGTGATCAACCGCGGCGCCTTCACGGTCCCGCCAGAGCTCGGCAACAAGCTCATCCACCCGTTCGGCGACTTCCTGCTCCACAACGTGGGCACCGGCGACGGGATCGTGCAGAACGGCGGCCAGTCCACCCGCAACAAGGTGCGCACGGCCCCGCTGTGGGGGATGCGCACCCGCGGCCGGCTCATGCACGACGGAGAGATGCTCAACCGCAACGAGACCATCCTGCGCCACGCCGGAGAGGCGACGGGGGTGATCAACAACTACCGCAGCCTGACGACGGCCCAGAAGAACCAGCTCATCGTGTTCCTCAACTCGCTGTAGCACGCTCGTGAGAGCCGCCCGGGCGGCGGGGGCGATCCTCGCCTTCGCCGCGATCGCCTTTGCCTTCGCCGCCCGGCGCGGCCGGGGGGGAGGCGCGGAGCTCGAGCCGCATCCTCCGCGGCCCGGAGGACTTTCTCGCAGCCTCGTGGGCGATTTCAATGGCGACGGATCGGAGGATGTCGCCGTGCCGGTGTCGCCGGCCGCGGGCCGGGTGGAAGAGCTCAACGATGGCCTCGCCAACTGGAGGATCCAAGGGGCGCGATACTCGTGGCACCCGCTCCCGTCGCGCGCGCAACCTATCGCACCCTGAACTCTCCCGCTAGAATGAGCGGATGAAGCTCCTGGCGGCCGGCCTCCTGTCCTGGGTCTTCCTTCTTGCCTTGGCCGCCGCGCCGCCCCGGGAAGGGCCGCGCGCCACGCCCCGGCTCCTCTTGAGGGTCGTGGGCGCGGCGGGGCCGGACGCAGTCCGGGCGACGGTCGAGAACCTGGCCGCTCAGCCCGTAGCGATCAACGTCGTTCCCGCGTTCGTCCTGCGACCGTCTACCGCCGACGAAGCGGGATGGCCCGCATTCCGGGCCCCGATCGATACGGTCACTTCGAGACCGCTGGCCGTGAACGGGCGCGTGTGCCTGCAACTCGCGCCCAACGCGCGGCAGACGGTCGTGGTGCCGCTGGAATCGCTCTACTGGGACCACTACGACTCCGTCATCTGGCCGAGCCGTCCGCTGAGGCGCGTCGTGTTGCCGGGCCGCTACGAACTCACGCTGGAGATCCACGACCCCGATGCGGACTTCCGATGGCGGTCGGATCCCATCCCCGCGGTCGTGAGGAAGGCGGGGAGCCTCGAGCTGGTCAAGCCTGAGTAACGACCTTCTCATCGACGCGCGCCCGCGCGCCACATGGGATAGAGTCGAAGTCGAAGTCGCCAAGGGAGGACCCATGGCCAGCGTCCCCGGACCCCGCGCCGTCATCGAGACCCGCTTCGGCGAGATGGAGATCGAGCTCCTCCCGGACAAGGCCCCCGGCCACGTCAAGAACTTCGCGGACCTCGCCCGCAAGGGGTTCTACAACGGCACGACGTTTCATCGCGTGATCCCCGGCTTCATGATCCAGGGTGGCGACCCCAACACGAAGGACCGCAACGCGGGGCGGGAGCGCCACGGCACCGGCGGTCCGGGATACACGATCAAGGCCGAGTTCAACGACGTCCCCCACAAGCGGGGGATCGTCTCCATGGCCCGTGCCCAGGACCCCAACAGCGCCGGCTCCCAGTTCTTCATCGTCGTGAAGGACTCGAGTTTCCTCGACCGGCAGTACACCGCCTTCGGCCGCGTCGTGCGCGGCATGGAGGTGGCGGACAAGATCGTGAACGACCCCCGCGACGCCCGCGACAATCCCAAGGAGCGGACGGAGATGACCGTCCGCATGGTGGAGTAGCCCGCACCGCGGCGGGGCGCTTGGCTGGCCAGGTCGAGAGCGAGATCAAGCTCCGCACGCCCGGACCGGAGGCCGCGCGGGCCGCGGTGGCGAGCCTCGGCGCCCGCCTGGTGCAACCCCGGCACTTCGAGGACAACGTCCTGATCGACGACGCGGCCCGGAGGCTGCGGGCGGGCGGCCGTCTGCTCCGGCTGCGGCGCACTCCCCAGGGCGGCCGCTTGACCTACAAGGGGCCTCGGATCGATTCCGGCGAGGTGAAGGCCCGGGAGGAGATCGAGGTGTCGGTGGGAGAGCCCGACGTGCTTCAGTCGCTGCTCGCCGCGCTCGGTCTGCGGCCGTTCTTCCGCTACCAGAAATACCGCGAGACGTACTCCTGGAAGGACGTGGAGATCGTCGTGGACGAGACGCCGGTGGGTACCTTCCTCGAGATCGAAGGGCCCGTGGAGGGGATCCACGCCGCGGCCGCCGCCCTCGGCTACCGGCGCGAGGACTACATCACCGACTCGTACGCGGGACTCTTCTTCGCCGCGGGCGGCACGGGTGACATGACCTTTTGAAAGCGATGGTTCTGGCCGCGGGGCTCGGCCTTCGCCTGCGCCCCCTCACGCTGCTGCGCGCGAAGCCGGTCCTCCCGGTGCTGAATCGCCCGCTGCTGCATTGGACGCTCGAGCTGCTGCGCCGCCACGGCGTGACCGACGTCGTCATCAACCTCCATCACCTGCCCGCCACCGTGCGCCGGTCGGTGGGGGACGGGCGGACGCTCGGCTTGCGTGTCTCCTATTCGCTCGAGCGGACCATCCTCGGCACGGCCGGCGGCCCGCGCAAGGTGCGGCGCTTCTTCGGCGACGAGCCGTTCCTCCTCGTCAACGGCGACGTGCTCTTCGACTTCGACCTTTCCGACCTCGTGCGCCGCCACGCCGCCTCGGGCGCGCGCGCGACCCTCGCCCTCAAGCCTCACCGCAGGGCCGGGGCCTACGGAGGCATCGTGACCGGGCCCGGCGGCTTCATCCGTGCGCTCGCGGGACTGCCCCGTCCGGCGGCGGGGCGCCCACTCCTCTTCACCGGCGTCCACGTCCTCGACCCGGACCTTCTCGACCGGCTGCGGCCGGGACCGTCGGACACCGTGCGGGACCTCTACGCGCCGCTGGTGGCCGAGGGGCAGCGGCTGCTCGGCGTCCGCGTGAGCGGCGCGTGGTACGATTTCGGCAGCCCGTCGCTGTACCTCGCCTCCCAGCTCTCCATGATGTCGTCCGGGTTTCGGGGCGCGGGAGTCGCGCGGCTCGTCCACCCCGACGCCCGGATCCATCCTCGGGCGCGCGTCACCCGGTCCGTGGTCGGGGCCGGCACGGTCGTGGGCGAAGGGGCGGTCGTCTCGGGCAGCGTCCTCTGGGAAGGCGCGCAGGTGGGGCGCGGAGCCCGCGTGGGCGGGTCGATCGTCGCCACCGGCGCCCGCGTCGCCGAAGACGAGATCGTCGCGCGAGCGGTGGCGCTGCCCGCGCTTAAGGGAGCGAAGGAGCGGATGGCCCTCGCCGAGACCGGGAGGAAGCCGTGAAGAGCGAGCGCGAGCGGCGGGCGATCGTCCGCTCCGCCCGGCGGCGCGGCGGCCGGCGATCCGCGGAGCAGCTGCCCCCGCTCTCGCCGGCGACGCCCGACGTCGCCCCGGCCGCGGACTTTCCGGGCGGAGCGACCCCCGACCGCCGCGTCGCGCAGTACCTCGACGACCGCTTCGGCGCCCGGGACGTGAAGGTGTGGCCGCTCTCGGGCGACGCCTCCACGCGACGTTACTACCGCATCGCCGTCGACGGCGAGCTCTCGGTTCTCTCGCTCAACCCCGAGCCCTTCGACGCGGACCAGCTTCCTTTCGTGGTGATCCGGAACCTGATGGCGGGCTGGGGCCTGCCCGTCCCCGAGATCCGGGACATGGAAGGCTCGCTGGGCATCCTCCTCCTGGAAGACCTGGGGGACCTCACGCTGCAGGAGGCGCTCAAGGGGGCGGGGCCGGCGAAGAAGAAGGAGCTGTATCGGCAGGCCCTCGACCAGCTGGTGGCGCTGCAGCGAGAGGCGGCGCGCGCTCCGCAGCGCGCGGTCTGCTTCCAGGTCGCATTCGACTTCGAGAAGCTCTCGTGGGAGCTGCATTTCTTCTGGAAGCACTTCCTCGAGGCCTACCGGAGGTGCGACCTCTCGGTGGAGGACCGCGCGTCGATAGCGGACGGCTTCCATCGCCTGTCCGCCGAGATCGCGTCGTGGCCCCGCGTGCTGTGCCACCGCGACTTCCATGGCCGCAACCTCATGTCACACGAGGGGCGCCTGTGGTGGATCGACTTCCAGGACGCGCGCATGGGGCCCGTCACCTACGACCTCGCCTCGCTGCTGCGCGATTCCTACGTCGACCTCGACGAGGAGTTCGTGGCCGAGATGGCGGAGGAGTTCCGTCAGCGCGCCGTGCCCGGCGACACCCGCGACACCTTCCAGCGTCGCCTCGAGCTGATGTCGATCCAGCGAAACCTGAAGGCGCTCGGCACGTTCGGCTATCAGGGAGCGGTCAGGGGCAGCCGCGTGTACCTTCCCTACATCCCGCGCACGCTGGCCAACGCCCGGCGCAACCTCGCGCGCTACCCCGAGTTCTCCGGCCTCCGCCGCGCGCTCGCCCACCACCTCGAGGAGCTGCGATGAGCGAGGTCGTGCGCATCGCCGACTTCGGCCGCCACGTCGGACGGGAAGTGCGCGTGCAGGGCTGGCTCCACAACAAGCGCTCGAGCGGCAAGATCCAGTTCCTGATCGTCCGCGACGGCAGCGGCTTCGCCCAGGCCGTCGTGGCCCGCTCCGCGGTTCCGGAAGCGGACTGGACGGCGGCGGAGGGCGCGGGCCAGGAGTCGTCGCTGGAGCTGACGGGCAAGGTGAAGGAAGACAAGCGCGCGCCCGGCGGCTACGAGGTCGACGTCACCAGCCTCACCGTGGGGCAGGCGGTCCACGACTACCCGATCACGCCCAAGGAGCACGGCACCGCGTTCCTGATGGAGCACCGCCACCTGTGGCTCCGCTCGCCGCGCCAGCACGCGATCCTCCGCGTCCGGCACGCGGTGGTGAAGGCCGTCCGCGACTTCCTCGACGACGGCGGCTTCACCCTGGTGGACGCCCCGATCTTCACGCCGGCCGCCTGCGAGGGAACGACGACGCTCTTCGCCGTCCCCTATTTCGACGAAGGAACCGCCTACCTCACCCAGAGCGGGCAGCTCTACAGCGAGGCCACCGCCGCCGCCCATGGGAAGGTCTATTGCTTCGGGCCCACCTTCCGCGCCGAGAAGTCGAAGACCCGGCGCCACCTGACGGAGTTCTGGATGGTGGAGCCGGAGATGGCCTACGCGCGCCTCGACGACGCGATCACCCTCGCCGAGCAGCTCGTGTGCGCGGTGGTGGGGCGCGTGCTCGAGACGCGGCGGGAGGAGCTGAAGACGCTCGAGCGCGACCCCGCGAAGCTCGAGAACGTCCGGCCACCCTTCCCGCGGCTGCACTACGACGACGCGATCAAGCTCATCCAGTCCAAGGGATCGCAGACGCAGTGGGGGAGCGACTTCGGCGGGACCGACGAGACGATCGTCGCCGAGGCCCACGAGCGCCCCGTCGTCGTGCACCGCTTCCCGTCGGCGATCAAGGCGTTCTACATGGCGCCCGATCCCGACCGGCCCGAGCTGTCGCTCTCCGCCGACGTGCTGGCGCCCGAGGGCTACGGCGAGATCGTGGGCGGAGGCGAGCGCCTGGCCGACGGCGAGCTGCTGCTGAAGCGCATCCGCGAGCACGGCCTGCCCGAGGAAGACTTCCGCTGGTACCTCGACCTGCGCCGCTACGGCACCGTCCCCCACGCGGGCTTCGGCATGGGGATCGAGCGCGTCGTGACCTGGATCTGCGGCATCGAGCACCTGCGCGAGACGATCGCGTTCCCGCGGATGCTCTACCGCATCTACCCCTAGTGACCCGAGTGAAGATTCGCCATCCTACGGCAATTGATCCGCATCCAGCCACTGACCATCTTTGAAGACCTCGATCTTCATGACCGGATGGACCTCCCAGAGGGTGGAGCGCAGCTTTCCCAGGTGTCCTCTGTGTTCCGGATCGAGCATCGCCCACCCGCTGACACGAACCGGGGAGGCCGAGCCGACCCAAGGTGCCAGCCCGGTGGGGCTCCACCTGGGATGAGTCTGCCGGACGCGAGGTGTCGTCTCGACGACGATTGAAGTCGCTTCCGCATCTCCCGGCCGCTCCAGCAGCGGCATGTGCCAGTCCACTTCCTCCCCGTTCGTGAAGTGACAGTTGGTCGATTCGCCACTGCCCTTGTCTTCGACCCTGATCGCGGCCAGGTAGCCCACGACGGAGACCGCGACCCCGTCGTAGGGCTGGATGACCGCGAGTTGCGGGGGCGTCCACTGCATCAGGGAGCGGGCCGCGTTCGGATAGGGCAGCGACTGGAGCGCCTTCCACAGGATCTCGTGATAGGAGGCCGGTACATCCGTTCTGTTCTTCCGGGTGTTGGTGACGGCATCACCGCCATCCCCTGTCGGGCCACAGGCGCCGTCCAGGCCCTCGAATTGAGTACGGTTGGGTTGCGGCTTGTCCCAGTTGGTGGGAATGCTGGAGGAGACCCCGGCGACCGTTTCCCCTCCGGGCGCGGCGGGAGCACCGGGTTCGGGCGAGACACTCGGGGGAGTCACCGTGGGACTCTCGGGCACGATCTGCAAGCTGCGACCGTAGATCCATCCTTCCTGTCCGTCGACGGTGCGCACCTGGTAGTAGCCGCGCGTCGGACTGAGGCTGATCAGCTCCACCTCGTCGGGCGGCGCCAGGATGGAAAGGGGAGGATGCGTGGCCGACGGATCGCCTCGCAGGCTGGCCTTGTGCTTCAGCATCGCGTCGGCTCCGAAGGAAGATGTGGCGAGCAGAGGACACAACAGGAGCGCGGTGAGACGTGTCATGGTGGGCACGCGACAGGCAGGAACCGTGCCTTCCCCGTGACGACGGTAAGCTGCTGAAGATACGGCATCGGGCTGCCGGAGAGAGCCGCGCGGGAAGGGTCAGCCGAAAGTGGCGGTGAAACAGACTTTCATGAGATCCTCCCGCAGCTTGATCGTCGCCGTTGTCGTGTTCGGGCTGGTCGCGGGCTTCGCCAACGCCCAGGAGCGGCGCGACGTCCCGACGTTCCCGTCGCGGACGGAGCTGGTCACGGTGGATGCGGTCGTGCTCGACGACCGGGGACGACCGGTCCGCGGCCTCACCGCAGAGGACTTTGCTCTCTCCGAGGACGGCAAGCCGCAGGCGATCGTCAGCTTCGAGGCCTTCGACCTGGGGGCGGGGGCGGAGCCCGCGGCGGCGAACGTGGCCCCCGGGCCCGTCGCCACCAACGTGGGTCCGGCACGGCCGGGAGCCAGCTCGTTCGTCCTGCTCGTGGACGACATGAGCCTGGCGCCTTCACGCCAGGAAACGGTGCGGACGACGCTCACGCGATTCCTCACCGAGGGTGTGCGCGGCGGCGACGAGCTGATCTTCGCGACGACGAGCGGCGACGCCTGGTGGACGGCACGGATGCCGGAGGGGCGCGAGGACCTTCTGGCCGTCATCGCTCGCGTGCGCGGGCGAAACCTGACGGACAACGGAAAGGACGCGGTGAGCGAGTGGGAGGCCTTCCGCATCAGCCATTTTGAGGGAAGGGGGGATACCGACAGTGACACGACCGGAGCCGGGGGGTATGCGCCGCCACAACCGGGCCAGCCCCCGCCGGCCATCGCCGGATCGAGCATGACCCTGCGGGTCGTGGACCGCTACTACCAGCGCCGGGTCTGCATTCCCGACCGGTTGCCCGACAACTCCCCGGTCACGCCGGTGTCTCTGTGCCGCGGCATGGTGGTCGCGCGGGCCGAGCAGGTCGACGCGCGCCGCCGCAACCGCACGCGTGACACGCTCGCCGCCGTCGACCGCGCGGTGTTCACGCTGACCGGCCTCCGCGGGCGAAAGGCGCTGCTGCTCCTCACCGAGGGGTTTCTCAACGACCCGGACCTGGACCTGGCCCAACAAGTCGCCGGCCGTTGCCGCGAGGCCAACATCGCGGTCTACTCCCTCGACGTGCGCGGGCTCATGACCGGTCTGGCCGCTGCGGATGCCGCCGGTACGCCGAACACCGCGGAGCTGGGTGCGATGCAGGTCGAGCAGACCGACGCGGAGGCCGCGGGCAGTGACGGCCTCGCCGAGGACACCGGCGGCTTCGCGGTGCGCAACACGAACGACCTCGGCGGCGGCGCGGCCCGCGTCGCCGAAGAATCGCGCGTCTACTACCTGCTCGGCTACGCGCCGCCCGAGGGCAAGGGCCCGCGCGACTGGCGCAAGCTGCAGGTGAAGGTCGCCCGTCCCGGCCTCAAGGTGCGGGCGCGGAAGGGGTACACGCTGCGGACCACCGCCGAGATCGTGGCCGCGGCGGAGGCCCGTCTGGCCTCGGAGCGCCGGCCCTCGGCGCCCCTCGTCCCCGCGGACGTCGCCCGCGCGCTTGCCAGCGTCCGGGAGACCGACGCCATCCCGCTCCGCGCGATGGCCTTTACCTTCGAGGGACGGCCGACCGGCGCGGTGCGGACCCTCATCGCGGTCGAGGCCGACATGCGGAGCCTGGCGAATCTGGGTGGCGAGGATCGCCCCCGCACGGTCGTGACGCTGAGCATCGCCGCTGCGCATCGTGACTCGGGCCGGGTGCAGCGCCTCGACCAGCGGATCGAGGTCGAGGCCTCCGCGCGGGCGGGGACGACCCGGGCCTCGGCGGCCTGGGACGAGGGCTGGCTCGTGCTCAGCCGCGACTTCGAGCTGCTTCCGGGCGTGACCCAGGCTCGCGTCGTGATGCGCGACGAGTTCCTGGGGCGGCTCGGGGCGCTCACCCTGCGGTTCGTGGTGCCGCCCGCGGCCGGCCTTCGGCTCTCGACGCCGGTGATCACCAACCGGTTGTCGCCGGCGAGAGAGGGTCTTCCGTCCCGGCCCGTGCTCGTCGCTCATCGTGAGTTCTCCTCCGGGGATCGCCTCTATTGCCAGTTCGAGGTCCTCGGGGCGGCCTCGAGTGGAGGCGCGGGGCCCCAGGTGCAGGCATCGTACGAGCTACGCCGCCGCGAAGGCGATGTCGTGGGTCGGAGTGAGCCGAGTCTCGTCGCCCCGAGCGCGGACGGCCGGCTCCTGCGTCTGCTGGCGTTGCCCCTCGACGGAATCGCGCAGGGCGACTACGAGCTGGTGCTACGCGTCGAGGACAAGGCCACCGGGCAGACACGGGAACGGATCGAGCCGCTGCGGATCACGCGCCGCGCCGGCTGACCGGATGCTCGTCGCGTACGTCTCCGGTCACGGCTACGGGCACGCCACGCGCGTGGGCGAGGTGCTGCGGGCGGTCCGGGAGCAGGCGCCGGACCTGCCGCTCGCCGTCGTCACCGCGGCTCCGGAGAAGCTCTTCCGAGACGCGGTGCCGGGCCCCTTCGTCTTCCGGGCGCTCGAGTGCGACGTCGGCCTCGCCCAGAAGGGGCCTCTCGTCATCGACGAAGAGGGCACCGCGCGGCGGTGGCGCGATTTCGCGGCGGTTCGCGCGGCGCGAGCGGCGGATGAAGCGCGCTGGCTGCGCGGCGTCGGGGCCCGCGTCGTCCTCGGCGACGTCCCGCCGCTCGCCTTCGAGGCGGCCGCGGAAGCCCACGTGCCCGCAGTCGGCCTCGCGAATTTCTCCTGGGACTGGATCTACCGCCACCTGGCGCCCCACCAGCCGGCGCTCCGCGAGGCCGCCGACGCGGCCACGGCCGCTTACGGCACGGCGGCCCTGCTGCTCGAGCTGCCCTTCGCCGGTGACCTGTCTGCTTTCCCGCGGCGCGAGGCGATCCCTCTCGTGGCCCGCCGCCCTCGGATGAGCCGCATGGATGCGCGACGCCGACTCGGTCTTCCGGAGGCCGGGCCCTGCGTGCTCGTTTCCTTCGGAGGCATCGGCATGCCCGCCGTCACCCCCGACGTGCTCGCGGACCTCGCTCCCGTCCGCTTCCTGGTCGACGCGCCCGAGGGTTCGTGGCCCCCCAACGTCGCCGCCCTGGACGCGGCGCGCCGCGACGCGCTGGGGATGGGATACCAGGACCTGGTCGGGGCCGCGGACGCCGTCGTGACCAAGCCCGGCTACGGGATCGTCAGCGACGCCATCGCGGCGGGAACACGCATCGTCTATACGGAGCGGGGCGACTTCCCCGAGTACCCGATCCTCGTCGCGGAGATGCCGCGCTACGTGCCGTGCGCGCACGTCGGCAACGACGACCTGCTCGCGGGGCGCTGGCGGGCGGCGATCGAGAGCGTGCTCGCGCGCCCGGTGCCGCCCCCGCCGGACCTGCGCGGGGCGGAAGCCGCGGCCCGCCGGCTGTTGGGGATGGCCGGGGCGTGAAAACAGAACGGGGCGCCGGCCGCATGGCCGCGCGCCCCGTTGGCTACGGAGCCGGTGGGCTTACTTGGAGCTGGGCTTCTTCGCCTTCGCGGTGGTCTTGGCCGGAGCCGCGCTCGAGGCGGCGGCCTTCTCGACCTTGATACCGGAGACGTACTGGTGCTCGCCCTTCTCGTTGTCCACGCAGGTCAGGGCGACCTTCTCGCCGGCCTTCAGCGAGCTGAGACGCGCAGCGGCCTTGCCGTGCACGGGTACGGTCTTGTCCTCGCCGGAGACCTTGACGGTGATCGTCTTGGCCTTGGCGTCGGCGGAAACGACCTCGCCCTCGACGACGTGGGTCTTGGAGGCCGCCTTCGCGGGAGCGGCAGTCTTCTCCGAGGCCTTGGCGGCCGGCTTCGTGTCGGCAGCCTGCGCGACGGCGACGCCCGCCACGAGGACCAGGGCCAGGGGCAGCAGGAACTTCTTCATGTGCGGTTTTTCTCCTTGATTAGCGGAAGCCATCACTGAACACCACTGACGTATGAGCAACGGCAATGCCAGGATGGGCGATCGGCCGGGATCCTCGTAACCTGCGTCGATCGAATGGAATCGATCCATCTTCAATGGAATCCATGCCGGACGGGCCGCACCAAATGGTGCAGTGGCGCACGGTTTGGTACGAACTGACCGCGGCTCAGAGGCCGATCCACTCCAGGCCGCCCATCGCGTACTTCTTGATGTCGGCCTCGTACTTGCGGAAGAGGGCGATGTTCCCCGGAGGAACGTCGGTCTGCGGGGAGGACGGGCTGGACGAGGCTCCGGGCGCCGGCGTCCCGGCGGACCGGGCGGCCTCGGAAGCCCACATGGATTTGTAGATCTGCTCGACGAGGAACCGGTACTCGTCCTCGCTCATCCCGAGATCGGCCAGCGCCTGGGCCTGGGCGAGGCGCAACTCGTTGATGAGCGCGAAGCCCTTGCGGACGTCGCCGAAGTCGCCCTGCTTCTTCTTGCCCATCTCGTCGAGCTCTTCCTTGTGCCTCTCGTACACGGCGTACACGCGTTTGCGGACCTCGAGGAACTTCTGCAGGCGGTCCTCGGAGATCGCTCCGTCCGCGGGTGGAGTGAAGCGGTTGGCGTTGGCCTTGCGCTGCAGCTCCTGGATCCGGTTCTGCTCGCCCGTGAACTCTTCCGCTTTGCCCTTCGCCCAGAACGCCAGGCCGCCGAGGGCGACGACGGTCACGATGCCGGCCAGGAGAACGGCGATGCCGCACCCGATCGCGATCTTTCCGCCGGTTCCCAAATGACCTCCTTGTGCGGGGGGAGGCGGAACGATATCATGGTCGTTCGGAGGAGGCGCGATGGAACCCACCTGGCACGACGGTCTCAGCCGCACGGCGCTCGTGGAGCTGGTGGAGGGCCTTCTCCTGGCCATGGACAAGTCCGTCCCGCGCCTGGACGCCATCGCCCATCACCTCTCGCTCATCGCCCAGCAGGGGGAGGAGTTCGAGGTCCTCGGCGGCGTCAGCGAGCAGGTGGCCGACCTCGCCGACGAGCTCTACGCCGCCAGCGACCGCGACAAGCTGCGCGAGTGGGGCAACGACATCGACGCCCCCGACAAGGCGCATTGAGCGACACCCCGCGCCTCCGCTTCGGTCTCGTCTCCCTGGGGTGTCCGAAGAACCTCGTCGACGGCGAGGTCATGCTCGGGCACCTGACGCGGCGCGGGCACCGGCTCGTCGCCGACGCCAAGGAGGCGGACGTCATCGTCGTCAACACGTGCGCGTTCATCGACCGGGCGAAGCAGGAGTCGATCGACGCCATCCTCGAGATGGCGCGGGAGAAGGAGACCGGCAACGCGCGGCGCCTCGTCGTCACCGGCTGCCTCGCCCAGCGCTACGACGAGGAGCTGCGCCGGGAGATCCCCGAGATCGACGCCACCCTGGGCACGGGCCAGGTCGACGACGTGCTGCGGGCGGTCGAGGGCGAGGCCACCGTCACCGACGCGGCCGTTCGCCGGCCGGAATGGATCTACGACCACACCTCGCCGCGCGTCCTGACGACTCCCGCGCACCTGGCGTACGTCAAGATCAGCGAGGGCTGCGATTACACGTGCAGCTTCTGCATCATCCCCACGCTGCGCGGCCTTCACCGGAGCCGTTTAGTCGACGACGTGGTGGCGGAGGCGCGGGCGCTGGCCGCCCGGGGCGTGAAGGAGATCATCCTCGTCGCCCAGGACTCGACTCGCTACGGCCTCGACCTCGGCCTCCGGGACGGGCTCGCCGTCCTCCTGCGGCGCCTCGGCCGCGTCGACGGCATCCGCTGGATCCGCGTCATGTACGCCTATCCCGCGACGGTCACCGACACCGTCCTCGACGCGATCGCCTCCGAGGACAAGGTCGTCAAGTACGTCGACATGCCCCTCCAGCATGCCTCGGAGCCGGTGCTGAAGCGCATGAAGCGGCCCACCGGGCGCGGCAACCTGCTGGGCATGGTCGAGCGCGTGCGCGCGCGCGTGCCGGGGGTGGCCTTCCGGACGTCCTTCATCGTCGGCTTCCCGGGCGAGACGGAATCGGACTTCCAGGAGCTGCTGGCGTTCACGGAGGCGGCGGAGTTCGACAACGTAGGGGTCTTCACGTTCTCCGACGAAGAGGGGACGGCGTCATTCGACCTGCCCGATCGTGTCGCGCCGCCGGTGAAGGAAGCGCGCCGCCGCCGGCTGCTCGCCCTGCAGAAGCGCATCTCCGCCCGCCGCAATCGGCGTCTGGTCGGAGGGCGCGTCGAGGTGCTCGTCGAGGGCACTCATCCCGACAGCGACCTGCTCCTGCGCGGGCGGATCGCCGCCCAGGCCCCCGAGATCGACGGCGCGGTGATCATCAACGACGGCACCGCCGATCCGGGCTCGTTCGTGACGTGCGAGGTCACGGAAGCGCACCCCTACGACCTCGTCGCGCGGATCGTCCCCACGTAGACGGCCGTCCGCTTACGGCCGGTGAGCCGGCTCGTCCGAATCCGAAGGCGTGCGCGGATCGGGCACGAACCCCAGCGCCACCGCGACCACCGGTTCCGGCACTCCGGTGAAGTGGCGGATCTCCACCGTGCGGCACAGCCACCCGCCGGGCACCTTCACCCTCCAGAGGCTGACCCGGGCCGCCCGACGTCCGCCGGGAGGCGACTCGATCACCGCCTCCCAGTCCTCGCCCCAGCCCTCGGCCGCCAGGGCCTTGCGTTGGCTGCTCGTGACGTTCATTCGACCACCCCCACCTTGTCGCTCCTTACGATACGATATGCCCCTTCGGTTCAGCCAGACAGCGCACCCTTGGAGGAGCTTGCCATGCGCCACCTGCTCGCTTCCGTGCCGTTGACGCTTCTGCTGGGATCGGCGGCGGTTCCGCCGGCGGAGGCCACGCTCCCTTGCGAGGGCCTGGTGCAGCTCTCGTTGGCGAAGGCGAAGGTCACCTCCGCGCAAACGGTAGCCGCCGGCACGTTCACGGTACCGGCCAACCTGACTCCGTGGATGGCCGGTGACCCCGCCGCGTACAAGGCCCTGCCCGCGTTCTGCCGGGTGTCGGCGCAAGCCGCGCCCAGCGCCGATTCGGACATCAAGATCGAGGTCTGGATGCCGGTCAGCGGCTGGAACGGCCGGTTCCGGGCCCACGGCAACGGAGGCTTCGCGGGAGAGATCGACTATCGCCTCCTGGGAGACGCGGCCGGCCGCGGCTACGCCACGGCCGCCACCGACACCGGCCATTCCGCGTCCGGAATCGACGCGCGATGGGCGCTCGGGCACCCGGAAAAGGTGATCGATTTCGGCTACCGCGCGATCCACGAGATGACGCAGGTCGCCAAGG
>Ga0070699_100001474_pt1 | contig 21534 bp, 20 predicted proteins | sample KBSK1503metaG_FD_65473 | JGI IMG/M metagenome (GOLD analysis project Ga0070699, IMG submission 65473) | Corn, switchgrass and miscanthus rhizosphere microbial communities from Kellogg Biological Station, Michigan, USA - KBS K1-50-3 metaG | ecosystem: Host-associated > Plants > Roots >...
CTTCGAACATGTAATGGGTGGTCAACAGAATGGTCTTCTTTTCGGATTGCAAACTGAGAATCACCTGACGGAAATCGCGCGCACCGACGGGGTCAAGCCCTAGTGTAGGTTCGTCAAGAAATAAAACATCAGGGTTATGCAGAAGAGTCCGCGCAACATGCAGGCGCTGCTTCATGCCACGAGAATAGCCCTGCACTTTTTCGTCACCGCGTCCATTCAAACCGACCATTTCAAGCAGGTAGGGAATCCGCTTTTTGGTGATCTCATAATCCACGCCGTAGAGACTCGCGAAGTAGCGCAAGTTGTCAATGCCAGAGAGACGCCAATACAGGCCACGTTCACCGCCGAAGATGAATCCGATTCGTTTGCGCACTTCGTCTGCCCCGGTGACAACATCAAATCCTTTAACAGAAGCAGCTCCACGCGTTGGAATGAGAAGCGTGGTCAACATCTTGACAGTGGTCGTTTTGCCCGCGCCATTGGGTCCAAGGAGTCCGAATAGCTCACCTTCCTGAATCTCGAAAGAGACATCATCCACCGCCACCACTTCCCGCGTGGTACGTTTGATCACACCAATTTGTGACGAGAAAACCCGCCTGAGGTATGAGACTTCGATTGCATTCACCATAGTGCTGTGCATGATTTTCCTTTGGGTTGGGAATAGAACAATTGTACACGAAATTAAATAAACAGCCCGAAATCCAGTAACAGGATTTCGGGCCATTTTAGTTTTGGAGGAGTATGTTGTTCTACGCAGGTACGGCTACTTCGCGCATGGCTTCCTGCATCACGCCAGCGAGCAGCAAGTAGGCTTCGGTCCAGGCGGATTTCAACTCGGCGGTAAAGGCAGGGCCAAAAGCCTGTTCGAGCGTCCAGAGCAGGGCTTCACCCACGATCGCAAACTGGTCAAATTCCACACCATAGCCAGCATGGCGTTTGCCCAGGGCACGAACTGCAGGAATGATCTTATCGAGGTCATTCAAGCTGCCTACCGCCAGCCCGAGGGTGCTCATCAGCATGGCACCTTGTTTTGTCATGTCACTTTTGAACATGTGGCGGGTTTGCGGGGCGACTTCAAACAGGCGAGTATAAAAAATACTGGCGGCCTGGTCTGCAATGGGCTTGACCTGCTCGAATGAGTCCTGTACTAATTTGATTTCTTCTGAGTTCATGGTGGCTCTCCTTTTGCCGAATCGGTTCGTTTGTTTCTGATGGCTACAGTGTATCGAAATGCGTGTTGACAATGTTGACAATTGTTGACAAAAGGTGTTGACAAAATTGCAGGCAAACAGGCGGCTCAATCAAAAATTGTCTAAAAACCTATATTTTGCAGAAAGCTACACGCAGTTTTATATGCAGTTAAAGGCTAATCTCTACTTATGACTCTCTTCACCTCGCGAAGAATATTGGGAGGAGGTGAGGGAGCGGTTTCCAGCGACCAAAAGGTCTTGGAAGAGTCTTTTCGAGATGCTTCGGGGCAAAGAACGCCCCTCAGCACGACATAACCCTAAGACTTAGCACAGATTTCAAATGGACTTTGTGAGGCTGCAATATTTTACTCAGGGCGACGATGGTTCGGTTGAAAGACATTGATCAATAACGCGACGTAGACGACGACGAAATGTACAAGACCGAAAATAGTAATCACTGGGGTTCTCCTTTTTAGAACTGATACGTTTGATCTGATATTGAGTATTCTACAAGTCCGGGTGTTGACAATGTTGACATTTGTTGCCGAAAGGTGTTGACAATCGCTATGTCAATATCTGTCAACAGAATCAAAAAGCGGACGAGCAACTCGTCCGCTTTTTCGCATGCCTGTAGGCTGACTAAATCCCAGCGTTGTTTAGGGCAGTGAGAAGCGATGATAAGGTTGTGGTAAGCCGGGGATATGTATCTTCGAAGTGATCGATGCTATCTTGTAAACGCTCGAGCAAAGAGTCATCTGCTTCGTCAACGTCGGAGCTGTTCAGCAAACTTTGAATATCAGCGTTAAGGCTGCGTAGCAGCTCGCGCCCCTTTTCGTCCATGGCCCGCGTATTGGCCATTTCCTTACGAAGTTGTTCAAGCAGTTCACTGATTTTATCGGTCATAGGTGCCTCTCTTTCTAGTGGTTGAAATTGAGGATATACCTCCATTGTACGACCGGCAGGCCCGCGCCGCAAGTGGATTTTTCGGGTGTAGAATCCCAAAATAGCTGTCGATTTGGCTCCTGCTCGAACGTCTTCTTTATAGAAACCAACATACAAAGGAGAAATCTCATGTCACAGTTCATGCTTTTCATACGCAATGGAGAGGAATCCAGCGGGCAGCTTTCCCCTGAGCAAATTCAGCAGGCGATTCAACGCTTTAGCGAATGGGCAAAACGATTGCGGGAACAGGGCAAACTCCTAGCCGCAGAAAAACTCAAGGACAACACAGGCTTGCTATTGAGCAGGCGTAACGGGCAGGTCGTGGTGGACGGTCCGTTTGCAGAGACGAAGGAAACGATTGGTGGGTATTTCATTGTCGAGGTTGAGAATCTCGATGAGGCCATCGAAATCACAAAGGAATGCCCGGGACTCAGTCACGGTGGGATCGTTGAGTTGAGGGAGATTGAAGGTTAATCCTATTATTCCCGCCCCCTCCCCTCCTCATAGTGAGAGAGGAAAGTCTGTTCCAGAATTAGTGGATCATCTGTTCCGTCACAAGGCAGGGCAGATGATCTCTGCACTTACGCATTATTTTGGGATGCAGAATTTGGAATTAGTAGAGGACATCGTTCAAGAGTCGCTGATCAAGGCGTTGCAACAGTGGCCGTATCGCGGCATCCCTGAAAACCCCGGGGGTTGGCTCTGGCAAACAGCGAAGAATCATGCGCTGGATGTGTTACGCCGTGAGGCGCGCTTTCAAAAAAGACTTCAGGGAGAGATCAGGTTGATCGAGATGGAGCAGGTCATGGCTGGGAGTGAAGCGTCTGAATATCCATTTGAGGATGACCAGTTGAGCATGATGTTTATGGGCTGTCACCCGGCGTTATCGCGCGACGTCCAGATTGCGTTTGTACTTAATACAGTGAGCGGATTCAGCGCGGCTGAGATTGCGCGAGCATTTCTCGTCCCCGAAGCGACGATGGCCCAAAGATTGGTACGGGCAAAAAATAAATTGCGAACTCTGGGCCCGCGGTTTGAAATCCCAGAGGAAGCCGAACTCGCCGAACGACTCGATGCGGTATTGGATGTTTTATATTTGTTATTTAACGAGGGCTATGATGCACATATAGGCGAGACATTGGTGCGTGAGGAAATCTGCCTGGAAGCGATCTACCTGTGCAAATTGGCCGCAAAACATGTAGAAGGCAGATTACCACATGTACAGGCATTATTAGCGCTGATGCTATTACAAGGCTCGCGCCTGAAGGCAAGAACAGATCTGGAAGGTGATTTGGTTTTGTTACGTGATCAAGATCGTTCAGCGTGGGATGCGGGAATGATTCAGGAAGGGCTGTATTATCTTGGGCTTTCAGCCGAGGGCTCTGAATTAAGTAGCTACCATTTGGAGGCTGGCATCGCGGCAAAACATGCCGTGGCAGAAAATTATGAGCAAACTGATTGGGCCGGAATTCTGAATGATTATGAGGCTCTGCTTGAGATAGCGCCTTCGCTAGTGGTGCATTTGAATCACACCGTGGCGCTCGCCATGGTGCACGGATCTCAAGCTGGCTTGCACAAGTTGATGAAGTTGAAGGATGAACCCTCACTGCGAACGTATCATTTGCTGCCTGCCACTTTTGGGGAGTTATATGAACGAAGCGGAAAGTTGGAACAGGCTGAACAAAGTTATCGTGAGGCGCTTACTTTGACGGAGAATGAAGCAGAACAGAGATTTCTGCAGAAAAAGTTGCACGCGATACAATTTGCCATAACCCAACGCAGTTAAACAAACCGCTCCTTCATATGAAGGACGGATTTGTTTTTATTTGGAGCTTATTTCAGTCCAAGAATTGGTCGAGCCAATCAAGGACAATGGGCAGATCAACACGATGGTTCAAGGAAGTTATGCGGCCACAAATTTGATTGAATCGTCCGAGGCGATAGCCGCCCGTATGCACTGCAATAACTGTGGTGCTGGTGCTGCTGGAATAAATACCGGAGCCCGAATCACCACCACAACCCGCGCCTTTGTTAGGAGAAGGGGCATCGCCCAGAATTAACCAAAGTGGATATTGTGTGCCAACAGAACCATTACTTGGGTTGTAACGCTGAGTGGAAACTTTACGGATAAATGAGAAGTTTCCTATTGGAAAACCGCCGCCTACCGCGACGCCATCCTGACCATAACCAACATCGTTAAAACGGACATTGGTCTGCCCTGTGGCGCCAAGCAGTTCATCTACCAAACCTTCTTCCGGTAAAGTAGCGGGCGTAATGCCCTGAACTGCTTCATCCAAAAACGCTACACCATAATCTGCCGTGAAAGGCCAGGCATCACCATCATAATCTGGGTGCGTTGCCCAATCATGAGCCAGGTACCAGGTACCGCCTGTAATCTCCCAGGTTGCAGTATTCACAGCGGCTTCTGGGTCAAAGGTGACCCAAACTTCGGTAATACCATTGGCAGGGTCAGACCAGGCATCGGTGCAGTGTCCTGCCGTTAGAACGACATCTTCGTCAATCAATGTCCCTGAACAAAAGGTCACACCTGGGACAAGCAATAACGCTCCATACGGATGACCATTCCTATCGGGTTGCCCCCCAGTGATTGCACCTGCCGGGATCACTAGCACGAACGCCAGCACGATTACCATTACAAGTGTATATATTCTCCTGCGCATGTTCAAAATCCTTTCGGGAAATGAATTTGGTTTCCTGCTCTCAACATTTTCATTATAGGATTTGGATTTTTAAGATGACAGTCCCACAGAACTATCTTAAATGCCTGCACGGGATGGGTTTTACCAGTTCCACCGTTTGGATTTAGAACGCAAGGTAACTAATAAATGAATCCATATTTTTCCTGCCCTTGACAAAGTTATTCAGTCGTCGTAAAATGCAACCGGTTGCATAGAACAAGGCTTTTGGATGAGCAAAAACAAGGTTAAAACGATTGCAGATATCGCCAAGCTGGCTGGAGTTTCCAAGTCCACTGTTTCCAGGGCGTTAAATGACAGTCCGCTGATCGGTGAAGAAACCAAAGCCAGGATCCGATCCCTTGCGCGGGAACACAATTTCCAGATCAATGCCCCTGCCCGACGGTTGAGCATGCGGGAAAGCCGCACAATCGCTTTCGTGACCCATGCCTACCACAAGGAATTCTCGGTTGCCGATTTGTTTGGGTTGGAGATCATGGGCGGCATCTCCAACGGGCTTGCCAGACAAGGGTACGATATGCTCGTCATCCATGTGGATCCACAGGATACAAAATGGGCTCATCAATATTTCGAGACTGGTCGGGTGGACGGCTTTATCTTGATGACCTCATCTCGCAAGCAATATCATGTGAAAGCCCTCATTGAACTCGGTGCGCCTTTCATCATTTGGGGTGTCCCCCAACCCAACGACACCTATTGTTCGGTGACTGGCGACAATTTCAACGGCGGTAAGCTGGCTACGGAGCACTTAATCCGCCTTGGCCGGCAAATGATCGGCTTCATCGGTGGCCCTGATTATGAAATGGAAGTACAACATCGTCTCAACGGCTATAAGACAGCTTTGCAAGATGCTGGCATGGAAGAGAATTCCAAGCTGATCGAATATGGGAATTTTTCCAACACATCGGGAGCTGAAGCCATGGAACGACTCATAAAGAACTCGCCAAATATCGACGCGGTCTTTGTCAACAGTGACCTAATGGCCATTGCCGCGATGGATATCATCCGTAATAACGGCAGACGCGTTCCCGAAGATATTGCTGTTGTGGGTTACGATGACCTCTCCATCGCTGAGCATAGCAATCCGCCTCTGACGACCGTTCGTCAGAACATTCCACTGGCAGGAAAATTGCTTGCACAAAATCTAATCCAGTTTCTGCAATCACATATCGTGACCAATGTGTCCATCCCTGTGGAATTGATCGTCAGAAAATCAGCCTGAGTTTCACGTCTTTTTTTAGGCAGTAATGCAACCGATTGCATAAAGTCTTATTCATATCACGAAAGGAAAATCCAATGAATCTGTATCCCTCTATAACCACTCTTCGTAGTTTTCTCGCCTATAAATTTTCAGTCTTGCGGATGAAAGCCTTACGCGCTTCACTCTGGGCTAAATTGACCGGGACAGAATCCACGCTCGTCCTCTTTCCCAAACATGACCCACGCCTCTCCCTTAGCCGGAAACTGCTTGGCCCCAAAACCATTCACGTGGACCAAATCGTTGGCACACTCAATCGGGAAAGCGATTTCGATCAGCACTTCCGTCCACTCAAGAAACATACATTACAACGCTGGATAAATGCATATCTCATGAACGAACAGGATGGCTGGGCTCCCATCACAGTTCACAAAGTGGATGGACACTACTTCGTTGAAGATGGTCATCATCGTGTTTCAGTGGCGCGTTATATCGGCATGGATTTTATTGAGGCCAAAGTTTGGGAATATTCCACCCAAGCCAAACCTGCAAATGTACGTCAACTTGTAAAATGTACGGAGAAAAGTTCCACTAAATCGTATACGACAGCTAAAACATAGCAAGTTTCGAGTTTTCCCCTCTTCCAAGCTGCCCCGAACCTGGTGAATTCGGGGCAGCGCATTTAATAAAGAATTTCCTTGTTTGCCTGCTCGACCTCGTCATAAATTTTTTTGACTTCCTCTTTCATCTCAGCAGAGACGCCAGCCGTCTGTGGAATAAACTTGACCATATCACGCGCCTGACGCAGCAAATCCTTGACCTGGGCAATATACGAGAAGTCTGATTTGCCGAGTCCGGCTTCAGGGACAGGTAAATCACGGGCTTGTTGAATCAGGTTGCGGGCACGCGTGAGGCGTTCTGCGGCAGGAACTAGTTTAGCCATAATTTTCCTTATCTCAAGTCAGTGGGTACATATCAACATCCAGAGATTGTGTTATATTGATTATACAATTCGAATGAATAATTGGAGACAAACAGAAACCAATGATCGTGGCATTATTCGATAGTGATGGCACATTGTATTCCAATCAATTCGGGCGCGGCATGATGAAGTACGCCAACACTCATGATCGAAAACTTCCTTCGGCACTGTATTATGCCTCCCTCATCCCTGAAGTTTTGTTGAATAAAGTGAAGTTGGGCAATCCTGAAAGGTTTCAACGCGCCCGCATCGAGAGGATGTTGTGGCTCATAAAAGGATATAGCCTGCAGGAGGCAACAGATGCCTTCGCGTGGGTAATCGATGAATATTTGATGGCTGGGCGGCGCACAAACGTAATTGAGCGCGTTCAAAAGCATCAAGTGCAGGAGCATAAAGTAGTGATCGTTTCTGGGATGTTCGCACCGGCACTGGAAGTGCTATGCAAGAGGCTCGGGGTAAAGCATTTTATTGGCACTCAGCTTGAAGTGAGAGGGAATCGCTATACCGGTCAGATCATCCCGCCGGTCATTAAAGGAAAAGATAAGGCCGAAAAAACGCACGCGTACCTGGCATCCAAAGGCTGGAAGGTGTATTGGAAGGATAGTTATGCCTACGGCGATTCGTTCACTGACCGGGATATGTTGGAATTGGTTGGACATGCTGTCGCGGTATACCCGGATAAAAAATTAAATCAGTTAGCCCAGGAGTGTGGCTGGGAAGTGCTGGGGACGCAAAAAGAGTGAAGATTTAAACTAATTTCAATAGCAAGCTGGGCTGGATTGTGACTAAGACACCAAGGAATCAAGCAGTTAACGTAATTGTGATGGATGATACCTGTAGCCGATGGTATCATCTCTTTTATTAATGGTGTCTATATGATTCGCAATTTTCTTTCGAGGATGAGCCTACTAACCCGCTTCACTTTCCTTTCCCTACTCGTCACATTGGTGATCGCAGGGGTTCTGGCATGGCGTCTCGAATCCATCCTGGAAAGCGACATATTATCGGATGTGGCCAGTGATACGGCAGAACAGGCAGCCAACATCCTGAATATGAACCTGACCGCCGCAGATCTGAATGGCCCTCTGCAAGGACAGCGCTATAACGAAGTCAATTCCCTGATTCAGGGTACGCTGCTTAGCTCGAATATTGTACGTATCAAAATCTGGAACCGTAATGGACAGCTGGTCTATTCAGATGACCAGGAAATAGTGGGTCGAACTTTTCCAATTTCTGGGGAACTTGAAGAGGCGTTCGAAGGGCAAGTTGCCACGGAAATTTCCTCTCTGGATAGTGATGAAAACATTAGCGAACGAGGAGAATATGACCAGCTTTTTGAGGTCTATGTTCCGTTGCAACCCGCTGGTTCACAAGATATTTTGGGGGTCTATGAGGTCTATTATGACCTCGCCAGCTTACAGCCGCGCCTGATCCGCATACGTTCCATTGTATGGGGTGGAGTTGGCATTGGTTTCCTGATGCTTTATGCAATGCTGTTCTTTTTGATTCGCAATGCCTCCCGTGATTTGATCCAGAGAAGTCTGGATAATCAACACCTTTTGATCGCCGAGCATGAACAACGGGAGCTATCCGAAACCCTGGAACGTGTCAGCCGGGCGTTGGGCGAAATTCTGGATCTAAGGAGCCTGCTTGACCTGATCTGCCGCGAAAGCGTGGAATTATTCAAGACCCAATCGGCTTTTCTCTGGTTATTGGAAGGTGGCGAATTGGTTGGGTTCGCCGCCTATGGATCTGGTTCTGAGAAATTTATCGGGATGAGGTTCCCGATCTATGATCCACAACTGCTGGGTGCCCGCGTGGCGCGAGAACGCAAGCCTCTGCTTGTCAACGATGCGCCCAGCTCAACCATCGGGGATCAAACTATGATCGAACGCTTCAGTGTCAAATCCATGATGGGCATTCCCTTGCTCAAGGGAGAGCGAATTTTGGGCGCCCTTATGATTATGGACTCAGAAAACCTCCAGCGTTTCACAGAAGATGATCTAAAAACCGCCACTGTATTTGGGAGTCATGCCGCGCTTGCTGTTGATAACGCCCAGCTTTTCGAAAGAGCAAACCTTCATCTCGCTCATGAAAGGGCCCTGCGCGAAATTGATCTCGCCATCACCTCCGCTCTGAACCTGAACATAAGCCTGGAAGTGGTGTTATATCAGACTAGAAGGCAGCTGGAAGCGGATGCCTGTTCCATTTTGTTGCTCAATCCAAGGACAGATACACTGGAATATACGGATGGGCAGGGTTTTCAAACTGAGCTGATCAAGCAAACCCACATCAAACTCGGTGAGGGCCGCGCCGGCAACGCGGTATTGGAGAAACGCGTCTTTGGGCGTGCCGAGATAGAGGCCCTTCGCCAAATCCCTGACCGGGCTGACGTAATTTCCGCCGAAAACTTTGCGGCGTACTTCATTGTGCCACTGGTGACCAAGAACAAATTGTTGGGTGCCATGGAAATTTACCATCGCGCGCCGTTAAAAATTAACACAGAATGGCTGAAATTTCTGGAAACACTGGCTGGTCAGGCTGCCATTGCAGTTGACAACGCCACTCTCTTTACTGACCTCCAGCGCTCAAACGAGGAGCTTGCGCTCGCCTATGAAGCCGCAATCGAAGGCTGGGCGCGGGCGCTTGAACTCCGCGATAAAGAGACCGAAGGTCATACGCGCCGTGTAGCACACATGACCGAGCGCTTAGCGCGTACCATGGGTATTGAAGGCGAAGCCTTGAGACATATCCGGCGCGGCGCCATGTTGCATGATATTGGCAAGATGGGCATTCCCGATTCAATCCTGCTCAAGCCAGATCAGTTGACAGCAGAAGAAGAAATTATCATGCACCAACATCCGTTACATGCATATAACCTGCTCAAAGGAATTTCTTATCTAAGTGAAGATGTAGATATTCCTTACTGTCATCACGAAAAATGGGATGGTACCGGTTATCCGCGTGGGTTGAAAGGCACCGAAATTCCGCTTTCAGCCCGCATTTTTGCCATTGCCGATGTATATGATGCGCTAACGTCAGACCGTCCCTACCGAAAAGCCTGGGCCCACGCACGCACCATGGACCACATTCGCGAGCAGTCAGGCAGTCATTTCGACCCACAGGTCGTGAAGGCATTTTTGAATTTGATGAAGGAAGGTGCAGGGTAAGTTGAGTCGTTTTCTGTGAAGGGAGCTTAGCATAAATCATTTCAAGACCACTTAAAACTTGTAAGAAATCAATAATCTTCGGGCACGGGGTGTTTAAGATGTTCAAGCTACGATGTGACTGTCGAGCTACACAAACACTTACCAATTTAAGTCAACTGATGATTTTATGAATCACAGATTAATAGTTCGTTGCAGATAATTTAGTCCTTTTGTAGCATAAGGCACTGCTTGACTCGCACTTTTGAAAATGCTACAGTAAAAATGTAGCTATCTTTCTCGTGGGGATTTGGATGTCATGTTCGCTGCTTTTAATTTCCCTAATCTTTCTAACCGTGGCTTAGACAGAATTTTTTCTCGTTGGTTATTTAAGACGGAAATTTTTCTAGCTTGAGATATTCTGCCTATCTGCCATACATTGGAGGCACAAATGAATACCAGAGATGATGAAGAAAGTGCTATTGAAGAAGATGAAAAAAATACATTTCTTGGCCGCTTATATGGGCCAAGGTTGGTGCTTATCGTTTGGCTTACACTAATTCTTGCACTGGCGATCGTGGTGGGTGCACGGGCAGTGGAAATGTTGAGGAACGGTGGTGACAATATAATAACAGTTCCAGGTGATTATCCAAACATCCAGGCCGCGATTAACGCGGCCAGTCCGGGGGCCATTATTCAGGTGAGGGCTGGTGTTTATAACGAGAACCTGGTCATTAATAAGCCGATCTCTTTAGTAGCTGAATCTTTTGATCAGGTTGACCCAACTCACAATACAACCATCGTGGATGGTGGCAGCGGAACAACTACTATCTTGATTTCCGAAGCTCTGGCACCGATGCCAGTCATCCGTGGTTTTATTATTCAAAACGGAGCGGATGGGATATTAGCTTATTCAGAGTTTATATCTGAATTTAACTATATACACTCATCCAATAACCTGACTTCCTATCAGAAAAGCGGCGGCGGGATCAATCGTAACAACGTCTACTTTAACGCGCGTGATAACGCCCTCCGTTTGGATAATCTGGATCGCCCTCTGCTCATTGAGAATAACCGCATCATGTATAGTGTCCATGATGGGATCGAGATCAGCCTACCGGGCGCTTCAGCCCCGCCGGTTGTTACTGTGATCGACATTCGCAACAACATGATTCTTGGAAATGGTGAGGATGGCATTCAATTTGTTGATCATCCAGATAATCCTCAGGATACCAATCGCCGTTATCTGATTACTGGAAACCTGATCGCCAATAACCAGAAAGCTGGCATTGGCTTCATGCCCAGTGCCAACACAGTCGAAGATTATTCAGGTGCAGCTCTGGCTGAGGCAGTCCGCGTTTTTAATAATACATTTTACGGAAATAACTACGGAATCTCCGGAGGTGGCAACCTGGTCACGTTCAACAACATCATCGCCAATTCACTGAATCGGGGAGCCTGGAAGGTGGAGGGTTTGCCCGGTTCCAATGCAGTGGTCGCCTATAGCTTGTTCCATAATAACTTGGTAGATGCAGAGCAAAGTGTTTTGGGCACGGGTGTAATTCTAGGAGTGGACCCGCTTTTCGTGGCCGCACCAAACCCAGGTCCAGATGGAACGTGGTCCACAGTGGATGACGATTTCACGGGCCTGTTACTTCGTCCTGATTCTCCAGCCATCGATAAAGGCGTCACACAATATGTTGCTAATAACGGTGAAGTGGTTCCGCCCGTTCCCATTACTGGATTTACAGGCACCGCTCCTGACCTTGGCTGGAGAGAAGTTGGCGCTCCTATTTTCTTAACACCACTGCCAACATCGATCTTTTCACCTACCCCCTTCCCAACCATGACAACAGTGATATTTACCTCTACGCCAACAGCCACAGCCATTGTTCTTTCACCGACGCCGTTGCCACCAACCTTTACTTTTACTCCTGTGGCGTCGCCACCTACAGCTACACTGACAACGATTCCACCAACTACCTCTCCAGCCGTCACGCTTACACCTACAAGAACTCCGCTGACGATACAAAGCATAAATCCCATTGCAGCACAGGCCAACACCACTGTGATCGTAACCATCACTGGCACAGGATTTCAGAACGGAGCTGTAGTGACCTTTGAAGGCGGACAGGGTTTACCGCAGGAAGTAACTGCTGTACAAGTTGTAAACCCCACAACGATTACAGCGACTGTGAATGTGAAAAATGATGGATCGCTGGGCACACAAGTTTGGGATGTGCGAGTAACCAACCCTGATTTTTCAACCACAGTCTTGCTAGATGCATTCACTGTAATTCCGTAATGAGAAATTGATGTTGAGACAGAATAGATAAAGGAACAGGGAAACAGGAGCAACTCTTGTTTCCCTGCTCGAGACAGTTTGTCCAACCATCAACATCACCCCCTATTCCTGCAACGAATACATCCATCCAACCAGTACCCAGATTATTCCCACAATCATTTTCATCGAATTGCCAACAGAGAATGTGATTGACACGCCTACACTACACCATAAAACAATTGGCGAACTAAACTAATAAATTAGGTCTAATAACTCGTGCAGGTTCTTAAGCTCATATGTGATAGATAAGTTATCGGGTCGTGTTTCTCCTATGGGATTGTACCAACAGGTATCAGTCCCATAATTCACTCCGCCCTGCATATCAGAAGTAAGACTGTCACCAATAATTAACACATCAGTTTTGGCGGGGTATCCGGTTCGCGAGGCAGCAATGTCAAAAAATGCAGGGTTCGGCTTTGCCACACCAATCTCTTCAGAGATAATGATCTCGGAGATAAAATCCCGAATCGCAGAATGGGCCAGACGGCTGCGTTGGACAGCTTGCAAACCATTAGTCACAATCGCGAAGCGACATTGCTCGTGAAGAGAGTTTAGAACATCATAAGCTCCATCCATCAACTCGGAACAGATGGCCAATTGTTCGATATAGACACTGCTCATCTGCTCGGAGGAACCTGCTAGTTGCACTGCTTCCAACAATAGTTCAAATCGACGAAAGCGTAGAACAGCAGGCGTAATTTCCTGTTTTTCGAGCGCCTGCCAAAGGCCCGAGTTTATCCGCTGATAGACTTCCAAATACCCTTCTTCAAAGGGCAAACTGAGTGAGTGAAAAGTTTGCCTGAGTGCATTGGCTTCGGCGCGGTTGTAATCGAACAATGTGCCATCTGCATCGAACCATAACCAGGGATAATGTTTTTTCATGGATTACCTATTAGTAGATACATAATTTTTCATTAGGTGTACTATACAAACAAACATGGCCAATTTACTCGATCACAACTTTATCCAAATTCTCTTCTGATTCAGGATACTTCATCTTTAGGCCCTCCAGGGCATCGACTAATACCGATGAAATTACCAGATCACGAAACCATTTGCGGTTGGCAGGGATGATATACCACGGAGCATATTCCGTGCTGGTTTTACTCAACACACCCTCATAGGCTTGCATATAGTCAGGCCAGCGCTTGCGCTCTTCCAGGTCAGCCAGACGGAACTTCCAGCGTTTAGTGGGGTCATCCAGTCGAGCCTGCAATCTCTCCCTTTGTTCGTCCATGTCAATATGCAGATAGAACTTTAAAATGGTTGTGCCATTTTCTGCAAGAAAGCGTTCGAATTCATTAATCTGGTCAAAGCGTTTACCCAATACCTCAGGTGGGACCATGTCGTGCACGCGCACAATCAGCAATTCCTCATAATGACTACGATTGAAAATGACCATCTCGCCCTTACCAGGTACCTGCTTATGGATCCGCCATAGATAATCATGGTCGAGCTCTTCAATTGTTGGAGCTTTGAAACTGGCCACGCGCACACCTGCCGGATTCACGCCATCAAAGACACGGCGGATCACTCCATCCTTTCCGCCTGTATCCATCGCCTGCAATATGATCAACACCCTATGCTTATGCTCTGCAAACAACAATTCCTGCAATATCTCCAGCTTGCTGTTTAGCTTTTCAACCTGAGCCAGCCCAGCCTGCTTGCCGCCTTCAAATTTATCTGTATCATTCGGGTCCCATTTGGAGAGATCCACCTTCGTTTTTGGCTTGATCTTATACTGTCTCATGGATTGTCCTTTTTTGGTAGGAGAATTTTACCCGCTTTGGATGTTGGAAATGAAAAGGTTGAATCATAAAAACTGTTATATAACTACGGGGAGCATCCAGCAGAAACCTGGCAGTAGGATTATCCCCCTGCTCGCCTTTAAATCCCACCCTACGCGTTACCAAAAGAGTAGAATTATTATAGTGACTGCAAAGTACAGGAGGCAGAGATGACACCAACCAAACCGAGATCTGTGTTTACACGTTTCGCGAAATGGACAGCCCATGCAGCCGGCCGGCCACTTACTTTTATTATCGCGACCGTCGTTATTATTGTCTGGGCATTAACAGGACCCTTCTTTCACTTTAGCGACACGTGGCAATTGGTCATTAATACCAGCACAACGATCATCACGTTTTTGATGGTCTTCCTCATTCAAAATACACAGAACCGCGACTCGGAGGCGATCCAGATCAAATTGGATGAATTGATTCGTGTGATCGAAGGTGCCCATAATGCCTTGCTCGATCTAGAAGAGTTAGAGGAGGACGAGCTTGACCGCATCCGCTCAGATTATGAGAAATTAGCAGACCTGGCTCGCAGCGAATTGCGCAAACGGCAATACACCGTGGGAACACCCAACCTGGAACCTTATACAAAAGAGAGTAAAGCTAAACCGAAAAAATAATAATTTACTCAAGAGTCTGGCGCTAAAACTGATTAGACCTCTTGCAAAAGTATTTTTTAGCCACCCATTACACGGATTTTCTCGGATTTTTTGAAAAAATCCGTGAGAAATTCGTTCCATCCGTGGCAAAGAACTGGATCCAGCCTTTGTATGATAGACTTATCCGAGAAATCTATTAAACAAACCAGCCCTCTCGCATACGAGAGGGCTGGGAATTCACATGGTTTGGCTATTCTCTTAACTTACTCTTTCAGTTTTATGAACGCCCAACTGCTTTCTTTCCGGCTTCGGCCATTTCAGAGACCCGATCCAACTGCTTGGCGATGAGATCCTGTCCCTGGCTCTGCAGTTCTTCAGCCTTGGTCTGCGCGGTCGTCTTAAGCTGATCGGCCTTCGTCTTGGCTTGTGCCAACTTAATCTTCACAGTTTCCGAGGTCTTGTCGCGCAACTGTCCAACTCCTTCCTGAAGTTCGGCACGCGTTCTTTGCCCGGCTTGGGGAGCAAAAAGCAACATAGTTCCCGCACCTACCAAACCTCCAATGACGAGCCCGGTGACGAGAGATTTTGTGCCCCCTGAACTATTTGTGTATTCAATTTCCTCGTGTTTGGTATTCATGATTTTTCTCCTTTGGTTTGGGTGGTTTTAGGTCAAACCACCCATCTAGTTTTAATACGATTATACGAACATAACAACCTTACAAATAGAAAGTTATTCCATTACCTTATGGCAGATTAACACGGAGAGTATATAGTGCAATTAATTTGAGGTTAGAATTTTCTTAGTCTAAGGGTGGCTAGGACAAATAACCCATTAGTTTAAAGGTCACCTACTTCAAATCTGTGTTTACTCACTTAGGGGGGAACCTCCTCTCCAACCGTAGGAACATCCCCTATTGATGGAGAATCCTCCAGACTTTATAGTGGACTGATACAAAATCAGGAGAGAAAAACATGAGTAGATACCCACAAGTCCTGTCAGCTGCCAATCTTATTGGCAATAAGATTGTAAGCCCTGCTGGAGAGGAATTGGGAAACTTGAAAGATTTGATGATCGATCTCGATGAAGGTCAGGTGAATTATGCAGTGTTGTCCTTCGGGGGTTTTTTGGGATTAGGCGACAAATTATTCGCCATTCCCTGGGATGCCTTAACAATTAACCCTGAAAATAACACTTTCATTTTGGATATGAATAAAGACCAGCTCAAGGATGCTCCTGGTTTTGACAAGGATCACTGGCCGGATGAAGCTCAATACCAGGCAGGTTGGCTGCTCGATATTTATGATTATTATGGTTACACCCCCTATTGGATGAGCGAGCGGGATCTCGACCAGCGCAGGTAGGTAGCTCTCGCTTTATTTAAAATATTATCCCGTTCCATGCATAGATAAGCATACTTCAATAGGTTCTACCTTGATTTGAAAAGGTGTTCCTGCTTTTCCGCTCTTTGTTGACGGGTACAACATCTGCAATGGCCTCTCGCAAAAGCCGCACTGTTCAAGGGCCATTGCAGGAATTCACCCAAGCATGTGGATTCTTATCATCTTTCACATGCACCAACAAAGAAAGGTATTTCATGTTACGGAACAAAAACATTATTGTGGGCAAATTTTATGTAAATAAAGCCAGGAAAACTGCCCGTCAGGTACTGGAAACAGACCAACACATGGTTGTGTTTTATAACCATCATCTGAACACAGGAAACTCATGTCACTCACCCAGTCAATGCACAAAACGCGACTTTATCGACTGGGCAGATCATGAAGCCACACCTACAGAATTAGCCAGCCTGCAATATCGCCAGATGGAAGACTTACTTTATGTACCCCAATCACCAAATAAAGAAGCTGATCCTTTGGGGATCGCCCGAACCACCACATTATTCCGTAATGACAATATGAAAGACGAAGATTATATTTTGGATTAAGGTATGTTTTATGGCAACCGCAAAGGACAAGGCTCAGAAAGCGAAAGCCAGGCAACCAAAAAGGAAATCAAAACCAAAGGCGCCTCCTGAGCAGAAACTGGGGGATACACCGGTTGCACCCTGGGACATGCCAACTCCCAACGAAAAAAAACAGGCCCGACCTGTACGGCGAGTATTAAAAGAAGCAATTGCACAGGTTGATTCTCAGGAAAAAGCTGATAAGGTAATCAGCAAGCTGCAAGAAAAGGCTGCGGATAAAACTGCAACTGAAGTTGAAAAATCTCAACCACCCACCTCTTCACCTGCCGATGCCGCTCAACAAGTAAAACAGGCTGTCGAAGCTGCTCCCCAAAGTAAGAAAACTGAAAAAGCTCTGGAAGCTACAGCCAAGGTCCTTACTACAGAGGATAAACGCTCACGCGAAGCAGTGTCAGAGGCTGTCCAGGAGGTTTTGAATCCTGAACAGCAGGGTGCACCTACAATGGCCGCTCCACAGCAACGTGAGTACTTGCGTAAAGCGGTCTTGAAACGCCTCAATCCTTTGGATGGATTGGATGCCAACCTGTTTCTGGCAGTTAATCATCTTCCTCATACCCGCCTGCTGAACACTTTTTTTTATGGCCTCACATATATTTTTCCTGGGGGCGCCGCCTGGTATGTTTATCTGGGACTGGCTGCTCTCCGTAAACACAAGATGCTTGGGAGCCTGCTTAAGGAGGTGGCTCTTCCTCTTTTTATCAGCAATCTCGTGGTGGAATTCCCGATTAAGAGCTATTTCAAACGGCGACGTCCTTTTATCACGATTATTCAAGCGATTGTTATTGGCAAAAAGCCCGGCTCATGGTCGTTTCCGTCTGGTCATTCAGCGACAGCCTTTGCCGGCGCGTGGCTGCTTAACCGTAAGTTTCCGCGCTGGCGAGGTTTTCGTTATTTGATTGCCAGCCTGGTGGCCTTTTCTCGAATTTACCTGGGAGACCATTATCCCGGTGATGTCATGTCTGGCTCATTAACGGGTTTGTTATTCGCCATGTTTTTTGGACGGCTAATGCGAAAACGGAGACAACAATAAATTGGGACGGCCATATTCTTTTAATTTTACGAAGAAACAGAACAGTGACTTCGATCGTACACTGGTATATTTTCACAGCGATTTCTTCATATATTGTCAACGATTCGATCGTAGAAAGTCGGATCACCATTTAGTTTATAGGTCTAAGGCAGGAATTCCTTGGCCTATATGAATATGATAATATTGTTTGGTGTGAATCTTGATACAAAGCCAGGCCTAAGTTTATTTTGCGGACCTAACTTTAACAGAGTGAAAAAATAACAAGTCTTATGGCCTATTGAGGAAGTTCAAAATCAATTGAAACTCACTCCACGTTTCACGCTTGTGTTCATACTATATGCGATAGCCTTGCTCGCAGGTGTGGGGGTATTTGCGTATAACAGCGGCCGGAACTCTCTGCGTTCGACCACCATCGCTGAACTGGAAGGAACAGCACTGAGGAAGGAAGATAATTTAAACAGGTGGTTTGAAGCAAAAAAGTTGGACATACTCGCGTTGACCACAGATCCTGGAATTGTTTCGCAGGCAACTACACTCGGCATGACAGTTCCTGCCTCTGCAGAGTTTCAGGCTGCACATACAATTTTTGTTGACAACATTCAGCCTCATATGGCAACCAGTGAATTTTTGGAAGTGAGCTTAATTCATCCGCGGACGGGGCAGGTGCTCGCCTCCACCATGCCTGAGGAAGAGGGCCAGCTTAAAGCGGATCAGCCCTACTTTGTGAATGGCAAAACGGGCACATATGTGGAGAATCCATACTATTCCTCTACTCCCCAATCGATTATGTTCACAGCTGCCTCTCCCTTGTATGCAGAGGATGGACACTTACTAGGTGTATTAGCTGCACGGCTGGATCCAGAAAGTCTGGATTTTCTTATCAGCAGGCGTACCAACCTGCATGAAACTGACGATGCCTATTTGGTGGACCCATCTGGCATCTTTATTACCCAGCCGCGTCTCCTTACTAATCCTGCGGTACCCGAACGCGAAGTTCATACCGAAGATGTTGGTCATTGTGTGCAACAGCAAAGCGGTGTGATGGAAACGGTGGACTACCGGAATGTACCCTCTTTTGTAGTTTATCGCTGGTTGCCTGAACGGCAGTTGTGCCTCATTGTAAAAATAGATCAAAAGGAGGCCTATCAGCCAATTGGTTTATTCGGAAGAAACATTGCTGTCATAAGCGTCATTGCTCTACTGGTGGCTGCCGCACTTGCGATTGCACTGGCGCGCGGCCTGACCCATCCTATTCTTAACCTGCAAGGTGGTGTGGCGCGCTTCGCCAATGGAGAGCTTGTTCTGCGGCTGGATGAAACCGCACGCGATGAATTGGGCCAGCTGGCTGGCGAGTTCAACAAAATGGCTGAGGCGCTCGCGGAGGAACAGACTCTCCTGCGCCGCCATGCAGAACAATTCTTTAATCTGAGCCTGGATCTGCTTGCCACAGTGAACGCCTCTGGTCAACTGCTGGATTTGAACCCAGCCTGGGAACAGACCTTGGGATATTCTCGTGATGAATTGCGCGGACAACTGCTCACAAATCTTGTGCACCCCGAGGATCTGGATATCATTACTGTAGCACTTCAACGCGTAACTAATGAAACGGCAGCGCGCTTTGAGTGTCGTTGCCGTCATAAAGATGGTCATTATCGCTGGCTTGCCTGGGCCGCTGTGTTATCGGCGCAGAATCAGCTCCTGTATATGGCTGCCCGCGATATTACCGAACGCCAATTGGGAGATGAAAAACTGCGTCAACAGGCAGAAGAACTTGAATACTCAACCCGTGAGCTGGAACAATTTGCACATGTGACTTCAAATGATCTGCAAGAGCCTTTGCGGCTTGTCTCGAATTATGTGCAATTATTAGCTCGTCGTTATCAGGGCAAATTGGGGCAGGACGCCGATGAATTCATCAGCTTTACATTGGATGCAACCAACCGGATGAAAAATCTACTCGCGGCTCTGGAAACTTATTCCAAAGCGGGCTCAGGCGATAAGGAGTTCGCGCCTGTACCTTTGGAAAAAACTCTCCAAAGAGTTCAGGATAACCTGCAAGTTGTCCTTGAAGATACAGGCACCATTGTGACCTACGACTCCTTACCTTCAGTCTTGGGCAATGACATACAAATGACGCAACTGCTTCAAAATCTAATCGAGAATGCCATCAAGTTTCGGAGTGCAGAATCGCCCCGTATTCATATCGGCGTCAGACAGTTGGGCAAGCGCTGGTTATTCTTCGTGCATGACAATGGGATCGGGATCGACCCGCAATATACCGAACAGGTATTCGGCATCTTCCAACGTCTGCATAACCAGGATCAATACCCAGGGACAGGAATTGGGCTGGCTATCAGTAGAAAGATTGTGGAAAGACATGGCGGCCGTATTTGGGTCGACTCAGAACCGGGCAAAGGCGCAACTTTCTACTTCACTCTTCAACCCACAGAAAGCTGGTTACCCGCACAGGTGCCAGCAGAAGTTGCCAGACCGCGTTCAAGAGATACGGTTGCCGATCGCGCAACGGACTTAATTTGAAGAGGAGTTACCATGATCCAGCCAACATTGTTGTTCGGGGCTCTCCTTTCCATTCTTTGTGCAGTCATCTATTATTATGTTGGGCGGGTACTTAGTCAGCGGCACCCAGCTTCACCAGATGCCCGCATGGCCTGGTCTCTATTTGTCGTGTGGTGGTATGCGTTGGCAGTGACAACTCTGTCTGGTGCGCTCTTGAACCTCTTGGGCGCCTTGGGCATCGTGGGACTACCCTTATTTACAACTTTCACTTTATTCAATCTATTGGCTATTTGCGTGGGCTTGTATGGTTTGGTGTATTACCTCTTGTACTTATTCACTGGGAACCGTCGTTTGCTTGGACCTCTTACTGTGTTTTATATCGGCTATTACATTCTCCTCATATATTATGTTCAGGCAAGTGACCCAAGCGGCGTGGAAGTAGAACGTTGGAGGGCGGTACTTGTGTACCAGAATCAGCTTCAAGGTCCATTTTTTATCGTTGTGTTGCTTCTACTTTTATTTCCACAAATCATTGGTGGTTTGGCTTATTTCTCGCTTTACTTTCGTGTCAAGAACGTCACGCAAAAATATCGTATTCTGTTGGTTTCGTGGAGCATTATCATCTGGTTTCTTAGCACCTTTCTGGCCAGTATCTCAGGGCTTGCAGAATATGACTGGTGGCAAATCGCCAGTCGTTTGCTCGGGTTGGGCGCAGCGCTGGTTACAATGCTGGCATATCAGCCCACTGCCGCGATCAAACGCCGGTTTGGGGTCACTTCAATTGCCGAGGAAAGTTCCTAAGTTCTTGTTCCTTTAAACCGCTCATGTTCGTATGATGCGGTTATTATTCATATAAATAGGAAGACACAGTCTGATGGATTTCAACCAGCCGATGCCTGCCAGGAATGACTTTGTGGGAAGGGATACGGTTCAACCAAATCGTGATCCCTTGCTGCGCGCGATTATTGGTACTGCGCTTGGGCTGGTTCTTCTCACAGGAATTGCAGCCTTTTGGGGTTCTGGCTCAGTTCTGGTTGCAGCTCCATGGTATATCCCGTTAATTAGTTCTTTTATCGCGCTTACCACTT
>Ga0070699_100001475_pt1 | contig 21530 bp, 23 predicted proteins | sample KBSK1503metaG_FD_65473 | JGI IMG/M metagenome (GOLD analysis project Ga0070699, IMG submission 65473) | Corn, switchgrass and miscanthus rhizosphere microbial communities from Kellogg Biological Station, Michigan, USA - KBS K1-50-3 metaG | ecosystem: Host-associated > Plants > Roots >...
TGAGCAGGCCGAGGACGAGCAGCAGGACGAACCAGGTCTTGTCATCCAGATGGGACGTGTTGATCACCGCCCCGATCCAGGCGACGAACTGACCGATCGCGCCGGCCGACCGTCGCGAGGACGCCAACCAGGATGAGGCCGATCAGCGACCACCCCGTCGTCGATGGCTGGAAACCCGTGACGTCGGGGCCCGACATGGTCAGCGTTCCGTTGGCCAACATGAGCAGGCCGCCGGTCACGATGACCACGCCGCCGCCGACGACCGCCATGAGGCTCCCGACAAAGAGCCTGGTGATTGTGGACTTCGACATGGTTGTGTCCTTCCTCAGGTCATGACGGGTGTGACGGAGACGCCCAGGGCGGCAGCCAACTCCCGACCCCACTGGCGGGCCTTGTCCAGCTCGCCCTCGCGCAGTGGCCCGTACTGGCCCGCGACCACGAACCTCTGACCCTTGGCGATCGGCCGATAGCCGGCCTTCGCCAGCTCCCGCTCGATCGTCCCGGTGGCGCCACGCGGCGACCACCAGATCCTGGTTTCGAACGCGGCGGCGACGCCGCGTCCTGCCGGCAGGCCGGCGAGCCAGGTTCGCAGAGAGGGGTGTGACAGATCAGGCGGCCTCTGAGCGGTGTCCGCGGTCTTCTCGAGCTCGGCAAGCGCCCGATCACCCGGCAGGCCGAAGGCCATGACCGGCGCCCCGGCAACGATCATTTCCGCGCCGGCGATTGCCGGCCCAGCCGCCTCGTCCGTCGTCAGCGCGGTGGCTCCTTGTCCGATCCCGGCAGCGATGGCCCGGGCGACCGCCTCGGTGTTGCCCCAATGGGATTCGTAGACGACGACAGCTTTCATGAGTGGTCTCCTTGAGCAAATGGAGCGCCGGCCCGCCCGCAGAGTGCGGGGCGGGCCGACGCGGACGGCTTCGGCTGACCTCCGTCAGGCCGAGATCGGCCGACCGGAGTACGTCCCACCCGTCAGATACCGGGTCGCCACCACCCCAAGGGTGCCGACGATCAGGCCGCCGACGAGCGCGGGCACGAGCGCGAGGCCGTCCCAGACGGGCTCGAAGGCCTGCCAGCCGACGATGAACTCGCTCGCCACGATCACGCCGATTCCCGCCGCGATCGCGGTGCCGATCCACTCGAAGCCGGTGGCCGGCTGTCCGATGAACTGGGCGACTCCGCCGAAGACGATGGCCCCGACGATGAGGACCAACCACCCGCCAAGGCCGAGACTGATGGCAAACTCCATGGTTTGCCTCCTTTCCGCGGAGGCCGGGGACGGCCGTCCGTGCACCGATCGTCCGTCGCGGACGCCTGGCCGGGCAGAGCCGAGCCGACCGAAGTCGACGGGTCGGACGGCCCGATCTGATCGCGAGGGACACGTCAGCGAAGCCCGGCGAGCTCCTGCAGGGTTCGCCAGTTCGCAAGGCGATCGGCCTTGGTCGCAAGGATCTCTGCGGTCGCACTTCCATCGGCCGCGAAGTGGGGCGCGAAGCGGCTCTCGGATCGGGCGAAGGTCAGGAAGTCGACTGGAGTTCCGTCAGGGAGCGAAGGCCAGTCCTCCCTGAGGGCCGGATTGCCCTGGAGCGAGAGTCGCTCGGCGATCGTGTCCCCCCGCCGCGGATCGAACGTGAAGAGCGGAAACGCTCGTGAGTCGACGGCCAGCTTCGATTGCCGGGTAGCGGCGTCGTCGCCGATCCCGTGCTCGGGCATGCACGCGGTATAGGCGATGACCACGGCCGGACCCGGATACACGTTGGCCTCCATCACCGCCCGGTAGAAGTGGTTGATGTGCGCGGGCGTGGTCTGTGCGACATACGCGTTGCCGTGGGCGAGCAGGATGCGGCCGAGCTCCTTGCGTGGCTCGGGCCGTCCGTGGACGTCGTGGCCGAACGCCGACAGCTTCGTCACCTGGCCGCCGAATGACGCGGTCGAGGCCTGGCCGCCGGTGTTCGAGTAGACCTGCGTATCCAGAACGAGGACCTTGACGTCGGCGCCGGACGCGACCAGCCGCGACAGGGCCTGGAACCCGATGTCATACATCGCGCCGTCGCCGCCGAACACCCACAATCGGCGATCCGGCGACCCTTCCTGTTCCCAGCGGGCCCGGATCCCCAGCGCCACGGCCGCGGCGTTCTCGAAGAGGGAGTTCGTCCACGGAAGCAGGAATGGGTTGTACGGGTACGTGCTGCCGAAGACCGTGTTGCAACCGGTGGCGGCGACGACCGCCATCGACTCCGGTCCGTGGATCTGGCGCGTTGCAGCGACGGCCATCCGGATCGCGGTCGCCTCGCCGCAGCCCGAGCAGGAGCCGGCACCGCCCACGTACCCGAATGCGTGCTCCCCGAGCATGAGATCAGCGAGCGCGCGCTCGTTCCGATACTCCGGCGGTGTCGGGGGCAGGGTTCGGAGGAACCGGACGTCGCGTCGGTATCGATCGACCGTGCTCTCGCCGGTCACCTCCAGGGGCTGCTTCGGGATCATCCGGAGGGCGTCATAGCCAAGGGCCTGACAGACCTCGACGCATTCGGCACAGCCCTTGCAGTGGGCCGGGTCGATGAAGAGCCCGAAATCGGCCGGCGGGAGCCCGCGCCGAGCGGGAACATCGCCGTACTTCGTCGTTTTCGCGAAGTGCCCCCGGGCCGTCCGGGCGGCGAGGACGGGATCCTTCTCGGCAGCGGCGAAGCCGTCGATGGCCTGGTCGACGACCGCCGCCGGCTGGGCAATCGCGTAGATCGCACTGTCGGGGCAGGCGCTGACGCAGGTCATGCAGCCCACGCAGGCGTCCAGGACGAACTCCGGGATCGTCGGCGCGAGCCCGCTGAAGTCGCGGGCCGCTGCCGTGCCGGGCGGGATGACACTCCGGGCAACCCCCTGCTCGCTGGGGAGCTCGCGATCGGCCACGCCGCGTCGGTAGGCATCGACGACGGACGTGTTGAAGTCGTGGACATAGGCCTGCATGTCGAGCGGACCGGTCACCGCTTCCAGACGACCGGTGTGGACCTCCTTGGGCTCGCCCGCCACCTTCGCGGTCGGTGCGGCGATCTCGTGAGTCAGGAGCTCGCTCACGGCTGGTCGCCCTCGGCGATGTCTCGAACGAGATCCGTCACGGACAGGACGCCGATGGGTGTCTCCCCGTCCGACCCGATGACCACGATCCGATGTATTCGCGCCCGCTCCATGAGCTTCGCAGCCTCGGCCACGCTCGTATCGGAGCGCACTGACACGGCCGGTTCGGTCATCAGATGACGGACGGTCAGACCGGGCCAGTCTGCCCACAGCGCTTCGGTGGTTCTGGCGTGGAGAAGATCCATCTGGCTGATCACGCCGACCAGGCGACCGCTCCAGTCGATCACGGGCAGCCCCGTGACTCGATAGAAGTCCATGAGCTGAGCCGCTTCGACCAGCGGCATGTCGACAGAAGCGACGATCGGATCGCGGGTCATCAGCTCCGCAACCGATCGAGTGGCGAGGCTGCCAGTCATCACGACACCTCCAGGAGGGTGAGCTCGTGAGGCGCAGCCGAGGCCACGGCCGTGATCGCGCCGGTGACGTCGACGACGCCGTCGTAGGCGGCGGCAACGAGATCCAGGTTCGCATCGACCACTCGGCCGCCGCGCTTGCCGAAGAAGCGCTCGAGGTGCGGGCGCAGGGCGGCGAGCAGGTCCGCCCGGCCGTAACCGGCCCGGCCGGCGAAGGGCGTGACGCGGAGGAAGACGCCGACAAGGGCGACACCCTGCATCCGAACGACGAGCTCCGGCCGAGGCGCCCTCGCACGCGCGAGCCCTGCCGTGTCGAGGGCGTACAGGCGGATCGCTCGGGCGAGCATCTCCGCTCGGGCCTCCGCCGGGATCGAGGCCCAGACGACCGCTGGATCAGGTTCGCTCGACGCCACGAAGACGGTCCCGCCGTCGACGAGGCCGTGGAGCGGATCGCCCTGGTGGAACGCCGCGACATCGTGCAGGGCGACGAAGTCGACCGTGTCGAGCTCGCCATGGAGCCTGATGCGTTCCGCCGCAACCGTCAGGTAGTACGCGGTCGGCAGCCCCTTCTTCTCCGATCCGTAGCGGGGATAGGCCTGGACCTGGAGGCCGAACAGGCCACCGACCATCGAGGCGACGAGCTTGTTCGTCGTGACCGAGCCGAACCCACCGATCGAATGGCCGCGGAGGCTGAAGGCGCCAGGAGGCCGAAGGTCGAGGGGCTTGGCGGCCAGGGCGAGCGGGTGGCGGATCCCGAGCGTCGCATATCGCTGGTCGGCGGGCGCGCCATGGTCCGCGAGCCAGTCGAAGACGGCCGCCAGGTCGCCCGGGGTGACGTCGCGTGAACCAAGACCAGCCGACACCGACCGAACGCGCGGGACCATCACGCCCTCCGCGGCGCCGTCGAACAGGGCTGACTTGACCTCGCGCGTCAGGGGGTTGTCGGCGGCGGCCGGCTCGTCCGTGCGCTCGATCACCGCGACCGAGCGAGCGTTGCGGAGCGCCCCCCACAACTCCTCCGCCGGGAACGGCCGGAAGCTCGTCACGGCGACGGAGCCGACCGGTCGACCCAGCGTTCGGAGGCGATCGACGACGGCGATCGCGGTATCGGCGATCGTGCCCATGGCCACGACGATCTCGGCTGCATCCTCCGTTCGATACGTGTCGATGCCGCTGTAGCGCCGACCGGTCAGGTCCGCCCACTCCGCGAACGCCGCCGCGAGCTGACCGGGCAGCCGGTCGTAGAACCAACGCTGTCCGATCCGCCCCTTCATGAAGCTGTCCTGGTTCTGGACGACACCCGTCATCAGGGGCTCCGCGGGGTCGAACCAGCGACGGATCCTCTGCCGCGGGTCGCCGACGAACTCGCGCAGCAGCTCGTCCTCGGGTATTCGCAGTGACTCCATCGTGTGGGTCGTGAGGAACCCGTCCTGGACGACGAGGAAGGGGACTTCGGTCGCTTCGGCGACGCGACGCGCGATCGCCGTGAGGTCGGCGGCCTCCTGCGCGTTCCGGGCGAAGAGGATCCCCCAGCCGGTATCGGCGACCGCCATGACGTCGTCGTGCCCCGCATGGATGTTCAGCGCCTGGCTCGTGAGCGCGCGGGCGCCGACATGGAACACGACCGGCAGCCGCTTGCCGGAGATGACGAAGAGGACCTCCTTCATCAGAACGAGGCCCTGCCCTGCCGTGAAGTTCGTGACGCGAGCGCCGGCGAGCGCCGCACCCTCGGCGGACGACGCGGACGAATGCTCGGACTCCAGCTCGACGAAGCGGAGCGGGGTTCCCCACAGGTTCGGCCGCCCATCGGCGACGGCCCCCTGGAAGATCGCCGCCATCGTCGTCGATGGCGTGATCGGGTAGGCGCAGGCGATCTCGCTGATCCGCGTCTCGATCGAGGCGATGGCCTCCGAGCCGTCGAGGATGGCAAGGGTTCCCGGGTACTTGGGGCGCAGCCCGCTGCGGGTCTCCATGGTCCGATGGTCGCCCTCGACGAGGGTCGACGGATGGGCTGAATGGCCCGTCGTCGCGGGCCGCAGGGCCCTCGTCCGACCCGAAGGCTGCGAACACGATGGAGCCATGCAGACGTCCGCCTTGACGACTGTCCTCGGCGACACGTGGTTTGGCGCGTCGCTGCCCGTCGCGGCGCGAGCGCGCCTCGCGGGGGCGGGCGCGCTCGCCGAGATCCCGGACGGGACGGTCCTTCTCGAGGAAGGCCGGCCGTGCACCTTGATGGGCATCCTCGTCAGCGGCAGGGTCGCGCTGCGTCTTGTCGTCAGGGGCGTCGGCGAGCGGACGATCATGACCCTCGAGCCCGGTGACGTCTTCGGGTGGTCGGCGGTCCTGCCGCGCGCGCTCGCCACGTCGACCTGCGTCGCGGTCGCACCCTCCGTCGCGATCCTCTTCGATGGGGTGGGCCTGCTGACCGCACTGGAGCTCGACAGCGAGCTCGCAGCGGTGGTCTATCGCCGGCTTCTCGAGACGGTGGCTCGCCGCCTGTCGGCCACCCGCGTCCAGCTGCTGGACGTGTACCGAACCGTGGGCGAACCGTGGTGACCGCGGCGACGAGATTTCTCGCGCGGGCTGATCTCGACAGACTGCTCGGGGCACTCGCGGCGGACGGCCGCCGAGTGGTCGGGCCGACGGTGGCGGACGGCGCGGTCGTCTATGACGAGCTGGAGGACCCGGCCCAGCTCCCGATCGGCTGGACATCCGAGACCGGGCCGGGAAGCTATCGAGTCGCTGCCGACGGAGCCGGCCGCGCGTTCGACTACGGCATGCCGCTGACCTCCTGGAAGCGGTTCACGCACCCGTCGGTGGTTCCGCTCAGTCGATCTCGACGAGAGGGCAACCTCGTGTCGGTCGCGCCGGTCGGCGACTCTCCGCCGAAGCTGGCGTTCCTCGGCGTCCGCGCCTGCGAGCTTGCCGCGCTTCGGATCCAGGAGCGCGCGATGCGCGCCGGCCCGGTCGGCGACCCCGACCACGTTGCTCGCCGCGAGGCAGCCCTCGTCGTTGCCGTCGAATGTATGACCGCCCAGAGCACCTGCTTCTGCACGTCGATGGGGACGGGACCCGAGGTGGTCCCGGACACTGGCGCCGACCTCATCCTGTCGGAGCTCGACGACGGCTTCATCGTTCGGTCCGGATCGCCGGCGGGTGAGGCCATCGTTGGCCTCCTCGATCTGCCGCTGGCGACATCCGACCAGGCAAGGCTGGCGACCGACCAGGTCGCCGCGGTCCGGACTGCCATCGGCGATCCCGTCGCGACCGACGGCCTGCCGGAGCGCCTCCGGGCGGCCCTCGACCATCCGCGATGGGCAGATGTCGCAGAACGGTGCCTGGCCTGTGCCAACTGCACGCTCGTCTGCCCGACTTGTTTCTGCACGAGCGTCGTCGTGGCCTCGGACCTGGACGGCCGCGAGGCCCGCACGGAGCGGAGCTGGGACAGCTGTTTCAGCGCCGGCTTCGGCCGCGTCGCCGGCGACGCGAGCTTCCGCCCGAAGGTCAAGGACCGTTATCGCCAGTGGCTCACCCACAAGTTCTCGACATGGTGGGATCAGTTCGGCTCCTCCGGCTGTGTCGGCTGCGGCCGCTGCATCGCCTGGTGTCCCGTGGGCATCGACGTCCGCGAGGAGCTCGCGGCGATCGCGCCAGTCGATGCAACGGCCGGGCCAGTGCCTTGGCCGATGTCACCGCCTCCGGGCCGCGCGCCCGCGCCGCTCGCGACGGTCATGCCGGCGCCGCACGCGCTTGCGGGCGTGTCGCAGGTGTCACGCGAGACCGCCGACACGGTGACGCTCCGCTTGGACGTCGCGGACCCGGCGATCTGTGCGGCCCGGCCGGGCCAGTTCGTCATGGCCGAGATCCCGGCATTTGCCGTTCCGCCGATCTCGATCTCGCGGATCCGCCCCGATGGGATCGACCTCACGATCCGCGCGGCGGGACCGGCAACCCAGGCGTTGACGAACCTGTCCGTTGGGGCGGAGCTGGCGCTCCGCGGGCCCTACGGCCGGCCCTGGCCCGTTGACGCGGCCCAGGACCACGACGTCGTCATCGTCGCCGGCGGGATCGGCCTCGCGCCACTCCGGCCGGTCATCGACGCCGTCCTGGCGGACCGCGGGCGATTCGGTGCGGTCCGGCTCTACCTGGGCGCGCGGACGCCGCGCGATCGGCTGTACGTCGCGGAGATGGCCGCCCTGGGAGGTCGCGTCGACCTGGAGGTCGCCGAGATCGTCGATCGGGCCGGTCCCGACTGGCTGGGACGCGTCGGGATTGTCACCCAGCTGTTCGATCAGACGACGTGGGATGGCTCGACGGTCACGGCCTTCGTCTGCGGGCCGGACCGGATGATGCAGGCGACCGCCGCGGCGCTCGAGCGGCGCGGCGTCGCTCCCGCGTCGACGTGGCTGACGCTCGAACGGAACATGGCCTGCGGCGTCGGCACATGCGGGCGTTGCCAGCTCGGACCGTTCTTCGTCTGTCGCGACGGCCCGGTCTTCTCGGTTGCCGAGCTGGGCACGGCGCTCGTGCGGGAGGGCCTGTGATGGTGGCCGGCCCGACGCCGAACCCCACTGCGCTCGTCCCGGGCCGGCCGCGGGCGGAAACCGCTCGCCGCCCCCGGATCGGAGTCGTCAAGTTCGCGTCGTGCGATGGCTGCCAGCTGACGCTGCTCGATCTCGAAGACGAGCTGCTGACGATCGCCGAGCGCGTCGACCTCGTCGAGTTCGCCGAGGCGACGTCGCGACGGTCCGCCGGTCCTTTCGACATCCTCTTCGTCGAGGGCTCGATCAGCACGCCCGAGCAGGCGGACGAGATCGCCAGGCTGCGGGCCATGTCGCACCGCCTGGTGACGATCGGTGCTTGCGCCACCGCTGGGGGCATCCAGGCGATCCGCAACTGGCTCGACCATGACGCGATTCGCGCAGCGGTCTACCCGCGGCCCGAGTACGTCGAGTCGCTCGCGGAAGCTCGTCCGGTCGCGGACTTCGTTGCCGTCGACGACGAGCTTCGAGGCTGTCCCATCTCGCCGGCGCAGCTCCGCGAGTACCTCGTCGCCCTCGTCACAGGCCGGCGCCCGCAGCTGCCCGACGAGGCGGTCTGTCTCGAGTGCAAGCGGCGCGGGATCGTCTGCGTCGCGGTCGCGCAGGATATCCCTTGCCTCGGGCCAGTGACGAGGACTGGCTGCAGCGCGCTGTGCCCGGCCTATGGCCGAGGTTGTTACGGCTGCTTCGGACCGCGCGAGTCAGCGAACACACGCTCGCTTGCGGCGTGGTTCGAGCGGGACGAGGGGGACGGGGATGAGGCGGACGTTGGGCGGCTGTTCGCCGGGTTCACCGCCTGGTCGCCGCCATTCCGTGCCGTCATCGACGCCCGCGGCGGGCCGCCCCGGGGTGTCGCCATGGAACGGACCGAACCCGATGCATGACACCGACACGATCGCCGACACGACAGGAGACCTCGAAGTCGACGTCGCGGGTCTGACGCGCGTGGAGGGCGAGGGATCCCTTCGCCTCCGCGTGCGCGACGGCGTCGTCGAGGAGGCGCGCCTGGAGATCTTCGAGGCACCGCGCTACTTCGAGCAGTTGGTCGTCGGCCGCACCCCGGACGAGGTGATCGACATCGTGGCCCGGATCTGCGGCATCTGCCCGGTCGCCTACCAGATGACAGCCGTCCACGCGTTCGAGCACGCGCTCGGCATCGAGATCGATCCGGCCGTTCGTGCGCTCCGTCGGTTGCTCTACTGCGGCGAGTGGATCGAGAGCCACGCCCTCCACATCTACCTCCTCCACTTGCCGGACTTCCTGGGGTATCCGAGCGCGCTCGACATGGCGACGGACCATCGGGCCGCCGTCGAGGCGGGTCTCGAGCTCAAGAAGGCCGGTAACCGGATCGTCGAGCTGATCGGCGGCCGGGCGATCCATCCGGTCTCGGTTCGGGTCGGCGGCTTCTCGCGATCGTTCCGGCGAACCGATATCGTGGCGCTTCGTGCGTCCCTCGAGGCCGCGCTCGCGACCGCGCTGCGGACCGTCGATCTGGTCGCTTCACTCGATCCGCCGGAGTTCGCTCGGGCCGGCCGCCTCGTCGCGCTTCGTCATCCCGACGAATACCCGATGAACGAGGGTCGCATCGTCTCGACGGATGGCCTCGACCTCGCGCCGACCGAGTGGCGGTCCGCCTTCCACGAAGAGCAGGTCCCGTGGTCGCACGCTCTCCAGGCGCGTGGTCGGGACGGCCGGCCGTACTTGCTCGGTCCGTCGTCGCGGATCACGTTGTCGGCTCGGCAGCTCCACCCCGATGCGTTGGCGGCTCTCACACGAACGGGTCTCGCCGATGAGATCGCGGTGAACCCGTATCGAAGCATCGTCGCCCGCGCCGTGGAAACAGTCGATGCTGTCGCGGAGGCCCTGGCGATCGTGGATGCCTACCGGCCGTCCGACGCGCCGCGAACGGCTTGGGAGCCGCGCGCCGCGCGCGCAGCCTGGGCCACCGAAGCACCACGAGGCCTGATCTTCCACGCCTACGAGCTCGACGAGCGTGGCCACGTCACGCACGCCCAGATCGTCCCGCCGACGAGCCAGAACCAGGCGGCGATCGAGGCCGATCTGGCCGCGTTCGCGCCCCGCGTCCTGGGCCTGCCGCGCCCGGAGCAGACCCTCCGGATCGAACAGCTGATCCGGAGCTACGACCCGTGCATCAGCTGCGCGACCCACTTCCTCGATCTACGCGTGGAGGACCTCTCATGACGCTGCCATTCTCCCCCACCGCTCGAAGGCCCTCGTGGCGTCGGTCGCGCGCCCGGCCACCGGTCGCTGCCGTCGAGGTGCTCATCTGCGGCTCCGCCGACCGGGGCGACGACGGCGCTCCGATCGCCGCCTCGCGGCGACTCCGCGACCGGCTCGAAGACGATGTGCGGATGCGGGTCGTCGGTCAGCTCGATATCGACGACCTGCTCGGCGTGCCGGCGGGCGCCGGTGTCGTGATCGTGGATGCGGCGACCGGGCTGCGCCGTGGACAGATCGTCGAACTGCCATTGAACGGCCTGGTCGCCCGCGAGGACGGCCTGCGGCCGCGCTCGTCGCATTCGCTCGAGTTCCGCGAGGTGATTGGTCTCGCCGACATGGTCCGTGGGCGCCCGCTGCGCGGCCGGATCATCGCCATCGGCGGCGGCAAGTTCAGTCTCGGAGCCGGCCTCAGCCCAAGCGTCGCAAACGCCATCCCGGCTCTCGTCGGGGCTGTCCTCGATGCGATCCGGCGCCTGCGGGAGTGACCGACATGTGCATCGGCTTTCCGGGCCGGGTCGTCGAGATGGTGCCGTCTGGCGCCGTCGTCGAAACGGACGGCCGCCGCCGTCACGCTTCGACTCTGCTCATGCCCGACGTCGCAATCGGTGACTTCGTCACCGTCGCCGCCGGCACCATCGTGGCTCGTCTCGACCCAGACGGGGCCCGCGACGTCCAGCAGCTGCTGCAGTCGGCAATCGGTCTTCATGACCGCCAAAGGAGCCCCTGATGTCCGCCATCGGCATCCACCCAAGACGCACGGCATCGATCCCCGAGACCTCCGACTGGGGCATCGCGCTGGCAGTGGCTGCGGCGCTGATCAGTGGTCTTGCCATCTACCTCAACGCGTTCGCCGTGAAACAGCTTCCCGATGCCGCGGTCTTCACGACCGTCAAGAACGGCGTCGCGGCGGCGGTCCTCGTCATGGGTTCGCTCACCGTGGGTGGCGCCCGCGACCTCCGAGCGATCGATCGCCGGCAGTGGCCGGCCGTCCTGGCCGTGGCCGTCGTCGGTGGCAGCGTCCCGTTCGTGCTGTTCTTCACCGGTCTCGCCGCGGCGAGTGCCCCGAGCGCCGCCTTCGTCCAGAAGACGTTGTTCATCTGGGTCGCCTTGCTGGCGGTGCCATTCCTACGGGAGGCACTCGGAATCGCGACGGTGAGCGGCTTGGCATTGCTCGTGATCGGGCAGACTCTCGTGCTCCCGCCCGACGGGCTCGTCTGGGGCAGTGACGAGACCCTGATCCTCGCCGCGACGCTGCTCTGGGCGGTTGAGACGGTCCTCGTCCGGCGCCTCCTCGCCGGTATTCCCAGCCACGCGATGGCGGCCCTGAGAATGGCCCTTGGCCTGCCGATCTTGGCGGCCTACCTGGTGATCGCCGGCAAGGCGGAGTCTGTCGCTCGGCTGACGCCTGGCCAGTGGGCCTGGACGCTGCTGACGGGCCTGATCCTCGCGGCCTACGTCGCGACGTGGTTCGCTGCGCTGAAGCGCGCGCCGGCCTCGGTCGTGACGAGCGTCCTCGTCGTCGGCGTCGTGGCGACGGGCGCCTTGAACGCCCTCACCAGAGGAACCGCGCCGAGCTCCACCGTCGTCGCGGGCTATCTGCTGATCGTCGCGGCAGCAGCCCTGATCATCGCGTGGTCGCGGAGCGCCGCACGACGCGTTGCCGGCGCTCTCCGCCGGGCGGAGCCGGTCCGTGCTCGCGCCGGATGACGCTCGCGCGACGGTGCCGGCTTCGGGGCCCGCGCTGTTCGCCCGCTACGCCTACGGGCCCAACCGGCTGGGCTACTGCGGTCCAGACGCCGTGGAGGAGCTCTTCGAAGAGGGCTCTGGTGGGGGCCACGACGGAGCGCTCCGCAAGCTCGCTCGAGGCTTCGAAGGGGCCTGGCCGTACCTCGAGCTGATCGCTCGGTCCAACGGCCTGCCCGATCCGCTCGATCGGCGGGTCGTGGAGGCGTACTGGCTCGGCAACACCCTCCTGGAGGCGGTCCGTCCTGACTCTCTCGGCGACTCGCTCGCGACGCGGTTCCGGCCACGGCTTCGGCCGAACGGATGGCGCTGGCTCGCCGACAAGCCGGCCCGGGGCGCCGTGCCGGTCCACGCCTTCCACGTGCTGGACGTGTTCCCGCGGGTGGGCCTGCTTCGGTCGGGCTCGATCGACCGAGCCCTCGAGGTCATCGACTCGTGTCGGATCCGGTGGGGCCGGGTCCTCGAGCGCGACGGCGACTTTCTGGTCACCAGCGTGGTCCCGTTGGAGATGCGCGACGGCCGGCTCGCGCTGGGCGAGGCGAAGGCGGAGCGCATCCAGGCATGGCGGGACGGCCCCGGCTTCGTCGGAAGCGTTTGCCCAGGCGACGTCATTTCCATTCACTGGTCGTTCGCGTGTGACCGCCTGTCGACGAACCAGCTGTCGGGACTGGTGGCGTGGACACAGCGCGAGATCTGCATCGCAAACGAGACGGTCTGATGGCGCCGCTGGTCCCCGTCGAACCGACCTCGGCGGCACTCCAGCTCGCCAATCTAGGGTTCGTCGCCTCGTCGGACCTGCCCGATCGTCCTGGTCCTGCGTACCTGCTCGTCGCGCTGCGGGCGGTCCCGACGCTCCGCCATTTCGATCCGGAGCTCGTCGAGTACTGGGGGATCGAGGCAGGGCGAGGGGCCTATCGGGCGCTGACGCGCCACACCGCCTTGCCGGTTTCGACGGACTTCTCGTGGGGTCTCATCCGGATCACCGACCGGCTGAAGGTGACCAACGAGTTTCTGTCGTTCGGCGGTTGGCTCCGAGCCGATCGAGTCGATGACGACGTCGTGGCGGCCTTCACGTCGCCTGCGCCGATCCTCCGCCGCGGCGGGCATTCACAGGGCCTCGACTGCGGCGCCGATGCTGTCGGCGCGTGGTTCGGGCGGCTCCTCCTGACGATCGACTTCGTGGCGGGGTTCGAATGCCAGGTTGGGGCTGCCGACCCGACTGCGCGGTACGCAGCCTTCCTGACGGAGGCCATCGAGCGATACCGACACGGGGAAACGCTCCGCGGGGCGCATCCAGAGTTCTGGAACCTGTTGGTCACGGAGTCGCGGCGCCTCCAGGCGTCGGATCCGGGGGCGTGGCGGGCCGGCGAGGAGTTGCGAGCAGTGGTCGAGAGCCTCGGCCGGGGTCGCTCGATCGACGCCCCCTCAGATCGGTCGCCCTGACCAGCGAGCGACCTCTCGCAGCGGCGTCAAGCCGAGCCTGCAGGAGCCGATCGCTGGCAGCTTGCCGATCAGCGAGGGCCGAATGGGAACGTCGGATCGAGGCTGACCGGTTCCAGACGACTGTCGTCCAACGACCAATCCACTGTCGCGTGAACGTCGACGATCCCCGGGACCATGCGCACGGATCGCTCGACCATCTCGGCGGTCGAGCGGCGCTCCACGCGACCGCTGATCAATGCCACACCGTCGCTGACGACGACCGTGAAGAGAGAGGGGTCGAGCCAGAGAACCCGCAGGATCACATCGTTGCGAATCGTGGCGGCGAGCTCCTCGTCCGAGCGGACGTAGGCCCGGACGAGATCGGCACGGGTGACGATGCCGACCAGCCGCCCTTCATCCACGACCGGGAGGCGATTGACGCCCTTGGCGAGCATCAGCGCGGCGGCCTCGTGGATGAGTCGATCGGGCCCGATCGTGACGGCTGGGCTCGTCATTGCTGCCGCGGCGCTCGTGGCAGTGACCTTGAGGAGCTGGGCACGGGAAGCAGGCGACTCCCCACGGAGCCCGGCAAACCGCCGATGACGGATCGCGGCCGGGCCCCGCTGCTTCACGAGGAGGTCCGTCTCGGACACCACGCCCAGAACGCCGCCATCCGGACCGAGCACGGGGACGCCACTGATCTTCCTGTCGGTCAGGACCTGCGCCACGTCCTTGAGCGGCGTGCCAGGGTCGACGCTGAGCACGTTGCTGGTCATGACATCACGAACAGTCTTCACTGCGACACCTCAGTCTGTTCGTCAAGACTGGCGCCAGGCACTCGGCACCGGCAGGGTCGAAGGTCACCTCGATCAGGACGTCCGGCACAGGCTGGGCCGTTCGGCACGCGTTCCCGACGTCCAATGGCCGATGTCGGCCGCGACTCGCCAGCGCCATGATCAAGTCATGGCAGATGGCCTCGTCGGTCTGGACTTCGTTCAGCAGTGATCACCAAGCCCGGTAGAGCGGCGGCCGACCATGGGCGGCTCGACGCTGAAGGAGACCGGTCGCGGTGGCTGGCAACCGATGCGTACTCATGCACCGCGGAGGCGGTCGAGCACTCCTATGAAGTGGAACCGGCGATCGGCCTCTCGGGTGCGGAGGCCGCACGTCGCGCGGCGATTGCCGGCCGGAACGCCATCAGCCGCGAGAACCGTCCCGGGATCTGGAACATGGTGCTGGATTCTGCGACCCAACCCTTCGTCCTGTTGCTGCTGGCCGCTGGCGCAGCTGCCATCCTCCTCGGAGAGATCCGCGACGGCCTGCTGATCCTGGTCGGTCTGGGACCGATCGTCGGAGCCGACGTCGTCACGGAGTTCCGGGGCGAGCGCGCCATCGAGGCGTTGCGGGCGGCAGCGGCGCCCCAGGCACGGCTTCGTCGAGACGGCGGACCGGTCGATGTACCGGCCGATGAGATCGTCCCTGGCGACATCGTCCTGCTTCGGGCAGGCGACGTTGTTCCTGCCGACCTCCGTCTCACTCGAGCCGACAGGCTTGAAATCGATCGAAGCATCCTTACCGGCGAATCGCTTCCCGAGCCGGCGGAAACCGACCCGATACCAGCTGAGCTCCCGATCGGCGATCGACGGAACATGGCCTACTCCGGGACGAGCGTGGTGAGCGGTCGCGGCGAGGGCATCGCCGTCGCGATCGGCGCGCGAACCGAGGTCGGCCGGATCGCCGGAGGGCTCGCCAGCCGCGAACACCACCGATCGCCGCTGCAGCGCGAGCTGGACCGGCTTGTCAGGATCCTTCTGATCGTGGCGATTGCCCTGATCGCGATCACGACTGGCTCGGGCTTCATCCGCGGCAACCCCGTGGCAACGAATCTCCTCGCAGGAATCTCAGCCGCCATTGCTGCCATTCCCGAGGAGCCGCCGGTCCTCCTCGCGGTCGTCCTCGGACTTGGTGCATTTCGACTGCTCAAGCGGGGAGTGCTCGTCCGCCGCCTCAACGCCGAGGAGATCCTTGGCGCGGTCGACCTCGTCGTGACCGACAAGACGGGCACCCTGACCCGGAATCGGCTCGAGGTGGCGTCGATTCTTGGCCCTGACGGTCCGGTCGTTCATCCGGCCGGACGCCGGGCCATCCTCACCCTCGCATTGCGCGCCGAGGACGACGCCTGGGCCCACGCCGAAGGGATTGGCACGAACTCCTTCACGCGCGCGCTCGCCCGCGCCGTGGATGACGTCGGCGGCGACTCCCGGCCGGACCCGGCTGAGCTCATCTCATCGGAGCCGGCCGATGACGACCGGCCGTACTCGACGACGACCGCTCACCGCGACGGTCGCATCGAAACCCTCCGCCTCGGGGCGCCGGAAATGGTCATCGACGGCGCGCTTGGCGAGGGTCGATCGGCCCTGGCCTGGCACTCCGCGACCGCGGCCTTGACGGCCGAAGGGCAGCGGGTCGTCGCGCTGGCGCGCCGATCAGGCGATGCCGCGTCGATCGAGGCCATCATCGGATTCGCCGACCCCTTGCGAACCGGCATTGCCGAGGCCGTGGGTGCGGCCCGCGGGGCGGGCATTGATGTGCTCGTCGTCACGGGCGACCATCCAACGACAGCCGCAGCGATCGCATCCCAGGCAGGGCTCGATCGAGCCGGTGCCCTCGGCTCCGATCTCGAGGGTTGGGACGACGAGGAGCTCGTGGCCCGCTTGCCGACGTTGTCGGTCGTCGCGCGTTCGACGCCGGATCAGAAGCGACGGATCGTCCGGGCGGCCAGGGCAGCGGGCCGCCTCGTGGCCGTGACAGGTGATGGCGTGAACGACGCACCTGCCCTCCACGGTGCGGACGTCGCGGTCGCGATGGGGAGTGGTACGGCTGTTGCGAAGGAGGCGTCGGACCTCGTTCTCGGCGATGACTCGTTCGCGACGCTCGTCTACGGGATCGGCGAAGGCCGACGCATCGTGGACAACGTTCAGAAGGGGCTCGTGTTCCTCGTATCGACACACGTCGCCCTGCTTGGCTTCGTGCTCATCGCCACGCTCGCCGGGTTCAGCCAGCCGCTGCTGCCGATCCAAATCCTGTGGCTGGAGCTGTTCATCGATCTGGCGGCGTCCATCGCCTTCGAGCGCGAACCGCCCGAGCCGAATCTGATGACGAGGTCGCCTCGATCGGTCGCGAAGCCGCTCTTGACGCAAGGCTTGCTGGCGCGGATCAGCCTGGCCGGCGGCTTCAGCGCCATGGCGGCATTGTGGTTGATCAGTTCGCACGACGGCACGGCGGACCATGCCCGCTGGCTCGCCTACACGGCCCTGGTGTGCGCCCAGGCCGTTCGGGCCTATGCCAACCGCAGCCTTCGCGAACCGCTCCATCACCTCGGCTGGAATGGCTTCCTGCTGGCGACGTGCCTGCTCGCCATCACGATCCAGGTGGCGATCCCGCTCGTGCCGCCGCTCGCGGACGCGTTCCGCGCGACAGCCCTCGATGCGTTCGACTGGGGGCTGGTGGGCGCCGTCGCGCTCGCGCCGGCCGCCCTCGCAGAAGCGCTGCGCGGGCGGAGGATTGCATGGGTCGCCTGATTGCGCGGCACCAGCGGCAGCGGATCAGCGCACCACGACCACGGTGGCCGTCGCGTGTGTGGCGACGTGTTGCGACACGCTGCCTTCCACGAATCGCGCCAGTGCGCCGAGGCGACGCGAGCCGACGACCACGACGTCGAAGCCACCGACGTTGACGAGCCGCTCGATCGAGGCGGCTGGATCCCCGATCGGTTCGATCAGCTCGGGCGAGATCCCACGAGACTCGAGGAGCCGACGCGCGTCGTCGAGCTGCTCGTCATGCCGGATCTGGTCGAGGTGAGACGGCGGGACGAACGGGAGCCGCTCCGGGACGACACTGACCACGCTGACCGGAACGCCGATCTGTTGAGCCAGCACCGCGGCCGTCTCGAGAGCCCGGCGCGCGGGGGCTCCACCGTCGTAGGCGACGAGGATCCGCTTCATCGCGCCGCGCCCGTCGACCTCGCCCGCCGCCAGCCCTGAAATGTCGGCAAACCCCACGCGACGGCTGCCATGGAGATCAGGAGACCGATCCCGAACATCGTCGGATGGAGGAAGCTGAACTCCTTGATGATCGCGAGCTCCACGAGGATCCAGATCATCTGACCGCAACCGATCGCAAAGGCAACGAACGGAGCGAGTCGGGCTCGTCGCCGGCCTGCGGCGGCGACCAACAGGGAGCCGGCACCAAAGAGCCCGCCGAGGATGAAACCCGGGCCGAGGAAGTCGGAGAACGGGCTCCCAGCCAGGATCGTGGGATCGAAGTGCATGACGCTGCCGTCGGGTCGAGCGACGAGCGCGACGCCGCCGGCGAGAGCGCCGAGCCCGAGGACCACCAGAAGGACGACAGTCATGACTCCCCAGCGATCCAGGGCGGGCCTCGGGATCGAGGATGGCGTTCCTGGTGCGACGGTCAACGCATGCATGGCACACCTCTCATTGGAACGGCGCCACGACGCGAGGATCGGCCACGGCGGCGACAGCGCCCAGTGGCGATTGGCCCGAATCGGCCCTGCCCGACGACCCGATCGCTCGGCGGCGGGGTAGCGCCCGGCGGCTCACCTCGAGGACATGCCGGACGGCTCGGCGTTCCGGGTCCTCCGGCCCATCCGGGGGTGCCATGTCTCGGTGGACGATCGCGTCGGGTCCATGCCGTGCGGGCGGCCCGACGGCTTCGTTGGACTCCGGTCGAAGAGGTGTGTGATGCGGATCCTCGTCGCGACCGACGGCTCTGATGCCGCCGGCGTCGGCTGCGACCTTGCCCGCGACCTGGCGACGCTGGCCCACGGCGAGATCCGAATCGTCGCCGTGGTTCCGCCCACGATGGACCTGTTCGGCGGCGTGTGGCCACTGGCCGGGGTCGTCGATCCCCAGCCACTCGAGCGGGCAGCCCGCGACAAGATGGCCGATCGCCTCAGCCGGGCGGTCGACCGGATGCCGGCAGACCTCCGCCCGACGAGCGCGCTGCTTGGTGGCAGACCCGCCGACGAGATCGTGGCCGAAGCGACCCGCTGGCCGGCCGATATCGTCGTCATCGCGAGCCGCGGGCACGGCCAGCTCTCATCGATCGTCCTGGGCTCCGTGTCGGAGGAGGTCGTCACTCGCTCACCGATTCCCGTCCTCGTGGCCCGGCAACCGCGCCTCCGCAGGATCGTCGTCGGGGTCGACGGCTCGGCCGCGTCTCAGGCGGCGGTCGACTTCCTGACGAGTGGCGCGACGTTCCAGGGCCTCGACGCCTGGGTGGTCGACGTGGCACCGAGCACCGACGCGTGGTGGCTAGGCCTGGCGACTGCTGACTCGGCCATCTTCGATCGCTTCATCGAGATGAACGAGCACACCCGCCTCGTGGAACGCGAATCGGCTGAGCGAGCCAGCCAGACACTCCGCGATGCCGGGCTCGTCGCGAACAGTCGGCATCGCATCGGCGATGCCGCGGATGAGCTCGTGAGGGCGGCGGCTGAGCTCGGAGCCGACACGATCCTCATCGGCTCGCGGGGCCCCACGGGAATTGGCCGCCTCGCCATTGGCAGCGTGGCTCGCCACGTCCTGCGCCATGCAGACGCGTCGGTGCTGATCGTCCACTCAGCGCCAGTGACCCAACACGCGGAGCCAGACGACTCCCGCGGTGTCCCGGTCGGCGCCTCGAGATAGCGAATAACCGAAAAGGAGACCGAGATGAAGATCCTGCTTGCTTATGACGGTGGAGAGCCCGCGCGGCGGGCCCTGTCGACGGCTGCCGGCATCGCCAAGGCGATGGGGGCCGGCCTCGATGTGATCAGCGTGATCCCGATCAGAGGCGGTCGCTCACGGATCGATCCCTGGGATGACCTCGAGGAGCACACCTCGGAGCTGCTCGACGCAAAGGCCCGCCTGGCCGACCTCGGGCTCGCCTGCAGCCTCCTCGAGCCGGCCGGTGATCCGGCAGAGGAGATCGAAACGGCGGCTACGTCGGGCGATTACGACATGGTCGTCATCGGTTCGCGTCGTAAGGGAGCGCTCGGGCGGATGCTCCAGGGCAGTGTGTCGGAGCACGTGGCCACGCACACGGACGCGACCGTCGTCGTCGCTCGCTGATCGCCTGCCGAGAGCCGGCCGCCGGAGATCGGCGGCCGGCTTTCGATTCAGGCCTCGACGAGGGTCCGGGCAGCGTGTCGGAGCGACGTCCGATGGTCCGGATGGGCGATCCCGATGAGGGCATCGGCTCGCTCGCGGAGGCTCTTGCCGAATAGCTCGGCGACGCCCCACTCGGTGACGATGGTTCGGACGTGGGCGCGGGTCGTCACGACGCCGGCGCCCGCCCGCAGGGTCGGGACGATCCGGCTGATCTCGCCCGAGCCCGCGGTCGAGGGCAAGGCGATGATCGCCCGGCCCTCGGGCGCGAGCGCGGCGCCGCGGATGAAGTCCATCTGCCCACCGATGCCGCTGTAGATGCGCTGCCCGATCGAGTCGGCCACGACCTGCCCGGTCAGGTCGACTTCGATCGCCGAGTTGATCGCGGTCATCCGGCTGAACGACCGGATGACGTGGGTGTCGTTGGTGAAGTCGACGGATCGCATCTCGATCATCGGGTTGTCATCGACGAACTGGTAGAGCCGCCGGCTGCCGAGGACGAACGCGGTGACGATCTTGCCGCGGTTCCGCTCCTTCCGCGCGCCGGTGATCACGCCCGCTTCGACGAGGTCCACGACGCTGTCCGTGAACATCTCCGTGTGCACGCCGAGGTCGCGCTTGTCGCGGAGGAAGAGCGCGGTCGCGGCTGGGATCGCTCCGATCCCGAGCTGGATGGTTGCTCCATCGCCCACGAGGTCTGCCACGTGCTCGCCGATCCGCCGCTCGGTCTCCCCGATCGGCCCCACGGCGTGCTCGTAGGGCGGCTGATCGACGTCGACCGCGAGGTCGATGTCGTCGACGTGGATGAAGCTCTCGCCGAGCGTCCGGGGCATAGCCCGGTTGAACTGGACGATGACCGTTCGCGCCGCACGGATCGCGGCGTGCATCGCCTCGACCGAGGTTCCGAGCGAGCAGAAACCGAAAGCGTCGGGTGGGGTCGCATTGACGAAGACGACGTCGAGCGGCAGCGCCCCGGAGGTGAAGAGGTGGGGCACGTCGGACAGGAAGACGGGGACGTAGTCGGCGCGACCGTCGTTCACTGCTTCGCGGGCGTTGGGCCCGACGAAGAGGGCCCGGTGACGGAAGTGCCCGGCCATCGCGGGCGCGAGATGAGGACCGGGTCCTTCGACGTGGAGGTGGACGATCTCGACGTCGCGCAACTCCTCCGCCCGGTCGACGAGCGCGTCGAGGAGCACGCTTGGGGTCGCGGCGGCGCACTGCAGGTAGATCCGCTGGCCCGACGAGATGTCCGCGACGGCCGCGGTAGCCGTGACGACCCTCATTCGCTGGCCGGGCTCAGGCAGCGAGCGCCGGCGCAGCCGGCACCGTGATGTCGACCCTCGACGTATCGACGCCGGACGGCTGCAAGCGGCTGGGAAGTCCAAGCGCCGCCACCAACCGATGGATTCCGGCATTCGAAGTCAGCATCGAGGCCGTCAGCGTATCGACTCCTGCCGCTTGTGCCCATGCAATCGCGGCGGTCGTCAATCGCCGTCCGATGCCGCCACGCTGGAACTCGTCGGCCACCGCGATCGCGACCTCGGCTCGGCCGTCGCCGGCGGGCTCCAGGCAGAGGTGGCCGATGATCCGATCGCGACGGCCTCGTGGGTCCGGGATGGTTGCGACGAATCCCTCTCGGTGGGCGTGGTCGGCTGAGCAGAAGGCCGCCGACTGAGCCGCCGACAGCCCGCGGGTCACAGCGAAGAATCGTAGGCGTCGGCTCTCGTCGCTGAGACCGGCATAGAACCGCTCGAGCTCGGAGGTGTCGCCGGCGCGGATCGGCCGGATCCCGACGTCCCCGGTCGGCATGGTCCTGCTCATGCACCGACGATAGACGTGGCGATCGCGGGTCGGGAGGGACGTTCGGCCCGAACGCCGGGCCATTCCGCCCGGGTCGCTTCCGCTGCCATGCGATCCTATGGCGATGACTTCGG
>Ga0070699_100001476_pt1 | contig 21527 bp, 20 predicted proteins | sample KBSK1503metaG_FD_65473 | JGI IMG/M metagenome (GOLD analysis project Ga0070699, IMG submission 65473) | Corn, switchgrass and miscanthus rhizosphere microbial communities from Kellogg Biological Station, Michigan, USA - KBS K1-50-3 metaG | ecosystem: Host-associated > Plants > Roots >...
TATAATGACCCTAATATTTCAGACAAAATTTGATTGGCTCGTAAGGTGTAAAATGAGGCATGCAGAAAAAGAAACGGAAGCAGTATACAGCAGACTTTAAGGCGAAAGTCGTCAAGGAGATGCTCAGAGAAGAAAAGACTGTGGGGCAATTAGCCGCCGAATACGAAGTGCATAGTAACATGCTCTATCGCTGGCGAGATCAGATGTTAGCTGGTTTGCCGGGTCTCTTCTCTGACCAGGCAGCTCAGGAGCTAGCTGAAAAAGAAGCCGAGTGGGAGAAAGAACGAGAAGCCTTATACGCCGAGATTGGACGCTTAACCACGCAGGTGACGTGGTTGGAAAAAAAATCTCGAGCAGGGCTTAAGTAGAGAAGAGCGGCGCAGGCTGGTCGATTGGGAGAACAAGGAGCTGCCGGTGAGAACACAGGCGGAGCTGCTGACCCTCAATCGCTCGGGACTCTACTATCATCCGGTACCTCCATCAGCGGAAGAAGTGGCGTTCAAACATCGCATTGACGAGATCTATACGGCCCATTGCTATTACGGCTACCGACGCATCGCTGCCCAACTGCACCGGGAAGGTCAGCCTATCGATCAAAAAACGGTGGCCCGGTACATGCAGGAGATGGGATTGGCCGCGGTGTATCCCGGCCCCAATCTGAGCAAGCGAGCACGGCAAGCAGCGATCTTTCCGTACCTGCTGGCTAATGTGTCGGCGAACATGCCCAATCATATTTGGGGCATCGATATCACCTACATTCGCCTGCGAGCTGGCTGGATGTACCTGGTGGCGGTCCTGGATTGGTACTCACGCTTTATCGTGAGTTGGGAACTGGATCAAACCATGCAACTTCCTTTTGTGATGGAGGCCATGCAGCGAGCGCTGGAGCGAGCCACGCCGCAGATTTGTAATAGCGATCAGGGCAGCCAGTTTACCAGCCCGCAGTACACGCAGTTGCTGCTCTCGCATAACGTGCGCATCAGCATGGATAGCAAAGGCCGCGCGCTTGATAACATTTTTACCGAACGCGTGTGGCGAACGATTAAATATGAGGAGGTCTATGTGCGAACCGTTCAGCCGAAACCCGTCGTTTTCGATGGGAGGATGGCTGACAAGGACAAGAACCTTGATAACTGATGATCCGATGTGAGGTGCAATTCCTCACCCGCGAGGCAAACGCGGAAAAGCAAGGCCCCACGGTAGCGACTGGTCCTCAATCCGTGAAGCGGGCATCAAAGGAAGCTCTGCTAGCCTGAAGCAGTACCTTTCTGAGCTAGGCTCTCATGGCGAAGGCAACTGAAGATGCGACAGACCCATCGTTACTTCGAACAAGTCAAACAGGCTGAGAGACTTGACCAAAATGGTAGCGGTACACAGGCTCATCATTTGTAGACGTGATGAGCAATGGGATGAAATTTGTACACGTTTCATCCTCTTGCCCAAAGGTACCCGGTGGAGAGCATCCGCCTAAAAGAGCGCAAAACGGAGCATCGGAACGGGATAACTCGCAAGCATGCTCTCGTTGCTGGTCGATACAACGAGCAGGGAACCACCCGCATGCACTTGAGAGCAGGATTGCCTAAGAAGCAAAAGCCAGCGGGAAAGCCGCTGGATACGCTGACGTAGGCACGGTGATCAGGAATGAAGAGGTGTGAAAAGTATGGCACAAACGAAGGCACCCAAGACCAAGCAAGCGCTTGATCCTGAGAGTGAAAGCTGGAACAAACTGCCCTGGCGCAAGTTGGAGCAGCATGTCTACCGCATACAAAAACGCATCTTCAAAGCTAAAGAACATGGCAACCAACGAGCAGTTCAAAAACTCCAAAAATTGCTGATGAAATCCAGGGCAGCGCGACTGCTGGCTGTGCGACGGGTTACTCAGGACAATCAGGGAAAGAAAACCGCAGGAGTAGATGGAGTGAAATCTGTCCTGCCCAAACAACGATTTGAGATGACAGAACAGATTCACCCGAAGCACTGGAAGAGCATCAAAGCACAACCTGTCCGAAGAATATATATTCCAAAGCCAGGGAAGGCCGAAAAGCGCCCGCTTGGTATCCCTGTGATGGTCATGAGAGCGCAGCAAGCACTCGCAAAAAGCGCACTGGAACCGGAATGGGAGGCCTGCTTCGAGGCCAATAGCTATGGTTTTCGCCCTGGGCGCTCCTGTCAAGATGCGATCCAAGCCATCTTTCTCGCTATCTGTAAAAAGCCAAAATATGTGCTGGATGCCGATATCGCCGGATGCTTCGATCACATCGACCAGAAAGCACTCCTTTCCAAACTCAACACCTACCCAGCCATGAGACGAACGATTCACTCTTGGCTCAAGGCGGGAATGCTTGATCAGGGCGTGTTCGCGCCTACCTCTCGTGGAACACCTCAAGGAGGCGTGATTTCACCTCTTCTCATGAATGTAGCGCTTCATGGACTAGAAACTGTTGTCGCACATGAACTCACAAGAAGGACAGGAAAGAAATTCCAAAGGGTGAGTCCAACCGTCATACGCTATGCCGACGATTTTGTCGGTGCGATCTGAGGTCGCTTGTGTTGAGTGAAGCAAAGGCGCTTCCAGCCTAGTATCCAGGGCTGTCTCCAATCCCTCTCTGCGTCACTGGTAACGGTGGGGTGGGAAGCGAGGGGTAACGTCCAAGGGAGCTTCTAGCCGAAAGAGGCGACCGGGCAAGGGGAAAATCGGAAGGATGAATGTGAATGAACCTTTGATGAGGCTGCGTGACGTCGCGGTCATCGGAACGGCTATTACGATGATGAACGGGATACTGGTCCCTGTGGGCTGACGAATCACAGGAATGGATACCCAATCCCCGCAGTAAAGAAGGCATCCTCACCGATTGTGTCTCACACATGCGGAACAGAGTAACCCCAATGAGGTCTCAGGGGTGATCGATACCCTGAGTAAGCCAACTGGAAGGGAAGCCGAATTCCTCAGTGGGAAAGGGAAGGGTCAAGAAGCGAAGGCTGCCAGCCGAAAGGCAACAGGAAACCATAACTGGGCAGAGAGGGCCGGAAACGGAGCTACCCACGCTGAAAGGCGGCTGACGTGATCCTGGTGCATCACCCAAAGAACGATGTGCAAGTTACTCATCGAGGGAAAAGTTAGATGCAAGCACACACACGCTTAGCAAACGGAACCAAGAGGCAGACCGACTGGAACAGCATCAACTGGCGCAAAGCCAACCGGACTGTTCGTAACTTGAGATACCGTATCTTTCGGGCAACACAAGAGGGCAATCTGAAGAAGGTGCACTCGCTCCAAAAACTCATGTTGAAGAGCTACTCGAACCGGCTAGTGAGTGTCCGGCGAGTAGCGCAGATCAATGCTGGAAAAAACACGCCCGGAATAGATAAACTGGTCATCAAAACACCAGCCGCCCGAGGCAGGATGGTCGATACGCTCGCCTCCTACTTCCTCTGGAAAGCCAAACCGGTGCGAAGAGTCTACATCCCCAAGGCCAACAACCGGCTCAGGCCCCTCGGGATACCCGTCGTCATCGACCGCTGCCTTCAGGCAATGGTCAAAAACGCCCTTGAACCCGCCTGGGAAGCAAAGTTCGAGGGAAGTAGCTACGGGTTTCGACCAGGCCGAAGCTGTCATGATGCCATCGAGAAACTCTTCGTCTTGGCCCGACCCAACAAGACCAAGAAGTGGATACTCGACGCCGATATCCGAGGCGCGTTCGACAACATCTCGCACGAATACCTCTGCAATGCTATTGGTCCAGTTCCTGGAAGGGAACTGATCAAACAATGGCTCAAAGCAGGATATGTCGAGCAAGAGGTGTTTCACGCTACAGAACGGGGAACGCCGCAAGGTGGAGTCGTGTCGCCGTTGTTGGCAAACATTGCATTGCACGGCATGGAAGAGGCCATCGGGGTCAAGTATGACTCCCGAGGCCAACTTGTCGGCAAACGTGCGGTCGTGAGGTACGCGGATGATTTTGTGTGCTTCTGCGAAACCAAGGAAGATGCTGAGCGCGTGCAAGGCGTCCTGACGGCATGGCTGAAGGAACGTGGCCTGACCCTCTCAGAGGAAAAGACGCGGATTGTTCACCTGACGGAGGGCTTTGACTTCCTCGGGTTCAATAGTCGGCACTACCCCGCACCGAAAACCTCACGCACGGGATGGAAACTCCTGATCAAACCGAGCAAAGAATCAGTGCAAGAGATGCGAACGAAGCTCAAAGGTCTGTGGGAAAAAGCTCACGGGACAAATGCTCAAACCGTCCTGGGGAAATTCAACCCAGTGATTCGGGGATGGGCAAACTACTTTCGCACCGCTGTAGCCAAAGAAATCTTTAGCAGCCTGGATCGCTGGATGTTCTACAAAGAAGATCGCTACACCAGGCGTATGCACCCCAAGAAAGCCAAAGACTGGCGACAGCACCGCTAGTGGGGCCGACTGCATCTGGAACGAAACGATCCCTGGGTGTTTGGTGACAAACAAACGGGAGCGCATCTGCTCAAATTCAGTTGGTTTCCGATTGAACGACATACGCTGGTTAAAGGAACGTCCTCACCGGATGATCCTCGTCTCAGGAGCTACTGGATGGAGCGGCAGGCAGCGAAAGCCAAAGACCTCACGCGCTCCAAACAAAAGCTTGCGAAGAGACAACATGGTCGGTGTCCACAATGCGGAGAATCGCTCTTCAATGAGGAAGAACTCCAGGTGCACCACCTCCATGCACGCGCCCAAGGGGGCAAGAATGTCTACAGTAACCTTGTTCTGGTTCATCTCTTTTGCCACCAGCACATTCATGCTGCGTCGAAACGGGCACTGAGCGACTGCCAGGAGTGTAACAACCGTGACCTGCTGGCGATAGAACGCAAAGCCGCCCGACGATCAAAGCACAAAGAGCAAGAGGAGCCGTGCTGTACGTGATGTGCTTGAGCCGTGTGCGCTGAGAGGCGCACGCACGGTTCTGAGGGGGCCGGGGAGTCGTGAGGCTCCTCCGGCTACCCGACTTTTGCACCCAACGGAAGAAGGCATCCAAAAAGCGCAGACCATCGCTACCTCATGGCTCAAGGACATGGGACTGGAACTGAAGCCGAGTAAAACGAAGGTCAGCCATACGCTCAAAATCCATCAAGGAAATGTAGGGTTTGACTTTGTAGGGTTCTCCATTCGGCAATTCCCAGTAGGAAAAACCCATACGGGGAAGAACTCATATGGAAACCCCCTCGGCTACAAAACCATCATCAAGCCCAGTAAGAAAGCCATCAAAGAACATACGACGAAAGTCGCAGAGAAGATACGAGAACTCCGAGCGGCTCCCCAAGAGACACTCATGCGAGATCTCAATCCCATCATACGAGGCTGGACCAACTACTACCGTACCGTGGTCAGTAAAAGAGTCTTCGCAAAATGTGATGCCCTTCTCTACAACAAACTTCGACGATGGGCCAAACGCCGACACCCGAACAAAAACATGGCATGGATAGTGAGAAGATATTGGTTACTGAACCAGGGAAAGGGGTGGACATTCGGGACGGAAAAGATGTCCCTCTGGAGATATACGCATACTGCCATCCAACGCCACATCAAGGTTCGGGGGATAGCAAGCCCCTATGATGGTAATCTCATCTATTGGGCACAACGACTGAGAAAGCATCCCATGACACACAGCACAGTCGGAAAGCTGCTGAAAAGCGATAAAGGGCGATGTAGATATTGTGGGCTGTACTTCAAGGATGGGGATTTGATAGAAGTAGATCACATCTTCCCTCTCAGTCTGGGAGGCACAGAGACATTTGCGAACCTTCAAGCTCTCCATCGACATTGCCATGATCAACGGCATGCAGAACTGCAAGCCAAAGGTATCCATGACAAGGACCATATGGTTGAGGAGCCGTGTGCGGAGAAATCAGCACGCACGGTTCTGAAGACAAGTAAGAGAGGCGACTCTCTTGCTTAGTTTAACTCAATCCGTGAAGCAGGGAGAAATGCGGAAGAGTCTGGACCTCGACCTGATGGTCTCCGCTACGCAGGTTCCTATGGTTAGCGCGAGCGAACGCTCGATGAACCGTCGTTACAGTGAAAGAGCCAACGCGAGGTAAGAGGCTCTGACCAAAATGGTCACGGTCACATAGGGGTCGAGAACATCGATGCGGCTCTCGACTTCACCCCCTTGACCCGGCGGATAGAGACGAACCTACCGGAACGCAAAACACCTGATCGGAACGGAGTAACCCTCCGATAGCTCTCTCCGGTGGTCGATCCAGAGAGCAGGCAACCAACCGCAAGCTATCGGAGCGAAGGATTGCCGAAAAAGCAAAGGCCTCTGGGAAAGCTAGAGGATACGCTGACATCGGTACGGTGAGATGGAGGATAGAGCTATGAGTCACAGGAAAGAAACGGAAGCGATGGTTGCAGAACAACCAATCGAAGACTGGGCACAGATTCCCTGGCGCAAGCTAGAACGAAAGGTGTACCGACTGCAAAAACGGATCTATCAAGCCTCTCTTCGTGGTAATGACAAAGCAGTCCACAATCTCCAACGATTACTCATGAAATCGAAAGCGGCCCGGACGCTAGCAGTACGCAGGGTGACGCAGGATAACCAGGGCAAGCGAACCGCAGGAGTCGATGGAGTCAAATCCGTCAAACCAGCACAACGACTGGCGCTGGTCCAACACCTTCGTCACCACAAAAGGATCAAACCCCAACCAACCAGACGAGTCTGGATACCCAAGCCGGGAAAGGCGGAGAAAAGGCCGTTAGGCATCCTCACGATGCTGGACCGCGCTCATCAATGCCTGGTGAAACTGGCCCTGGAACCCGAATGGGAGGCACAGTTTGAAGCTGACAGTTACGGCTTTCGTCCCGGTCGATCAGCTCAAGATGCTATCCAAGCCATTTTCATTTACATCTGCAAACAGTCCAAATATGTGCTGGATGCAGATATCGCGAATTGCTTCAACCAGATCAATCACGAAGCACTCTTACACAAACTCCAGACCTTTCCCGCGATGAGACGCGCCATCAAAGCCTGGCTCAAAGCAGGAGTCCTGGAAGACAACGTGTTCGAGCCAACCACAGCAGGAACCCCGCAAGGAGGCCCGCTGAGTCCGTTACTCGCCAATGTTGCTCTGCATGGCCCACGCTATCCAGCAAGGCTACAAGGGCAAGGATAAACCCAGGCTGGTTCGCTACGCCGATGATCTGGTGGTGCTCTATCGAACCCGCGAAGGGATCGAGCAAGCCAGAAGCGTATTGGAACGCTGGCTCAAAGACATGGGATTGGAGATGAAGCCCAGCAAAACCCGGGTAGTCCATACCCTCGAAGCCCTGGAAACAGAACCCCCTGGCTTTGACTTTTTAGGGTTCGAGATCCGGCAATATCCTGTTGGCAGACACCATTCAGGAACACAGAACGGCAAACGGCTCGGCTTCAAAACGCTCATTCGACCCAGTAAGGAAGCCATCAAACGGCATCGAGAAGCCTTACGAACGGTGGTGCTCGCAGGAACAGGACTTTCTCAAGACGCACTCATTGGGCAATTGAACCCAAAGATACGTGGATGGTCACGCTACTATCGCAGTGTCGCCGCCAAGAAAACCCTGAATGATTGCGACTACCACTTATTCCCACTTCTTCTGCGATGGGCCAAACGCCGACACACGCGCAAGTCCGCGAGTTGGATACGGACGCGCTACTGGCGAACCATGGGACAAGATCACTGGCGGTTTGCTACGCCGGGTGGTCGCTACCTCAGCGATCACGCCGCAACCGCGATCCAACGCCATGTGAAGGTCAAAGGGAGCGCCAGCCCATTTGATGGAAACCTGCTCTATTGGGCCAAGAGATTGCAACAATCTCATCCGCTCACCAGGAGCAAACTGGGAGCCTTGCTGCACAAACAACAAGGCAAATGTCGTTGGTGTGAACTCTACTTTGCCGAAAGCGATTTGATAGAGATCGATCACATCACCCCCCGAAGTGAAGGGGGAACGGATGCACTCAGTAATCTTTTCGCCTTACATCGGCATTGCCACGATCAACGTCATGCAAAGAAGCATGCATGGGGTGCTCCTGACACGAGCCATCTCATTGAGGAGCCGGATGAGGGGAAAGCTCTCATGTCCGGTTCTGAAGGCGGGCAGGAGGGAGCGATCCCTCTTGCCTAGCTACCAAAAACGTTCGCACTATGTGCGCGATGTCAGCTTTGGCGAAGACCGTTCCCGCTTGCGCACCGGTCATGCCCCCCAGATTATGGCCGCCTTGCGTAATCTGGTCATCACCTTGATCCATCGCTCCGGCTCCTCTCAGATCACCGCTACCAGACGCCATTTCGCCTCCTCTCCTCACGAAGCTCTTGCCCTCCTGGTTTCTCAGAAAGGGGGGCAGCAATAATTCACAAACCCTGGCGAATTTAGCAATGGGTGGAGTTTCGTCTAGTGCACCAGATGCTTCAACTTCGTTCCCCAGCTATTACGAAATTGATTATATAAGAGTCTGGAAAAGAGCTAATACTTCAGGTTGATTTCCATCAATCTGATCTTAGGGGTTTTCCTCGTTTCAAAAAGCCCAACCGTTGACACTCCATTCAACTCATACTGTACGGCAGTGAATTCGTAATGACTCCTATAACTGTTTTGCCTGAAATGACGTAATTGTTTCGCTAGTCCCACCCTGTTGATATGTCCTTATGCCACATTGACCTGAAGAGAATGTACTATCTGTAGCGGTTACCATCCAATTTGCAGGTTCTATTGTGCCTGTTTGCCATGCTTTTACTGATAGGGTCGTGCCGTTTGCATTAAAACGAATGGTGTAGGACGTATTGGGAGATGCACGAAAGAATGTGCCCTTTAGTTTGGTCATTGATCCGTTCACAACTCTTTGAATGACCAGATACCTTCCGTTAATAACAGCACGATAATAGTTAGACTTGTTGCTCCATCGCAGGACTACTCCTAAGCTATTAGCACCTCCTCCTATAGCTGTCATGGATCCGCTCATGAGCACCTCAGCATTAGCAACAGATGATCCTAACACTGCATGTAAATCTGCGGCAGAAGAGGGTTTTATCAAACCAGCGTTATTGTTGATTGAAAAACTGCTTGAACTATTTGCATCACCTCCCCAGGTCATTCCATTTGATGCAGTCCCCCAGTAGGTCTGGTTTGGTCTTTGGAAGGTATCCTGCGCCAGAAAAGCAGGTGGAGGCGTATTCGTCGGTGTCGGACTTGGTGAAAGAGTGGGAGTTGGTGTTAAACCACCAGATGTAACAAAGAGATTAGAAAGATCAGTGGCAGAAGAGGTATGCGCAAGAAGAGGTGAAAGACCAAAGATGGTTTCCGCTGTTTTGACAAAGGAGGAGTGAGAATAGAGGGTGGTGTTGGTGTACCCGTTCCCTTTGGCCAGAGGAGACAGAACAATCATACCAATCGGGTGGTTGGTGGTTGAGCCTGAGTCTTCATCCCAGGTAAGAAATACCGCGCCACCATTTTTGTAGGCAGCAGAATTCAGGAGGGTTGGCAGATTGATAGAAAGCCACCTATCTCCTTGGTGAATTGGATCATTTGACCCGCTACAGGAATTGCTGTGCATATCATCACAGAGATTTGGCGTGATAAAGGAGTAAGAAGGAACAGTGTTGTTTTGCAAATCAGTTGCAAGCTGGGTAAACGGAACGACATGCGAAGAACAGTTGGTATTTGTTGCTGAAGGAGGATTGCCAGACACATCAGTAAAGAAAACTGAGGGATTATGTTTAGCTGCGTAGTTACCTGACGAGGTAATGGGACAGCCAGAGGGCATGCTCTCTTCGTATGCTTTCCAGGATAACCCTTTGTTCTGCAGCAGCGTTGTGAGATGATTCGTGGAGGTTGTATAATTCCCACTTGTTGCATCGTTATCGTTCGTAAAGGTATGATCGGTAAAACTATTTGTTCCTCCTTCAAGCCAAATATAATTGGGTTCTGATGGATGGAGGTACCCATTTGCTACTTCAGATGGGGTAACGTTATGATAGTTTGATGCGTATGATGTATCGGACCGACTAAGAAGTCCATTAATGTATGGAGCAGAGTTGGTATTTCCCTTAATCTGACTCCAATCCGTATTCTCCATGACAACCACAAACACATTTTTAATACCTGATGGATAGGTGGAGGCTGTTTGCTGTTGAGGCGTAGGTGTTGGAGTCGATGGTGAAAAACAAGCATCCCCTGTTCCTGTTGGGGTGCAGGATTGTGAAAAGACCAGCTCATCGACTTTCACTCCTGCCTGGTTGCCAACCATGGTAATCGTGTGTGATCCGGTAGCCAACACAAGCGTGATTGGCGCACTGGTAACCCAATCCCAGGAATTTGTCCCTGTGGTATCTGAAACAAGATACGGACACCCGCTATCAACCTGTAAATAGTAAGAATTAGCGGCAGAAGATGGCACCATCATACGAGTCCACAACGCATAGCTCACTGTTGATGGAATCGTGATACTTGTTGTTGCCACGCCGGTACCTGAAGGAAGTGTATGGGCACAGGCACCAGTTGGAGAAAGGGTAGCCGTTACTCCTCCTGCTGGTGACGTCGGAGTTGGTGTCACTCCTGCGGTAGGTGTTGGACCACCTGCAGGAGCAGCAACAATAGAGATCGCATTTGAGCCAGTATCAGGGATCCATACTTGTGACCCAACTTGGGCAACCCCATGGATATCGCTAAAGGCACTATCTGTGACCAGACTTCCGGTGGCCACTGACCCGTCTGGATTAAAGGTAGAGACTGAACCGCCGGCATCTGGTGCCCAAATTTGTGATCCGACCAGTCCCAGAGACTCGACATTAGCAAGAGAATTACCGGTAATGGTTGCTGCGACCCGATTCCCATTGGTATCAAGGCGGTAGATGCTGCCTGCGTGGCTTGGGATCCACACTTGCTGGGTGCCATTGACACTCACCACCACCCCGCCTCTGGGGTTTGCAATGCCTGTGAGGGCTGTTCCTGCAGAGGTACCGTTGACGTTGAAGCGGGAGATGGTGCTGTTGCCGTCATTTTCCACCCAGACTTGCGTGCCGACTACCATCATCCCCTTTGGCGTTGACAGACTATTGCCGGAATACGGACCGACACCGGCAGCTGTCCCATCAGGGTTAAATAAGGAAATCGTGCTGTTGCCTGAGTTAGGTACCCACACCTGGTTGCCGACCGCTGTGGGCTCATAGGGCGCTGAGAGGCCGTTGCCGGAGAGGGTCTTCAGAAGTGTCCCATTGTAGTCAAAGACGGAAATCGTGCTGTTGCCACGGTTTGCCACCCAGACTTGCGACTGGGAGCTCACAACGCCAATGCCAGCAGGAGAGGACAAAGAGGTGCTGGTAATGGGGTTGGTTGCTGCAAGGACTGCCTGGATGCCTTCTACCATGGCAGTGGTTTTTCGCGTACCATCTGTTCCGATGAGGGTGGATGCCCCTGCGGTGCCAGGTGTATACGCATCATGTCTGATGACATTATCATGGTAGACGACATTAGTCCCTTTCCAGTAATTTCCTCGATACAGCTGTGCCTCTTGGTACACGCCTCCACTGGTATCGAGTGTTCTCATATACTGCTTTGTTATCAGCTGTTTCCCGTTCTTCCACAACTCTACATACCCAACCGTAGGATCTGTTGACCACTTTATGTGCACAGTAAAGTCAACCCACTGGTCATACACGACATCTCCTAAGTAAAACTGGTGCTTGGGACCGAGTGCGGCACACCCATTCTGATTATCCATTGGCTGGTCTACGAAAGTAAAGAAGGGATTGGCGCTAGGTGGATTATTCCTGTACCCAGGCATAATCAATACCACGGCCGGAGGTGAACACTGGTGGTACAAGTCCATCCACTGCATTAAATTCGTCCAATCTGCCCATCCCGTCGTAAGATTAGGATTTGATGGCAGGTAGGTAGACCAGGAATAGTACCAGTCCTGCCCTGGATATCCACCAGTATTTGCTTGAGTTGAGCTCAGTTCAGCCCTATCAAATGAATTGCCGTAGGGATTGGTATTGACGGTAAATTGCGCTGCATACTTGCCTTGACGGACAGGAGAGGTAACATCAGCAATTGAACTATCACTTTGCCATGCACTTCCTGTATGCACGCCTGCCCACTGGCTTAAATCTCCTGTTTCAAAATCTCCCCTCCATAAAATATTGCCGTAGTTTGCTGTGGTTGAAGTGGGGGTGGGGGTAGGAGATGAGGTTGCCCCACTCCCAAACTGGATGTAGTTGGCAGTGGTGCTGGTGCCTGAAGCATTGGCATCATAGCCCGTTGTCACTGATCCTGAGAGATTTGCGCTTTCTGCCTCCACCCGTCCTGAATCATATCCTGCTGCATCTAGCCTGTGTTCTGGTTCTTGCTTAAATAGAAAAGTCGCAACAGGAAGGGAAAGGAAGATAAGAAGTAAGGAGAGGAAAAAAACCATCGTTCTCGATTGGAAAAAAGAAGAAAGACCATACGTTTTTTCTTTCCTCGTTTGCTTTCTTAGGCGTTGCATATCTAAGTGTATCCTCCTTATAGATTCTAGAAGTGGTAGGCTCTGCCATCTATTCAAGAAAATTCTGAGCGGGGAAAAGTACGCTTTCCCGAGAAGCCGCCGTGAATTCCTCTGAAAATTCGTGGTACATCATTGATTGCAATGACACTGCTTTCTTAAGTTAGCATAGTCGCTCTCGGTGTTTCACGGGCATGCACAGTTTTCTAGCACGAAGGTACTAAGCTGGGGTAAAGGTTTTTCACGTTTGGCCACGGTCTTTTTATGCATGCCCAGCCTGCGGGCAATGGAGGCAAAACTCCATCCTTGCCTGTAGCGCTCACGAACTTCCTGAGACGGTTCCCTACGACGCTCGTCGGACAACGCGGCTGGGAGCAATGCTGCTTCTTTTTGCAGTAGCCCTGAGTGGACAAGCAGGCAGGTCTTGATTTCGAGAGGCTAGCTCAAGTGAGCTTCTCACCAAACGAACAGGCAGTATTGCGCTCTTTGCCCCATGATGTAAAGCGGGAGGCCTTTTATAACTATTGGGCCCATAAGGAGGCGTATTTCAAGGCGAAAGGCCTGGGTATGTCCGTTCCTCTCTATCAATTCGAAGTTTCTTTTCTACCGGGAGAACCAGTTGCGCTCATCCAGAACCGAGGAGAACCTCAGGCCTCCCGTCTCACCCAGGCCTCCTCCGGCATCAGCGCCTTGTGACCAGCAGGTTGAATCTTGCGATAGTTCAGCGCGGGAGGGTGAGAGGAGCCATCTACCGTGAGCAAGCGGACTAAAGAGATGCCAAAGATGGACTCGTTCTGCTCGAGATATGGCCGGATAAGCGTCCAGTCATCGACGGTGAGCGGGGCAAACTGGCCGCCGTTAAGCTGGTCATCGGTCACCCTGTGGTGTGGATCGCGAATGTAGATGGCCCCGCCTGAGGCGAGCGAGAAGAGATTACCGCCGGGATAGGGAGTATCCATATCGCGCAGTGTGCCATCTTCGTCGAAAGAGACGCCGTTCACGATGACGAAGCCCCCACCATGTAGCGGGTCGCCGGCCATAAACGACTCGGCCAGGTAGTCCAGGCAGGTTCCGTTGATGACGACGCGCGGTTTCCCCACCGCGTTGATTAATGGCCGCCCAGCAGCATTGCCCTGAATGAACACGTCGCCCCCTTTCGCGCCATACATGAAGGTTTGCCCAACGTCACCATTGACGACCAGTTTGCCTCCCTTCATGATCTGGGCAATCTGATCCTGCGCGCTGCCGTGAACGATCACTTCGGCGCCATCGATGCCTGAGGCCAGGTAGTCTCCGGGGGAACCGTATACATCGATGCGCACGTTATCCGACAGCACTCCCATGCCACAACCAATGAAGCGGTGGCCGCGTGTGTGGGCGACGATGAACCGGCGAAAGCCGCGCTGGTAGAGTGTTACTATAGCGCGCGCCAGCGAGTCATTCCCCTCGATTGGATAGGCGCGGGCGTCAATTAGCAGTGCGGCATCCATGCCCTGGTATTCTGGAAGCTGGTCGCCGTAACCGATACAGGCGAATACCGGTGAGCGATCGTCACGGATACATTCCACTAGCCGGGCAAAGCTGCCGTCAAACATGGCAAGCAGGCAACTTCTCTTCATTGTTCCAATAGAATACCGGCGGTCCATCAACAGTGTCAGGGTCTCGATGGCGCGCTCTCGCTCGTCATCGCTCCTGGCCGTTTGTTCCAGCACATCCAGGAAAGCCTGCACGCCGTCGTAGTCCCACGCTGGCATACGCTGGCATATTTGCTCGAACAATTCCTTAGCCGTCAGTTCTTGCTGGAGGAGAGACTGCAAGGTCGCTTTATGTCGAACAAGTGAGTGACCATCGGTGGAATGAGTATTCAACGGGTGGCGAGTCGGATCAGGCTCAATGACTCGCCCGAATTTGTCCACGCACTGTAAGACAGTATTGCCGGTTTCGTCGCCCTGCACGGTAAAGATGAAAGCGCCGCCATCGGTATGGCTGCCTCCGCGCGCGTTCCAGTAGAGGTCGGCGCACGACCAGAAGCGCGTATCTTCCCGTGACAGGCTTTCCAGGACTGCGTCTATAGCCTGTTTTTCGGAGGCCGCGAAGCCAATGGTGGCTACGCCGCGCTGCAAGGCGAAGACCTGGGGGCGCAGCATGGAGGTATCGGTGATGCCAACCAGGCGGTGGGCGCGCTTACGGACATCCGACTGGGCGATGAGGAAGAACCAGGGGCCATCGGGTGAACTACTCAGGTGGACGGCCTGGAGCATGGAATACAGGCGCTGCTTTGCCGGTGCTAGCAGCGTAAAATCGCGCTCAGTGGTTGGTGCTATCGCCTCGATGACATATTCAAGCGGGTAGCCATAGACGCGATGCAGCAGGTCGAACATCAGGACGGCCACCTCGGTATCCGTCAGGAACAGTGGTTTGATGTTGCGCTGGGCAAGGTAGGAGCAGATGGAGGCATAATTGGCGAAGTCGCCGTTATGCACCAGGGCCTCGTGCATGCCGATGAACGGGTGAGCGCCACCGGGATGCCACACCTTTCCTCTCGTCGGATAGCGATGGTGCCCGATCCAGACATGGGCACGCAGGTTTTCCAGCCCGTAATAGCGCACGACATCATCGCCATAGCCAACCATCTTGAGGACGAGCACGTTTTTCCCGTGTGACAGCACAAACGCGCGCTTCTCACCGGTCGCTGCATAAAATGCGCTATTCAGGCTGTAGGTATTTTGATAGACGATCTCGTCTTCAATGGCCGTATCATCGCTGTTGGCGATGTCGTACTGCTGCCGGAACTGCGCCAGCGTATCTGGGCGTACATGCACGAAATAGCACCACACATCCGGTGGCTGCACCTCCAGGCCGGGAATCGAGCGAAAGTCTGGCAGGGTGGGTACCTGGAATGTCGCATCGACGATGAAGGTCGGCTCGATACAGGTTGCTTCTACTTGCGGGCGCACCGAGCTATCCAGGTAGGCGACAGCCAGCAGGTAATCGTTGGCAAGCGTGGCGCGCTGGCATCCAAAGAACTCAGGATCCAGGCCAACGGCGGCGATGCCACCTCCCTTGCCATTCCCTCGATTGCGCATCTGTTGCAGCGCCTGTAGCAGGTGGCTGCCACGAACAGGTGTGCTTGCAGCCATGCCGATGACTCCACAGCCGCCCTCCGCTTCGTTATCGTAGCGGGGAAGCGGGCTTTTGTGAAGAGAGCGCCGGGAAGTAATCAAGGCTTCAATGAGTTGCTCGCGATCCATGTTGACCATCTCTTCTTGAATAACTCAGCACATCCGTGCGGCCCCGAAGCTCAAGCACGCTGCGCAGCCCTAAGTGCCGCAGAATGGTACGTAACTGCCGCTGCAAAGAGGTATAGAAGCGGCACAGCCGCTCGGCTCCCCAATCGGAATCGACCAGTTGCGAGAGTTGGGGATCGGTCGTGGTCAAGCCAAACGGGCAGCCCCGACCTCGCTCGCAGTTGCTGCAGCGCGTGCAGCCCAGAGCGACCAGTTCAGCTGTACCGAGAATACAGCCATCCGCGCCCAGGGCAATCGCTTTGGCGATGTCGTCAGCCGTGCGGATACCGCCGCCCGCTATCAGGACAACTTCGTCGCGGACGCCCTCCGAAAGCAGAAAACGATGCACCTTTGGAATGGCCAGCTCGATAGGCATGGCGATGTTCTTCTTGGCAATTTCGGGCGCGGCTCCTGTGCCGCCGTAACCACCGTCGATCTGGATAATATGCGCCCCGGCGAAGTAGCTGCCCATCGCCACCATGTCGACATCCACCGGCGTCGAAACTTTGACCGCCAAGAGCGCGTCGGGATGGATGGTTTTCATCCAGTCGATGTGCTTCTTGTGATCCTCGACCGAATAGACGCTGTGGAACGGAAACGGTGAGAACAAACTGACCCAGGGCACACTCTCGCGCATTTTGGCGACTGCGGTCGTGGACTTATCCCCCAGCAGGTGTCCACCAAGCCCAGGCTTGGCTCCTTGAGCGTACTTGAACTCGATGATGGGCGCGCGCAGGATCGTCTCTTCTCGCACGCCGAACATGCCCGTAGCAACCTGCGTAATCACATGCTCGGCATAAGGAGCCAGCGATTCGGGGTAGCCACCCTCGCCGGAAGAGGTGAACGTTCCCAACTGCCTGGCCGCTTTTGCGCGAGACAGCATGATCTGCTCACCGACGGAGCCATAGGACATGCCACCGCCATACCAGGGAATGGGAATCGAGATGTGGCGGTCATATGGTCGACGATTCAATGGAATCGAGGTATCGACGACTTCCTGCTCAGGAATCCACTGCTCTCTGGGCAGATACTTGAATGCCAGCGCATCGAAACCGCCGCCGGAGCGCCCTATGCGATATTCAAGGCCGTTGTCCGGGGGCTTTCCTGTCTCGGCCTGCATCCAGGTGGATAGGATGAGATCGGATGTCCAGCGCGCGTCGCCCAAAGCCGATGGCCGGTCAAAGACCAGGCTGGGCCATGTGTGAAAGCCATGATGAAGAGCCTCCTGGTGCTTTTCAATGATGCGTTCTTCAGTCGTTTTGCCGTTCAATTTCATTTCAATTCCTCGCCGAAGACTTCTCGTTCCAGGTCTCTCTGGAACATACATCGTCCAAGCTCCCCCCGCAGCCGCCGCACCTCTCGCAGACCCATCGTGCCCAGGATTTCCAGCAACTGATCACGCCAGGAAACAGCCAGGTTCGTAATCCGCTTCACCCCCCAGCCTATGTCCATGCGTGGGAAGGAGAAAGAAGCTGTTTTCCGATTCACACATTCGCCATGAAAGCCGGCTTGCAATGCTACCGCGAGCGCAACATCCAACGTGACTGCATCCAGGCCGCAGATGATGGCTTTCGGCACATGTTCGGCCAGCACGACGCCCCCGCCGCCGATGAGGGTGACTTCTTCACGCATCCCAGCATCGACCAGGCTCTGATGCGCTTGCAAGATCAGATCCATTATGAACCGATCTCCGACATACCCGTGATAATTGGCGGTGAGGTGAAACACACGCACACCCTGCTGCACCAGTTCTAGGACGTTCGTATCCATTGGAACGCGCACACAGACGATGCAGCCAGGGAAGCGTTGTCGCAGTATATCAAAATGCTCCCGGTCCCATCCTTCCAGCACGATCATATGCGGTTGCCAGGAGAGCTGCTCAAGCAAGTTCCATGTTTCCGCTGCAATCACGGGTACAACATGCGGTCCCTCCAGGGAATGCGTGATGATCGATGCTATGGGTGCCATCGTAAGGGTTTCGACCTGTCGCGCTGCTCTGGCGAAAACCGGCACGAGCGGTGTTGACCGGTCATTGTCGAGGGGCGTGTCGAAGAGGAAGGGTACCTGGGTCGAAATGACTGCTGGCAAAGGGCCTGCCAGCTCGCCTTGCTCGTCGAAGCGCAGGAAGGCGGGTTTCTCGCCGATATCGACCACCGTCGAAATGAACTCACGCCCGTGAATCCCATCGCGCGTCGGACGCACAATCTCTGACATATCCGTCCAGAGGCCGTCCCAACCCTCGCCGCCAAAGACTCCTCTGTAGCCTGCGCCGCGCACCGGCACGCGCCCTGTGCGCGCTTCGTACAGGATGGTTTCGACGTAGTCCGGTTTCACAAATGAATCGCCCAGATACTGCCGCATTGGGTTCGGGAAAATCTGCACGACACCCGGATACTGGATGGTGCAGCGCAAGCAGCCGACACACAGTTCTTCGCGAGGGGCCAGTCCGCCAACTGGTCGTGAGAAGACGCCGTACACGCAGGGGCGGCTCAATGCGACCGGGATGTCGCCTTTCAGAGTGATAAGTTCCTTGAGTACCATACCAACCAGGCGATGCTTTTTCACCTTGACACGAAACTTTGGAGGGAGTGGCACAATATCCGGTACCTCTCCAGTCTCTATTTGATAACGATGATAGGTAGTTGGTGATGGATGGGGTGCTTGCTGGGTGAGTTGGCCGGGTGGATCGTTCAGAGAGAGTGTTTGCTCTTCTATTGCTGCTTCTGCAGCCGGAGCCTGTTCAACGTCGTTCACCAATGGAATCGAATCAGACATCGTCATCGGCGTCCTCCTGGGCTTCTTTGCCCCAACTTGACAACTCATTGTTCATATCTACGTAGACAACATGCACAGAACTCGTTGTCCTTCTCAGGACCTGCCAGGCAAGTTGTCTTTCTCAAGATAATATACTCCCCCGTCTGTGGGGATACTATAGGCAAGTTGCGCAAAAATAAGGTGGCATTATTATGCAAGTTATACAATGATCTTGCTCTCGTGTACTGGCTACTTAGCATATCCGTTCCAAAATCAGGAAGTAAACAGTCATGAAGAAGACATTATCGCTATTATCTGATGCTTGAATACAAAGGAAAAGCATTGGTAAAGCCATCATTATCGCTTTTTTGGGAACGGATATGCTAAGTAGCCAGTACAGGCAAACAAGGTCGCCGCCAGGTGCTGATCATGGGTGCTGGCAGACCCAAAGCCAAACCCAGTGATGACTCCCAGGGGAGTGACAGACAGCAGCAAGTGAAAGCCTTCATACCAGCCGATGCGATTGCTCCAGCCGCTATCGGCTTGCCCAGCCAACCAGCCGGTGCCGCGTCGTTTGGCATCACGGGTCACCGCCGCGGTACTATCCAGCACTTCATAGCAGCACGCTTGGGCATGCAGCAGGTCAACGAGAGACAGCCCCAACAGCGTGATCGCATCTCGATGCGCGCGCAGGAGCCGATTGAACTGGCTGCGGTCCGGCAACTGTGGAAAGGCGGCTCGCAGATGCTGCTGCGCGTAGTGGTAAAAGGCCCGTTCACTGGGAAACTGCACCCATTGCCCAAAGCATGCCAGTGTGATCACCTCACTGCATTGCAAGGAGGCCATCGGTCCTGGGGCATGCTTAGCCCTGGGAAAATGCGATTGGCAAAAATCATCTGCCATGACGTACAGTGTTGTCAAGGAGGTATCCAGATCGATCATCAGCGAGCTCCTTTTCTTGGAAATTGGCTAGATAAGCTCACTGTAATCGCTGGATATCTTGCTTTTCAAGTCCTTTCTATTTCACACCAAACGTTAGCGTCAGGCGCGCAGCCGTTTGGGGGCCGCATACTGGACTGCGAATGGGGCGAACGGCCCGCTGTGGTTGGCCGGGACATACCCGCGCAGGTGGGTGCCGCCTTCCTCGTAGCCTTCGTATTCGATGGTCCCGAACTGGTGGAGCAGGGCGACCAGGTCGCCCCGGTCGTAGGGGATCAGGACGTCGAGCGCGGCGAAGCGCTGGATGAGTTGATCGCTGATGCAGCGCAACAGCTCGTCGATTCCGCTGCCGGTCAGCGCTGAGACCCGGACCGTGGGCAGCGTGGCCGACGCCACCGGCAGCGCGAGCTGGAGATCGCTCGCCATCAGGTCCGCTTTGTTCAGAGCAACGACTACGGGGAGGCTGCCCGCGCCGATCTCCTCGAGCACCCGCTCGACCGCCTCCACCTGGCGCTGCATCATCGGGCTGGATGCGTCGACCACGTGGACGAGCAGGTCGGCCTCGGCCACCTCCTCCAGGGTGGCGCGGAAGGCCGCCACCAGCGTCGTCGGCAGCCGCTGTACGAATCCCACCGTGTCGGTCAGGAGGATCTCCTGGCCCCCCGTCAGGCGCGTGCGGCGCGTCATGGGATCAAGCGTGGCGAAGAGCCTGTCCTCGGCGAGCCCATCCGCGCCCGCCAACCGGTTGAGAAGCGTCGACTTACCCGCGTTGGTGTAGCCCACCAGCGCGACGACGGGCGCGCCCGCGCTCCTGCGCCGCTCGCGGTGCAGCTGGCGGTGGGTGCGCACGTGCTCCAGTTCCTCTTCGAGCGCATCCTTCTGGCGTCGTAACAGGCGCCGGTCGACTTCGATCTGCTTCTCGCCCTCACCGCGCTGCTGCACGCTGCCCTTCTGCCGGGAGAGGTGTCCCCATTGGCGGGCCAGGCGCGGCAGGTCGTATTCGATCTGGGCCAGTTCCACCTGCAGGCGTCCCTCGCGCGTGTGCGCTCGCTGGGCAAAGATGATGAGAATCAGGGCTGTCCTGTCGAGGACCTGCGCCTCGAGTGCTCCCTCCAGCGTGCGGTGCTGGCCCGGGGAGAGCTCGAGGTCGAACATGACAGCGTCGCAGTTGTGGTAGCGTACCAGGTCTGCGATCTCCTCGATCTTCCCGGAGCCAAGCAGCGTTCCGGGATGCGGGCGTGCCAGGTGCTGGGTGACGCGGTCGACGCACGTCACGCCCGCCGTGGCTGCCAGCTGCCCCAGCTCGTCGAGCGATTCCGCCACCGGCCAGCCGGCACCCGGTATGTCCACCCCGACCAGGATGGCGAGCTCGGGAGCCCGGGCGAGCAGCCCGCCCGCCTGCTCCACAGGGCCGTTGTTAGATCTTTGTTCTGCCATAGTGACCTCCTTCCGCTCCACAGCGGCATGTCATGCGGGTGACCTCCCAGAATCTTTCCCCGTGCATCGCCCGCCCGCCCGGGAGGGGCGTACGTGCGGCAGTAGGCGTCATGAGAGCAGGTATTTTCTGAGTCGGGACGTTGAAAGTACTGCCAGCAGATTTTTCGGTTGAGAAGTACGTAGAGCGATGGAATAAGACCATCCGGCATAGTAGACGTATTTGCCCTCTTGGGGGCGGGGTTTTATCCCCTGCGACGGCAACAGCAGCGTCGCGCCAGCCCCGCTATACGAAGCTGGCTTGACTGACGAATCAGTCACGCGGTACCAGGCGTACCGCTTCGTCTGGTGATAAGTGAGGAGAAAAGCCAGGCCGAGCCTGGCGATATTGAGACAGGCGGCGTAATCGCGCGCGCCATTCCACAAGCAGGAGGGATTGGTACAACAGAGCCAAGGCGCCCACTTGATGGCTTTCTTGCGATCAGAGGGAGCTGGGGAAAGATAGGTGTTGGCAGGTTGCCCACAGTGGGGACAGGTGTGCGTGGTCCCACGCGGCTCCACCTGGCGGGCTCTGATGCCCAGCAGATGGCATTTGTACTTGAGCACCCGCCAC
>Ga0070699_100001477_pt1 | contig 21521 bp, 17 predicted proteins | sample KBSK1503metaG_FD_65473 | JGI IMG/M metagenome (GOLD analysis project Ga0070699, IMG submission 65473) | Corn, switchgrass and miscanthus rhizosphere microbial communities from Kellogg Biological Station, Michigan, USA - KBS K1-50-3 metaG | ecosystem: Host-associated > Plants > Roots >...
CACCGATGTTCGGAGAGTCATGAGGAACGAGACGAGCACCGACATCATCACCCAAAAGCGTATCTACCGTTGGCCGCAACATCAACTGCTGCAACAAGAACGGACTTTTCAGTAGGCACAAGCAGGCTGTCGCGCGGGTAGACGCGGGTGCGCTCGTCGGCGGGCACGACGTGCACGTCGCGAATGCCGGTGACGGCGCGCACCGGCCCTTTCGATCCCAGAATGATCCAGCGCTGATCGACGAGCGCCTGATCCAGCCAGCCGCCCAGCATCTGCATCGTGAGCAGCCCGCGCGGCGTGACCCGCCGGATCATGCCGCCGAGCTCGTCCATGTGCGCATCCACCATCACGCGCGGGCCATCGATGCCCTGCGTGGCGATGATCGAGCCGAGGCCGTCGAAGGTCAGCGATCCCGCCAGCGGCTTCATCAGGTCGACCATCAGCTTGCGGATCGGTTCCTCGAATCCCGGAGGGCCGGCGGTGTCGGTGAACTGCTGCAGCAGCGCCACCGTGCGATCCTGCGCTCGCGCCATCGCCGGGAGCGCACACAACGCGACCGTTAGCCACATCATCAGACGGTTTTTCATGACGGCAAGCATACTCGTGCTTCGTGAGAGAATGCGCGCGAAAGCGAGGGCGCGATGGCGACACCGAAGCGGGCGGCCCCGAAGGCGCGGGTGAGGCGTGCGGCACCGAAGCGAGCGGCCAGCAAGCCGGCGGCATCGCGCGACGCGCTGCTGGCAGCGGTCAAGGGCGCGACGCATCGTTATCTCGGCCACGTGCGCCTCGACGTCGGCCCGGCCGGTGCGGCGCGGGTCAAGCGGATGATTTATCCGGCGGGCTTCCGTTGGTCGAAGGACATGAAGCCGGTGGTCGGCACCGATCTCTGCATGCACGCGCACGTCGGCTTTCTCGCGCGCGGCGAGATCCACATCGAGTACGCGGACGGCTGCGTCGTCGAGCACAAGGCGCCGCAAATCGTCGCGATCGAGCCGGGCCACGACGGCTGGGTGGTCGGTAAGGAGCCGGTCGTGCTGATCGAGTTCGACTTCGAGCGTGAGACGGTGGAGCGCCTCGGCATGCCGGACGCGCATCGGCACTGAGCGACTTGTCCGGAACAATGGCGCAGGGCCCTTCGACTCGCTCACCCTGAGCCCTTCGACTCGTCGCTCATCCTGAGCCTGTCGAAGGATGAGCGTCGGCCGAGATCCACCGCATCCTGCCGAATCCGATAGACACCGGCGACTTCCGCTGGCACGGGCGATTGTTCCACGGTTCGCGACCAGCCGCTGATTTCGCGAGAGACGTTCAGCGCGGTCCAGGCCGTGCTCAATCGAAGGCCCCGCGCCCGCTGCACGGCGTTCCACAGCCGCTGCGGCAACGCGTACATTCGCGACGAGCATCTGGCCGACCTGCTCCGCGGCGTGGTTGACAAGATTCAACTATGGCGGAATGCCAATGGCTGAAACCAGTGCTCGTCGGTCAGTTCGAATTTCTCGAATGGACCGGTGAGAACCATTTGCGGCACTCGAAGTTCATCGGCTTGCGAGAAGATAAACCAGCCAAAGGTGTTTCGCGCGAGTGAGCGCGAAAGCCCCGTTCGCTTTGCATGAGCACGCAAACGGGTGAAAGACACGCCGGCGCTCTCACGCCGACTCAGTCTGCGGCCTCCTCATCAGGCACAACTTTCAGCTTTCCCCACACATATCCAATGATCGCGTTGTCGATGATCTTCGTCCGACTCGTGTTCATCGGGGAGCGGTTATTGACGCTCAGGTGGTCTCGTGCTCGCGAGGCGATCTCTGCGAGGGCCGGATAGATTTCCCTGAACACAATCTCGTCGCCCTTGGGCATCAACGTGTTCTCGTGAAAGAAACGAACCGTGTAGGTTCGGTCGATGGGAGGGATCAGCTCTGGCAGCAAGTGGTGCAATGCCTTGGTCCCCGCGACGATCTGCGTCCCGCTGGCGCTCAATCGAGCACTGCTCACTGCACTCCAGATCTTGTCAGAGACCTCGTCCACGCCGTCAACATCTTCGATGACCAATGTCTCGATCTCCTCGAGAATCGCTAACTGCGAACGGATCCCGTTGCAGAAAGGCTCGAAATCAACCAGCTTTGCGCCTTTCGGACCCATACGGTGCATACCCCAGGACGTCAGCATCGCGTAGATCAGTTCCAGGAGCTCTTCGTCCGCTATCGCGGCGCGCACGCTCTCGTGGGTCATTCGGCGCTCTATTGCTCGGACATGAAAATGAACGCTCGGGCCACCGAATACGGCGCGATGCTCGAATTCCCGCAGGTATTGAGCAAAGTTCGCCGAGAGATCCTCAATGCGCTCTGTCATGCGCGACACTCGGTTTGAGCGGACGGCGTGACGCCGTTGCGGCCTTCGTTGCGTGAGCTCGTACAGCGCTGTTCCAGGTGCGCCGAGCCTTCCGGCCGCGTCGGTTGCGAGCGCGTATCGCCCGTCCGATGTGTGCGTCAAGAATGCGAACGTCTGCAGATGCGGGTAGTGGTGCGCAGACGGGTGATTCGTCGAGAGCCCAATCAGATGCGCACGAATGGTGCCGTCAGTCCATTCTCCGGGGAACGTCGTCCGCAACGCGTCGATCACCTCGCGCGGCGTCTGCGGTCGTGAATCCTGGAGGAACAGATTCTGAATTGCGATGCGGCACGGGACCATTTACACCTCTTGCCGATGTCGGCACGTCTCAACGCCGCAAGACCTTCTGAAGCTCGTCACAGAATTCCGGTAGCTCGCCCAGTCCCGCGTATCGACTCGGCACAACGAACATGTTGCCTGGTGACATCAGACGGACGAAGTGCTCGCGCAGCCGCGCTTCGGGCATCTGTTCAAGCGCGATCGAGGACGCAAGGCCGACGTTAATGATATGAGCGACTTTCCAGCCGGCTGCATTTGGGTTGGCACAACGATTCAGCGTGCAGCGATGGTGACCGTTCGCACGCTCTGTCGCCGTGAGGATCATCGCCATCGGAATGGTGTCCGCCGCAAGCTGCTCCCGAACCCAATCCAGAGATGGCGTGTCGCCAAGAACTGCTAACGCGAACGCCCATTGCCCCAGGCTATTGTCCGTCGGAATGGTTTTGCGGCCGGCGCCGTTCACAAGGACCGCGCCTCGGTTGTTTGCCGGTTTCCGCACCAGTAGAGGTAATGAGGGATCATCAGACCATCGGGCGATCAGCGAATCCCAATGCTCCAGCACGCTCGGCGATGGCCTGGGACGTGCTGTGTCCTGCGCCCACAAGTCCGCCAGGCGACGGAGCAAATCCGGCATCTCTCCCGGAAGTTGCGCTGGTGCGGCAGGGAACCGACGCATCATCGGCATTCCTAGCTGGCCGTTGGCGGGCGCCATCACCGGCGGATCCTGCTCTAGTTCTTCGGAGGCAGCTTTGCGACCTTCTCGCCTTGGTATATCTGCTGGATCCTGCCATCGCGCGATCCATATCGCTCGTCCCATGGACCTTGGAACAGATCGACAGGAACGGGTATGCGTGCGTAGGGATTCTCGTGCACGACGACGCGCAGCGGACGGTGTCTGAAGTCGCAAGCGGTTCCGCTCGCCAGGTCCAGTTTCTGAAGACGTTCCTCCAACTCGATGGACCGGCGTTCACTCTGCCCGAGAACGCGAATTTCCGCATTGAACAACCGCTCGCCCGCCGGAACGCGCCCGAGCACGATGATCCCGCTGATCGTCTGGTTCTGCGGATTCTTCGGCACGCCGGATCGTTCTCGGTGCATCTTGCCGCCTCCCATGAAGATGCTTCGGATTTCGGCGTCTTGGGGCGCCGGTCGTCCCGGCAGATCGATCGGAACGGACCATCCGAGATTACCAAGCATGGCGCCGTACACGTGCTCCCAGTCCAGCAGAATCAGTGGCTTGTCGACGTTGTAGAGAACCAGACAGCAGCAGTGTTGCTTCAGCTTGCTGAACTTGTCTCGTGCGGTGTCGATCTTCTCGCGAAGTGGTGGGTACGGATCGAAAGCCCCGAAGCCCGGTCGGAAGTCGTCAGCGTCGCCCCGAAACTCCTTCACCTCAAGGAGCGCTTCGCCCCCTGCCCAACGCAGGCGGTAATCCGGGCGTCTTGTGGTACCGGGAATTTCCGGCTCGAAATCGAAATCGGTGTATCCCTGGTTTCGCAGATAGCCCTCAAGCAGCATCTCCGACTTGTTCTTCGGCGACACGCTTCCAGACTACCGCGGCCGGCGATCGGCGTCGCAGATTCGCTGCCGCGCGTTGATGACCGAACTCGTCTTGGCGGCGGCGGAAACAGCGGCGTTCCCTTCGCACTACGCGGCTATACTGAAGGCTGCGGACCCTCGCTAGGCTGATGCCGCTGAGGCGGCCAGGGCGTCGCGGACCGAACCGGACCTTAGGAGGTCTTACACAATTCGCTACACAATTTGGGTTTTCGGGCTCAGCCACTCGCCCGTAAACTGTTGATTCTAAAAAGACGGAGAGATGTCCGAGTGGTTGAAGGAGCACGCTTGGAAATCGCACTGGCGATGATCGACGGTGTGCTGCAGATTTCGATTACCGTTGCGGAGCCAGCCACTTAACGTCGATCGCGTCTCCGTCGTCGATCACCGTAAACCTAGGTAAAACTCGTGCGATCGATCGGGCCACGTCACAGTTACGTCACGGTCACCGCGCGCAGCTAAAATGGCAGACATGAGCCGCACGGCGAAGGTCGTCACGTGGAACGGCAAGGACATTCCGGCTGAGCTCCGCGAGCTGCCCGCGGGTCGGTACGTCATCGAAGCGATCGACGAGGAAGCGCCGACGCTTACGCCGGACGAAGAAGCCGGCATCGAGTCCGCGCTCGAATCGTACCGCCAGGGTCGCGTCGTTGACGCGAAGCGCGCCCGCCAAATTATCGACGCCGCGCTCGGGCGTTGAAGGTCACCTACACCGAAGAAGCGATCGCGGACATCGTTGACGCGATCACGTTCCTCAACGAGCGCAGTCCAACCGCCGCCGCAGACCTCGACGCGAACATCTTGCGATGCGTTGAGCGCCTGGCCGGCGGCGAGTTCGACGGCCCGCTGTCGAGGCTTCGATCGGGCGCTTTGGTCCGGAGTTGGGCGGTCCCGCCGTTCCGCATCTACTATCAGCGACACCCTGACGAGCTGCTGATCGTGCGTGTGTACCATCAAGCACGTCGGCCGATCACGCGTTGACCCACGGTTCGTTGAACCATCCAGTAACGAACCGCTGAGCGGACGCCAGCCAGGCGATGGCGAGTCACCGGTACGAGCGAAGACCAGCGCAAAACCTCCCCAGGCAGTATGGCCTTCGGAAGTCCACCAGAAGAACAGCGCATTCAAGAGTATCGAGGATTTGCGAGAGGCGGGCGCGTTGACGTTGATTCGAGTTGAGCAACGCCAAGAATGGACCCCAGCAGGCTCACGTCGCAGAATAGGGGAGTGACGTTCACCATTCCAGACCGACTGGCGGCGGCCTGTCGCAACGTGCCTGAGCGCGCACACTGGCTCGCGCGACTTCCCGATACGCTCCGTGAGCTGCAGCAGCGATGGTCAGTTGGGCTCGGTGTTCCATTTGAGGGCGACGAGGCGAGTTGCGCCTGGGTTGGACCGGTAAGGCTCACGACCGGGCAGACCGCGGTGCTGAAACTCGCTATGCCTCACATGGAGGGCGAACAGGAAATCGAAGGTCTGAGATTCTGGAACGGTGATCCGACCGTGTCGCTTCTCGAAGCCGACGACGATCTCGGTGCCATGCTTCTTGAACGCTGCGAGCCAGGGACGCCGCTTCATACGTTATCGGAACTCGATCAGGATGTCGTCGTCGCTCGGCTGCTTCGCCGATTGTGGCGCCCGCCAGCGGCGCCGCACCCCTTCCGCCCTCTGTCGGCGATGATTGCGTATTGGAGCGACGAGACGAGGACTCAGGTCGCACACTGGCGCGATGAAGGCCTTGTCCGCGAAGGTCTCCGCCTCTTCGAGGAACTATCGCGCAGCACCACCGAACATGTCCTGTTGGCAACCGACCTGCACGCCGGGAACGTCCTTCGGGCTCGACGGGAGCCGTGGCTCGTCATCGACCCGAAGCCATTCGTCGGCGACCCGGCGTACGACGCGACCCAGCACCTTCGGAACTGCGACGTGAGGCTGCGCTCCGATCCACACGGGACCATACGGCGCTTCGCGGATCTGCTGGGCGTTGATGGCGATCGCATTCGCTTGTGGATGTTCGCCCGTGCCGCCGCGGAGCCTCATGATAACTGGAACGACGACGCGCGAATGACCCTGGCACGAGCAATCGCGCCCTAGGCTACTTTCTGGTGAAGAAATGACCGCGCAGACGCCGTCCTCCTCTGCATCTGGCGCCTGGTTTGCTGACCGATCGTTTCATTTCACCGATCCATCTATGCTGTTTCCTGGCGGCCAGTGAATCGCGCGATGGTGATCAGATTATCCGCAATGACGCCGAGCCCGACCCAGCGATGCATCCCGTCGCGGCCGTGGTAGCGGCAGCGAGTCAGACCGTGGCGCCGTTTCAGCACACTAATCCGTCCTTCGGAGCCGACGCGCCAGCGGCGTCCTCGTCGGAACCATTGTTGATGTTCATACGCGCGGCGGGTGGCTGTTTTCCGTCCGGGATGCGGTAACACGACACGACGTACGCCTCTGATCGTGGCTTCGCGTTCATTCGCGGCGGAGGAGAACCCACGATCGGCCGTCGCCAAGAATGGTGCGCGACCAAACATCTGCTGATGTCGGTCAAGCGCCGGGGCCCAGAGCGTGCGATCGGCAGGACGGCCGTCGTGAATGTCGTACGCGGCAATGATCTGATGCTCCGCTTCCTGAATGGTGATCAGATTGCCGAATTCCGTTGGCTTCGCCTTCTTGCCTTTGCGAATGACCGCGGTGTGCGGCTCAAACACGCTCACCACCTTGTCCGCCAAGTAGACATCCCCGCCCAGCACGCGGGCGCGCGTCTGGTGCAGAACCTGTTCGACAATCGGCCGCAGCTCGCGCAGGCGCCGGTGCACGCGTTGCAACTGCGCGGCGGTCGTCGCCGTCGCCGTGCGCACGCGTTGTCCCAATCGGCGAACCATCGTGACCGATTCGCGCACCACCGCTCGGGTGATGCGCATCAGCCGCCGATAGCTACGGACCAGGGCCGGGCGGCTCTCTTCCCGACGCGACTGCAGCCGAATCGCGATACACCGCCGTGCCACACTGCGCGCGCGATTGCGAATCCGGCTCCGCGGCTCACCCAGCGCGACACATCCGTGCTGCATCGTTCGCGTCAATGCGCGGACGCCGTCCTGCAGCAACGTGCTATCCGTCGGGTAGTGCACGTTGGTTTCTACGACCGTGGTGTCGACGCGAAATCGACGTCCGCGCGTGACCCCGGCACGCTTCGCCACTTCCACCACTTGCCGATGCAGCTGCGTGATTACGTCAGGTCCCAATGCGCGCGCGATCTTGAGAATAGTCTTCGCGTCGGGGACGTCGCCGGCGTCGATGCGCGTAAACGCCCGATAGACCAGGTTCGCGCGGACTTCGTGCTCCAGGTCGTCATAGCTCCAATCAAACAAGTGCTTCAAAATCAGCATCCGGATGACAACTTCGGCGGGCGTCCCGACTCGGCCGCGGCGGCGACTCTGCGGCCAGCGTTTCTCGAGCGCCTGCGCCACGACCTCAATCACATCTTCGTCCTCGAGCGCGGTGTCGATGCGTCGCAACCAGTCGGGCCACAATTTGTGCCCATCGGGCAACAAAACTTCGAACAGACTCCGTTCGCGCTGTCGACGTTGGACCATGCCCGCTCCTTTGATGAATCACGCGCGGGCAGTGTAGTACGAGAGATCGATCGTCGCAATCGTCGAATCGAACGTTTGGCCACGGCCGGCCGCCGCCCGTCACTGCAATGCCGTCACTTACGCGGTCATTTCTTCACCGCGAAGTAAGCTAAAGCTAAAGCCCTGCGAGGCGCCGATCGGCATCACCGAAGCGATCGAGCGTCACGCCCATCCTGTCCATGATCGAGAGATACAGGCTGCAGATCCGGCGGTTGTCGTCGCCGGCGTAGAGATATTCGAGCGAGCGTCCGGTCTTCAGCGTGCCGCCGAGGCCGCCCGCCGTCACGACCGGCAGCTTCAGGTTGTCGTGCTTCCAGCCGGACCACATGTTCGAGAGCCACAGCAGACAACTGTTGTCGAGCACCGTCCCGTCGCCCTCGGCCGTCGCGTCCAGCTTCGTGGCGAGGTACGAGAGCTGGCTCAGATGAAAGCGCGCGATGCGCTCGTACCCGTCCGAGAGATCGTCGTGGGACGCGGCGTGATGATCGCCGCGCACATCGAGGAACGGATACGCGAGCGACGACAGATCGCGCGCGAGCAGCAGCGACGCGACGCGCGTCCTGTCGGTCTGGAAGGCGAGCGCGATGATGTCGCACATCAACCGGGTGCGCTCGCGAAGATCGTCCTGCAGGCTGTTTCGCAGGCGCTCGGCGCGCATCTCGATCTCGCGCACGCTCGTGAGATATCGGTCGAGTCGTTGCGTGTCGGACGCGCTCACCGTTCGCCTGACGCTCGCGGCGCGGTCCTTGACGCGATCGAGGATGCTTTGACGCGGGACGCTCCCGCGGTTTTCGAATACGCGATGGAACGCGCGCGAAGGAGACAACTCGCTCGGCGCGGGCGAGCCGGCGCTTCCCCACGAGATGTGCGAGCTGTACGTCATCGAGAAATCGGTCCCGTGATACCCGGTCATCGGCGGCTCGCACGCAAGCACGAGGCTCGCCTGCGGTGTCGCCCGACCGATCTGGTTCGCGAGCACCTGGTCGATCGTGATGCCCGATCGAACGATCGGTCCTTTCAGGAGCGGTACGCCCGAGAGGAGATTGCCGGTCTGCGCGGGGTGAATCCCCATTCCGACGGCCGGTTTGTTGAACAGGCCGTTGATCACGTTGATCTTCTGCTTCAACGCCTCGAGCGGCTGAAGCGATCGGCTCAAGATCATCCCGTTGCCGTTCCCGCGCGCCCACCAGTGATTGCCGTTGATGCCGTTGCCCATGAAGAGCACGGCAAACCGCTTCGGGAATTCGCTCGAGCGATCGGAGCCTGCCGCCACCGGCAGCGACTCGAGCCACGGCAGCGCCATCGCGACGCCGGCGGCGCGCAGCACGATGCGCCTGGAGATCATGTTCACCTCATCGCTGGGCCGAAGCCTCGCGGTCGTGATTTCGGCGGAAGGAACTTGATGCACACGGGCGATGGAGCGTTTGCCAAGATACCCGATGGCTTCAACCGACCGTTTCCGGCGTCGACTCGCGCGACGAGAATCGTGTCGGAATCCTGGTTGCCGACCGCGAGATACGTTGCCGATGGTTCGATCCCGAAGTGACGCGGCTTGAAGCCGCCCGTTCCCTGTTCCTCGATGTAGGTGAGCGTGCCTTTGTCCGAATCGACGCTGAACAGCACGACGCTGTTGTGCCCGCGGTTCGAGGCGTAGAGCCATTTCCCCGACGGATGCACGTCTATTTCGGCCCCCGTGTTCGCGCCGTCGAAATGTTCGGGGAGCGTCGAAACCGTCTGCACCTCGTGCAGCACGCCTGCGTCCGCGTCGTACCGGAATGCCGTCACTGTGGAGGTGAGCTCGTTGATGACGAACGCGAAGCGGCCGTCGGGGCGGAACACCATGTGACGCGGTCCGGCGCCCGGCTTCAGCTGAGCGAACGGCGGATCGTGCGATGTGAGCCTGCCGCGCTGCGCGTCGAACCGGTACGCGAGCACCTTGTCCAGACCGAGGTCGCACACGAACACGAATCGGTTCGCGCGATCGACGCTCACGCAGTGTGCGTGCGGACCCTTCTGACGCTCCGGGTTCACGCTGCTGCCGCTGTGCTGCACGACGTGACTCGCCGCCCCGAGCCTTCCGTCGGCGGCGACCGGCACGACCGACACGCTGCCGCTGCCGTAGTTCGCAACGAAGAGGTACCGGCCGCTTCTGTCGAGGACCAGATGGCACGGACCCGTGCCCATCGACGCACGCTGATTGATGAGCGTGAGCGTGCCCTTCGCCTTGTCGATCGAGAACGCGCTGACGGCGCCGGTCGCCTTGCCTTCGAACTCGTTGACTTCGTTCACCGCGAACAGCAGCCGCCGCTTCAGATCGATCTCGAGAAACGAAGGATTCGACGAAGCCGCCGCCAATCCAAGCGGAACGAGCCTGATGTTCTGGGAGACCGCGGGGTTCTCGGCCTGCAGCCTGAACAGATAGATCCCTTGACTCTTCGTTCCCGTGTAGGTGCCGACATAAACGAGCGTGGGATCCATGATCGATTTCTACTGGCACGTCCTCGCTTAATCGGGACGGGTCGCTCGTGGCCATGCCGCGCGGGTAACGATTCGCCGGATACAGTTCATTGGTCCTTCGCAGTGGGCAGGAACGGAAAGAGCTTTCGGATCATCGCCTGGTCGGGACGCGTGCCGTACTCGCAAATCTCGAACGCTTCGGCGTAGCGGACCGCGCCGCCCTTCTCCGGCCCGTACCATCGAGCGAGCACGGCCCGGACCGCCGGCGTCGGCGCAGCAGCGCGCGTTTCACGGAGCCAGCGCCGGCGCGCGCTCGCATCCTTCGGCACGCTCTCGAGCTTGCCGTCGACCCACGGCAGCCACTCGTACATCTGCGACACGTGCGCATCCAGCATGTCGATCTTCTTCTCGATCACATCGTCGATCGACACCGCCACGTCGGGCGCGAACGGCTGCGGCTTCTGAAACCCGTCCTCGAAGTACATGAACACGGGATTCTTTCGCAGCGCAGGCGTGTCGGGCGCCACGTTGGGGACGACGACCATGTACGCGGCGTCCTGCACGAGGATGCCCGTGTAGCGATGGTCGGGATGATAGTCGTTCGGGCGCGGCGCTAGGACGAGGTCGGCATTCCACTGCCGAATCTGCCGGATGATCTGCTCGCGCACCGGCAGCGCCGGCAGCAGCTCGCCGTCGTGATTGTCGAGGACGATGTACTCGATGCCGATCCGGCGGCCGGCTTCGCGCGCTTCGGCGCGGCGGCGCGCGGCGAGCGCGCCGCCACCCTCGGTCTGGTGGCCGGCGTCGCCGTTGGTGACCGACACGAATCGCACGCGGTGACCGAGGGCCGCGAACTTCGCCGCCACGCCTCCGGCGCGCTGATCGCAGTCGTCGGGGTGCGCACCGAACGCGATGACGTTCAGCTTGCCGTCCGTCGCTGGAGCTTGCGTGCGCTGAGGGGCCGCCTGCGCCGCGGCTGAAGGCCGCGCATGAAGCGACGGTCCGTCACAGGCGAGAAGAGCCGCGAGGATGAGCGTCGTGAGTCTCGGCATGGCGATTCAAATGTAGGCGATCAGCGCATCGTGCGCTCGATGACCGGCCTCGAGGGAAGCCAGAACGATGTCCGGCGTCACAGGTGTTCTTCGGAAGACGTCATCGCCGACGGCGTCCGTGATGGCGGCGAGCACGGCGCCAAAGCCGGCGCCCACCGGTGGCTCGCCGACGCCGCGCGCCCCGACCGGCGTTTCCGGATCGGGAATATCGAGCGCCGCGTGCTGCATGCCGACGGGAACGTCGAGGATCGTCAGCGGCTTGTTGTAGTGAAACCGCGTCGCGAGCGGCACGCCGTAGTGCTGGTCGTACACGGTCTTCTGCGTGAGCGCGTGACCGATTCCCAGACAGCCGCCGCCGAGGACCTGGCCGCCCAGACTGCGGGGATTCACGACGGTGCCGACGTCGGCGACGGCCGTGTAATCAATCAACTTCACCGCTCCGGTCTCGACGTCGACCTCCACTTCCGCGAACCCGATGACGTACGAGTGCGTCTCGCCGTCGTGTGGATAGGTGTCCTTCGCGACGCCCATCAGTCCGCGGCCCGCGAGCGCGCTCGCAGATGCACGCGTCGTCGCATGGATGTTGGAGGGCAGCTCGTGGCCGTCGTACTTCCCGCCCAGTTCGATGGCGCGCCGTGCTGCCTGCGCGAACGTGAGATGTCTCGCCCGATCCCGGCCGTCGTAGATGCCGCCGCCCTCGACGCGATAACTATCGGGCCGGCCGCCCAGATCCATGGCGGCAATCTCCAGCAGCTTCTGCCTCGCGTCCATTGCTGCCGCATGATTCGATCGCGAGATCGCGTGCACCGTCTGGCTGCCGTCCGATGTGCAGGTCCAGGGAAGGTTCTTGCTCGTGTCGCCCCAGACGACTTCCACGCTCTCCCACGGCACGTTGAGCACCTCGGCGGCGACGCGAGCCGTGTCGATGACCGAGTGCGTGCCGAGATTGCCGGCGCCCGCCTGCACGTACAGCTTTCCATCGGGACGAATCGTCATCAGACCGTCGTACCCGATCGAGTATCCGCCGATGAACGGACTGACCGCGACGCCGATTCCGCGCACCTTGGCACCGGTCCGTTTTCTGCTGCGCGCCCTCCGCTCGTCCCATTTGAAGAGCTCGACGCCGCGATCGATCGCTTCGCGCACGAACGCGCTCGTGACGTAGCTGCGTTTGCCGTCCTTGCCCGGCCCGCCGAGCGGCGCCTTGCCTTCGGGTGCGTTCACGCGGTGCAGCGCCACGGGATCGATTCCCAGCTGGCGCGCCGCCTTCGCGAGCAGCGGCTCCATGATGGCGTTCTGCTGCATGCCGCCCGGTGAGCGTTGTGATGTCGGCGGCGGCGTGTTGGTGAGCACCGAGAGGCCGCGGAAGCGCATGGCCATCGGCTGGTACGCAAGCGAGCACATGACCGGCGCCGCTTCGAGATCGTATTGGTCCTCGTAGGGACCGGCATCCTGCAGGACGAACATATCCACGGCCGTGACGCGGCCGTCCTTTCGGAAGCCAATCCTGACACGCGCCAGCAGCGACGGCCGCGTGCGGCCGATGAAGTGCTCCTCTTCGCGGCTGATGCGCATCATCACCGGCGCGCCGATCTTCTTCGCGAGCAGTGCCGGCACAGCCATGGTGTGCGTGCCGGGAATCTTGCTCCCGAAGCCGCCGCCTGTGTATTCGCTGACGACCACGACCTGCTCGGGCGTGACGCCCACCCATTGCGCGACCGACGCGACCGTCCGCATGACGCTTTGCGTCGAGCAGTGCAGGTGAAGCTTTCCGTTCTGCCAGTACGCCATCGCGCTGCGCGACTCGAGCGGCTGATGGCTCGTCGACTGCGTGTGGAATGTCTCGTCGAGGACGAGATCGGCGTGCGCGAAGCCGGCGTCGAGGTCGCCGTACGTCCATTGGACTCCGGGTTCGCCCGTCGGCAGGGCGCCGTCGGGCGCGCCGGCGAAGTCGTGTGAAGTCCATTTGATCGTCTTGAGCTTGCCGCCGACGAACGCGTTGCCTTCGCGGCGCGCGTTCGGTCCGTCCGGACGCAGGCTCCCCAGCGGATCGATGACGAACGGCAGCGGCTCCAAGTCGAGCGCGATCGTCTCGATGGCTGCCGCCGCCGTCGCTTCGTCGACCGCCGCAACGGCGAGGATTGGCTCGCCCTTGTAGACCGGTTCGTCCGTCAGCGCCGCCTCGGGTCGAAGCGACGCGGCTGCCCCCGATCCGGCGTCCTTCGGTGGCGCCGGCAAGTCGTCGGCGGTCAGGATGCCCTTCACGCCCGGCATCGCCAGCGCGTCGCGCGCGTCGATGCCGCGCACGCGGCAGTGCGGCATCGGGCTCAGAGCCAGCTTGCAGAACAACATGCCGTCTGCGCGATAGTCCTCGGCGTACTTCGCGCGGCCCGTCACCTTGGCCATCAGATCGGGTGTCGTGTAGTTGTGACCCAGCAGCGTGTAGTCAGACATCAGCTCCCTCCGATTCCGAGCCGGCTTTCACCTCACTGTTCTGGATACGCGCGTCTGCGCGTGGGGGTGGGGCCCCACGCGATATCCAGGAGGTCGCGGTCGATCGGCGAAGATGGGATTCGCGGCGTGGAGTGTACGCTACTTGACCCCGGGAAGGTTCGAGAACCATCCTGAAGCGCCATGCTTCCGGTCGAGCGGGAACTGGCCGCGCTCAAGTTCATCGACGGCCTGTCGGGTCATCTCACGGACGTCCGCGAGCCGCACAAAGCGCTCCGTCATGCGCTGCGCGACACGCGCGAGTTCTTCCAGGCGAGTCACGGCTGCATCGCGACGCTCCGCGCAGGCCGCCCGGAAGCCGACGTGCTCTTCACCCTGCCAAAGCACACGGGCTGGGACCTGAGCGTGCTGACCCGCTACATCCGTCACACGTATCCGCCGGTTCAGCGCGACATGTTGATCGGATCGGTCAGGCGGCGCGGCGGCGCGTGGGGCGCGATGGCGCTGGTCCGATCGGGCCACGTGTTCGACCGCGAGGACCGGCGCCTGATCGCGCGCATCGCCGCGGTGCTATCCGCCGCCGTTCATCGCATCGATCGCGATCGGCTGCTTGGCGTGCGCGACCGGATCGACAGAAAGATCATGGAGCAGATCCACCCCAAGGATCTCTTCTATCAGATCCTGGACGGTATCCGATCGCTGACGCTCTACGACCATTCGTCGGCGCTTCTCATCCGCGAGGAGGACGAGGCGTCGCTGCGCGTCGTGGCGGAACAGATCGCGTGGACGAAGGCGAAGAGCGTGCGCATCGGGCTGCGGATTCCGATCACCGACGATGCCGCGGCACTGCTGCAGTCGGAGCAGGTGTACGGGTTCGATCGACACGGCGACACGTGGCGGGAGTGGAGAGGTCAACCGGCGGCCGGGCTCGCGGCGCTGCTCGACTACAACAGCGGCGATGGCGCCGAGGGCGACAACGTTCGCGAAGCCTCGATGCTGTGCGCGCCGCTCGTCACGCGCGACAGCCTCGTCGGCGTCCTGAAGATCGCGGCGCGGTACCCGGAACAGCTCAAGCCGTTCGACGCCGAGCTGGTCGAGCACTTCCGATCGCAGGCCGCCATTGCCATCCAGAACCTGCATCGCACCGAGTCGCTGCGCGCGCGCGTCGTGACTACGGAGCGGAAGCACGCGATGGCCGATCTGGCTCGAAGCGTCTCGCACGACGTGAACAACGCGCTCGGGTCGATGCTGCCGCTGATCCAGCAGATGCAGGCGGATCTCGAGAGCGGCGTGCTCGCGCCGGGCGTGTTTGCCGCCGATCTCGCGCACGTGCAGAAGTCGCTGCAGGTGTGCCGGCGCATTTTCGGCGGGATGCTGACGTTCTCGCGCAACGCCGCGCGCCGCAGCCGGTACGGTCAGGTACGACGCGCCATCGAAACGGCGTCCGCCATCCTGAAGTACGGCATGAGCCGCAGCGCGATCGAGCTGAGCGTCCACATGCCCGACGAGCTTCCGGAGGTCGCCTGCAGCCAGAGCGATCTCGAGCAGGTGTTCCTGAACCTGCTCACCAACGCGCGCGAGGCGACGCCGCACGGAGGACGGATCATGGTGACCGTCCGCGCGTCCGATCGCGTCGTGGAGATCTCGATCGCCGACACCGGATGCGGCATCCCGCCGGAGAACCTGACGCGGGTGCTGGAGCCGTTCTTCACCACCAAGCCGCACGGCAACGGCCTCGGCCTGTCGATCTGCCGCACCGTCCTCTGGGAAGTCGATGGTTCGCTGACGATTCAAAGCGAGCCCGGCAACGGTACGAATGTCCGCGTGCTCGTCCCGCAGGCGGTGCCGCAGCCGCACGTGCAGGCGTCATGAGATCGGCGCGCATCCTCGTCGTCGACGACGAACCCGGCATGCTGCGCGCCGTCGAGCGCGTCCTGAGCGAAGACCATCAGGTCGTCGGCACGCGCCTGTCGCGCGAAGCGCTGGCCGTGGCGAACGAGTGGCTGCCGGAGCTCGCGATCGTCGACATCCGGATGCCCGACCTCGACGGCTTCGAGCTGATGGCGCAGCTCAAGACCCGCTTTCCGGCGCTCGACGTCATCCTGATGACCGGCAGCGTCGACGATCTCGACGAGAAGCTGGTCAGAGCGATTCGCAGTCCGGCCTTCTACTTCATCCAGAAGCCGTTCGATCGCGAGGTGCTCAAAACGCTCGTCGAACGCTGCATCGAGCTGCGATGGCGTCGAGAAGAGCATCGGCAGAACCTGAAACGCCTCGAAACGGAGATGGCCGAAGCGCGCGCCTTTCAGCAGAGCCTGTTGCCGGATCGCGAGGCGATCGTGAATCGCGTGGCCGTCAGCTGCCGCTACATACCGTGCTCGGCGCTCGGCGGAGACTTGTACGATTACGCGAGCGCGACCGCGGGACGGACCGCGTTGCTGATCGCCGACGTGTCGGGTCACGGCGTGTCGGCGGCGATGCTGACGGGCATCGTGAAGAGCGCGTTTCACGCGTCGCACGCCGACGGGTTCGAGCCCTGCGCCGTCGTCGAGCGCGTCTCGACGGGGCTCGCGGCCTTCAGTCCCGAGCGATTCGTCACCCTCGTCGCCGCGCTGATATGTCCGGAAGAACGGCAGCTCCGGTACGTCAACGCCGGACATCCCGCTATCGGATTGTGGGGAAGCGGACGCGCGCCGCTCTGGCTCGAAAGCACCGGTCCGCTGGTCTCTCCGGTGCTGACGGCCTCCACGTGGGTCGCCTCGGTCGTGCCGATGAACGAGGGCGATCACCTGCTGCTGTATACCGACGGTGTCTCGGAGACGCTCGCGGACGATCACGGTCGCGCAGAACGCCGTTTCACGAGCACGATCGACCGGGCTGCCGACGGTGGAGGTCCGTTGCTCGACGCGATTCTCGCCGAAGTCCATCACGCGCTGAGCGGCCGTCCGCAGCCCGACGATGTGACGCTCCTCACGGCGCGCGTGCTCGCGCGGAGCAACCACTAATGGCATTCGGCACGTGGTGATTCGCGCTGGCACTAGTTCATCGCACGTATTGTTCCTTCAGTCGCGCCTGCTGCTCGACCGCATCGCCGGGCGCCGCGTCGGGCGCCGTGAACAGCTGACGGATCTCGCATTCGCCGTCGCCGGCCACGTCGAGAAACTTCTTCGTGAGCTCGATCGCTTCCGCCTTCGAGATCGCCTCGAGCACGGCGAAGCCGCCGATCAGCTCTTTCGATTCGATGAACGGGCCGTCGGTCACGGTGACTTTTCCGTTCGAGAGCCGGACGCGCGCGCCCAGTGCGCTCGGCAGGCACCCCTCGGTGGCGAGGAGCACGCCGGCCTTCATGTACTCCTCGATGAGCTTCCCCATCTTCGCCATCTCCTCGACGGTTGGGGGCGTGTTCCTCTCCACGGTCTTGTAGATCGACAGGAATCGCATGTGTGTTCTCCTCCTCGGCGTCATCCGTACAGGCCCTTTCACCGATCAATTCTGAAACGCACTCAAGTGTCCCCTAGATTGCCTCTTCATTCGTTGGTCGAACGGCAAGGCCTCCGATCGACAGCTCGTTTGACAGGTGAGCTCCATGTGCGCAAACTGACGGGAGCGCGCACTGGGGCGCCTCCTGTCCGCGGTAAGGGAGTCTCCTCCCACCCATCTGGTTCGATCGCCAACTCGAACCTTCTTCCGGCCTGAGGTAAGCGGACGCCAGGCACCGAACGGAAGGAGGCGCCTCGTGAGCACCCTCGACAACCTGCGGAGGGCCGCAAAGCGCTGGCTGAGAGCGCTGCGCGCCGGCGACGCGGAAGCCCGCGCGCGGCTCGCGCGCGCGTACCCCGATGCGCCGGAAGGGGTCACGCTGCGCGACGTTCAGCACGCGCTCGCGCGCGAACGCGGTCACGAGAGCTGGATCGCTCTCAAGAAATCGGTGGCCGACGACGCCGCGCGGGAAAGCCCGTTGACGGCGCTGCTCGCGGCGGCCAGCCGCGGAGATGCGGAAGGCGTCGCCGCGATCCTCGATTCGCATCCGGGCATCATCGACGAGCGCGGACTGTTGACCGGCCACACGGGCCTCCGGACCGCGCTGCATTTCGGCGTCACCCACGAGGCAGTCGTGAAGACGTTGCTCGATCGCGGCGCCGACCCGAACATTCGAGACGAGGGCGACAACGCGTGCCCGATTCACTTCGCGGCCGAGCGCGGCGATCTCCCCATCGTCACGCTCCTGATCGAGCATGGCGCGGATCCGATTGGGGCGGGCACGTCCCACGAGCTGGACGTGCTCGGCTGGGCTGTGTGCTTCGACGACGCCACGCGTCATGAGGTCGCGCGATATCTTCTCGCACACGGAGCGAAGTACACGCTGTTCTCGGCCGTGGCTCTGGGCGAAGCCGCGGCCGTTCGCGAGCTGGCGCAATCGGGCGCGGATCTGAACCAGCGGATGGATCGGACGAACTACCGCCGCACGCCGCTGCATCTCGCGGTCGTCAAGAGGCAGCCTGCGGCGCTTGCCGCGCTGATCGATCTCGGCGCCGACCCGAACCTCGAAGATGCCGTCGGGATGACGCCCGTGGATCAGGCGGCGTTGATGGGCGAGAACGAGATGGCGCAGCTGCTGATTGATCGCGGCGCGGCGATCACGCTGCCCGCCGCCATCGCGCTCGATCGGCCGGATGACGTCGAGCGGCTGATTCGCGAAAACCCTGACGACCTGACCCCTGTGAACAAGCGCCGGTGGGCGCGGCTCGTCGTGCACGCGAGCAGCCGCGCGTCGGGGCGCGTGTTGGACAGACTGCTTCGAACCGTCATGCGCCAGCGCGCGGGGCTCGCGGTTGTCAACGCGGAGGACGACACGGAAACGGCGATCGATCAGGCGGATGGGTACACGCCGCTCCACGCCGCCGCGTTCAATGGGAACGACGACGCGGTCGCGGTGCTCCTGAAGCACGGCGCCAATCCGAGGGCGCGCGACCGCAAGTACTGCGGCACGCCTGCGGGCTGGGCCCGGTATGCCGGCCACATGCGCACGTCAAATCTGATTCTCGACGCGGACGTCGATCTCTTCGATGCGATCGACGCAGACCGCGCCGATCGCATCGCTCAGATTCTCGACCGCGATCCTGGCGCGATCGATCGGCCCTTCAAGGCGTACGCATCGTGTGAATCCAGAGAAGGGCAGTGGTGGCCCGCGCCCGACTGCACGCCGCTCGAGTGGGCGACGGCGCATCAGAAGCCCAACGCGTCCCGTATCCTGACGGAGCGCGGCGCCGGCAGGCGGACGCGCGACGACATCCAACGTGCCGAGCGCGTCGTCACCTTCCTGCAGTCCGCGTGCTGGGACCATCACGTCCACGGGAAAGGCGATCATCGGATGTACGATCGCGCGGCGCAGCGCATTCTCGCTCGGGATCCGTCAATCGCCCGCGACAGCATCTGCACGGCGATCGTGTGCGGTGACCTTCAGGAAGTCGAGCGTCTCGTCGCTGCGCGGCCCGACCTTGCGCGCGAACGCGGCGGAGCCCGAGGCTGGACGCCGATCCTGTATCTCGCCTACACCCGCTTCACGCACCGGCCGACGATCGAGAACGCGCTGCCGATCGCGCGCCTGCTGCTCGATCACGGTGCCGACCCCAACGACTTCTACATGGCCGGCGATGCGTCGTACACGGTGCTCGTCGGCGCCGCCGGCGAGGGCGAGCAGGATTCACCGCGCCAGCCGTACGCCGCCGCGCTGTCCGAGCTGTTGCTCGAGCGCGGCGCGGAGCCGTTCGACATTCAGGTGCTCTACAACACACACTTCAGCGGCGACATGTTGTGGTGGCTGGAGCCCGTCTACGAGCACACGATCCGCACGCCCCGCGGAGCCGCGTGGAACGATCCCGACTGGTCGATGTTCGACATGGGCGCGTACGGAAGCGGCGCGCGCTTTCTGCTCGAGACCGCGATCAAGAGGCGAGACATGCGACTCGCGAGATGGCTGCTGGAGCGCGGCGCCAATCCAAACGCAGCGCCCGCCCGCGACAGGCGGTTTCCAAAGCACAGCCTGTACGAGCTCGCGGTGATCGAAGGTCTTCCCGAGATGGCGGATTTGCTGGCACAGTTCGGCGCGTCGCGCTCGACGCCGGCCCTCGGCGAGAACGAACGCTTTTACGATGCGGCGTCGCGGCTCGATCGCGAGCGCGCGCGGTCGATCCTGCTCGAGCGTCCGGAATGCCGCGAGTCGCCGGCCGCGATGTTCGAGGCCGCGAGGCGCGATCGGCCCGACGTGCTCGCGCTGCTCGCGGACCTTGGCTTTCCGCTGGAGATCCAGGACCGGACGGGCAAGCGCCCGCTGCACGAGGCCGCCGCCCACAACGCGCTTCGCGCGGCGGCATTTCTCGTCGATCGCGGCGTCGAGATCGATCCGCGCGAATCGATCTACGGCGGAACACCGATTGGATGGGCGGCGCACGGCGACAGGACGGAGATGGTCCGCTTTCTGAGCACCTACAGCCGCGACATCTGGAGGCTGTCGTTCAACGGGTACGTCGACCGCGTGCGCGTGATTCTGTCGGACGATCCGGGCCTCGCCAGGCTGGCCGACGAAAACGGCATCACGCCGCTCTGGTGGTTGCCGGACGATGAGGAGAAGGCGATGCAGATTGTGGAGATGCTGCTGGCGGCGGGCGCCAACGCGTCGGCGAAGAGCAAAGACGGCAGAACCGCGGCGGACTGGGCGCGGCGCCGCGGGATGCATGACGTCGCCGTGCGGCTCGAGACGGAGATGGCGACTTCCCGGGCGCACTGAGCGGACGTCCTCCGCGAACCGGTGCCATCGCGGCATGGCCATGACACGAAATACACGAAATGACGAAACACACGAAAAACTCTTGATACGTTTTCGTGAGGTTCGTGTTTTCGTGAGCTTCGTGGCGCGTGCGACCGATCCCGATTTGGCGAGAACGTGGCACCGATGAAAAACGATCACTTCGACGGCCGGCGATTCGTGAATCCCACCGGCACGGCCGGCCAGCCGTTCTCGGCGGTTCCGCGGATGCTCCTCGAGCGACGAACGCCGTGGCCGGCGCGTATCGATGAACCGCCGCAGCGGCCGCCGGCGCTCGATGGCGCCGCGGCGGTCGTCACGTTCATCGGTCACGCGACGTTTCTGATTCAAACGCCGGCGGGAAATATCCTGACCGACCCGATGTATTCCGAGCGCGCGGGTCCGCTGGGCGTGCTGGGACCGCGGCGCGTACGGCAGCCGGCCGTGCGGTTCGAGGACTTGCCGCCGATCTCGACCGTGTTGCTCAGTCACAACCACTACGATCATTGCGATCGCCAGACGCTCGGCACGCTCGCGAAGCGGTTCGATCCGATCGTCGTGACGCCGCTGGGCAACGGCGCGCTCGTGCGGTCGGCCGGCATCCGCCACGTCGAGGAGCTCGACTGGTGGCAGGACTCGAAGAGCGCCGCGCTGCCGGTTACGCTGACGCCGGCGCAGCACTTCTCCGCGCGGACTCCGTTCGATCGCAACCGCGCGCTATGGGGTGGATTCATGCTTGGCGCGCCCGGTACGCGCATCCTGTTCGCCGGCGACAGCGCGTACGGACCGTTCTTCCGCGACATCCGGCAGCGGCTCGGTCCCATCGACCTGGCGCTTCTTCCCATCGGGGCGTACGAGCCGCGCTGGTTCATGCAGTCCGTACACATGAACCCGGCGGAGGCT
>Ga0070699_100001478_pt1 | contig 21521 bp, 18 predicted proteins | sample KBSK1503metaG_FD_65473 | JGI IMG/M metagenome (GOLD analysis project Ga0070699, IMG submission 65473) | Corn, switchgrass and miscanthus rhizosphere microbial communities from Kellogg Biological Station, Michigan, USA - KBS K1-50-3 metaG | ecosystem: Host-associated > Plants > Roots >...
CGCAGGATCGCCGCCTGCATCTCGTCGAGGCGCGTGTTCACGCCGAACTCGGCGTGGTGGTAGCGATCGGTCTGTCCGCCGTTGCGCAGGCGTTTGATCCGCTCGGCGAGCACGCGATCGTTGGTGACGACGGCGCCGCCGTCGCCGAGCGCGCCGAGGTTTTTCGTCGGGTAAAAGCTGAACGCGCCCGCCGCGCCGATGGTGCCGACCGGCCGTCCGCCAATGGTGCCCAGATGCGCCTGACAGCAATCTTCGACGATGGCGAGACGATGGCGCGCCGCGATTTGCTCGATCGCGGCCATGTCGGCCGGCTGCCCGTAAAGATGCACCGGCATGACGGCGCGGGTCCGCGGACCGATGGCGCGTTCGATGCGGGCGGGATCGATGGTCAGCCGCGCCGGGTCGACGTCGGCGAAGACCGGACGTGCGCCCGCCATCATGATCGCGAGCGCCGAGTAGACGGCGGAGAGCGGCGTCGTGATGACCTCGTCGCCGCCGCCGATGCCGAGCGCACGCAGGATGAGCGCGAGCGCATCGGTGCCGCTGCCGACGCCGACGGCGTGCGCCGCGCCGCACGCGCGCGCGAACTCGGCTTCGAACGCCTCGACTTCCGGTCCAAGCACGAACCAGCCGCGGGCGATGACGCGATCGATCGCGGCGCGGACCGCCTCGCCGTCTTCTCCCGGCGTCAGGCGGAGAAAGGGAATGCGCCGCGCGGTCACACCGGCTCCGTGCGTTCTTCTTCTCCGACGTACTGATTCAGATGGCGCCGATAGAAGTCGATGGTGCAGCGCAATCCGTCTGCGAGCGGCACCGTCGCGCGCCATCCCGTCGTGCGCTTGAACTTGCTCGAGTCGGCGTAGAAGCTGCCGATGTCGATCGCCTTCTTGTCGGGCGGCCACTCCACGTACTCGACCGATCCGGTGCCCGTGATACCGAGCAGGATCCCAACGAGCTCGCGGTGGCTGATCGCGCGATCGCCGCCGACGTTGAAGACTTCGCCGTTGCACGCTTCGCTTGCTCCGGCGCGCAGAAACGCGTCGGCCACGTCGTCCACGTACACGAAGTCGCGCAGCTGGGAGCCGTCGCCGTAGATCTGGATCGGTTTGTTCTCGATCGCGAGCCGGATGAACCACGCGATGAAGCCCTGGCGGCTGTGTTTGATCAGCTGCCTCGGCCCGTAGACGTTCGTCAGGCGCAGCGAGCACGCGCGCACGCCGAAGACGTTGTTGTACAGAAGATGGTAGTACTCGCCGGCGGCTTTGTTGATGCCGTTGACGTCCGTCGGCCTGACCAGATGCGCCTCGGTGACGGGCAGCGATTCGGGCCGGCCGTACACCTGACGCGTGCCGGCGAACACGAGCTTCGCGCCCGGGTTGTTGTAGCGGCACGCCTCGAGAATCGTCAGCTGACTGCGACAGTTGATCTCGAGGTCCGTGTACGGGTCGCGCATGCTGTCGATGTGGCTCACCTGTCCCGCGAGGTTGAAGATCACGTCGCGGTCGCGGACCAGATAATTCATCGTCGTCTGCTGCCGCACGTCGGCGACGTTCACGCGCAGGCGATCGGCGATGCCGTCGATGTTGAACAGATTGCCGCCGTAATCGGGAATCAGCGAATCGACGAGCAGCACGTCGGCGCCGATCTCGACCAGTTGGTGCGCGAGGTTGCTCCCGATGAAGCCGAGGCCTCCGGTGATCATGACGCGCCGGCCGCGGTAGAACTGCCGGTACTCGGCGGTCACGGACGTGGCGGGCTCGGGTAAATGCGATTGGTCGGATCGGCCGCCGTGTCGGCGAGCGGCGTGACGCCCGGGCGCTGGTGCTCGCGGCGCACGACGAGCGCGACCCACAACAGCATCAGGTCGCGCGCCGTGCGGAACAAGCGGCGATAGTTGAAGAACTGCGACTTGCCGTACGCGCGATGGTAGTGGTGCACCGGCACTTCGACGACGCGGAAGCCCGCATCCTGGATCTTCTTCATCATCTCGACGCAGATGATGCCGCTCGTCTTCTCGAGGTTGATGCGCTCGAAAATCGACCGGCGCATCAACCGGAAATCGCAGTCGACGTCGCGCAGCTTCAGCCCGAACAGCACGCTCACGATGTAGTGGTAGAGGCGGCCGATGACGATTCGATGCAGAGGATCGGCGCGGCTGATCTTGTAGCCGTTCACGAGATCGGTATCGGGCCCGAAGCTCTCCCACAACGCCTTCAATTCCGCCGGGTCGTACTGCGCGTCGCCGTCGGTATAGAAGACCAGATCTTTCGTCGCCGATCGAAAGCCGGTCCGCAGCGCGGCGCCGTAGTCGCGGTTGCGCGGATGATGCACGGCGCGGACCTGCGGATACGTGCGCGCGAGCTCGTCGGCGATGTCGGCGGTGCCGTCGCCGCTGCCGTCGTCGACGATGATGATTTCGAAGTCGGGCGTCAGCTCCGCGGCGGCCTTGACCATGCGAATCACCATGCTCGCGATGGTGCCGCTGTCGTTGTACGCCGGGAAGAAGACACTCAGACCCGCGGGCGCGCTGGCGGGATCAGCTGACATGTAAAAAGCCCTTTACGATAGCACGAAAACGCTCAGCGGACGCGGCCCTCGGTCGCGACGAGGCGCCACGGCGTGATCGCCGACTCGAGAATCACGGCCCGCGACATCTTCGATTGTCCCTCGCGCCGCTCGACGTACGCGATCGGCACCTCCGCAATGCGGCGCCCCTGCCGCGCGGCGAGGAACAACATCTCGACGAGGAACGAGTAGCCGTCCGAGACGAACCGATCGAGCGGCAGCGTCGCGAGCGCGTCGCGCCGCCAGCAGCGATACCCGCTGGTGCAGTCGCGCGCGCTCAGACCCGTCAGCGCGCGGACGTAGACGTTCGCGAAGCGGCTGAGGAGGCGGCGTCGCGTCGGCCAGTTGACGATGGCGCCTCCCTGTACGTATCGCGAGCCGATGACGACGTCGGCGCGCCGAGAAGCGGCGATGAGATCCGGCAGCCGCGCAGGGTCGTGTGAGAAATCGGCATCCATCTGACAAATGAGATCGATGGGCTCTCGAATGGCGCGCTTGATCCCGTCGATGTACGAACGTCCGAATCCGCGCAGGCTCGTACGATGGAGCACGTCCACCCTTCCCCCGTGCTGCGCCGCCACCGCGTCTGCGGTCTCGCCGGTGCCGTCCGGCGACTGATCGTCGACCACGAGAACGCGAACGCCGTCGTGCTGCATCAAGGCTTCGACGAGCGGTGGAATGTTCTCGCGTTCGTTGTACGTGGGAATGATGACGAGTGCGTTCGTCACGAGCGCCCCTCGAAGCGCAGCGACGAGATCTGCTCCGAGATGAGCCCGACCAGGAGGACGACCACGCTGAACAGAATGAGCAGCACCGAGGAGTTGGTGACGTGCGACTGCGTCACGATCGTCCACACCGCGTAGCCGGCCCCGACGAGGAACGACGCCGCGCTGATCGGCAGGAAGATGCGCAGCGGGCTGAAAATCGTGATCACCTTCAGCAGAATCAGCAGGAAGCCGACGCCGTCGGCGCCGAGCCTGATCTTCGATTCACCCTGCCGGCGCCCTGCCTCGATCGGCACGAACCGCACGCTGTACCCCGCCTTGATGAACGCGAGCGTGGTCGTCGTCGGCGTCGAGAAGCCGTTGGGCAGCAGGTGCAGGAATTCTAAGAGACATTCACGCCGTGCGGCGCGAAAACCCGACGTCAGATCTGGAATCGGCTGTTCGGTCAGGTAGCCGGCGAGCCAGTTGAGGAAGGCGTTGCCCGCCCGGCGGACGGCGCCGGCCTGCGTGTGGCTCATGCGCGCGCCGACCACGAGATCGTACGCGTCGAGATGCGCGACGAGCCGCGTGGCCTCTGCCGCCGGATGCTGGCCGTCGGCGTCGACGATCAAGACGAACGTGCCGGTGGCGTTTCGAATGCCGGACTTGACCGCCGCGCCGTTGCCCTTGTTGTACGGATGGTGAATCACGCGCGCGCCGGCCGCTGCGGCGCGCGTCGCCGTCTCGTCGGTGGACCCGTCGTCGATGACCAGTATTTCGTGCCAATGGCCCGCGGCGCGCAGGCTCGTGACGAGCGATCCGATCGACGCCGCTTCGTTGAAGGCAGGGATGACGACCGACGTCGATTCGACCATGCGTCAGGTCGCGAACCGGAAATTGATGATGTCGCCGTCCTGCACGACGTACTCTTTCCCTTCGAGGCGCACCTCGCCGTGATCGCGGCACGCGGCCATCGATCCGCGCGCGATCAGATGGTCGTAGCTGACGACCTCGGCGCGGATGAAGCCGCGCGCGATGTCGCTGTGGATTTCGCCGGCCGCCAGCTGCGCCGCGATGCCGCGCGGAATCGACCAGGCGCGGCACTCGTCCTCGCCGACCGTGAAAAATGAGATGTAGCCGAGCAGATCGTAGCTGGCGCGGATGACGCGATCGAGGCCCGATTCGGTCAGGCCGAGATCCGCGAGGAACGCGGCGGCATCCGCCGGCTCGAGCTGCGCGATCTCGAGCTCGATCTTCGCGCAGACGGCGACCGCCGCCGTCGCGGCATGCGAGAGGAAGCTCGCGAGACCCGTCGCTTGCGCGGCGCGATCCACGTTGACCGCGGCGTCGCCGCCCGAGAGCTGCGACTCGTCGAGGTTGATCACGATGAGCAGCGGCTTGGCGGAAAGGAACTGGAATCCCCGCAGCCGCTTCAGATCCTCGCCTTTCAGGTCGAGCGCGCGGAGCGGCTTTCCTTGCTCGAGCGCGCCCTTGCAGATCTGGATGACGTCGCGCTCGCGCTCCAGATCGGGCGACCGCATCTTCTTCAGATCTTTTTCGAGACGCTCGAGGCGTCGTTCGGCGACGCCGAGATCCGCCAGGATCAGCTCGTCTTCCATCGCCTGCGCATCCCGCGCCGGGTTTACCGATCCTGACGGATGCGGCACTGCCGGATCATGAAACGCGCGCACGACGTGCACCAGCGCGTCCGCGTTCTTGTACGCCGCGACATCGACGAGCGCTTTCGCGCCGCCGGCCGCGCCGGCGGCGGCGATGTCGGTGAATTCCACTGTCGCCGGCACGCGTTTGCGAGGGTTGTACATCGCGGTCAGCCGATCGAGGCGCTCGTCGGGCACTCTCGAGATGCCGACCGTCGTCTCGCCTTTGCCATGTGCAGCGCGCGCCGTCTCGCGTGCGCTGGTCATGAGCTGAAAAAGCGTGGTTTTGCCGCTGGATCCGAATCCGATGAGAGCCGCGCGCAGCATGCGTCGAGCCGCGGATGGTACCACGCGGTCCGACACCGGTCCGACACATGTCGGACCGGTGTCAGACCTGTCGGACTCCGGCACTCGGTACCCACTCGCGCCCTCGTGCAGAAGTGGGAAAATTCGACATAACTTACTGACCGGCTGGATTTTGCGGTTGACATCCCGTTGAGCGTCTCCTAGTATCCTTCGGTGGAATTTTGTGGGTGAAAGTGGATTGACGGGGAGGGTGTCTCGTGTTTCGAGGCCATGAGATCACCCGCATCGACGACAAGGGGCGACTCAAGGTCCCGAACGTGTTTCGTTCGTTCCTGGAGAGCAAATACGGCCGCGACGTGTTTCTGACGAGCCTCTCGGGCGAGGACGTCCGGATCTATCCGATGCCGGTGTGGACCAACATCGAAGAGAAGCTCGGAAAGATGCCGTCGACCCATCCGTCGCGCCTCCGGTTTCTCGATCGCGTCAACTACTACGGCCAGGCGGCGGAGCTCGACGCGCAAGGGCGCCTGCTCATTCCGGCGAGGCTCCGCGAAACGGCGACGATGAACGGCGACGTCGACGTGCTCGGCCAATACGACTACCTCAACGTGTGGAACCACGATCGGTTCGTGATGAAGCTGCAACGCGAGCCCTACACGGACGACGATGCGCGAGCGCTGTCGGAGTTTGGGATCTGATGCTGCACGTTCCGGTCATGACCGCCGAAGTGCTGAAGTTCCTCCGCCCGGAGCAGGGCGGCCTGTTCGTCGACTGCACGGTCGGCCTCGGCGGACACGCGCGCGCGCTCCTTGCCGCGGGCGCGACACGGCTGATTGGCCTCGATCGCGATCCCGACGCGATTGCTCGCGCCCGCGAGGTGCTCGCGCCGTGGAGCGACCGCGTCGAGCTCGTGCACGCCGACTACCGCGCGATTGCCGACGTGCTCGACGCCAGGCGCATCGATCGCGTCGACGGTGCGCTGGCCGACCTCGGCGTGTCGTCCATGCAGTTCGACGCGCCGGGCCGCGGCTTCAGCTTCCAGCGCGACGAGCCGCTCGACATGCGCATGGATCGCACGAGCGGCGAGACGGCGGCGGACCTCGTCGCGAAGTCGACCGAACGCGATCTGGCTGACGCGATCTTCAAGTACGGCGAGGATCGCTTCTCGCGCCGCATCGCGCGCGCCATCGTCGACGCGCGCCGCGAGGCGCCGATCGACACGACGGGCCGCCTCGCCGCGGTCGTGCGCCGCGTGCTGCCGCGCCGCGGCCACATGCGGATCGATCCGGCGACGCGGACCTTCCAGGCGCTGCGGATCTGGGTCAACCGCGAGCTCGACGGCCTCGATCGATTCCTCGAGACGGCGGAGCAGCGCCTGCGCGCCGGCGCCCGGCTCGTCGTCATCACGTTCCACTCGCTCGAGGATCGCATCGTCAAGCACACGTTTCGCGCGCTGGAGCGCGCGGCGCCGCCGCTCGTCCGCGTCTTGACGAAGAGACCGATGACTCCGAGCGACGAGGAAGTCGAGCACAATTCCCGCGCGCGCAGCGCGAAGCTGCGCGCGGCGGAAAGGCTGGCCTGACATGCCCGAAGCGTTCGAATACGCCATCAAGAAGGACGTACGGAACAATCCGATCGTCCGTGAGGTGGACGAAGCGCGCCAGCGCGAGCTGTGGAAGTCGGTCGGCGTCGCGGCGTTTCTCGTGCTCGCGCTGCTGTTCTCGGCGTGGCAGCACTTCGAGCTGCTGCGGCACGGCTACCAGGCGGAGCAGATGCAGCGCGAGCGCGCGGCGGAAGAGGAAACGACGCGGCAGCTCAAGCTGGAAATCGAAACGCTGCGGTCGCCGAAGCGCATCGAGCGGCTGGCGACCGAGCGGCTCCATCTCGTCGCGCCGTCCCGCGACGAGGCTATCGTGATCGAGCGCGTGCAGCCGGCCGACCCGCCGGCCAAGTCGATCATCGCGCGGCGCTGATGGCGGCACCACTGATCGGACTCGGCGCGCCAGGGGCGAACGCCTGGCGCGCGACGCTGAGGGGGCGCATCGTCGCGGTCGCGGCGTTTCTCGCGCTGTGGGTGACCGGAATCGAGGCGCGCCTCACGTACCTCCAGGTCGTCCGGCACGCCGACCTCGCGGCGCGCGCTGAAAAGCAGCACATGCGGACCATCGATGCGCCGGCCATGCGCGGCGACATCGTCGATCGGCGCGGCCACGTGCTCGCGACGAGCGTGGACGCCGACACGATCTACGCGGTCCCCTCCGAAATCAGCGACGCGCGCGGCGCCGTCGCGCAGCTGTGCGCCGCGTTGGGTGACTGCACCGAGAAGGACCGGCAGCTTCTGGTCGATCGTCTCGGTCAGCAGAAGGCGTTCGCGTACGTGCGCCGCCAGGTTTCACCCGATCAGGCGCGTCGCGTTGCGGCGCTCAACCTCGACGGGATCGGGTTCATCAAGGAGAGCCGGCGCTTCTATCCGAACAAGGAGCTTGCGGCGCACCTGCTTGGCTACGTGGGGATCGACAACAACGGGTTGAGCGGGCTCGAGTACACCTACGATCCGCAAATCCGCGGGAAAAAAGGGACGATCCTCATTCAGACCGACGCCCGGCGCCACGCATTCAGCCGGTTCGAGCGGCCGCCGACGAGCGGCGCGACCGTCGAGCTCACCGTCGACGAGTACCTGCAGCACATCGCGGAGCGCGAGCTGCACCAGGGCGTCATCGAGAACCGGGCTGCCGGCGGCACCGCCGTCATCATGAATCCGCACACCGGCGAGATTCTCGCGATGGCGAACGAGCCGACGTTCAACCCCAACGCGTACCGCGAATCGGACGAGGACGATCGCCGGAATCGTGCCGTGCAGGACCTGTACGAGCCGGGGTCGACGTTCAAGGTCGTGACCGTGTCGGCCGCGCTGCAAGAAAAAGTGATGTCGCCGACGTCTCTGATCGATACGAGCCCGGGACGCATTCAAATCGGGTCGCGGGTCGTGCGCGAGAACGCCGGGCACAACTACGGCGTGCTGTCGCTCGGACAGGTGATCGTGATGTCGAGCAACGTCGGCGCAATCAAGATTGGATTCAGGGTCGGCACCGAGCGCCTCAGCCGGTACGTCAACCTCTTCGGATTCGGCCGCCCGGTGTCGCCGGACTTCCCCGGCGAAAGCCCCGGCATCGTCTGGAGTTCCGAGAAGTGGACCGAGAGCGCGCTTGCATCGGTGTCGATGGGGTATCAGGTGGGCGTGACGCCGCTGCAGATGATCACGGCCGTCAGCTCGGTCGCCAACGGCGGAATCCTCGTCGAGCCGCGCGTCATCCGTGCGGCGTATCGCGATGGCCGACGCTACGCCGTTCGACCGAAGGCGCTGCGCCGAACCATCAGCCCCGATACCGCGGCCGCGCTCACATCGATCATGGAAGGCGTCGTCTCCGACAAGCATGGCACTGCGCGAGCCGCGCGCATCGATGGATACACCATCGCAGGAAAAACCGGAACGGCCGCGAAGCTGGTCAACGGCCATTACTCGCATTCCGACTACAACGCTTCGTTCGTCGGTTTCATCCCGTCGCGCGATCCAGCTGTCGCGATCGTCGTCGTCATCGACGCGCCGCATGGTCCAAACCGGTACTTCGGCGGCACCGTGTCCGCTCCGATTTTCAAACGCATCGCGGAGCCGACGCTTCAGTACCTCGGCGTGCCGCCGTCGCTCAACCCGGCGCCGCCGGTGCTCGTCGCCGCCGGTGACGATTCGGCAACGGCGCCGGGGAACGTTGCCGAGGAGCCACCGCTGGTGAGCCTCGTCGTCGACAGCCCGGCTGGAACGGTGCCCGACCTAAGCGGTCTGAGCGCGCGCGAAGCGATCCGCAAGCTGGTGAAGATCTGCATGCACGCGCGCGCGTCGGGTGACGGCTTCGTCGTGTCGCAGGATCCCGCGCCCGGATCGCCGCTCCAAGCGGGCGGCACGTGTCGGCTCGTGCTCGAACGCGCGCCGGCGCGCCGGTCGCAGAACGCGGAGCATCCATGACATGGGCGGAGCTGCTCGCCGTGCTCCGCGCCCGCGGCCTCATACGGGCCGGCGATGCGCCGCAGCCTGAAGCTGCGGTCGGTGCGATCACCGGTGTGGCGTACGACTCGCGGGCTGTGACAAAGGGGCAGGTGTTCGTCGCGTTGAAGGGTCAGCATGCCGACGGCACCGCGTTCGCGCGCGAGGCCATCGATCGAGGCGCGGCAGTGATTGTGTCAGAGCAGCCGGTGCCCGGCGGAGTCGGCGTGCCATGGGCGATGGTCGACGATGCACGGCTCGCTCTCGCGCTGCTCGCCGCCGAGTTCTATCGCCACCCGAGCCGAGACATGCAGGTCGTCGGCATCACCGGCACCAACGGGAAGACGACGACGGCCTATCTGATCGCGTCGATCTTCGAGGCAGCCGGCATCCGCAGCGGCATCCTCGGAACCGTCGCATATCGCGTCGGGCCCGGGGAGCGCGACAAACGCGAGGCGGCGCGAACGACGCCCGAAGCGCCGGACGTGCAGGCGCTCCTCCGTGAAATGGTGGATCACGGCTGCGGTGCCTGCGCGATGGAAGTGTCGTCGCACGCGCTGGCGCTAAGGCGCGTCGACGGGATGACGTTCGCTGCCGCGGTGTTTACGAACCTGACGCGCGACCACCTCGATTTTCATTCCGACATGGAGTCGTACTTTCAGGCGAAGCGGCGGTTGTTCGAAATGCTGCCGCCGACGGCGCCCCGCCTGTTGAACGTCGACGATCCGCGCGGCGTTCGGCTGGCCGATGCTGGTGGACGGCCGGGGACCTACGCGATCAACCAGTCCGCCGACATCACGCCCGGGCCGCTGTCGTTCTCGCTCGCCGGCCTGTCGTTCGACGTGAAGACGCCGCGAGGGTCGCTGAGCGTGCGTTCGGCACTCGTCGGCCGGCCGAACGTCTACAACATCCTCGCTGCCGTCGCGGCCGCGTCGGCGCTCGACCTGCCGTTCGATGCCATCGAGCGCGGCATCCAAAACCTCGAGGGCGTGCCCGGGCGTTTCGAGATCGTATCGACGAAGAAGGACGAGGTAACGGTCGTCGTCGACTACGCGCATACAGACGACGCGTTGAGGAACCTGCTCGAAACGGCGCGGCCGCTGACCCGCGGACGCCTGATCACCGTGTTCGGCTGCGGAGGCGATCGCGACCGGACGAAGCGCCCGCTGATGGGCGCCGTCGCCGGACGGCTGAGCGACCTGATCGTGATCACGTCGGACAATCCGCGCAGCGAGGATCCCAACCGCATCATCGAGGAGATCAAGCGCGGGATTACGGCCGACACGCGCAAGGACAGCGATCAGCGCGTGCTCACCAACGTCGATCGGCGTGGCGCGATTGCCAACGCGATCGAGCTGGCGCGCGCCGGCGATCTGGTGCTCATCGCCGGCAAGGGTCACGAGAAGTACCAGGTCATCGGCGATCGGACGCTGCCGTTCGACGACGTGGCGGTCGCGCGCGAAGCGCTGGCGCGCCGACGAACGGGAGTCGTGTGACGGCGGGAGATGGACGACCTCAGGTTGACCGCTTCGTGGGTCGCGGAAGCGATGGGCGGAACGCTGACCGGCGCCGGCGTACGCGAGTTCAGCGGTGTCTCGATCGACACGCGGACGCTCAAGCCGGGCGAGCTGTTCATCGCGATTCGCGGCGGGCGGTTCGATGGAGCCGAGTTCATCGACGCAGCCATTGTGGCAGGTGCAACTGGCGTCGTCGTCTCGCATGGGACAACGGAAAGGCGAAACGCGGGTAGCGCGAGCCTTTCTGGCGAGCGGATATCGGTCATCGAGGTCGACGATACGACCGTCGGGCTGCAGGCGCTCGCGCGGGCGATCCGACGCGGGTCGGGCACGAAGGTCGTGGCGATCACGGGCAGCGCGGGCAAAACGACGACCAAGGAAGTCGCGAGCGTCTTCCTGTCGGCGTGGTACCGCGTGATCCGGAACCAGGGGAACTTGAACAACCACATCGGGCTGCCGCTGTCGCTGATCGCGCTGCGCCAGCGGCCGGAGATCGCGGTCGTCGAGTTGGGGATGAATCACGCCGGGGAAATCAGCACGCTCGTCGCCGTCGCCGAGCCCGACGTGCGCGTGTGGACGAACGTCGGCGAGGCGCACGTCGGCTTCTTCGCGTCGGTCGATGCGATTGCCGACGCCAAGGCGGAGATATTCGAAGGCGCCTCGCCGTCGGCGCTGCTCGTCGGCAACGCCGACGACGCGCGCATCGTCGCGCGCCTGCCGCGGTTCGCGGGACGCGTGGTCACGTTCGGAATCGATCGCGACGCCGACGTGCGTGCGACGCACGTCGTCGACCGCGGCGTGAACGGCATGGCGGCGAGCATCGCGACGCCTGGGGGTCGCGCCGACATGACGACGCCACTTCTCGGCCGCGCCAACCTGGCGAACATCCTGGCGGCCGCGGCGGTCGCGCTGGAGTTCAACGTGCCGCTTGCCGACATCGCCCAGCGCGCGGCGTCGCTGCAGCCGGCGAGCCATCGCGGCGAGATCGTCCGGCTGCCGAGCGGTATCACCCTGATCGACGACAGCTACAACGCGAATCCGACGGCGACCCGGCGCGCGCTCGATGTGCTGGCGCAGTCGGAAGCGGACCGACGCGTCGCGGTGCTCGGCGAGATGCTGGAGCTCGGCGACCAGTCTGCGGCGCTGCACGAAGGAGTCGGCCGCGCGGCGGCGGTCGCGCGGGTCGATCTGCTGCTGACGGTCGGCGGCGCGCCGGCGGCGGCGCTCGCCGATGCGGCGATTGTCGCCGGCCTGCCGCGCAGCCGGGTCCGCCATTTCCCGACGAGCGACGAAGCGGCCGCCGATCTCATGTCGTTCGTGCGCCGCGGCGACCTCGTGCTCGTCAAAGGTTCGCGCGGCATCAGGACGGATCGCGTCGTGGAGCGGTTGAAGGAGCGTGGCTGATGCTCTTCAACGTCCTGTATCGGTTCCACACGCAGCTATCCGTGCTGAACGTGACGCGGTACATCACCTTCCGCACGGCCGCGGCGAGCCTGTCAGCGCTCGCGATCAGCCTGATTCTCGGTCCCTGGCTCATTCGCAAGCTGCGCGAATTCCAAATCGGACAGGTGATCCGGACCGAAGGGCCGCAGACGCACAAGCCGAAAGCGGGCACGCCAACGATGGGCGGCCTGCTCATTCTGGCGGCGGCGCTCGTTCCGACGCTGCTGTGGGCCGATCTCGCGAACATCTACGTGTGGATCGCCGTGCTGACGACGAGCGGGTACGGCGCGATCGGATTCGCGGACGACTACCTGAAGATCGTCCGCCGATCGCACCACGGCCTGCTGCCGCGCTACAAGATGGGATTTCAGATCCTGCTCGGCCTCGCCGTCGGCGCGTCGCTGATCGCGCTCGCGCACAACAATCTGTACAGCACGAGGCTGATCTTTCCGTTCTTCAAGCGGCTGATTCCGGATCTCGGCTGGTGGTACCTGCCGTTTGCGGCGTTCGTCCTCGTCGCGGCGTCGAACGCCGTGAACCTGACCGACGGCCTCGACGGTCTCGCGATCAGCACGTTTGCGATTGCCGCGGCGGCGTACACGGCGCTCGCCTACGTGACCGGCCACCGTGTGTTTGCCGATTACCTGCTTCTGGTCCGCTTCCCGCCCGCCGCGGAACTGACGGTGTTCGGCGGCTCTCTGGTGGGCGCATCGCTCGGATTTCTCTGGTACAACTCGTACCCCGCCGAAATCTTCATGGGCGATGTCGGATCGCTGGCGCTCGGCGCAGCGCTGGCGACCATCGCGATTCTCATCAAACAGGAACTGCTGCTGCCGATCGTCGGCGGCATCTTCGTCCTCGAAGCCGTGTCGGTGATTCTGCAGGTGGCGTACTTCAAGTCGACGGGCGGCAAGCGCCTCTTTCGCATGTCGCCGCTGCATCATCACTTCGAGCTGATTGGCTGGAGCGAACCGAAAGTCATCGCGCGATTCGTGATTCTCGGAATCATCTTCGCGCTGCTCAGCCTGGCGACGCTGAAGCTGCGCTGAATGCAGGACAAAGGTCAGAGGTCAGAGGTCAGGGTTGGGATTCGAGGTGAAGGGGAAACGCGTGACCGTCGCCGGCGCGGCGCGGAGCGGCATGGCCGCCGCAGAGTTGCTCGCGCGCCGCGGCGCGCGCGTCACGCTGTCCGACACGCGCGCTGACATCCCCGAAGCGGCGCCGCTCGGGACGCTCGGCGTCGCGCTGGAGCTCGGAGGTCATCGTCTGGAGACGTTTACCAACGCCGATCTGATCGTGATGAGCCCCGGCGTTCCGCCCGAGCAGCCGTTCATTCAGGCGGCGCGGGCGCGCGGCATTCCGGTCATCGCCGAGATCGAGCTCGCGTACCGATGGCTGCGGGGCCGGGTCATCGCCATCACCGGAACGAAAGGCAAATCGACGACGACGGCGTTGACGGGACGGATTTTGGAGACGGCAGGGTTCAAGGTGACGGTCGGCGGCAACATCGGCGCACCGCTCAGCGCGCAGGTCTCGGACTCGACGCCCGACACGTTCCATGTCGTCGAGACGAGCAGCTTTCAGCTGGAGCAGATCGACACGTTCCACCCGTGGATCGCCGTGATGCTGAATTTCTCGCCCGACCACCTCGATCGCCATCCGACCGTCGACGCGTACGCGGCGGCAAAGGCGCGGATTTTCGAGAACCAGAACGAAGGCGATTTTGCCGTGATCAACGCGGACGATCCGTCGGTGCTCGACCTGGCGCGGCAGACCCGAGCGACGAAGCTGCCGTTCGGTCGCGAGAAGGCGATCGACAGCGGCACGACGGTGAAGAGCGTGGCCGGGCGATCGTGGATCGTGCGCACGAGCGATGTCGGCGAGTACGGGCTCGTGCCGCTCGACGCGATCCATCTGCTGGGACCGCATTTCGTCTACGACGTCATGGCGGCGACGAGCGTCGGCAGCATCGTCCGCGCGAACCCGCACGATATGACGCGCGCCGTCGAGACCTTCAAGGGGCTCGAGCACGCGATGGAGCTCGTCGCCGACGTCGGTGGTGTGCGCTTCGTCAACGACTCGAAGGCGACCAACGTCGAATCGGCGCTGCGATCGATCGAGAGCTTCGATCGCGATCTGGTTCCCATCATCGGCGGCCGGTTCAAGGGCGGCGATTTGCGCGTGCTGCGCGAGCCGCTGAAGAAGCGCGCGAAGGCCGTCGTCGCCATCGGCGAAGCGCGGCCGCTCGTGCGCGGGGCGCTGGCCGGCGCGATTGACGTCCACGAGGCGCAGACGCTTGCCGACGCCGTTGCCCTGGCGTACGCCCTGGTGAAGCCGTCGGGCGTTGTCCTCCTCGCGCCGGCGTGCGCGAGCTTCGACATGTTTCGCGATTACGCGGAGCGCGGGCGGATGTTCAAGGAGGAGGTCAGGAAGTTGACGTAACGCTCGGCTAGAGCCTCGCGCGCCACAGCGCGAGGCGGTTGCGCTCCGGAACGCGGGGCTTTAGGCGAGCGACTTGTGAGCGATGAGCTGTGAGCTGTGAGCAGTCATCGGTCGGTTTGCGCGGTGGAGGACCGGCTGCTGGGAACCCAAGCTGCCCCGGTTTGGGAAGCTGGTGCCTCAATCCCGACCGACTGATGACTGCTGACCGCTCACGGCAACCCTAGTTCGAGTCCGGGGATCGTTTCGGAACAAACGTCATTGGGCTGTAGAGCGGGGAGAACCATTGGCCAGGAAGCTGAAATCCGACAAGGTGCTGTTCATCACGACGATCCTGCTCGTCGGGCTGAGCGTCGTGATGGTCTACAGCGCCTCGGCGCCGATGGCGCTCGAACGCTACGGGAGGGCGTCGATCTTTCTGGTCCGCCAGGCGCTGTGGTCAATGCTCGGGCTAGGCATGCTGGCGATCATCATGCGGATCGACTACCGGACGTATCGCGAGCCGGTGTTCATCTGGACCTGCCTGGCGGTGGTCGGCGCCTCGCTGGTTGCCGTGCTCTTCATGCCGCCGGTGAACAACGCGCGGCGCTGGTTCGGCATCGCCGGCATCGGTGTGCAGCCGTCGGAGCTGGCCAAGCTGGCGGCGATTTTTTTCATCGCGGCGCTGCTCGAGCGGCGCATGTCGCGGATCAACGACCTCGGCTACGCGCTCGCCCCGATCGGCATCGTCGTCGCGTGTCTCGTCGCGCTGATCCTCCTCGAGCCGGATTTCGGCACGTCGATGTCGCTGATTCTCATCGCCGCCGTGATGGTCTTTGCCGCGGGACTCGATCATCGGTATGTCGCGGGCGCGTTGCTCGCGGCGCTTCCGGCGCTTTACCTGCTCGTCATGGGCACGTCGTACCGGCGGCAGCGCGTGCTGTCGTTTCTCGATCCGTGGCGCGATCCGCTCGGCGCCGGGTTCCAGATCATTCAGTCGCTCATCGCCGTCGGGACCGGCGGCATCTGGGGCCGCGGAATCATGAACGGCGTGCAGAAGCTGTTCTATCTCCCGGAGCCGCACACCGACTTCATCTACTCGGTCATCGCCGAGGAACTGGGTCTGATCGGCGCAACGGCGGTCCTGCTGTGCTTCTGTGTCGTGACGTGGCGCGGGCTGCGCATCGCGCTGCGGGCGCCCGACTCGTTCGGCGCCTTTCTCGCGCTCGGCCTCACGACGATGGTGGCGGTGCAGGCGTTCATCAACATCAGCGTCGTGCTCGGGCTGATGCCGACCAAAGGGATCCCGCTGCCGTTCGTGAGCAGCGGCGGATCGTCGCTGGTCATCAACCTGGTCGGCATGGGGATTCTCCTGAACGTGTCGCAGCACACGGTGCCGTCGGAAGCATGAGGGTGCGTGGGGCTACGTGTGGTCATCGCGGGAGGCGGCACGGGCGGTCACCTGTATCCGGGGATTGCGGTCGCGCGCGAGCTGCTCGCGCGCCGGTCCGACGCGCAGGTGTCGTTTGCCGGGACGGCGCGCGGCATCGAGTCGCGCGTCGTGCCGCGCGAAGGCTTTGCGCTCGATCTGATCCGCAGCGGCGGCCTCAAAGGGAAGTCGCTCGCCGAACGGGCGCGCGGCGCGTCGCTGCTGCCGCTGGGGCTCATCGACGCATGGCGGATCGTGTCGGCCCGGCAACCCGACCTCGTGATCGGCGTCGGCGGCTACAGCTCGGGACCGGTCGTCCTCGTCGCGTCGCTGCGCGGCGTGCCGACGATGCTCCTGGAGCAGAACGCGGTGCCGGGATTGACCAATCGATTGCTCGCGCGCGTCGTGCGATCAGCGGCGGTGACGTTCGCCTCGACGGCGGCGTTCTTCGGATCGAAAGCGTTCGTCAGTGGCAACCCGGTCCGGCCGGAGTTTTTCGCGACGGCCGGATCTTCAACGGAGTCGGCGATCGATGACCAGGCTTCCGGCACCCGGGTCCTAGTTTTTGGCGGCTCTCAGGGCGCGCACGCGATCAACGTGGCCATGGTGGAGGCAGCGGCGCAGTTGGCGGCCAGCGGTTCGCATCTTCGTCTCACGCACCAGACGGGAGAGCGAGATGTGGAGATGGTGCGTGCCGCCTATCGAACGGCGGGGCTTCAGGCCATCGTCGAACCCTTCCTCTACGACATGGGACGGCGACTCGGACAAGCGGACGTAATCGTCTGCCGAGCCGGCGCGACGACGCTGGCAGAGATCACGGCCGCCGGCAAGCCGGCGGTTCTCGTGCCGCTGCCGACCGCGACCGACGATCACCAGCGGAAGAACGCTGAGGCGCTTGCGGCCAGAGGCGCGGCGGAAGTGCTGTTGCAGCAGGAAATGACCGGCGCCGTGCTTGCGGACCGACTGCTCGCGCTCGCCGCCGATCGCGAGCGGCGAGCGCGGATGTCGGCGGCCGCGCGATCGCTGGCAAGGCCCGATGCGGCGAAGACGATCGTCGATCGCGCGCTGGAGTTGGCGGAGCGATGACGCTCATCCTTCGACAGGCTCGGGATGAGCGGTGGTTCGGACGGTGCTCATGGTGAGCATGTCGAACCACGAGCGGGAATGACGCGTGTTAGGCAAAACGCGCCACGTGCATTTCGTCGGGGTCGGCGGCATCGGGATGAGCGGGATCGCCGAGCTGCTCGCCAATCTGGGATATGTCGTCAGCGGGTCCGACGAGAAGAAGTCTTCGGTCACCGAACGACTGGCGAAGCTCGGCATTCGGATCGCGTACGGCCACGCCGCGGCGAACGTCGGAGAAGCGGAGGTGGTCGTGGTCTCGTCGGCGGTGAAGCCGACGAATCCGGAAGTGCAGGAGGCACAGCGCCGGCAGATTCCGGTGATCCCGCGCGCCGAAATGCTCGCGGAGCTGATGCGCCTGCGCTACGCGATCGCGGTCGCAGGCGCGCACGGCAAGACGACGACGACGTCGATGATCGCGCTGGTGCTCGAGCGCGCGGGACTCGATCCGACGGCGGTCATCGGCGGTCGGCTGAGCGCGTTCGGCAGCAACGCGCGGCTCGGTCGTGGCGAGCTGATGGTGGCCGAGGCGGACGAAAGCGATAGGTCATTCCTGAAGCTGTTTCCGACGATTGCGGTGATTACGAACATCGACCACGAGCATCTCGAGAACTACGGCGGGTTCGACGATCTGCAGCAGGCGTTCGTCGACTTCGCGAACAAAGTGCCGTTCTACGGCGCCGTCGTCGCCTGCGCTGACGAGGCGAACCTTGCGGCCGTGCTGCCGCGAATGACGCGGCGGCTGACGACGTACGGGCTCGATGCGCCCGACGCGGATCTCACGGCGAGGGACATCGAGCTGTTGCCGTTCGGTTCGCGCGCAACGGTGCTCCAACGAGCTCGTCCTTCGACAGGCTCAGGACGAGCGGGTGGCGTCGCCGCTCGTGGTGAGCTCGTCGAACTACGAGCGCTCGGACGACTCGAGCTGTCGCTGCCGGGTCGGCACAACCTGCAGAACGCCCTCGCGGCGATCGCCGTGGCATTGGAGCTCGGTGTGCCGTTCGACCGCGCCGCGAGCGGCCTGCGCGATTTTCGCGGCGCCGAGCGCCGCTTCGACGTGCGCGGCGAGCCGAACGGCATCCTGATCATCGACGACTACGGCCATCACCCGACGGAGATCGCCGCGGTCCTCGCCGCGGCGAAAACGCTCAACCGACGCATCGTCGTCGCCTTTCAGCCGCATCGCTACACGCGCACCGCGGCGCTGATGAACGACTTCGGCCCTTCGCTCGCCGGCGCCGATCACATCGTGCTGACCGACATCTACGCGGCGAGCGAGGAGCCGATTCCCGGCGTGACGCTCGATGCGCTCGCCGCCGCGATTCGTGCCGGCGCACGCGCGCCGCTCGACGTCGCGCCGCTGCTTGACGACGTCGTCTCCGCGGTCGTCCGGGCCGCACGACCCGGCGACGTGGTCATCACGCTGGGCGCTGGATCGATCGGCACCGTGCCCGATCGTTTGATCGATGCGCTGGGAGGCGCCGGGTCTACGTCGATGGCCGGGGGACAGCCGTGAGTCCCGTCGGCGCGGTCGCGGCGGATCGGCGGTTCCGGCGCGCACACGTCAAGCCGTCGCGCAAGCGTCAGGGATGGCGCGGGGTCGTGAAGCCGATCGTTCGCGCCGCGCTCGTCGCGCTCGTCGTGGCGTACGGCTTGTATCGCGGCGCCGCGGTCGCGTCGCACGCGCGCGTGCTGAAGGTGGATCGCGTTCTCGTGAGCGGCAACGAACGGTTGTCGCGGGCCGATGTGATCGCGGTGCTGAGCGGGCTGCGCGGCCAGAGCCTGCTGTTCACCGATCTCGACGCGTGGCGGAGACGGCTGATGGCGTCGCCGTGGGTGCGCGAAGCGGCGCTTCGGCGATCGCTGCCGTCGACGGTGGAAGTCGTCGTGCTGGAGCGCCAGCCGATGGGGGTGGGACGCATCAACGGCGAGCTCTATCTCGTGGACGAACGCGGCGTCGTGATCGATCGGTTCGGGCCGCAGTACGCCGATTTCGATCTGCCGATCATCGACGGGCTCGCGGCCGCGACACCGTCGGCGGAGCCGCATACGGCGCCCGCGACGATGACCGACGACACGCGCGCCGATCTGGCCACTCGCGTCATCGCGGCGCTCAAATCGAACGCCGCCGTCGCGCGCAGGTTGTCGCAGGTCGACGTCAGCGATCCGCACAACGCGTCGGTGATTCTCAGCGGCGACCCGGCGGTGATCGAGCTCGGCGAAGAGCAGTTCCTGCCGCGACTGGAGTCGTATCTCGGTCTCGCGTCGGCGCTGCGCGAGCGCGTCGCGGAGATCGACTACGTCGACCTGCGGTTCGAGGATCGAATCTACGTGAAGCCCGCCTCCGCGCCACCGGCGCTGCGGCGGGACAAGTCGGCGCTGCGGCGCGAGAAGTCGGCGCTTCGGCGCGGCAGGGCCGGCGCGAAGCCGGATAAGAAATAGCAGGCGGCAGCCTGCCCTGGGGGACCCAAGTGGGGCGTAAAGATCGGTACCTCGTCGGGCTCGACGTCGGCACGTCGAAAGTCACGGCCGTCGTCGCCGAGATTCTCGATGGCGACGGCCTCGACATCGTCGGCCTCGGCGTCGCCGAATCGCGCGGCATCCGCCGCGGCGTCGTCGTGAACCTCGAGGCCTCGGTCGACTCGATCAAGAAGGCGATCGACGAAGCCGAGCTGATGGCGGGCGTCGAAATCGATTCGGTGCACCTGGCGCTGTCGGGACCGCACATCAAAGGGTTCAACAGCCGCGGCGTCATCGCCGTGGCCGGCAAGAACCGGGAGATCACGCGCGAGGACGTGCGCCGCGCCATCGACGCCGCCAAGGCCGTGTCGCTGCCGACCGGCCGCGAGATCCTGCACGTGCTGCCGCAGGATTTCGTCGTCGACGAACAGGACGGCATCGGCGCTCCGGTCGGCATGACCGGCGCCCGCCTCGAGGTGAACGTCCACATCGTCACCGGCAGCCAGAGCTCGACGCAGAACCTCGTCGCGTGCGTGAACCGCGCCGGAGTCAACGTCGCCGAGACGGTCGTCGAACAGCTCGCGGCGAGTGAATCGGTGCTCACGGAGGACGAGAAGGAGCTCGGCGTGGCGCTGGTCGACATCGGCGGCGGCACGACCGACATCGCGATCTACGAGCGCGGCAGCATCTGGCACACCGCGGTGATCGGCGTCGGCGGCGATCACTTCACGAACGACATCGCCGTCGGACTGCGGACGCCGGTGCCCGACGCGGAAAAGATCAAGCGGAAGTGCGGGTGCGCGCTGTCCGGCATGGTCGACGAGGACGAGACGATGGAGGTGGCGAGCGTCGGCGGGCGGAAGCCACGCATCATGGCGCGGCGCATCCTGTCGGAAATCCTGCAGCCGCGCGCCGAGGAGATCTTTCATCTCGTCTGGGACGAGATCCGCCGCGCGGGCTACGAGAAGGCGCTGAATTCTGGAATCGTCCTCACCGGCGGCGGCGCGATTCTCGACGGCATGCCCGAGATCGCCGAGCAGATTTTCGATCTTCCTATCAGACGCGGCTGCCCGACCGGAGTCGGCGGGCTCGCCGATCACGTGAACAGCCCGACGTTCGCGACCGGCGTCGGGCTGACGTTGTACGGCTTTCGCAACGCGGCGGGTGAACCGTCACGCGCGCCGGTCGGCGCGGGCGCGTTCGTGCGCGTGGCCGGGCGGCTGCGCGGACTGTTCAGGGAATTCTTTTAGGCGGGCCCCATGGCCGGCTTCAAGGAGTGCTGTCGATGAACGAAGAGACGAAAGAGTCCAAGCGCTTGAGACTGCGTCTCGACGAAGAAGGAACCGCGGGAGCGCGCATCAAAGTGATCGGCATCGGCGGCGGCGGCAGTAACGCCGTCAACCGCATGGTACAGGTCGGTCTCGACGGCGTCGAGCTCATCGTGGCCAACACCGATCTGCAGGCGCTCCGGACCAGTCCCGCGCCGATCAAGCTGCAGATTGGCAGCAAGCTGACGAAGGGCCTCGGGGCCGGCGCCGATCCGAACGTCGGACGGCAGGCGGCGCTCGAGGACACGGACAAGATCATCCAGGCGCTCGACGGCGCCGACATGATCTTCGTCACGACGGGACTCGGCGGCGGCACCGGCACCGGCGCGGCGCCGGTCGTCGCGAGCCTGGCGAGCGAGCTCGGCGCGCTGACGGTCGCCGTCGTCACCAAGCCGTTCAAGTTCGAAGGCCGGAAGCGGCAGGCGCAGGCCGACCGCGGTCTCGAGGCGCTGCGCGAATGCGTCGACACGATCATCACGATTCCCAACGAACGACTGCTGACGATCATCGATCGCACGACGCCGCTGACCGA
>Ga0070699_100001479_pt1 | contig 21520 bp, 21 predicted proteins | sample KBSK1503metaG_FD_65473 | JGI IMG/M metagenome (GOLD analysis project Ga0070699, IMG submission 65473) | Corn, switchgrass and miscanthus rhizosphere microbial communities from Kellogg Biological Station, Michigan, USA - KBS K1-50-3 metaG | ecosystem: Host-associated > Plants > Roots >...
GCACCCTCCCCGACCGGGCGGCGGATACCCGCCGCGCAACCGAGTGGACCGCCAACCAGCTTCGCTCCCTGGGCTGTACGGTCAGCATCCTGGAAGGCCGGGGGCATCCGGTTGTCTGGGGTGAAAGCCCGAAGGTGGAGGGCAAGCCCACCCTGCTCATCTACGGTCACTACGATGTCCAGCCGCCCGACCCGCTCGATCTCTGGGTGAGCCCGCCGTTCGAAGCCACTGTGCGTGACGGCAAACTGTTCGCGCGGGGCGCCTCGGACGACAAGGGCCAGGTCTATTGCCTCATGAAGGCCTACGAAGCGGTGCGCGATATCAGCGGGAAGCCGCCGATCAACGTGCACTGGCTGATCGAGGGCGAGGAGGAGTGCGGCGGGAAGGTGATCTTCGACCTGCTCCAGAACGAGCCGGAACGGACCCGGGCCGACGCCGTGCTGGTGTGCGATATGAACTACTATGCCACCGGGTGGCCTGCGGTGTACACCGGGCTCCGCGGCATGTGCTACACCGAGATTTCGGTTCGCACCCTGCAAAGCGACCTGCACTCCGGCACCTACGGCGGCGTGGCGCCCAACGCGATCGAGACCCTGGTCCGGATCCTCAACGGGTTGAAGGACGAGGACGGGCGGATCCGGGTGCGCGGGCTGTACAAGGCGGTCGAGGAGCCCAGCAAGGCCGAGCTGAAGAGCTGGAAGAAGCTGCCCTTCGACAAGAAGAAATACCTGGAGGAGGAAGTTACCGGAAAGGCGCTTACTGGTCTCAAGGAGCACAGCATCCAGGAACGGACCTGGGCGTTGCCCACCCTCGAGATCCACGGAATCCGGGGCGGGTTTGTCGGCGACGGGGCCAAGACGGTGATCCCGGCGCAGGCCACCGCCAAGGTGAGTCTCCGCCTGGTGCCCGGACAGTCAGTGGCCAAGGTGGAGAAACAGCTGCGCCGCGAAGTCGAAGCGCTGGCGCCAAACTGGGCCGAGGTGGAGGTGAAGTTCCTGCACGGCGGCGAACCGGTCCACATGGACCTCGACCATCCGATCTTCGAGGTGCTGGACGAGGCCTTCGAGTCGGTGGTGGGCCAGGCGCCGGTCCGGGTCCGCGCCGGCGGTTCCATCCCGGTGGTGACCGAGCTGGCCAAGGGTGGCGCGCCGGTGTTGCTCACCGGCATCGGGCTGCCTGATGACCGGCTCCATGCGCCCAACGAGAAACTGGATCTCCAGCAGTTGTGGGACGGGATCCTGGTGTTCGGGAAGTTTTTCGAGCTGATGGGAGAGACGGAATTCGCAGAAGAAACAAAGTAAGCTGTCATCCCGAGCGCAGCGAGGGATCTTCTTCAGGCAGGCAAGATTCCTCTCTCCGCTCGGAATGACAAACATTACTCCGAAGTAGGTTCCAGCCCTGTCGTCGGTGTGTCCCGGTTTGCCGTACCGGGATTCACCGCGTCGGCCCGCGCATGCAGTTCCTCCACGCCCAGCAGTGCCCGCACTGACGCGATCAATCCAGCTACCACGTCTTCAGCCCAATAATTATCCGGCCGGTCCGGAGCCGGCAGGGAACCCGAGCGCGATTCCAGGAAGCGAATCGCGGTATTGACCCACTCGGTCTGCGCCGCGGGCACCACGGCCCAGGACCCGGTGGACTTGAGCTCCATTTCATTGAGCGCAGTCAGTTCCTGCTCCAGTCCCTTGGTGACCGCTGCGGACGTGAGACGTTCGGCGACGCCGGCCAGCACGGCCTGGCGTTCCGAGTCGAACGGCTCGGGCAGCGGTGCCAGATAGTGGCGCTGGTCAGCCACCATCTCCGCCAGCCGGATGCACACGGCGCGCACCGGCGGTCCGAGGGCAGCCGGGGCTTCCTTGGCCCAGCTGTTGGCGGCTCGCTGGATCACCGCGACCCGGTCTTCGATCTGCGACTCGCGCGATCGGCGTTCGATCGACTCCGACATATAATGAAAAAGGCCACACCGCCCCTTAAAAACAAGCGCCGCCCGTTTCAGGGCGGCTAAGTGATTACGGGACAAAACGCAAGCTCTAGGTTCGGGGGCCCCGCCGCATCCGGACCGGGTCGGGCCGGCCATAGCGTTCCTCGGCCCAGGGATCGCCCCGCATGTGATAGCCGTTCTGTTCCCAGAAGCCCGGCTCGTCTTCCTCCAGAACTTCGAAGCCGGTTACCCACTTCGCGCTCTTCCAGAGATAGAGATGCGGCACCAGCAACCGCACCGGTCCGCCATGCTCGGGCATCAGCGGTTCCCCGTTGTGGCGCAGCGCCAGGAGATTGCCTGGGGCGAGAAGATCGGCGAGTGGGAGATTCGTGGTGTACTCCGGATCGGCGTGCACCATGACGAAGCCGGCTTCCGGCTGGAGCCGCGCCCGCTCGAGCAGCGGCCTTACCGGGACTCCTTCGAACACGTTGTCCAGCCGGCTCCAGTGAGTGACGCAGTGCATGTCGCAGGTCACCTGCTGCATCGGCAGTGCCAGCAACTCATCCCAGGTCAGCTCGAAAGGATTCGCCACCAGGCCCTGCACCCGGAATCTCCAGCGCGCGAGATCGACCTTGGGGACCAGTCCGTAATGAAGGACGGGCCACTTCTGGGTCAGCACCTGGCTGGGCGGCGTTCGTGGCCGGTCGCCAGGGCGAGCATCGATGCGCTCGATCACCGCACGGCTTCGAGTCCCGCCGCCTCGTGCGGGAGCCGGTTCATGTGGCGGGCGAAGTGCTGGATGACCCGTTGCCGGGTCTGCCCCCACAGTTCCTCGGGGTGCTCGCCCAGGCCTCGCTCTTCGTGCACCGAAGTCATGATCACGTTGTCGATCCCGCAAGGCACGATGAGTCCGAAATTGTGCAGGTCGTTCACCACGTTGAGCGCAAAGCCGTGCAGGGTCACCCACTGCTTCACGTGGATCCCGATGCTGGCAATCTTGCGGCCCCGGGTCCACACCCCGGTGAGCCCGGCCCGCCGTTCGGCCGGAATATCGAGGTCGGCCAGCGTGTCGATGAGGACCGCTTCCAGGGTCCGGAGATACCAGTGGAGGTCCGGCCGGTGATCCTGGAGGTCGATGATGGGGTAGCCGACCAGCTGGCCCGGGCCGTGGTAAGTCACGTCCCCGCCGCGCTCGACCTCGAAGACGTCGAGTCCCCGCCGCCTCAGCTCTGCGGGCTCCAGCGGCAGGCTGCTGTTTCGAGTGCCGCGGCCGAGGGTGATCACCGGCTCGTGCTCCACGAGGAGCAGCACGTCTTCGGTCAGCTCTCCAGCCACGCGGCGCCGGCACAGGTCACGCTGCAACTCCAGGACTTCGCCGTAGCGGCGGCGGCCCAGGTCTACCACTTGAAGCGGAAGGGTCATGCGGTAGCCCGCGCCCGGCGCACGGAGCGAAACAGCAGCCCCGCGCCCAGCACCGCGACCAGGAAGAATCCGGCGAGGCCCGGGACGCCAAGCGTCTCGTTGAGGGGAACGCTCACCAGAGAGAGCAGAAAAGCGGCGAACCCGCTCACCATCGCCAGCCCGAAGCGGCGATAGGCGTACCCGATAGGTGCCAGGAGATAGTAGGCGAGCAGCACCGGGACGAAGATGGTCACCAGGGAGCCGACCAGCAGCACGGTGGCCGCGGGTTGATTCACGTCGGGAATGGCGGTGGCAATCGGCGGGAGGTCGCGGACCAGCCAGCGGTTGAGCAGGATCGCGCCGGTCATGAGGGCGGTGCCCAGCAGAATCGAGAAGCTGACCGTCGAAACGGCGAGGGGGACGTAATCCTTTGTGATTGACGGGATTGACGGGATTGAGGTGATTGGAGAAGAGCCGTCAGAGTTATCAAGTACCATGACGATTGTCTCCCAGGCTCAATCCCCTCAATGCCTTCAATCCCTTCAATCTCATATGTGTATCACGCGGCCCATGGAATCGAGGCACGCTTCCGCCACCGCTTCGGACAGCGTGGGGTGGGCATGGATCGCGAGATCCACTTCCTCCACCGTGTATTCGTTCTCCCGCGCGACGGTCAGCTCGTGGATGATCTCCGACGCATGGCTGCCCACGATGTGGGCGCCCAGGATCTCACCGTATTTCTTGTCCCGGATGATCTTGACGAAGCCTTCGGTCTCGCCGGCAGTGCGGGCCCGGCCATTGGCGGAAAAGGGGAAGCGTCCCACCTGGTAGTCCAGCTTCTTTTCCCTGGCCTGGTCCTCGGTCATCCCGATGCTGGCGACCTCGGGGTGGCAGTAGGTGACGCTGGGAACGTTGTCATACTTGATGGCGGGTGGCTTGTGACCGGCCAGGAGCTCCGCGACGTTAGTTCCCTCGCGGCTCCCCTTGTGGGCCAGCATCGGCGGCCCTGCCACATCGCCGATGCAGTAGACGCCCTTCGCGGTGGTCTCCAGCGTTTCCAGGTTTACCTTCACGAAGCCCCGATCGGTCAGCTCGACCCCGCTCTCCTTGAAGCCCATGTTCTCGGTGTTGACGGCGCGTCCCGCGGCCATCAGCACCTTGTCCACCGTGAACGATTCGGTCTTGCCCTCGCTCTCCACTTCCAGGGTCACCTTGTCGGCCGCGACGGTCGCCTTTTTCACCTTGGCCCCGGCCCGCACTTCGATGCCGCGCTTCCGGTAGCTCTTGGCGAGCGCGTCGCTGGCCTCGGCATCCTCCAGCGGGAGAATCCGGGGCAGCGCTTCGATCAGGGTGACCTTGCTTCCGAAGGATGCAAAAACGTCGGCGAACTCCATGCCCACCGCGCCGGCACCGACGATGGCGAGCGTGGCGGGTGCCTGTTCCATGAACAGCGCCTCGTCGGAGCTGACCACCGTCTTGCCGTTGAGCTCGAGCCCGATCTGGGGAATGCCCTTGACCCGCGAGCCGGTGGCGATGACGACGCCCTTCTTCGCCTCGTGCACCTCGGCGCCGACTTTCACCTTCTTGCCTGGCTGGAGCACGCCGCTACCCCGGATCACCGTGATCTTGTACTTCTTCATCAGGAATTCGACACCCTTGGAGTTCTGCTCCGAGACCTTGCGGGAGCGCTTCATGGCCACGCCGTAGTCGGTTTTCACCTCGCCCACGGTGACGCCGAACTCGGCGGCCTGGTGCCGGACCAGGTTGGCGATGAGCGCGCTCTGCAGCAGAGCCTTGGTCGGAATACAGCCGATGTTGACGCACACTCCCCCCAGCTTGTCCTTCTCGACCACCGCGGTGGTGAGCCCTAGCTGCGCCGCGCGAATCGCGCAGACGTAACCCGCCGGACCTCCGCCAATCACGATTACGTCATAGGTTGCCACAACAGTCTCCGAGCGAGGAAAGGTTCAGGGCCAGAGCCGGTCATGCGTGCTCAGCGCCCAAGGCGGAAGCGGTAACCTGCCATGATGGCCAGGACCCGGTTCTTGATATCCGCGGGCTGGCTGGAATCTTCGATCTTGGTAAGACCCAACTGGTAGCGCACCCCGACCGAGATCGCACCGATATCGAGGCCGATTCCCAGAGCGAGGGCGATGTCCGACGACTTGGTTTTCACCTGAAGGTTGGGGTCATCGCATTGGAACTCGGTCGTAGGCACGCCGCCTCCGGCCACCTTGAGCTTGCATCCAGTCTTGATTCCGATGACAGGGCCCATGTAAATGTGAGGGCGCAGCGAACGGTTGCTCGCGAGCGGCGAGCTCAGCTTCAGGAAGAGGGGCAGCTGGACGTAATTCAGTTGGAACGTTCCGCTGGTTCCTCCACCGACGTCCACTTTCGCCCCTTGCTGGGAGTATCCAACGCCGAACTGAATCGCCAGGTAGTGGCTGAGTGGAAAGGAAATAAACCCGCCGCCCTGAAAGCCCGTCCGGGTGTCGGCGCCGTTGGCGTCGGCACCGTGAAAGTCCGCCAGGTTGAGGCCAACCGAGATCCCGATCTCCTTGACCTCGTTCTGGGCGCTCGCCGGGAAGCTCAGTGAGACCAGGGAAAGCAGGAGCAGGGACATGCCGCGAAGCAGGGAGCGCATGAGGTGCCTCCGGATATCCAATAGGTTGGCCTACCACACCATGGCAAGAGGGTTTTCCAGGAGCGTCCGCAGCGTCTTCAGGAACTTCGCGCCGGTCGCGCCGTCGATCACCCGGTGATCGCAGGACATCGTGATCCGGAGCCGGCGCCGGGTGACGACTGCGTTGTCCACCACCACCGGTTTCTGAACAATCGCGCCGACCGCCAGGATCCCGGCTTCCGGCGGATTGATGATCGCCGTGAACTCGTCGATACCGAACATGCCGAGGTTGGAGACTGAGAACGTGGACCCGGTGTACTCCTCGGGTTTGAGCTTCCGCTCCCGGGCCCGGCCGGCCAGGTCCCTGGACTCGGCCGAAATCTGCCGCAGGCTCTTGCGATCAGCGTGGCGGATTACCGGCGTGATCAGGCCCTCGTCGATGGCGACCGCCATCCCGATGTGCACCTCGTTCCACACCCGGATATGGTCGTCCTGCCACCACCCGTTGCATTCGGGATGCTGGCTGAGCGCGGTCGCGGCGGCCTTGATGATGATGTCGTTGAACGAGATGTCGCCCTCGGGACCCAGCGCCTTGAGCGCGGTGCGCGCGTCCCAGGCCCGTTCCATGTCGATCTCGGTCGTGAGATAGAACGTGGGGATCGGTCCGATCGACTGGGCCAGCCGTTTCGCGATGGTCTTCCGGATCTGGCTGAGCGGTACATCGGTGTAGGAAACGCCGGGCGCCGCCTGAGCGGGTTGGCCGGCCACCGCTACGGGCGCTGCGGCAAGCCCTTCCAGGTCCCGCCGGATGACGCGTCCCTCCGGCCCCGATCCGCTCACCCGGCCCAGGTCGACTCCCCGTTCCGCGGCGATCTTCCTCGCCAGCGGCGATGCCTTCACCCGGCCGCCCGGAGCTGCCGGTGGTTGTGGTGCTGCGGGGACCGGTGCCGGCGCTTGAGGCGTGGGAGCCGGCGCCAGCGGCGGGGCGGTCGCGGCGGCCGGTTTCTCGGTGGGCTGCTCAACCGGTGCGATTGCCGGAGCTGCGGCGGGCTGGGTGGGAGCCTTGGCCGGCTTCGCAGCTGGAGCCGCCCCTCCGCCGGCTCCATTGGTCAGCGCGCTGACGTCCTCCCCCGGCTGCCCGATGATCGCGACCAGGCTGGACACCGGCACCGTGCTGCCCGCCGCCACTACCTGCTTCAGCAACACGCCGTCGGCCCGGGCCACCAGCTCCATGACCGCCTTGTCGGTCTCCACTTCGGCCAGCACGTCGCCGGTGGAGACCTTGTCACCCTCGTTCTTCTTCCATTCGACGAGGCGGCCTTCCTCCATGGTCGGGGAAAGCGCCTCCATTACAACTTTAGTCGCCATCAGATTTCTCGGTCAGGGCGTATGGCGTATAGCGTATGGCAGATCGGAGTTTCATGTGGATCCCAATGTTTGTGACAAGCCATTTGCCATACGCCATACGCCATACGCTATTCCAGATACATGACTTTCTTCACAGCCAGGACAGTCTTGTTTGCGTCCGCCTTCGCCGCCCGTTCCAGCGCCTTGTTGTAGGGCATCGGCACGTCGGCGCCGGTCACCCGGATTACCGGCGCATCCAGCTCGTCGAAGATCTCGCGCTGAATGGTATCCACCACCTGCGCGCCTACGCCGGCGAAGGGCCAGCCTTCTTCCACGACCACGCAGCGGTGGGTCTTGCGGACTGATGCGAGGACGGCATCGGTGTCCAGCGGGCGAATGGTCCGCAAGTCCACCACTTCGGCGCTGATGTTTTCCGCGGCCAGCAATTCGGCGGCCTTGAGAGCGACCGACACCGTCTTGGAGTGACAGATCAGGGTGACGTCGCTGCCCTCGCGCTTGATATCGGCGACCCCGATGGGAATAGTGTACTCACCGTCCGGTACCTCGCCCTTCAGGTTGTACAGCATCTCACCTTCGATGAAGATCACCGGGTTGTCGTCCCGGATCGCGCTCTTGAGCAGCCCCTTCGCGTCGGCCGGCGTGGCCGGCATCACCACTTTGAGACCCGGGATGTGGGCGTAATGGGCTTCCAGCGCCTGGGAGTGCTGGCTGCCGAGCTGGAGAGCAGCGCCACCCGGCCCCCGCACCACCATCGGCACTCCGACCTGCCCGCCCGACATGTATCTCAGTTTCGCCGCCGAGTTGATGACCTGGTCCATCGCGAGCAGGGCGAAGTTGAAGGTCATCATTTCGATCACCGGCCGCAGCCCGACCATGGCGGCCCCGACGCCGACGCCGGCAAATCCCAGCTCGGTGATCGGCGTGTCCACCACCCGCATGGGGCCGAATTCGTCGAGCAGCCCGCGGCTTACCTTGTAGGCACCCTGGTACACCCCCACCTCTTCGCCCATCAGGAAGACCTTGGGGTCCCGGTGCATTTCTTCGCGCAGGGCCTGGTTCAGCGCGTCGCGATACGTGATGACGGTCATGCTAGTTCTCGCCCGGTGCGTACACGTCGATATACAGCTCTTCCGGCGCCGGGTCCGGCGCTTCCTCCGCAAACTTGTAGGCGTCTTCCACCTCGGCCAGGACTTCGGCATCCATGGCTTTGATCGCCTCCGAGGTCATCACGCCGTTCTCGATCACATGCTTCGACCAGAGCGTGATCGGATCCCGCTTGCGGTGCTCCTCGACCTCTTCCTTGGTCCGGTAGTGGCCGTGGATCGGGTCGGACATCGAATGGCCCATGAACCGATACGTGCGGATTTCCAGCAGGGTGGGGTGCTTGTCCTTCCGGGCCCGTTCCACCGCCCGGTCCATCGCCGCCTTCACCGCCAACATCTCCTGGCCGTCCACCACTTCGTTGGCCATATCGTAGGAGCAGGCCCGCTCCGAGATGTCGTAGATCGCGCTGGCCCGCTCGAGGGCGGTGCCCATGCCGTAGCGGTTGTTCTCGCAGATGTAGATGCAGGGAAGTTTCCAGAGCGCCGCCATGTTGAGCGCCTCGTGAAAGGCACCCTGGTTCACCGCGGCTTCTCCGAAGTAGCAGACGGCGACCTGGTCGGTGTTGTTGTACTTGGCGGCGAACGCCATCCCGGTGCTCAACGGGATATGGCCGCCCACGATGCCGTGCCCGCCCAGGAAGCCGAGCGAGGCATCGAAGAGATGCATGGAGCCGCCCTTACCCTTTGAGGTGCCGGCCGCCTTGCCGAACAGCTCGGCCATGACCGCCCGGGCCGGGATGCCACGCGCCAGCGCCTGGCCGTGCTCCCGGTAGGAGGTGGTCATGTAGTCATCCGGCCGGAGCGAAGCCATGGAGCCCACCGCGACGGCTTCCTGCCCGATATAGAGGTGGCAGAACCCGCCGATCTTGCCCAGGCTGTACGCCTCGCCCGCTTTTTCCTCGAAATGCCGGATCAACAGCATCTGCCGCAACCAGTGGCGATACTGTTCGGCCGTCTCGGGGTCGATGGTCTTCTGGTTGGAGGTCGCCGTGGACGCCATTACAACTCCTTCTTTGCCTGCTCTACCTGTTCCCATGCGTGGTAGGATGAACGGGTAAGGGGACTCGCCTGCACATGACGAAAACCCATGCGGAGACCGATGGCCTGGAGCTCGTCGAATTCTTCCGGGGTGTAGTACCGCACGATGGGCAGGTGCGCTTCCGAAGGCCGGAGATACTGGCCCAGGGTCACGATGTCGACATCGCTCTGCCTGAGGTCCCGCAAGCAGGTGAGGATCTCGTCCCACTCCTCGCCCATGCCCAGGATGATGCCCGACTTGGTGAGCCCGTTGGGTGCCATCCGGCGCGCATTGGCCAGCAGCCGCAATGCCCGGTCATAGCGCCCGCCCGGTCGGGCCAGGCGATAGAGCCGCTCCGCCGTTTCCAGATTGTGATTCAGAATATCGGGACCCGCGTCCATCACCAGCTGGAGCGCCGTCTCCGATCCCTTGAAATCGGGGATCAGCACCTCGACCGAGGTCTCCGGCAGCCGCTTCTTGATCTCTACGATGCAGCCGGCAAACGCCTCGGCGCCGCCGTTGGGGAGATCGTCCCGGTCCACCGACGTGATGACGACGTGTTGGAGTCCCATTTCGGCCACCGCTTCCGCCAGCCGCACCGGCTCCACCGGGTCGAATGGGGCAGGGGTTCCGTGGGCGACCGCGCAGTAGGCGCAGTTCCTGGTGCAGACGTCGCCCAGGATCATGAAGGTGGCGGCCTCGTGCTCCCAGCACTCCCCGATGTTCGGGCAGCGGGCCTCCTCGCACACCGTGTGGAGCTTGAGATCCCGCATCAACGCCTTGAGCCGCACGTAGTTGGGCCCGCCGGGTGCCTTCACCTTGAGCCACCCGGGCTTGCGCACCGGGGCATGGGGAACCGCGGTCGGGGTGCGGCCGAGCTGGACGAGAGGTAACGCCATGGGGGGGTAAAGTAGCCGCGGGGAAGGAGATATGGAACCGGAGCGGGATCAGCGCTATCCTGCCGGCTTCCACATGGCCAACCAGTGATCGAGCAGCATGAGCTGATGAATGGATCGCGAGTTTCCTCCGCCGGGGCGCCGATCATTCTTGAGCCCGGCCAGCAGCGCGGGGTCCAGCAGGTCGGCCACCATGCTTCCCGCCGGAGCGGTCCATTCGGCTCCCTCGGCTTCCCGAAGCCAGCGATCCAGCGGCGCCAGAAACCCCTGCTTGCCTCGGCGGACGTTGGCCGTGGGCAGCCAGCTTTCCGCTGCCACCTTCAGGGCCTCCTTGGTGTATGCCCGCCCGGCGAGCCGGTCGCCGGGAATGGCTGCGGCGAGCTGGAGCATGTCGCGTTGGAGGTAGACCGGCCGGACTTCCAGGGCAACCGCCATGCTGGCACGGTCCACCTTGACGAGAATATCCCCCGCCAGGGTGTGCCTGAAATCAACATATCGCAGCGTGTTCACCAGGCCGTCGTCCTGCGGCGCATCCTTCATGATATCGGCGATGACCGTCCGAGGGTGGTACTCGTTGAGCTCCGCCGCGAGCGGCCCCCGCATCGCGGCTTTGAGGAGGGGAGACCATAGAGCCGGGGTCAGCATCCGGGTGAGCATGCCGGTGACATCGTATCCGTACTTTACCGACTGCCGCCGAAGCCAGCTCGATGATTCCGGGCGATGACCGGCCGTTCGGGCCACTCGGGCCAGCAGCCGGTCCGGAAGAAACCGGCGAACGCCGACTCGGCGCATCATCCGGCCGTACTTGCGGTACCCGGCGAACGTTTCATCCGCCCCGTCTCCCGAGAGACCGACGGTGACATGCTGCCGGGTTTCGGCCGACAGGTAATAGGTTGGCAGGAATGACTGATCGCTGAACGGCTCGTCGTATTGCCAGAGCAGTTTATGAAAGACGGTAGAGACGTCGCCGGGTACCAGCATTCGCTCGTAGTGCTCGGTCGCATACCGTTCGGCCACCGCCCGCGCCCACACTCGTTCATCAAACGTCGCGTCGCTGAACCCGACGGTGAAGGTCTTCACTTTTCCGCCGCCGCGGGCCAGCGCTGCCGCTACCAACGAGGAATCGACGCCACCACTCAGGAAGACTCCGAGGGGAACGTCCGCGATCGACATCTCCCTGGCCGCGGCGGTGAGGGTGTCCAGTAGTCGCGGCGTCCAGTCCCGTTCGCTGGTGTCGGGCGAGAGTTTCCAATCCCACCAGCGCCGCGGCGGCTCCACGCTCGGCCGGCCGTCCGCCTCGCGGTGCACGACCATGTAGTGGCCGGGCGGCAGCTTGTGGCAGTTCTCCCAGATGCACTTGGGATCGGGGACGAAACCGTAGGCGAGGAAATCCAGAAGGGCGGGGTAGTGCAGCCGGCGGGACCAGCCGGGCCATTCCAGCAGCGCTTTCGGCTCCGAGGCAAAGAGAAACGCGTCGTCCAGTGCGGCATAGTAGAACGGCTTCTCTCCCGCGCGGTCCCGGGCGCAGAAGAGCCGTTGCTCTTCCTGGTCCCAGATCGCGAAGGCGAACATCCCGGAGAACCGCTCCAGCGCCGCGCTGCCCCAGCAGCGAAACGCTTCCACCAGCACCTCGGAGTCGCTCGCGGTCCGAAACCGGACGCCCTGCCGCTCCAGGTCCTTCCTTAGCTCTCGATGATTGTACAGCTCCCCGTTATAGACCAGGAGAAAGCGTCCGTCACTCGAGGCGAAGGGCTGGTTGGCCTCGGGGAGAAGGTCGATGATAGCAAGGCGGCGATGGCCCAGGCCGATGCGGCCGTCCGGGGAGAGCCATGTCGCCGTGTGATCGGGACCGCGGTGGGCCAGCGCATCGCGCATCCGATCGATGACCATCGGATTGAGAGGAACGGCGGCGATGGCCCCGGTTATCCCGCACATGGATTGGTCTCCGAACTACTCCGCGAGCAGCCGTTCGATGGTTTGCTCGAAATCGTGCACCAGGACCTGGTGCTGCGGCCCGGTGGCCGGACCCCAGAACCCGGCGTGCACCTTCTTCACCCTGCCGTCGCGGCCGATGAAGATACTGGTCGGGAATGAGGTGAACCCCTGCAGCTGGGGCTGGGTGAGGGCGGCGGCTTGCGTATCATTGACGCCGGCCAGCAGCAGGGGATAGGGAATGCTGAACTTCTGCTGGAAGATCCTGAGCTGTCTGCCGTCAGCGGCCGAGTCGCCGGTCACTTCATAGGCCAGGCCTACGATCTCGAAACCCCGATCGTGATACCGGTTCCAGAGCCGGGTGAGCAGGGGTGCCGCATCGTGGCAGGTGGGGCACCAGGTCCCGAAGATGTCCACCAGGACGACCTTGCCGCGGAAGCGGGGATCATCCTGGGTGACCAGGTGTCCGTTCACGTCCGGAAAACTGAATCGGAAGGCGCTGCTGGTATCCGCCCCGGTGATCTCGGTTGGCTGTTTCAGGTGGGGAGCGCCGGTACTCCGCACTGCGACCCACGGTGTCTGGGTCCGGAGCCCGGCATGGAACAGTCCCCGCAGGGTGTCGCCGTCGAGCCGGCCGGTCAGCATGTACACGAACGACCCGTCGAAGTGGCCCATCGAGAAGCTGTCCGCGACGGCGTGTCCCCAGAAGAGACCGTAGTCTCCGGTATTCGAGAGGACGGTTCCTTCCAATCCAGGCTCCGTGTTCCGGAACTCGAAGACCCGGGGACTCTTTCGACCATCCTGCACGAACCAGGCATCCCATCGGCCGATGAGCCATCGGGGCGGGGCTTCGGCGCGCCAACCCGATCGCCGGGCGCGGAATGGAATCACCCGGGGGCCCCGGTTGCCAACGTTCCGGTAGCTGCCGACCATGGAGTCGCCCCGGATCTGGGCGTTGATGGTCGCCGCGTAGTCGGCGATTTCGATCAGCACCGAGTCGCCGCGAACGACCAGGCGGCTGGCCCGACTGCACTGGTCGCCGTTGCAGATATTGGGGAGCGAGCCGGCGCGCATGTACAGGGAGAATCGGAGCGGCCCGCCGGCGAGATCGAGCACCGCACCCCAGGGGCCATCGATCTGCTGGCCCTTCAACGTGGCCGCCAGACCCAGCAGCAGCAGAGGGACGAGCAGCCGGACTCTCATTCCTGGCCGGTGCTTCGCTGGTAGCGCTCACCGGCCTCGATCGCCGTCGCGAACGTGTTGCCCGGCCAGGGTGCCGGGCAGGGATAGACCGAGTTGTAGGCGCAGAAAGGATTGCGGGCGCGGTTCAGGTCCAGCCGGTAACGGCCATCAGGCAACGGCAGCAGAGTGACGAAGCGGCCTGCGGGATAACTCCCCTTGTCGCTGGTGCCGTCGCGGAAGAAGATCATCAGCTCCGACTCCTCGGTGCCCGCCTCCGGGATCCGGTACACCCGGAGCCTTATCGAGCCGGCGCCGTCCGGCACCGAGACGGTGCCCGCCTCGGTCGCCTCGACTTCCATACCCTCGAGAGTGAGTACCCGGACTGCGGTAGGAGCGGTTGGCTGGATCGCGCCGACGTAGACTGCGGCATTGTTGTAGGGGTAGTAGAACGGCGTCTTGCTGCGGCGGGATCCGCCGTACACCACCAGCAGGGTCCGCCCAGGTTCGCCCAGCGCCATGACGGTGAGCTCGCCCGATGTCACCGGACGGTACCGCGGTAGGGTCCGGTCGCTCCCGGCGATCCGCAATGTCAGCGTGCCGCGCTGCTCGGTCACCCGGGCATCGACCCCGGGAAAGGGAACGTCGGAGTTTTCGGGGCCAATCCGAACGCCGGCGCCCACCGGCACCACGGCGCGAGTCGCGAGCGGGGAGTTGAGCGCGCTCGCCATCCAGCTGCTGAAGTCCGCGCGCTCCCGCTCCAGGTCGGGTGGGGTCTGGGCTTGGAGCAGGGCAGGGGCGAAAGACAGGAAAAGAAGAGCAAGTCGCATTGAGAAGAATCTAACGCTGGCCAGCGGAAACAGCATCGCAAACGCTACCGCTGCAACGCGGATGCACGCCGAAACGGGCCGATTGACCCGGTTTGCATTCGGCTTGTTCACCACGGATAACTACAGGAAGCCAACGGATAACTCACGAAGGGCAAGACGGGAAATCGACTATGGGATTCTTTGACCGTGTTTAGTCCGTTTTGTTCTTGCTTCTATCCCTGATTACAAATCAGAATCGCAACCTGATGTGATCGGCGCGTTTCGGCGTGAATCCGCGTTGAAGCGGTAGCGCCTGAGCTACGAGTTCGCCTTCAATTCTCCGATCATGATGACCGGCGAGGTCGGCTGCAGCGATCCGCCTGAGGGTTCTATCGTCACCGCGGCGTGGCTGCTGCCCTCCGGCATTGCCACGTCCCGGAGCAGGGCGTGACCGGTCGGTTCCGAGTTGAACGTGACCGAAGGAATCGGCTTGCCATCCTTGATGAACCAGAGTTGGTACACCAGCCCGCTATCGACCGGGCTCAACCGGAAGGCGTGCACGAGCGCCTGGTGCTTCTCCTGGTTCCAGAAGAGCTGGATGCGAGGCTGCGGAGCGTTGGTAGTGCTGAGCAGGCTCAGCGTCACTCCCGGCTCCATGATGGCGTTGAGGGTCTGCTCCCGCTCGGTAAGCCGGGTTTCCACCTGGGCCAGCGTCGCCCGGACCGAGTCAATTGCGGCCAGCCGGGTGGCGAGTTCCCGCCGGGTCTTCACCAGCATGGTGCCCAGGCCGATCGCCAGGGCCACGCTGGCCGCCAGGGCCACCCAGATCGGCAGGGGCACGCCGAAAGTGGGTGACCGGCGCTGAGCCAGCGGCACCCCCTTGCTGCGTCCGATTCGCTGGAGCACCCGGTCCCTGAGACCGGGATCCGGCGCCGCTCCCGGCGCGCCTTCCGCCAGCAGCGCGCTCACTTCCCGGAACTCCGCCACTTCCCGCTGCGCTTCCGGCGAGCCGGCGAGATACGCCTCGAAGGCACGAGTCTCCTCCGGCGACAACGCGCCCAGCGCGTAGGCGGCGGCAAGATCTTGCATCGAGGCCTGGTCTCGTTCGTTCATACCGCCGACTCGTAGTAGTAAGGCCGCAACGCGTCCCGCAGTTTCAGCATGCCGAGCCTGACCCGGGTCTTGATAGTTCCCAGCGGCTCCTGGAGTCGCTCGGCAATCTCCGACTGGGATAGTCCTTCATAGTAAGCCAGCTCGATGGCTTCCCGCTGCACCGGCGAAAGCGAAGCCATGGCTTCGGCCACCTTTTTCTGCCGCTCGTTCTGCTCCGCTTCGCGGGTGGGATCCTTTCCCCAGGCTCCCATCGCCGGCGCGCGGCTGTCGTCCTCTCGCCCCGCGGAAGCGGCCAGCCGCTCCCGCCGGTCCCGCGAACGCACCTGGTCCAGCGCCCGGCTCCGCGCCATCATCGTGAGCCAGGCGGGGACCGAACCACGGTCGGTCTCGAACCGGGTAGCCTCCCGCCAGACCTGGGCGAAGGTCTCCATTACGACCTCCTCCGCGTCGGCCCGCTCGCCCAGGATCCGGTAGGCGACCGCGTAGAGCACGGTGCCATACCGGTCGTACAGCTCCGCCACGGCGCGCTCGTCGCCCGCGGCGATCCGCTGGACCAACTGCAGATCGCCCGGGGCTCTTGCGATCGTACTGTGCTCAGACATGAACCATCGTGACGCCGAATTCCCGGATGAGGAGTTGGGGAAGGAAACCCGGTATGCAGCCAAGAGTTTACTCCGCCCCGACGGCGCTTCACAAGGCCGGAAGACCGTGGGGCTCAACAGCCCGGGAATCAGCCCCAGGCTGAGGCTGCCGCCACGACTGGAGTACATGCCGGGTGTACGGATGGAGAGGAGAATTGGATCTGCCTAGCGGATCGTCCTGGGCCGGTCCCCTGGCGTGAACAGCAGGCTTCGGCGGGTACCGCCAATCGTCACCTGGACGATGTTGACCTGGTCGTCGTACAACTCACACAGGGCGGTGATACCGATCTCGGCACCAGCCAGGCCTCGCACCAGTCGCCCGGTATAGGTAAACCACGCCACGTCGGCCTGGTGTCGTACCCCCCGCCAGGCCAGGGGGACTCGCACAGCGCCAGGTCCCTTGAGTTGCAGGTTGCGGAGCAGGTAACGCCCGATGCTGCTGTCCGCAGACGCGGCCGTCATCGTGCCGCTGGGCCGGCCGGTCGCCGCGAGCGTGAGATCTTCCACGAAGCCGCGCACTGTGATGCTGATCTCCGGGCCCGACTGGGTCACCTCGGTCAGGGTGGTGTGCAACGGATGATCGCAGAATGGCAGCAGGCAGATGCCGAGCAGTGCCATCCCGGGCCAGGACCGGGTCACCAGGTGCTCCTTTCGACCACCATCCGCGCGGCTAACACGGCCACCACGAGGGAAACCCCGGCTACCCGCAGTCTGAAAGCCGAGCCGGCCGCGGTGAGGTCGGCCCGGCGGGTCGAGCGGATCGTGCGATCCAGCAGCAGGAACCCGATCGTCGCCAGGCTGAGGATGATGAGTTGCCCCAGCTCGATCCCGATGTTGAACCCGAACAACGGCACCGCGATTCGGTCCACGAACAGGGCCTTGAGATAGTTCGCGAAGCCGGCCCCGTGAACCAGCCCGAATATTCCGGCCAATACCGCGCGAAAATGGCGCCGGCCCGGTGAAACGCTGTGTCCCACCGCCAGCAGGTTTTCCAGGCAGGTGACCAGAATGGTGACCGGGATGAGGAACTCGATCAGGCCGGTGGGAAGAGTTAACGCACCGGTGACCGCCAGCGCCAGCGTGATCGAGTGCCCGGCAGTGAACGCGGTGATCACCCAGAGTGCGCTGCGCCACTCCGAGACGCGGTAGACTGCCGCGAGCGCCAGCAGGAACAGGATGTGATCCGCCGCGTTCAGGTCGGCGATGTGGTGGAACCCGAAGGTGATGTAGGTCGTCAGTTCCGACATCTATCGCTCCCTGGTGACGGGCATGGCCGCCGAGTCGATGACCCCGGCGTGATGCAGGAGCTGCGGGTCCTGGGTGCCCAGCCTCAAGGCCTGTTGCATCGCAGCCTTCGCCTCGATCGGCCGGCCGTTCTTGTACAGGGCCCAGGCCAGCAGGTCGTAGCCGTAAATGTCCTTTCGCTGCTTGATCTCGTCCTGGACCCTGGCCAGCACCACGGCCACGCTGCGGTCGTGGTCCAGCAGGAAGAGAGACCAGGCCCGGTGAAACGCTCCCGGCTGTTTCAGGACCACCAGTTCCATCGTGTGGTAGTACTGCTCCGCGCCCGCGGAGTCTCCCCTGGCGGCGTAGGCGTCACCCAGGAGTCCCAGGGTAGCCGGGTCCGGCACCAGTGCGATGGCGCGCTCGCCATAGTCGATCGCCGAGTTCCAGCGGGTCCGTACCGATTCCAGGCGGGCCATCGCCGCGAGCAGACGGTAATCCTCTGGTGCAATGGCGAGACCCGCCAGGTAGTTCCGTTCGGCCTCGCCCAGGTGGCCGGAGCGAAAGTCCAGGTCTCCAATCCGGAGATCGAACCACGCCTTCTGTTCCAGCGGCAGGCTGGGCTGCTTCATGGCATCGGCGCGGGCGCCGAGCAGAATGCTCCGTGCGCTGTCCGGATGACCGTTCAATTCCTCCCAGCGCGCCAGCCGCGGCGCGACGGTGAGTTTGTAGCTCCATGACCGGAGGCTATCGAACACAGAATCAGCCGCCGGGTAGAGTCCCAGCTCCATTTCAATCTCGCCCAGCAATGAGCGGTTGGAGATCGACGCCGGGTCATCAGCAACCAGTAACCGTGCCTGCTCCAGCGCCTCGGAGAACCGGTGCTGGCCCATCAGGCTGAACGCGAGAACCTGCACCGCCATCACGTTCTTGCGGGTGCGAATGCCAAAGGATTCACGGGCGACCTGCTCGGCCCGCACCAGATCCTCCGGGCTTCCGGTCTGCCGGGCCCGTTGAAGGAAGAGCGCGCCCAGCTTGGCCCGATCGAGCGCGCCCTCCGGGTCCCGGGCGACCCGGGCAGTGTAGAACGCGATGTCCTGGTCGAGAACTGCGGCCTCTTGCCCTGCGGGGTCCGGAGTCAAGGCGACCGCCGGAGCCGGTACCATTCTCGATCCGATAAAAAACAGGACCAGCGCGGCGAAGACAGCGTAGTGTCGGTTCATCATGGTCGGAAAATGTTGGAGTGTGGGATTGTGGGAATGTGGGAACCGTCCTGCTGGCCGTTGTTCCCACAATCCCGTATTCCCACATTCCCTCATTTAGTTCGGGACACCGACATATGGAAATGCGGTGAGGAACTGGGAATCGTTGGCCACGTTATCGGTCGTGAGGCTCGGCGTAGTGTGGGTCGGGTCGGCGCCGAACGGGTCGCCGAACACGGCCAGCAGCGCGAGGTCAACCACGTCGTCGGTCAGCTTCCGGCCACCATAGCCGTTGCTGAACGGCGCCAGGTTGAGCCAGGTCAGCCAGCCCGCCGTGGCCGGGTCCTTGTCGGTCTGCACGATCAGCATGTCGGGGATGAGCGCGCCGCCCAGGACCGCGGCGTAGCCCGGATCCCGGTTCGCCACGCTGCCCGGTCCGGTCAGGAAGCCCAGCGCTTCGCCCGCGATCAGGGTGGCGTCGTCCGACGGGGAACTGGCGCCATGGGTCGCGTGGCTCCGCTTGGAGAGCAGGACTTCGCTCACCAACGGGTTGCCCAGGCGCTGGACCTGGTTATAGGCCCGGGTCTGAGTGGGGCCCGACCCGCCGTTGCCGTTGTCATCGCTGCACCCGGCCGCCACCAGGGCGAGGCCGAGGACCGCGGGCACCAGGGCCCAGCGGCGCAGGCGATTGGAAGGATTCATGGACATGACTTGCGATCTCCTCTCGCGCAAAGGCGCGGGTTAGCGGCTGATGGTTCCCCAGATTCCGAGCTTGGAAGTGCCGCCGGCGGTGAGCCGGGCTTCGGGGAGTTCGATCACGAGCGACAGCACGTTGAATCCATTGACGTAGTTCTGGGCCGCGCCGGGAGCGCGGAAAGCCGCTCCGGTGCCCAGCTGGCAGGGCGCCGAGAGCGCGCCGGTGACCGGCCGGCGGTCCGGCAGGATGCAGAACGCGGCTTCGAGGTCGATGAAGAACGGATCGTCCCGCGGGCCGGCGAACACCTGGATGCCGTTGGCGTTGCCCAGCACCGTGTTGATGGGGCCCGAGACGACCGGTGTGGCGTCGGCGAGGGTGTTCATCATGCTCCCCACGACCGGCGGATCCAGCGGGCCATACACTTTCACCTTCTGGTTGGCGCCGGTGCCGCTGAAGACCACCTGGATCACCTTGTCTTCGACCGCGTCACCGTCGTTGTCGATCTTGAACTGGTAGAGCAGGTCCTGGTCGAACGAAGCTGTGGGAGACTGCGCCGGGGTGAGAAAGGCGCGGCTGTTCATGACCAGGGCGATCCGGTCGGTTCCGGTGCCCGGAAAAGCGTACACGTCGGTCATGTCCATCTTGGGATTCAACTCGACCTCCGGCGTGTCCTGGTGGTCGGAGCCGATCGCGACGCGGACCACACCGCCCGCCAGCCCGGCGATGACCGCGATCATCGCGAGCCGTTGCCAGCGGGAAAACTTCTGCCAATGCATGAGCATGCCTCCTTGAGTGGCGTGAGCATTACCCGAGTGCATCGCTTACGCATCGGCGGTCGAACTGGATTGACTGCGGGGTGGGGAGATCCGTTGCCACTTGGCGGTCGTACCGGAGGGATGGTCCAGCGGGGCGCTATTCAGGCAGGAAAGGTTCCTATTTCTTCCGGCACTCCCGACACACCGGGCGGTACCCCCGTTTCCGGCGCCGCCACCAGACCCAGGGCCCGTGCAGGTGCCAGCCGCAGAACACTCTCTGGCAATTCCCGCAGGCGCCCCCCTCGGTATGCTCGAAGTGGGTATCGCAGGTGGCGCAGCGGCGCAGCAGGATTTTGTTCGCGACAGTCATCAGAACCGGGTGTTCACGGGTTTTTCAGGTGAAGGGGAATGGCAATGAGACCACGTCACCATTCAAAGAATCGCTGGGGACGGAATGCGGTGAGGACTTCGACGCTCGTCTCTCCCTTGAGCAGCTGCGCCATGATGACGCCGGTGATTCCCGCGAGCAGGATTCCGTTGCGCCCGTGACCGGTAGCGTACCAGAGGCCCTCCACCCTGGGCTCCTTGCCGATAATGGGGAGGCCGTCCGGGGTCATCGGCCGCAAACCGGACCAGGTGTCGATAACGTCGAGATTGGAAAGGGCGGGGCAAAGGGCTGTCACAGTGGTAAAGATGTGTGCCAGCCCGGCGGACGTGACATCGGTGTCGAAACCGGCGTTTTCCATCGTGGATCCGGCGATAGCCTCGCCGTCGCGCGCGACGAGGTAGCCGTCCCTGCCGTACACGATGGCGGGCGGTATCCCTGCCGGCCAAGGGAATGAAGCCATCTGGCCCCGGATCGGAACCACCGGCAGAGGGCGCGGAAGCCCCGCCAGTCCGGCGGACCACGCCCCCGCGGCGATCACCACGTGCTCGGCCGCCCAGGTCTGGCTGCCGATCACTCCGGTGATCCGGTCGCCGCGGCGTTCCAGTCCTACCACGGTTTCTTCGACGATCCGAGCGCCGGCCTTCTCCGCGTCCCGGAGCAGCGCCGCGACCAGGCGCTCCGGATGCAGCGCGGCCTCGTGCGGCGCGTACAGCGCGCCGCGATTGGTGCCCAGCCAGGGCCAACGCGACCGTACTTCGTCGGCATCGAACCAATCGCAAAGATGTCCCTGCTGCCGCTGCCAGGCCACTCGATTCTTGAGTGTCTGGACGTCGGCCTCGTCCACCGCCAGCCGGGCAATGCCTTCCTGCCAGAACCCGATATCGATCCCGGTGCTGTCCTTAAGCGGTGCTGCCAGTTCCTGGTAGCGCTCTCGGCCCGCCAAACCCAGCTCAAAGAGCGGGTCGTCAGGACTGGCTTCGATTTGCGGGGCCAGCATCCCGGCCGCCGCGCGCCAGGATGCACCCCGGTCGGACCCCCGCTCGAGGATCAGGACCCGGCGTCCGGCGTGGGCGATTTCCCGGGCGCACGCCGCCCCTATCGCGCCGCCGCCCACGATGATAACTTCTTGATTGTCAGTCAATTAGCACTCGACGAAACTTTTTGAAACGTGGGGTCGTATACAGGGCAGCGCTCTTTCCTCGGGAGGAAAATAGCATGTTCAGGACATTATTCGGGTTCGCGGTGCTGGC
>Ga0070699_100001480_pt1 | contig 21515 bp, 23 predicted proteins | sample KBSK1503metaG_FD_65473 | JGI IMG/M metagenome (GOLD analysis project Ga0070699, IMG submission 65473) | Corn, switchgrass and miscanthus rhizosphere microbial communities from Kellogg Biological Station, Michigan, USA - KBS K1-50-3 metaG | ecosystem: Host-associated > Plants > Roots >...
CGAACAACGGGATGGCCACGGCGTAGGGACCGGATCCGTCGCAATCCGTCGAGTCGCACACATGGGTCACGACATAACCGACGAAGATGCCGAAGCCGATGCCGGCGATCCCGCCCACCATCGCGCCGGTTTTGGTGTGGCGTCCGCGAACGGAGAGTTCGCGGAGCCCGGTGACCAGCAGAGTATCGGTGGTCCCGGCGTCGGTCCGGATACCCAGCCGGCCATCACCGACCGGCGCGTATTGGCCGACGATCGTCCGAGTGGAATCGAGCCGGGCCCGGACCACCTTTCCCGACTCGATCCGCGCCAGCACTGCCCCCGGCGGATCCGTCGAGGCCTGCGCCCGGACCGAAACGGGCATGAGGCCGACGAGAACCGCGAGACCCATCAATCGAACACCCTGAGAAGGCACGCATCCCTCCTGATTGGAACCCGCCATCAACCTAGACGGCGTGCGTGACCTTCCCGTGACTTCGCCCTTCGGTTTCGGAGATGAGGGTCAGCCGCGACCCAACAGCGTTCCGGCGAGCCAGAGCCCGGCTCCGCCCGCGGCGGCTACGAAGAGGAGCCCCGGAACGGCGAGGCGCCGATAGGCCGGCGATCCGAGGACCAGTGCGAGCGCCGTCTTGAACAGGGTATTGACGATCACCCCGAGCACCAGGGCGAGGCCGGCGACGCTGATCAGCGTCGCGTCCTGGGCAAGCCGGCTCATCGCAAAGGTGAGCGCGTCCATGTCGGTGAGTCCGGCCAGCGCCGCGGAGGCATACACACCCATATCGCCGAACCGCTCGCGGAGCATGTCGAGCAGCATGAGGACGAGTTGAAAGCCGACCGCCATCAGCACGGCAGAGCCCAGTCTCAGCGGGTTCTTTGATTCTGCCACCAAGTGCTTCGGCCGTTTGTGATCGAGCCGCCGGGATCCGATCACCAGCAACAGCCCGCCGGCAAGCAGCATCGGCCAGAGGCCGAGGGCCACCGCGGGGGCCAGGGCGGCGTTGAGCACCAGCACCATGGCCGCGACTCGCACCACGAGCACCGTGCACGCGGCAACAGTCCCTGCCGCGAGGGCAAACGAATTCCCGGGCTCCTCCCGGCTCAGTCTGGCAAAGCTGAACGTGACCGCCGTCGATGACACCAGGCCCCCCAGGGCACCAGTTGCCTGATACCCGCGCGAGTCGCCCAGCGCCCTGCGGGCGAGATAGCCGATGAAGTTCACACCGGAAAAAATGAGGACAACCGTCCAGAGTCCCCGAGGGCGGATGCCGCCGAAGGGGCCGAATGGTCCCTCCGGGAGGAGGGGCAGCACGACCAGCGCGAGCACGGCGAACTGCAGCGCCGCCTGCATCTCCTCCCGGCCGATCCGCTTCACGAAGGCGCGAATGGTCTCCTTCTCGCCGAGGGCGAGCACGGCCACCGCCGCGACGCCACTGGCAAGCGCGAGGAATCCGAGACCGGACAGGAGACCCATGCCAAGGACGAGGACCGCGGCGGTCTCGGTGGTTCCGTCGACCGCTTCCGGGGAACGACGGGCGGCGGTGAGGTACGCGGCCACGATGATTCCGCCCGCGGCGACGAGGAGGGCGGCGGCAATGGCTGGCCCGACGGTAGAGAGGAGCACCCCGCTGATACCGCCGATGGTGCCCAGGAGAAGAAAGGTACGGATGCCTGCGAATCGTGCCCCGGGTCCGCTGGCATGCCCGGACCATTCACGCTCGAGGCCTACTGCCATTCCTGCGAGCCCCGCAACCGCCAGTCGGAGCGCCGCGTCCAGCTCCGACAATTCAAAGGGCATTGCGTCTCGCGGAAACTGTGGCTGACGCCTTGCGCGCTCCGGCGATCGCATCGAGCAGCGGCGACGGATCGAATCGGACCGGATCGGTGCACGGAAGTCCGGTCTCGCGCGTCGCCGCGTCGCACGCGGCGCGCGCCGCCGCGTCATCGAGGTCGTAGGTGTTCATCGAGATCCCGATCACTTTCGTCGGGTAGACCGCGCTTCCGATCGACTCGTACATCGTGATGTAATCCCGGAGCGGCGGAATCCTGAGCCAGGGGGTTCCCCGGTATTCCCCGATGTACTCGCGGGTGGCCTGGTGGCAGAGGATCAAGGCGTCGGGACAGGAGCCGTGCAGGAGTCCCAGCGTCACGCCGGAGTAGCCGGGGTGATTGATGCTCCCCTGCCCTTCGACCAGCACTACGTCGGCTCCGGGTGCGGCCTTGAGCACCAGCTCTTCCGCGGCGCCCGCGATGAAGTCCGCCACGACCGCGTCCACCGCGGTTCCCCATCCTTCGATGAAGATGCCGGTCTGCCCCGTCGCGGCGAACCGCGTCTTGAGCCCCCGCGCCTCGAGTCCCTGCACCAGCTGAAGCTGGGCGGTCATCTTGCCGACATTGCAGTCGGTCCCGACCGTGAGCACCACGAGGGCATCGACTTCGCGGGCCAGTCCCATCGCCACGGGGAGATTCGGCGGCGGCTTCCGCACGTCGAGAATGGTCCGGCCCTTTTCCTTTGCCTTGGCGGCGAGGAGCGGGTCATCGCTCAGGAAGGTGTGAAGCCCGCTCCAGAGATCGCATCCCGCGTCGAGCGCCTCGGCCAGCCAGCCTCGCCACTCCTCGGGGAGCCGACCTCCGGCCGGGGCGATCCCGATCAGGATCGCCTCGGGTTTCCGCGCGAGCCCCTTTGCCATGGAATCGACCACGGGGATTGCGCCGCCGAATCCCAGGACATCGTGGACCGTCTTGCCGGCGTTGACCCGGTCCACGACACCGACCACCCGGTCCGGGAGAAACCGGATCACCGAGTTGGCGGTCTTGGAAGTCATCGGGGAGAAATCGCCGTCGGCGAGGATCAGGAATTTCGGCTTTGCGGGCATGACCGCCGGGGGCTGGGGGTTGGGAGTTCGGGCTTGGGGAAAATAACAGAGCGACGCGATTCTGAGCTCGCGCCGCTCCAACCCCCAGCTCCCAACTCCCAATCCCCAGCTAGGGCTTCCCCTCCCCATTCTCCAGCAGCTCCGCATCATGCACCTTCTCGCCCTTCTTGCCGCCCGAGCCGAGGGCCTTGGTCTCGCGCGTCCCGGCGCCCAGCATGCCCATCTTGGCCTTGAGGTCCATGAGCTGCTGGTCGGCGGTGCCCTTGTATTCCAGCTTCTTGAACTGATCCATCAGGTCATCGGACTGGAACTCCGCCTGGATTTCGGCGGCGGCGAGCGCCTTTCGCTCGATGGCCTCGATCTTCTCGGCCATCCGGTCGAACGACTCGAAGGCGCTTTTGTCGTTCATGCCGGACATCGTTTCCTGGATCCGCTGCTGCGCCTCGGCCCGCTTGGCGCGCGCCACCAGGATGTTCTTCTTCCGCTTGGCCTCCTCGATCTTGTCGTTGAGCTGCCGCAGCTGCCCCTTGAGGCTTTCGGTATCGGCCTTGTGCTTGACCCAGGTCTCGTGGAGCTGCTGGGCGCCCTGCAGCGCCTCGTTGTAGCGCATCAGCGCCTGGGTGGCGAGATCGTCGCGGCCCTCCTGCACCGCGAGCATCGCGCGACGCTCCCAGTCCTCCGCCTGCTTCTTGAGCCCTTCCGCGTCGGCCTGGAGCTTCTTCTCGTCCGCAATAGCCGCCGCGGCCTCCTGCTTGGCCTTGGCCAGATTGGACTTCATGTCCAGGATCAGCTGGTTCAGCATCTTCTCCGGGTTTTCGGCCCGGGAGATCAGGTCGTTGATGTTCGACCTGAGCATCGTGGAGAAGCGATCGAAGATCCCCATTTCTACCTTTCCCGGTACGGCGCGAGCGCGCTCAGGTGGGAGGCGATTGCGAGCGTCAGGGAATCCCAGCTCGCCTCGAACTCCGAATAGTCCAGATCGGCCAGCTCGAGCGCGTCGGTGAGGACCACGTGCTCGCCCTCCAGCCCATACGATCCGTGCACCAGATCGCGGGCATTGAATTCCAGGAGCTGGCGGTAGAGCCCGCTCCGTTTCTCATCGCTGGCCGGCGGCTCCATCACCCGCATCCGGAGGATCACGACCGGTGGGGCGTAATGGACTACCACCTCGGCTCCGGACTGGGTCTTGGCCCGCCAGAGTCCGGGTTCTATTTCGGTCGACTCGACGGTTCCACCTTCGGCCCGGTCGAGATAGGACTGAATGTCTTCCCGTGTCACCATGCGTCCTCCGCAGTTCCGCGAAATCTAAGCCAAGAGCCTTCAGCCTTCAGCCTTCGCCTCGGCCTGAAAAAGAACCCCAGGGCCCCAGTCCAAAGGCAATGCCGAAGGCAAACTGTCCCAGCTCGCTCATCAGGCGCTCCGATCTCCCGGGCCGACCTGCTCCGGCTCCCGGTTTCCCTGCGCCAGCAGCCGCTCGGCGAAATCCAGCCGCTCCGCGAGCTCCGCCACATGGGTCTGGGCCGCTTCCAGCTCGGCCATGCGTTCTTCCAGCTCGGCGAGGCGCTCGGCGGCCATTTCACCGGTCGTGAGTCCGCCGGCGTGGCTCCGGCGCAACCCGAAGCGACGGCGGATGGAGAGCGTCAGCAGCGATCCGATCCCGACCATGGACGTGAAGATGAATGCATCGTGGCCGCTGTTGATCTCGTTCACCCAGGCGATCAGGATGCCGGTCACCGCCGCGTGGACGATGAGCTCGAAGGCATCGATGCCGAAGACGGACCGGATGCTCATGATGCTCCCGGCCCGATCCGCTCCGGATCCCGCGCACCCTGGGCGAGAAGCCGTTCCGCGAAGTCGAGTCGCTCCGCCAGCTCCGCGACTTCGCTCTGCGCCGCTTCGAGCTCCGCCACTCGCTCCTCGAGCTCCGCGATCCGTTGGGCGGCCATTTCCCCGGTTGTGAGTCCGATGGTCCCGCCTGCCTTCAATGCAAACCGGCGCCGAACAGCGAGCACCAGCAGCGAGATGCCCGTAATAACCGGCACCAGCTCTTCCGGACCATCCGACATTGCCACGAAGGCAATGAACATGCATGTGACGCCCACATGGATGACGAGGTCGAAGCCGTCGAGGCCGAGGTTCCGCCGCAGCCAGCTCATGGGAGCTCCTTCGGGGGCGCCGCATTCCCGTCCGCGAGCAGTCGCTCCGCGAAGTCCAGCCGCTCCTCCAACTCGGCAATCCGCTGGCGATCCAGATCGGTGTCCGCCAGCCGCTGCTCGAGCTCCGCGACCCGGCCCACCAGATCGTCGGAATCGCCCCGCGGTCGCTCGATGCGCCGGGCCAGCGCGCGGCCGAGCGGCAGTAAGACACCAATGCCCCCGACGGCGAGGGTCATGACCACGATGAATGCCAGCACCGAATCGGACCTCATCAGAGTCCGCCGCCCCCCTGCAGAAGGTCCTGGTCGCGCTTCTGGCTCAGCATTCTCTCGGCAAACTCGACCCGCTCCTCCAGCTCCTGGACTCTCATGCGCAGCCCGTCGGTCTCGGCGAGCTGGTCGCGGAGGTGATCCATTTCGGCCCGAAGCTCGGGATCGCCCACCTTGCCTTCGATCTTCCGCGCCCAGGCGCGGGCGAGGGGCCCCAGGATCTTCACCGCCGCAACGGTCATCAGCACTGCGATGATGACGATGGCGATGGTTTCCTGGATCCGGCCGAACGCAAAGGTCGGGTCCAGCACGGGCGGCAAGGGTGTCTGGGCGACCTGGATCATGATGCCCCACCACCTTCGGGGAGCTGACCGGCGCCCTGCTTTTGCGACAGGAGCCGCTCCGTGAAATCAACCCGCTCCTGCAACTCGGTGACGTCGTTCCGCAGGTGCTCCAGCTCGTTCAGCACCTCGGGATCGGGGCCCGAGCCGAGCGGCTGGGTGCCGTGGCGGATGCGGTCGGCGATTGCCTTCCCGACCGGGCTCACCGCCAGGAGGAAGAGCGTACCGCCACCGAAAATGAAAATGATGGCGAGGATGCCTTCGGGATCAACTTGCAGCATTGGGGGCCTTTGCCTCGAGACGCCCGGGTTCGCCCCGCTGCGCCAGGAGGCGTTCCGTGAAGTCGATGCGTTCTTCGCTCTCCGCCAGCCGCTGCTCGAGATTCCCCACATGCTCGCGCAGATCGAGCAACTCGTTTCGCATCTCGTCGTCCGCCGGACCACTCTTGCCGGAGATGCGGCGCGCGATGGCTTGCCCCACCTGGCTCTGGGCCACCTTGATCACCGTGAAGGCGATCAGCACCATGCTCACGATGCCGGTCAGCATGCCCATGATGGGAATGGCCTCACCAGGGATACCCGGCTGGAGAATCACTCAGACCCCCTTCGAACCACCGGAGATCATCCGCTCGGTAAAATCGAGCCGTTCCTGGGTCTCGATCAGCTCGCCCCGAAGCGCTTCCACCTCGGTCCGGAGCTCACGCATTTCGGCTTCGAGATCGGGTGACCCACCGGCACGTCCGGCAATGCGCTCCGCCAGGGCGTGACCGAGATGACTCCGCGTGAATATCGCGAGCCCCCCGATCAAGAGCCCGAAAATCGGGATCAGCATCGCCATCGCGCCGGGATCCATCGTCACCTCAGGTCCTGGGATGAACCGACGGCCGTCCGAGTGCCAGCCGCCGATTTGAACTACCTGTACGGTAGCATGTTCCAGAATGTTTCACAACGGAACAGGGTCGGGCTATGTGACCTCCACAGCCTGGATATCTGTAAGCCTGACAGCGATTTCGGTGTCGTCCGCGCCAACCGGGCGGAGAAAGACTTCGAGGGCGGTAGGATGGGTATCGACGCTGGTCGGAATCCCGATGACTTGCTGGTTCCCGGTGGTGATGATCCGGACCACCTGGTCATGTCCGCCGGCGTAATCGAGCAGCTCCACGATCGCATCATAAGTCATGGATGCCTCGCGGTGGGGGTGTGGAATCAATCTACTGAGGTGGGAGGTGGGAGGTGAGAGGTGAGGGACACAAGGCGCGAACGGTGAACAGGGAACGGGAGCAACACAACAAAAACAGACGCAGAGGACGCGGAGTTGGGAGATTACGCGGAGTACTCCGGGTCCCTCCGCTCTCTCCGCGAAATCCGCGTCTGCTTTTGTTGTTTTTAGCGACTGGCAGCGACCGCGAGTGCTCTCCCGAGAAATTCTCCCGTGTGCGACCCCTTTGTACGCGCCACCTCCTCCGGGGTTCCCTCCGCCACGACCAGCCCACCCTTGGCTCCTCCCTCGGGGCCGAGGTCGATCACCCAGTCCGCCGTCTTGATCACGTCGAGGTTGTGTTCGATGACCAGCACGCTGTTCCCTTTGTCCACCAGGCGATGGAGGACGACGAGCAACAGCCTCACATCCTCGAAGTGGAGCCCGGTGGTCGGCTCGTCCAGGATGTAGAGCGTCCGCCCGGTGTCGCGCTTGGCGAGCTCGGTGGCCAGCTTGACCCGCTGAGCTTCGCCACCGGAGAGCGTCGTCGCCGACTGCCCCAGATGGAGATAGCCCAGGCCGACGTCATTGAGCAGCTCGAGTTTTTCCTTGATGCGGCCCTGCGCGCTGAAGAACTCGAGCGCGTCGGCGACGGTCAGGTCGAGCACCTCGGCGATGCTCCGGCCCCGGTAGCGCACCTCCATCGTTTCCCGGTTGTACCGGCGCCCCTTGCAGACCTCGCAGGGGACGTAGACGTCGGGGAGAAAGTGCATCTCGATCTTGACCAGCCCGTCGCCCTCGCAGGCCTCGCACCTTCCACCTTTGACGTTGAACGAGAAGCGGCCGGGTCCATAGCCCCGCATCTTGGCCTCGGGCAGCTGGGCAAAGAGCTCGCGGATCGGGGTGAAGAGTCCGGTATAGGTCGCGGGATTCGACCGGGGCGTTCTGCCGATGGGGCTTTGATCGATGTCGATGACCTTATCGATGTGCTCCAGGCCCTCGATGCGGTCGTGCACCCCTGGAACCACCCGGGCGCGATAGAAGTGCCGGGCGAGCGACGCGTACAGCAGGTCGGTGATGAGGGTCGACTTTCCCGAGCCGGACACGCCGGTCACGGCGACGAACATCCCGAGCGGAATCTCGACCGTGAGATTCCGGAGATTGTTGGCACGGGCACCGACCAGCCGGAGGAGCCGCGCCGGATCGCGCGCGCGGCGAGCCGACGGGACCGGAATGCGGAGCTCGCCGCGGAGATACCGAGCGGTGAGGGACGTGGGGTGCGCCAGGATGGTATCGATGGTGCCCTCGGCGACCACCTCTCCGCCGTGATTCCCCGCGCGCGGCCCCAGATCGATGACATGCTCGGCGGCACGGATGGTGTCCTCGTCGTGCTCGACCACTATCACGGTGTTGCCGAGGTCGCGCAGCTCCCGCAGCGTGCGGAGCAGCCGGGCGTTATCGCGCTGGTGGAGCCCGATGCTGGGCTCATCCAGCACGTAGAGCACGCCCACGAGCCGGGAGCCGATCTGGGTCGCCAGCCGGATCCGTTGCGCCTCGCCGCCGGAGAGGGTGCCCGCGCTGCGGCCAAGGGTCAGATACTCGAGGCCGACATCGCGCAAGAAGACCAGCCGGTCGCGGATTTCCTTGAGAATGGGTCCGGCGATCTCGGGATCGACGCCGCCCGCGACGCCGCGTCCGACCGGGATGCCATCGAAATACCCGAGCGCATCGTCCACGGGCATGTCCACGACGTCCCCGATGCTCCGCCCGGCGAGCAGCACCGACAAACTCTCCGGCTTGAGCCGGCGCCCCTTGCAGTCGCGGCAGGGCATCTCGACCAGGAAAGCTTCGAGCTGGGCGCGAACGGCGTCGCTGCTGGATTCATGGTACCGGCGCTCGACGTTGCGCAGGATGCCTTCCCATTCGGTTTCGAATTCGGCGCGGCCGCGGGCGCCGTCGCCTCCGAACCGGAACACCCGGCCCGGCGCACCGTTCAGCAGGATATCCCGGGCCGGTTCGCCGAGGCCGCTCCAGGGGGTGTTCAGGTCGAACTTGAAGGTCTTGGCCAGCGCGGGCAGCACCGCCTTGCGCAGATACCCCGATGGCTCGCCCCACGGCAGGACGACGCCTTCGAGAATCGAAATGCTGGGATCACCCAGAATCAGGGCGGCGTTGACCTCCCGCCGCGTGCCAAGCCCATGGCATTCGCCGCACACCCCGAACGGGGAGTTGAAGGAGAACTGCCTCGGCTCCAGATCGGGCAGCGAGAGTCCGCACTTTGGACAGGCGAAGCGCTCGGAAAAAAGGGTACTGGGCGGTTGGGCGGCAGGGCGGTTGGAAACTCCGTGACGGACGATTTCCACGGTTCCCTCGGCGACCTTCAGCGCCGTCTCGATCGAATCATTGAGTCGGGTTCGATCCTCCGGGCGGACGACGAGGCGGTCGACCACGACCGCCACATCGTGATTGTGGCGCCGGTTGAGCGCCGGCACCGCATTCAAGTCATAGGTTTCGCCATCGACGCGCGCGCGGACAAAGCCCCGCTTGCGCAGATCCTCGAACAGCTCCTTGAACTCGCCTTTCCGTCCCCGCACCATCGGCCCCAGCACTTCGATCCGGGTGTCCGTCGGCCAGCTCAGCACCGTCTCGGTGATCTGGCTCGCACTCTGGCGGGCGACGGGGCTCCCGTCGTTGGGACAGTGCGGGACGCCCGCGCGCGCCCACAACAGGCGCATGTAGTCGTAGATCTCGGTGACGGTGCCCACGGTCGACCGCGGATTGTGACCGGTCGACTTCTGTTCGATGGAAATCGCCGGCGACAGACCTTCGATGCCGTCCACATCGGGCTTTTCCATGAGCCCGAGAAACTGGCGGGCGTAAGCGGAGAGGGATTCGACGTACCGCCGCTGTCCTTCGGCGTAGATGGTGTCGAACGCGAGCGAGGATTTGCCGGAGCCGGAGAGGCCGGTGATGACGGTGAGCCGGTTCCGGGGAATCGCGACGGAGATGTTCTTGAGGTTGTGCTCGCGGGCCCCGCGGACGCGGAGGAATTCTTCGGACATAGCCTCGGAAACTAGACGGTGCCTCGATCGAATGCTATCCGCTATGAGCTATCGGATTTCAGACAGGCTATCAGCGTGACCGATAGCCGATAGCGCATAGCTGTTAGCTTTCTGTTCTATGCGCCGCCTCCGCACCGCACGCTCTCCCGACCCGGACGATTTTGCGGAGGAGGGCTTCGATCGCGCGGACCTGGAAGGCGACGCGATCGGGCCGGTATCCGACGAGATTTCCTGGCTCCGGCCCTTCGGCACCGATATCGAGGGCCTCGTCCTCGCCGATCCGGCGTCCGGGTTGGAGCCCGAAGCGGCGCGGGTCCCCCGCCAGGCGCGCGAGCTGGTCTCCCTGGGGCGCCGGCTCGATGCGCTGTTGCTCCTGCAGCGGTATCTGGACGATGCGCCGCGTGACGCCGCGGTGCGCGCGCTCCTCGCCGATTTTCTCGACGACGGCGACGAACCGGAGCGCGCCATCGAGGAGCTGACCACCGCACTCGCCGATGCCTCCGATCCCATCCCGATGCTGGTCCGGCGCGGGGCCATTCTGGCCCGTCGCGGCCGCACCGCCGAGGCGGAGCAGGATCTGCGCAACGCGATCCAGCAGCGCGCGGGTTATGCACCGGCCCATCTGCAGCTCGGACTCACCCTGCTGCGCCGTGGGCTGGGGGCCGATGCGGCGGACGCCCTGCGCGAGGCGCTCCGCCTGACTCCCGTCGACCCCGACGCGATGTACTACCTCGGCGAAGCGCAGCAGAGCGTCGGGGATCTGGACGGCGCCCTCCGCACGCTGGAGCAGGCGGCGGCGCTCGCCCCGGCGAATCCCCGGGCCTACAAGCTGATGGGCCGGCTCCTCGACCGCCTGGGCCGTACGGACGACGCGAGGGTGATGCATCAGCGGGCCCGTTCGGCAGGGACGTCCTGATGGAGCTGGGGCTCACCCGCCGCAACATCGGCAGGCTGGTGCTGCTCTCCTGGGCGGTGATGCTCGCGTGGCTCGCGCGGCGCGAGTTCACCAAGGGCGAGGAGGCGCAGCGCAACGACGGCACCACCCGGCTCGCCCCGGCGGCGCAGTTCTTCGGCGTGTACGCCGGCGGCCGGCAAATCGGCCAGCTCAATCTCACGGTCGATACCTTGATCGACGGCGTCAGAGTGAACGAGTTGCTGGTGATCGACGTCCCCTATGGCGCCGGCTTGCAGCAGCTGACTCGTGGCTCGGAATACTTGCTCACCCGTTCCCTCCGCTTGCGCCGGGTGAGCCACACCATCGTCGGCATCGGACCGCAGGAGCGCCTCGACGGCGATGTCGACGCCGATTCCACGCTTCGCCTGGTGTACACCGAAGCGCCCGTCGGCGTGGCAGGCCGGTCTCGACTGCCGGTGCACCCCAACGACATTCTTCCCACGACGCTGCCGTTTCGCGTGGCGTTCTCGGGGCGGCTCCACACCGGGACGAGTTTCTCGCTCCCGCTGCTCGACCTCGAGGGCGGCGGCGGCTCCAGTCCGGTGTCGGTCCGCGTGACCGCCGAATCGACGTTCGTCGTGCCCGACAGCGCGGTGTGGGACTCGGCCGGTGGCGAGTGGGTCACTGCCACCACCGATACGATTCGCGCGTGGCGCATCGAGCACGATGCGTCCGGCGCGCCGACGGTGAGCTGGGTCGATGCCGGAGGGGTGCTGGTTCACGAGGAAATCGGCGGCGGTGTCATCCTGCATCGGTCGGCCTTCGAGATCGTGCGCGACAATTATCGCCTGGGCCGGCGCACCGAGCCCCAAGGGTGGCGCCGGGGGCTCTCCGGCATGCGGCTGCTGAGCGGGAGCGGAAGGGTTCCCGACACGCTGGCGGCTTCACGGGGCATCGTCGTACATACCGACTCAGGAGCCCCCCCATGGGCCGGCACTCGCGCGCTCGCTGGAGGACGACAGCGGATGCGGGGAACCGACACCATCGTGATTACACGCTCCACTCCGATCGACTCCGGCGAGACGGTCCCGGCTTCCGCGCTGGGCCCGACGTGGGATCTGCCGGTGGGCGACGGCCTCGTCATGGCAGCGGCCCGCGAAGCCGTCGCCGGTGCCGCCTCACCTGAGGACAGCGCGCGCCGGCTGACCCGCTGGGTCGCCCGGCAGATTGCAATGGACACCGGGGCCACGGCATCGGGAACCGCGCTCTTCACACTGCGCGCACGTCGCGGTACCTCGGAAGGGAAAGCCCGGCTCCTGGCTGCGATGGCACGGGCGCGGCGGATCCCGGCGCGGGTCGTCTCGGGACTCGCGGTCTTTGCCGATGGCAGCTACGGGCACGCCTGGACCGAGCTCTGGGTGGGCCGCTGGGTGGCGGCCGATCCCACGTTCGATCATTTCCCGGCCTCCGCCTCGCTTCTCCGGCTCACCATCGGAACCACCAGCCGGCCCATCGGCCTGGTATTGTTGACTGGCTCGGCGCGGTTCTTGCCGATTCGAACTCCGCGATGATTGAGCTAAATCAACTCACCAAGCGTTACGGCCGTTTCACTGCCGTCGACGGGATCGACCTCACGATCCCTCGGGGAGAGCTGTACGGGCTCCTCGGTCCCAACGGCGCCGGCAAGACCACGACGATGCGCATGATCGCAGGGATCCTGCAGCCGTCCTCGGGTACGGTGCGGATCGCCGGCATCGACATTCAGGCCCAGCCGCTCGTCGCCAAGGCGCATCTCGGATTCATCCCCGACCGTCCCTTCGTGTACGACAAGCTCACCGGGGCCGAATTCCTCCGGTTCGTGGCGGGGCTCTACGGCCAGGGCGGCAAGCTCATCGAACGCCGGATCGACGAGCTGCTCGAGCTGTTCGAGCTGGACGCGTGGAAGGACGAGCTGACCGAGACCTACAGCCACGGGATGCGGCAGAAGCTCATCATCTCGAGCGCGCTGGTCCATCGACCCGACGTGATCGTCGTGGATGAGCCGATGGTCGGCCTCGATCCGAAGAGTGCCCGCCTGCTCAAGGACCTGCTCCGCGAATTCGTGACCCGCGGCGGCACCGTGCTGATGAGCACCCACACGCTGGAAATCGCGGAAGCCATGTGCGACCGGATCGCCATCGTGCACGGCGGCCGGATCGCGGCCGAGGGAACCATGGACGCACTGCGGCTGCAAACCTCGTCGGGCGATGCGTCCCTGGAGGAGCTCTTCCTCAAGCTGACCGGCGGGCTCTCGGAGCGCGAGCTCAGTGACCTCTTCGAGAGCTGAGTTCGCCGGGAGGCCACCCGGAATTCTGGCGATCCTGGGCCCCAAGTGGCGAACGCTGCGCGCCGGGATCAGGAACCAGCGGTCGGGCGCTGGCGCCCGTGCCGTCCTCCTCCTCCTCCTCGGGGCGGGCTTCTGGACCGCCGTGTTCGGCCTCGCGTACCGGGTGCTCCGCTACATCAAGGGTGTCGAGGAGATCGGACCGCTGCTCGCCGGCAAGATGCTCGCGGTCGCCCTGCTCGCCTTCGCGGCCATTCTCCTGCTCTCCAATCTCGTCACCGCCCTCTCGACGTTCTTCCTCGCGAAGGACCTCGACATGCTGGTCGCGGCGCCGGTGGACTGGGTGTGGCTCTATCTCGCGAAGCTCGGGGAGACCCTGGTCCACTCGTCGTGGATGGTCGTGCTGATGGTGGTGCCGATCCTCACCGCCTACGGCGCGGTCTTCGACGGCGGTCCGCTGTTTCCCTTTGTCGCGGCCGCGGTGCTCCTGCCGTATTTCCTGCTTCCAACCGTGATCGGCTCGGTTGCGACGCTCATCCTGGTGAACGTCTTCCCCGCCCGGCGGGCCCGCGACCTCCTCAGCCTCGTCGCGCTCGCTGCCGCCGGCGGACTCGTGTTGTTTCTCCGTGTGATCCGCCCGGAGCAGCTGGCCCGGCCGGAGGGGTACCGGAACCTGCTCGAGTTCATGTCCACACTGTCGGCGCCGAGCCATCCGCTCCTGCCCAGCGAGTGGGCATCGGGGGCGCTGATGAACTGGCTCCTTCACATCGCGGACCCCCTCCCGATCCTGCTGCTCTGGTCCACCGCCGGTGCCTTCATCGTGATCGGCGCGTCGCTGCATCGCCGGCTCTACATGCCGGGGTTCAGCAAGTCCCAGGAGGGCAATAACACCGGCGGGGCGCGGGCGGCGTGGCAGAAGCGGCTCGGCTGGTTTTTCGGCTGGCTCCCGGTCACCCGGCGGGAATTCGTGCTGAAGGATATCCGGGTCTTCTTCCGCGATGCGACGCAGTGGAGCCAGCTGATCCTGCTGGCGGTGCTGCTGATCGTCTACGTCTTCAATATCAGCGCGCTGCCGCTGTACACCGGCGAGCGGGTGCCCTATTTCATCGTCACGCTGGTCGTCTTCCTGAACCAGGGACTGGGCGGGTTCGTGCTCTCCGCGATCGCCGCACGCTTCATTTTCCCCTCGGTGTCGCTCGAAGGCCGGCAGCTCTGGCTGCTCCGTTCCAGCCCGCTCGACCTCCGCGCCATGCTCTGGAGCAAGTACTGGGTCGGCACGATTCCCCTCCTCATCCTGGCGCTGACGATCGGCATCGTGACCAATCGCATCCTGCAGGCCCCTCCGTTCATGATGTTCATGAGCATCCTCACCACCGTCTGTTACACCCTCGCGGTGGGTGCGATCGCCCTGGGCATGGGGGTGCTGTATCCGCAGTTCGAAACCGAAAACGCCGCGCAGATCCCGACCAGTTTCGGAGGACTGGTCTTCATGATGGCCGCGGTGAGTCTCCTTGCGGTGATCATCGTCGTCGAGGCGATTCCCGTCTCGGAGCAGCTTCGCGCCTGGCAGGCGGGAGAGCCGGCCAGTCCACCGACCTCGCTGCTCGTCGCCGTTGCCGCCGTCTTTTCGATTTGCGCCGTGGCGACGGTGATCCCGCTCCGCCTCGGCCTGCGCCGACTGGCAGCGCTCGAGGTCTAGCCCTCCTTTTTTTCGCACCGGCGCGCGCAATCCTGATGACATGACTTCATAACAGCGGTCCCACCTTGGCCCCGCCACATCCGCACCAGCCCGGAGCGGAGCGGCCCCACGCCAAGGAGGTACCGATGCAAGCGCCCGCCCGCGGTGCGGCTGTTCTGGCCGCGCTCCTCGTTCTCACCGCCTGCGCCGACGGCCCGGCTCCACTCGATCCGTCCGTCACGCCCCCGCCGCTCACCCCCGGGTTCGCCGCGCAGAGTAACTCCGACCAGGCCGCGCGACACCAGCGGCTGGCCCGCGCGCTCGCCCGGGCGCTCGGCGATGAGCAGTTTCGCACGACGGTGTATCGGGCGCTCTCGGAAAGCGCCGAGCCGGAAGGCAAGGTCCACCTTCAGCGCTTCCTCGGCAGGGATCAGGGCGCATCACGCACGCGCCTCGCGGAACTGGCCCAGGAAGCAGAATCCGCCATCGGTGCCGATCTCGACGGCTCGCTCCCCATCGAGATCTATCTCCCGGTTCCCGAGCACCGCCGCGCGTGGGACGGGAGCGGCGAGGTGCTCGTCGCCACCGCCGAGACCGATCGCGAAGCTCCCGTCGCGTTCGACACCCAGGGTCGTCGGCGACAGCTGGACCCGTTTCGGCCTCCGACGATGCCCGTCATCGCGCTCGGCCGGGCCGAGCTGGCATTCGGCGGGGAGGACGTCGCGGCGTCTTCCACCTGCTTCACCAACTGTGAGGAAGACCCGGTGGGCGGAGACAATGGCAGTGGCGGAACGCTGTTGATCAGCCCGGGCCTCTACATGACCTACGCCAAGTTCAACGACACCTTTGAGGGCTGGTTGAAGGGAAGCCCCGAATTTGAGGTGCATATCCTGGGGCAGGACGGAAACTCGGCTGCCATGAAGAGCTACCAGTGCGCCGGCGCCCTGGCGGGCGCGCCGTATCAGTACGACCAGAACGAGAAGGAGTGGAACGGGCGGGTCATGCTCTTCAGTCAGGGACAGCTCGATGCGTTCAAGGCCGCACACCCCAATCAGTCGGTGCGGGTGTTCCTCCTGGAAGACGATGACGGTGCGTGCCAGATCAAAATGGATTCGACCCGGGTTGCCACCCTGTTCAAGAATCTGAAAACCGCCTACGGTGATCTCACCGGCGGCAAGGATGACGAGCTGTTCTCGATCAAGACGTTTACCAAGGCGGTGAGCCTGCTGAGCTTTCTGAAATCGGCCTGGTCGGCCATCACGACACAGGACGATCTCATCGGCAACGCCATCGAAGACGTCGTTGCACGCGAATATTTCCCGGGAGCCAACTGGATCGTGAAGGGAGAGAACACCATCACGAACGGCGCGATCCGGCTCGAGATGAGGTGAGCATGCGAACCACCCCGCGCCCGGCATGGCTCGCGCTGCTCGTTGTGGGCATGGTGCCGCACGCCCTCGTGCAAGCACCCGAGGTACCGAGGCAGCGGGCGCTCTCGTTCGGGGTATCGATCGGAACCTCCGTGTTCTCGGGTGCCGCGAATGGCACCGGCGACCGGGGCGAGCAGCTGCTGTTCATCCCGTACCGTCCGACCATGTTCGGGGTCACGATCGGCTGCGGTGGCGGGGCGTTGCGGCTCGAATTCACAGCAGCGGTGGGCGAACCGGGCCTTGCCATTCGGGGCGCCGGGGTGCCGGAAGAGGCAGGAAATGAGGGGCTCCTGCTCGTGATCGAAAACGCATTTCGGGTGCGGGCGCTTTCCGGGGGCGCTTCGACTCGCCTCGGGCGCCTCCGTGGCGGCCCGCTACTCAGAGGCGTCGCCGCGGTGCTGGTCGAACGATGGACCTCTCCCGATACGCCGGCGCGGACGGTCGCCGGCGGGCAGGCCGGATTCGCGATGGAAGTGGAGCTCAGCGGCAGCCTGACGGCGCGGGCCGAGGGAACCGTCGGTTTTACACCGGCATCGCCCTTCAGGCAGGAGGATCTGCCCTCCGGATTTCAGCAACGCGGGACGTGGCGGAGAAGTTTGGGAGTGGGGGTGAGCTGGAAATTGTGACGGGTTGGCGAGTGGGAGGTGGGGGTTGGGGAAGTTCCCCAATCCCCACCTCCTATCTCCCAACCCCCACCCCACACCCAGCGCAGAAAAGCGCCTCCGGTTGCAACCGTGCCCCGCATCCCGAGCAGAATTCCGCCGCCCCGAGCTGCCGGCCGCACGAAGAGCAGAACAACGCGTCCGACTCGGGCCGGGGTCCGCACCTGGGACAAGAGGGCTGTGCCGGCGTGCCGGACGGCGGAGCGGCCTCTTCCGCCGCGAGCGCATTCAGCGCCTCGGCGCCGTAGCGTTCCTTCAGCATCTCGTAGTCCTGATCGGAGAGTTTGCCGGTCTCGCGGTCGAATTCGATTTCCTTGAGGGCAATCAGGGCCCTGCCGCCCCGGGTCTCCTCCGCGGCGTCGGGCTCGGGAATCGCGAGGCCGGCACCCGGGGCAAAGATCCACGGCTCGAATACGAGCCAAAGCACGAGCGCGGCGATGGCCAGCGCGCCTGCGATCTCGAAGACCATCAATCCTGGACGTCGGCCAGGGCGCGCCGGAGCTTTTCCCGATCGGCGTCCGACGGCGTCGAGGCGGTGGGAAGGCCTTCGCCCGCCGTCGTCGCGGCCGGCTGTCGCGCCCGGCGGAGGAGCACCAGCCCGATCAGCGCCCCTGCCGCCACAACTGCCACGCCGGGAACCAGGTAACCGGCCAGGTTGAATCCTTCGGGCGGAGGCGCCATCAGAATCTGCTCGCCGTACTTGGTGACGAAGGCCGCGACGATCTGTTCGGGGTCCTTACCGGCTTCTCGAAGCTCCAGCACTTCCTTGTGAAGGGCTGGTGAGTACTGGCAGGTAAAGTCGGTTGTCCGGCAGAGATAAATGTCGAGGTTGCACCCGCAGGTGCATTTGAGTTTCCGCTCCAGCTCCTTGATCGCGGGGTCGTTGTCGCCCGCCGTAACCACGGCGCGCTGCTGGACCTGGTCGGGGCGGAAGAGCGGATCACCGGCGGCGCTGTCGGGCCGAGCGGCCGGGCTCTGGGCCCGTGCCGCCGTGCGGGCCGCCGTCCCACCGATCAAGGCGAGCAGCGAACGCCGGAGCAGCTCGCGACGATTCATTCGGCCGTGCCCGCCCCCACGAGGGGAGCCTCGTAACCCGCTTCGGTTTCGCTCGTCCGACGGGAAGCGATGATCGTTCCACCCGGCCACATGGTGATGAGTCCGCCCGTAATCAGGATCCCGGCCCCGAGCCAGACCCACATGACCAGCGGATTGATGGTCAGTGCGTACGTGGCCTGGTCGGTGCCGTTGACCGAGCCCGCATACACCACGTAGAGGTCCTCGCGGAGATCGCTGCGGATCGCGACTTCGGTCGACGGCTCGAAGGTATTCCGGCCGAAGCTGTCCAGGTGCTGGCGCTTTTCCGAGGTCATGCGTCCGATGCTCACGCCGTCCTTGCGCACCTCGAGCGACGCCGCCGAGACGAAGCGGTTGAGCTGGGAGTATTGCGAGACGCCAAGGTGGGTCAGCCGGTAGGTATGACCGTAGGGACTCCGCAATTCCGCCGACTCTCCGGTGGAGAGGGTCACCTCTTTCGTCACTTTGAAGGCCAGCCCGGCGAAGGCAATGATGTAGGTGATGATGCCGACGTGGACGATGTAACCGCCGTACCGACGCCGGTTGCGCGACACCAGATGCGCCAGCGCCACCGGCCCCGATTCCCCGTGCATCCGCCGGCGGGCCCGGATGCCGCGCCAGAATTCCTGCGTCACCGTGCCGGCCACGAATCCGCACAGTGCCCAGGCGGTGAGTGCCCAGCCGTCCCGGATGCCGAGCCCGAGGAGCACGACGCCGGTCAGGACTCCGGTGGCGACCGGCGCGATGAACTGGCGGCGCAGATTGCGGGCGCTGGCCTTCCGCCAGGCGATCAGTGGTCCGATCCCGGTCAGGGCGACCAGGAAGAGCCCGAGGGGAATGTTGACCCGGTTGAAGAAGGGTGGGCCGACCGTGATCTTGGTGCCCCGCACGGCTTCCGAAATGATCGGAAAGAGCGTTCCCCAGAGCACCGAAAAGGCGATGCCCACCAGGGCCAGGTTGTTGAAGAGAAACGCGGCTTCCCGGCTCGCCATCGATTCGAGCCTTGCCTCCGGCTCCAGGAGCGGCCAGCGGATGTAGAGCAGCGCGAACGACAGGACCGAGCTCACCACCAGAAACGTCAGGAAAAACGCCCCGACACTGCCCTGGGCGAAACTGTGCACGCTCGCGATGATGCCGCTCCGGGTGATGAACGTGCCGAAGATGCTCAGGATGAACGAGCAGACGATGAGCCCCACGTTCCAGCGCTTGAGCATCCCGCGCTTTTCCTGAATCATCACCGAATGGAGAAAGGCGGTCATCGTGAGCCAGGGAAGGAGGCTCGCGTTCTCCACCGGATCCCAGGCCCAGTACCCGCCCCAGCCGAGCTCGACATAGGCCCACCACATGCCGAGGGTGATGCCGGCCGACAGGAAGAGCCACGACAGGATCGTCCACTTGCGCATCGCGTGGATCCAGCCGGTGTCGAGCCTCTTGGAGAGGAGCGCGGCGACGGCAAAGGCGAACGGAATCGTGATGCTGATGTACCCGAGGTACAGCATCGGCGGGTGGATCGTCATCCCGGGGTTCTGCAGCTGCGGATTGAGTCCGCGCCCGTCTTCCGGGGTGAACAGGAGCCGTTCGAACGGATTCGCGGCGAAGAGCATGGTGATCACGAAGAACGCAATCACCAGGTTGGTGACGGCGGCCACGTATGGGAGCAGCGCGGCGTGCCGCCGGCTGGTGACCGTCTGCGCTGCCGCGCCGAAAAGCGAGAGGATCGTGGCCCAGAAAAGGAGGCTCCCCTTCTGACCGGCCCAGAACGCGGCGAAGATGTACGAGGTCGGGAGATTTCTCGAGGTGTACTGCGCCACGTATTCGATGTTGAAGTCGTGAGCAAAGAGCCCCTTCCACAGACAGAGCGCCGCCACCGCGAGCGCCGCCGCCACGCCGTAGGTCGAGCGGGTGGCGGTACGGGCCATGTCGGGACGGGCCGCGGGTCGCCCGAAGAAGGCGGCCCCCGCACCCCAGAGCGAGGTAAAGAGGGCGAGCCAGAGGCAGAATTGTCCCAGCAGAGTCACGGAGTTATGCCTTGCCGGTCTTCTTGATCTCCGCTTCGTAGCGGGAGCCGCATTTGGCGAGGACTTCGGTGGCGTGGAACACCCCGTCGCGCCCGTACTTCCCTTCGACGATCACCTCGATGTTGCTCGCATCGGTAAAGGTGTCCGGGACGAGTCCGGTATACGTGACGGGGAATTCGCTGGTACCGTCGGAGACCCGGAAATCGATGGTGCGGGCACTCTGGATCCGCCGGACCGAGCCCGGCACGACCTTGGCACCGACCTTGATGCCGACGTCGTGGAAGGTCGAGTCGGATTGCGTCCGGGCAAGGAGCTCGGTTGGCGTCAGGAAATAGACCCCTGTTTCCTGGACGCCGGTGGCGATGAGCGCGCCCACTCCCGCGACGATGACCAGCGCGCCGATGACGAATTTCGTGCCAGCCTTCATGGAGGCCTCCTGACTCGAAATATAGCGGAACGCGGCGGGCAGCTATCGGCTAACCGCTGTCTGTCATCAGTCGGGCTTTCGGCTGGTCCCGTTTACCTCTCACTCTCACCCTTCACCCAGAAGAGCGCGGTGTCCATAGCCCGGGTCCATCCCGCGAGCAATCCTCTCCGGCTCTCGACGGACGACGTCGGATTGAAGACGGTCATTCGCCGGGTCGCGGTGAAGGCTTCGAGCGACGGCCAGATGCCCAGCGCGAGTCCCGCGAGCGCCGCGGCGCCGAGCGCGGTGGTCTCCACGACGTCGGGACGCTCGACCGGTACACCGAGCACGTCGGCCTGAAACTGCATCATCCAGTCGTTCGCGCTGGCACCGCCATCCACCCGCAGTCGCGGGAGGGCGAGTCCCGTCGCCTCGAGCATCGTGCCCAACAACTCGCCCGACCCGAACGCCATCGATTCGAGGGCTGCCCGGACGAGGTGGGCCTTGGTCGTGCCCCTGGTGAGGCCGGTGATGATACCGCGGGCATCGGGCTCCCAGTGCGGACTGCCGAGTCCGACGAACGCGGGGACGAAGTGCACGCCGCCGGTGTCGGGGACCGATGCGGCGAGCGCCGCCGATTCGCCGGCGGATCCGAGGAGGTTGAGCTCGTCCCGCAGCCATTGAATCACCGCCCCGGCGATGAACACCGACCCCTCGAGGGCAAAGCCCCGGCCGCCTCCCGCATCGCATGCCGCCGTGGCCAGCAGCCCCTGGGGCGGAATCGGTGGAGCAGTCCCGGCGTAGAGCAACAGGAATGCGCCCGTCCCGTAGGTGTTCTTGGCCATGCCGGGTGCGACACACCCCTGCCCGAAGAGCGCCGCTTGCTGATCCCCCACGATCCCCGCAATGGGCAGCGAGCCGCCGAAATAGACGGCATCGGTTTCGGCGCACGTCCCGCTCGAGGGAACGATCGTGGCAAGAAGCGAGTGGGGAATGGCGAAGAGCGAAGTGAGGTACGGGTCCCAGTCGCCGGTGGTCAACGAATAGAGCATGGTGCGGGATGCGTTGGTCGGATCGGTGACGTGCGCCCGCCCTCCGGTGAGGCGGGCGATGAGCCAGCTGTCCACCGTGCCC